>Ga0070741_10019259_pt1 | contig 10926 bp, 8 predicted proteins | sample Coa_R1_4_FD_66440 | JGI IMG/M metagenome (GOLD analysis project Ga0070741, IMG submission 66440) | Surface soil microbial communities from Centralia Pennsylvania, which are recovering from an underground coalmine fire - Coalmine... | ecosystem: Environmental > Terrestrial > Soil > Unclassified ...
CGTCTTACGATCGCTACATCGGATTTACTCCATCGGCGGTGTACGCCACCGCGACCGCCTATCGATCCGACGGCAAGGCCCTCGCGTTTGCGCAGCAGTCGAACGGCCAATTCATACCTGAGACGGATGTCGCCGATACTCTCGTGCACCTCACGGACGGCTCCGGCACCCTCACAGGTTGGCGATACACCAATGCCGCGAACGATGAGATCGAAACCTACAATGCGAGCGGCCAGCTGATATCCCTCACGAGCCGGTCCGGTCTCACTCAGACCCTGAGCTACAACGCCGGCGGGCAGCTGACAACCGTCACCGACTCGTTCGGGCGGACGCTCACGTTCACCTATGACTCGAGCGGACGACTCTCGACGCTCACCGATCCGGCTGGCGGCGTGTATACCTACTCGTACACGAGCGTCAACGACGTGGCGTCGGTCACTTACCCCGATAACTCGGTGAGAACCTACGTCTATAACGAGGCGGCCAACACAAGCAACCAAAATCAGCCCTATCTCCTGACCGGTGTCATCGATGAAAATTCCACGCGCTTCGCTACCTTCCAATACAACAGTTCAGTCCAGGTAATCGCGACGAATCGCGCGGGCGTGGAGCAGTATTCACTTAATTACGTCAATCAGACCTGGAGCACAGTCACGGACCCGCTGGGGACCAGCAGAACGTTTATGTTTCAGATCGTCAATGGAATCGTGCGGAGCTCCAGCGTCAGCAAGACTTGCCTTACGGACTGCGCCGATTTCGCCGCGGCGACCACTTACGATGCGAATGGCAATGTCTCGACCACGACCGACTTCAATGGGAACGTTACTCATTACGCCTACGATCTGACGCGTGACCTGGAGACCTCTCGCACGGAAGCATATGGGACGGCGCGCGCGCGAACCATTACGACCAGTTGGAACCCGAGCTTTCGACTCCCCGCGACGATTTCCATTTATGCCGGAGGCACCGCTTCAGGTACGCCCATAAACACCACTACCTTCTTCTACGACGGCAGCGGCAACGTACTTACGAAGACCATCACCGACACGAGCGTGACGCCGAACACGTCGCGCACTTGGACTTACACGTACGACGGCTACGGCCGGGCGCTGACCGTAGACGGCCCCCGCACTGATGTCCCAGATATTACGACTTACGCCTACTACACCTGCACGACCGGCAACGAATGTGGCGAACTGAAGACGCTCACTGATGCAGCCGGACATGTCACGACCTACAATACCTACAATGCCCATGGCCAGCCGCTGACGATCACCGACCCCAATGGCGTGGTCACGACGCTCACCTATGATGCGCGCCAGCGCCTGACCTCACGGACGACGGCCGGGGAACAGACCAGCATCTCTTATTATCCAACCGGTTTGGTGCACACCGTGACCCTGCCGGATGCCAGCTATGTGGCGTACACCTATGATGCAGCGCACCGTCTGACCCAGATCACCGATGGAGCCGGCAACAAGGTGGTTTACACGCTCGATGCGATGGGCAACCACACTGCGGAGAACACCTACGACCCTTCCGGCGTTCTGCATCACACGCACTCGCGCGTGATCAACGCGCTCAACGAGGTCTCCCAAGAGATCAATGCGGCCGGGACCGCGGCGGTCACGACGACCTTTGGCTACGACAACAACGGCAATCAGACCTCGATCCAGGCGCCGCTGTCGCGAAATACCGCAGACGCCTACGATGAGCTCAATCGACTGTCCCAGATCACCGACCCCGCCAACGGCGTGACGAAGTTTAGCTACGATGCGAACGACAACCTCACCAAGGTGACGGACCCGCGAAGCCTGCAGACGTCCTACGGGTACAACGGGTTCGGGGATTTAGTCAGTCAGCTCAGTCCGGACACCGGGACCAGCGCCAATACCTATGATTCGGCTGGAAACCTCGCCACGTCCACGGACGCCCGCGGGGCGGTGGCGACCTACGGCTACGACGCGCTCAATCGCGTGACCTCGGTGGCCTACTCCCTCGGCGGAAGCACCGATCAGACCATCGCCTTCACCTACGATGCGGGAACCAATGGCAAAGGACACCTGACCGGCGCCTCGGACGCCAACCACGCCCTCAGTTGGAGCTACGATCCGCTCGGACGCGTGATCAGCAAATCCCAAACGGTCGCGAGCGTCACCAAGTCGGTCGGCTACGTCTACACCTCCGGCGACCTAACCACCTTGAGCACCCCCTCCGGCCAAACGGTGACCTACGGCTATAACAGCAATCACCAGGTCACCAGCATTGCCGTTAACGGAACGACCGTCCTCAACGGGGTCACCTACGAGCCGCTGGGCCCCGTCAACGGCTGGACCTGGGGCAACTCCACCGCCACCAGTCGCACCTACGATGGCGACGGCAACATCACCCAGATCTCCAGCAATGGCCTGCAGACGTTGTCGTACGACAACGCCTCCCGGATCTCCGGCATTACCAATGCCGCGGCCGGATCCTCCAACTGGACCTATGGCTATGACACCCTGGACCGCCTCACGAGCGGTGGTAACGGTACGATCAATCGCGGCTGGACCTACGATGCCAATGGCAACCGCCTGACCGAGACCGGCACTTCCGCGTCCACGTACTCGATCTCCGCCACCAGCAATCAGATCACCGGCATCACCGGCGCTCTGCCCCGCACCTACGCCTACGATGCGGCCGGCCACACCACCGGCTACGCCGGCATGACCGCCACCTATAACGATGCCGGTCGCCTGCAGACCGTGACGAACGGCTCGGTGACCGAGACCCTGGTCTACAACGCCCTCGGCCAGCGCATCCAGAGCAGCGGGGGTCCCGTCGGAACAGTCCTCTACTGGTATGACGAACAGGGCCACCTCCTGGGCGAATACGACGGCTCCGGTGCCCTGATCGAAGAGACCGTGTGGCTAGGGGACATCCCAGTCGCTACGCTACGCCCCAGTGGCTCAGGCGTGGCGATCTACTACGTGCACACCGACCAGCTCAACACCCCGCGACAGGTGACGCGCCCCGCCGACAACGCGCAGCTGTGGACGTGGTTCTCCGACCCCTTCGGCACGGATGCCGCGAATTCGAATCCGGCGAGCGCCGGGACCTTCGGATACAACCTGCGCTTCCCGGGGCAGGTATTTGATGGACAGGTGGGGTTGCATTTAAACGGCTTCAGAGACTATGACCCGGCCACCGGGAGGTACGTGGAGTCAGATCCTATTGGGTTAGCGGGGGGCAGCTACTCCCCCTATACGTATGTAGGCGCAAGGCCACTTGCCTACTCTGATCCGTTGGGATTGTGGGGAACTGATGCCCATCACGCAATTATCCAGTATTCGTTTCCCGGGCTCCCTCCGGATTACCTTGCCGAAATCATGTCAGGTAGCGATAGCGTTGACTCCATACTGAATCAGTTTGGGGACACCAACTATATGCACGCGATGAGGGGTAAGAACGAGACGCCAGACGAGGCAAGGAGGAAAGCCTGCGATTTCGTAAAGAAGCACATGCAGGAATACGAACGGCTAATGCAAATCTCCGAGACGGCTTCCGTTTTCAGAGCGGCGGCTTACAAGGAATTGGGAATGGCGCTGCACCCAATAATGGACTCAACATCTCCAATGCATGAAGGTTGGCAGGTGTGGGATCCATGGAATGACTGGGTGTGGCACGGGGATGCTCACGGTTCTCTGGAAGGGCTGAACGCTCTGACGGCTGCGAAAAAGCGACAAACACGTGATCTTATTGATAAGGCGATGAAGGGGCAGGACTGTTTTTGCCAGAAATGAGTTTCGATCAGGTTTGTGTTTGGTCATTCGCGAGGGCTTTAGATGGAATCCGCCTATCTGCTTATGTATGCCCTGATCGGGTTGCAGGCAGTGTCCGTAATCGGAAGTATTGTCATCGCGGGATGGGTCACACAGCTTTTTTTGCGAAATCTGCTTTGTGTGACGTTAGCATCGGGAACGATCGCGATCGTATTTTTTGGCCAGAAGGCTTGGGCATATGGCCCACAGTCCTACTTGATCCCGCTGCTGCTTGCCATGGCGTTCTTGGCGGTGCATCTGGGAGTGTATGCGCGGAAGAAGAAAGTGGGCGGCTAAGGAGTAGCCTGTTGAGTCAAGGCTTGACGGTAGCAATGTGCTGGAGGGTATTAGCGGCAGTCAGGATCAGGATGTCCTGATAGTTGACCAGGTCGAGTAGGTCTTTGTCGCCGGAGACGACGATCTCGGCTTTGGCAGCGAGGGCGCAAGCGAGCACGTGGTTGTCATCCGGGTCGCGGACGACCTGCGGTACCTCGATCGGTTCGACCAGCTCGACGATCTCGATATAGTCGGCCAGTACCTCGCGCACGGTTTTGCCGATCGAGTTGAAGCGCTGTGAGAAGGCGGGCCGTGCGATGACGTCCGTGAGCTCCTCCAGCAGCACGGGGCTGCTATAGAGTTGCAGGTGCGGATGCTGCTTGCGGAGCGCCTCCAGGAGCCGATACGGGGTGCCCCGCCACAGCAGCGCGGACAGGATTGTGTTGGTGTCCAGAACGAGCCGCACGCGGCTTACTGTCCGCTGGAGCCTTTGTCCGAGGTGAGCGCGGCTTGCGCGCGGGCACGCCGCTCAGCGCGTGCGGCCTTCACCTCGGCGTTGATCTCCTCCATCGACATCGGTGGGATGCCGGCGGCCTCCACGGCCGGTGCGATGGCGAGCAGCCGGTCTAGGGCAGCGCGCTTTTTGGCCCGAACACTCAGGAAGTCGACAAAATCCTCCACTTCCGCGCGCTGCTCGGGCGGAAGCGCTTTGAGCTTCTCGATCAGGGCCTCGACGGCCTGGGCGTTCATCGGTCCAATCTCCTTAGCTTGACGGACATGAGTGTGCGCGGGTGATGGCCTCAGAGCAAGGAAGCTCAGCGGCTAACGGGGCGTCTGACTCAAGACGCCGTCGAGCATCTGCATGACGACCTTTTGCTGGGCTTTGGGCAATCGATTTAGCCGCTCGATCTGCTTCTGCAGAAGCGGGGTGGGTCCACGCTTGCCGGCGCCGTTTTTATGCAGCCCCAGGAGCTCATCGACGCTCACGCCGAAGAGCTGCGCCAGGGTGGGCAGCATTGCCACGGACGGCCGGGCGCGAGCGACCTCGTAGTTGGCGTAGGTCTGCTGCGCGATCTCCAGGGTATCGGCGACGGCTTGCTGACTCAGGCCGGCTTCCTTGCGCAATTGTGCGATGCGCGTGCCCAGTTCCTTGAAGAACTGCTGCTCATCGGGGGTCATGATGCTGGCGAGAAACTGTGCTTGGGAGGGGCTCAGCATAACGTCGGTCCTCAGATCGGGAGTTGACACTACCCAGAATCTGGGTAATCTAGCGCGCGAGTTATTTTTGCTCAAATCCTCTTGACAGCTTTTTGCGAAGGAGTCGCCTCGATGAAGACCTCGCGCCGCCTGACCATGTGTAGCAAGAGTGGATGTGACAGCCGCAAGGAACCGTTCCGGCAGTTGCCATCGATGCCGACGTTGCGCTTGCAGGGTCGCTGGCTGGATGAGGCCGGCTTTGCCATCGGCATGCAGGTGGGCGTGCAGGTGATGCGGGGTCGGTTGGTGTTGGAAACGATCGGGCCGAAATACGCACCGGAGCCGGACGCCAAACGCGCACGCCGGTCTCGTGCGGACTGACGGCACGGCGAGATGGCACGCATCCCCGACGGTGTGATCGAGCGGCTGAAGACGGATGTCTCGGTGCAGCGTCTGGCGGAGGCGCGTGGAGTGATCTTCACCCGCCACGGCGCTGATCTCATCGGGCGCTGTCCGTTCCACGAGGACAAGACGCCCTCGCTGGTCGTGACGCCGGCGAAGAACCTCTGGCACTGCTTGGGCGCCTGTCAGGTCGGCGGGACGGTGATCGACTGGGTCATGCGTGCGGAAGGAGTCTCGTTCCGTCATGCCGTGGAGCTGTTGCACAACGACGCTTTGCCTTTAGTCGCTGCGGCCTCTTCAGCTACTGCGGCACCGCCGAAGCAATCGACGGTGAAGAAGCTCCCCACGGCTTTGGCGCGTGACCTGGAAGACGCGAAACTGTTGGTGCAGGTGATCGACTACTACCATCAGAGCCTGCAGCAAAGCCCTGAAGCGCTGGAGTATCTGAAACAACGGGGAATAGCTTCCGAGGAAGCAATCCGCACCTTCAAGCTAGGCTTTGCCAACCGCACGTTGGGTTACCGGCTGCCGGAGAAGAACCGGGTGGACGGGGCGGCGCTGCGCGGCCAGCTGCAACGCATCGGCATGCTGCGCAGTAGTGGTCATGAGCACTTCAACGGCTCGATCGTCATCCCGGTGATCTCACCCAACGGGGAAGTGACCGAGGTGTATGGGCGCAAGATCAATGATCACTTGCGTGCCGGCACGCCGTTGCATCTGTATCTACCAGGGCCACATCGGGGCGTCTGGAACGGAGCTGCGCTCGGTACAACCTCGGAAGTGATCCTGTGTGAAGCCCTCATCGATGCGTTGACCTTCTGGTGCGCGGGCTATCGCAATGTGACAGCCAGCTATGGTGTCGAGGGCTTTACCGCCGATCATCTGGCGCTCTTCAAACAGTGTGGTATCCAGCGTGTACTCATTGCCTACGACCGTGATGAGGCTGGCGAGAGAGCGGCGCAGAAACTTGCCGCGCAGTTGAACGAGGCCGGGATGGATGCGTACCGCATCCTCTTCCCGAAAGGGATGGATGCGAACGAGTACGCGTTGAAGGTGGCGCCGGCGTCCAAGAGCCTCGGCGGGGCGATCCGTTCGGCGCAGTGGCTTGGCAAAGGAAAACCACAGCCAATTACGACGGAGCGAGAGATCCCGGTGGTGACGGTGGAAACCGGGACGAGCGTTACCCGTGCGGATCCACCTGAGGTTACATCTCAACATGCACAGCTTCCATCTTTAGCTGCTCCAGAAGTCGCCGAAGAATCGGCTAAAGAGGAAATCCAACCAGAGCGCACTGCAGAGCGACCGGATACGCGGGGCGCAGCCCTGCCGGCGCAGGTGATCCCGGAGGCGCCGCGTGCGGCTCCCATGCCGGAAACCAAGGCTCTCGGACACGAGCGCGAGTATGTGGTGGCGTTCGGCCCGCGACGCTACCGGGTGCGGGGACTGGAAAAGAACCTCTCCTACGAGGTGTTGAAAGTGAACCTCCTGGCCTCGGCGCCGGCGATCGAAGCCGCCGGCGTGGATGCGAGCCCGGATGGAGATGCCCGGCCGCAGGCCGTGCATGTGGATACGCTGGACTTGTACCAGGCCAGAGCTCGTGCGGCGTTCGTGAAGGCCGCTGCCGTCGAACTCGGTATCGCCGAAGAGATCACCAAGGGTGATGTGGGTCGACTCCTGCTGGTGTTGGAAGCGGAGCAGGAAAAGCTGATCTGCGCGGCTCAACAGGCGCAAGTCCCGGCGCTGCGGAAGGTCGAGGGCGAAGCGCACACACGTGCTATGGAACTGCTCACGAGCCCGGACCTGGTCAAGCGGATCGCTGCGGACTTTAGCCGCGGCGGCATCGTCGGCGAGAGCACCAATGCGCTGGTGGGCTACTTGGCGGCGATCTCCCGCAAGCTCGAGCGGCCGTTGGCGCTGTTGATCCAGTCCACCAGTGCCGCCGGCAAGTCCTCGTTGCTCGATGCGGTCCTGCGCTTCGTCCCGGACGAGGACCGCATCGTGTACTCGGCGATGACGGGTCAGAGCCTGTTCTACATGGGCGAGATGAATCTCAAGCACAAGGTGCTGGCGATCGCGGAAGAAGAAGGGGCACACCGAGCCAGCTATGCGCTGAAGCTCCTGCAGAGTGAAGGCGAGCTCACGATCGCTTCCACCTCCAAGGACCCGACCACCGGCAAGCTGGTCACCGAGGAGTACCACGTCGAGGGGCCAGTGATGATCGCCTTGACGACCACGGCGGCGGAGATCGACGAGGAGCTGTTGAACCGGTGCCTCGTGCTCACGATCGATGAGGGTCGGCAGCAAACGGCAGCGATCCATGCCGCGCAGCGCGAGCGGCGGACACTTGCAGGTCTCACGGCCCGGGCCGAGCGCGAGCAGCTCCTGAAGCTCCATCAGGACGCGCAGCGGCTGCTCGAGCCACTGGCCATCGTGAACCCCTATGCGCATCGGTTGACCTTCCTGGATGACCGCACGCGCACCCGGCGCGATCACGAGAAGTACCTCACCCTGATCGATGCGATCACCCTGTTGCACCAACATCAGCGTCCGATCAAAACGCTCCGGCACGGCGATCGGGAGCTGCGGTACGTCGAGGTCACCCTCGCCGACATCGCCCTTGCGAACCAGCTTGCCCACGAAGTCTTGGGGCGCACGCTCGATGAGCTGCCGCCACAGACCCGCAAGCTGCTCGGGCTGGTGGTGGCGATGGTGCAGGAGCACTGCGCGGCTCAGCAGATAAGCCGTGCCCGGTACCGCTTTAGTCGCCGCACGGTGCGCGAGTACACGCGTTGGGGCGATACGCAGTTGAAGATCCACCTGGCGCGGCTCACGGAGTTGGAATACCTGCTGGTGCATCGTGGCGGCCGTGGCCAGTCCTTCGAGTACGAACTCCTCTTCGACGGTGCTGGTCCTGCGGACTGCAGCTCCAAGAGCGGGACGCCTCACGTCAGTGGCTTGATCGACGTGGAGGCGTTGCGGCATCACTACGATGCCGAGCGGTCGGTCCAACAGAGTGAACGGTCGGGGTCCGGTCGGGAGGGTGTCGGGGTGTGGTCGGCCGGCGGTCGGAGTGTGGAACCAGCGCCGCTGCCCGAGAAAACCAGCGCTTTGCGTGCGATCGCCGCCAACGGCGCTGAAAACGCATTACCGACAAACGCCGAGCCGTCGGCGCATCCAACCTACTCATCCCTGGATGAGGCCGTGCCGGCATGAAGCGGCGCAAGAAGCCCAAGGCATCGAGCCAGGTGCGCGATCGCTACCCGATCGAGCAGAGCGGAATCTACCCCTACCTGGTGCGCTTCCTCGAGTGGTTCGCCTCCCGCGGCTACTCCCCGCGCACGGTCCAGATCCGCGCCGACGGCATCCGGCGGTTTATCCGCTGGGCCGATGAGCGCGGCATCAGTCGCCCGCAGGACGTCACCCGGCCGATCCTGGAGCGTTATAGGCGGCATCTGTACCACTACCGCAAGGAGAGCGGCGAGCCGCTGTCCTTCGCCACCCAGCAGCAGCGCCTGATCGCCTTGCGCACGTTCTTCAAGTATCTCGCGCGCGAGAATCTGATCCTCTCCAATCCCGCCTCCGAGCTCGAGCTGCCGCGGGTACATCGGCGGCTCCCGGCACACATCCTCTCCGTGGAGGAGGTCGAGGCGGTGATGGCGCAGACGCTCCTGCATGGGGATCTGGGCTTGCGGGACCGCGCGATGTTGGAGACGCTCTACTCCAGTGGCATCCGCCGCAGCGAGTTGATCAACCTCAAGCTCTATGACCTGGATGTGCGCAATGGCTCGCTCCTGGTGCGCCAAGGCAAGGGCCAGAAAGACCGCTACGTGCCGTTGGGATCGCGCGCCATCCACTGGATCAAGCGATATCTGGAGGACGTGCGCCCGGAACTGGTGATCGAGCCGGACGAGGGCTATGCCTTCCTCCACGAGTTCGGCGAGGCCTTCAGCAAGAACCGGCTCACCGACATGGTGAAGAAATACTTGCGCGCCGCCGGCGTGACCAAGCCGGGCGCCTGTCATCTGTTCCGTCACGCCATGGCCACGCACATGCTCACCAACGGCGCCGACATCCGCTTTATCCAGGCGATCTTGGGCCACGCGCAGCTCACCACGACCGAGATCTACACGCACGTCACGATCGCCAAACTCAAGGAAGTCCATGCGCTGACACATCCGGCTGAAGCGGCAGCGGCACGACGGAGGCAGAGCACGATCGACGAGCCCGAGCTGCTCGCCACTTTAGTCGCTGAAGATCAACGCTCAGACCCCGAGACCGACGTACTCGACACCTCCTGACAGGCGTTCGATGCGAAGAACCCCCCATCCCCCGCAGACGGGGGCTTTGGGCGGGCACCTGAACATAACGCTAAGAAATTATGCGCACTCGGCTTCGCCGAGTGTCCGGCTGCCGCCCGCATAATCTGCGCTATGTTCAAGTGCCCGCCCGGCAGCGTGCTGACATGTTGGTGACCTGATCGCAGCTCGCCGCCGCTGCTCGAGAAGCAACCGATAACCGCCGACCGCGCACGCTGAAGGGTGCGGCTGCGCCGCAGTCCTTTGTCCCCCCGCTCGCTGTGCGTGCCGTGCTGGCCGCGCGGCACACCGCCCCGCCGCCCCCAAGGGGGCTCCTCAAGAGCAAAGCCCCTGCCAGCCGCTCTCGCGGCTGCTGCCGGGCCTGCGGCCGCACGGGCTTTGCAAACCTCCGGAAACCCGTCTCGCGGTCTCGAGCCGTTCTCGAGGTTCTCCGGCGGATGGGGGGCAGAAGTGGGCGAGCCCCCCATCCACCGGAGAACTGTTATGAAGACTCAAGAGATCAAACCCTTCCTCACTGAGGCCTTGGTCGCTGAAGTGATGCAAGCCATCCAGAGCAAGACCACACGGCTCGTGGCCACTTACTCCGAAGACCTCCACAGCACCCTGGAGCAGCGCCGTTGTGCACTCGGCGGCATGCTGGAACTGGCCCGGACCTTGGACGCCTGGCGCTTGGTGAAAGCCCTGGAAGCTCACGCCAATGAGCTGCGCCGTCAGATCGAGGCGCTGTAAGCCTCTGCGCATCCCGTCCTTGACGCCGACGGCAGCTAAGGAAAAACTCGCATCCGGGTCCAAAGCCAGGAACGGCACGCGTGCTACCGGTTCGAGCGCAGATAAGTCCGCGAATGCACTGGCGAAATCGCCGGCAGGTACGACGGCGCACGTCGGGCCGATCACACTTAAACGGCTACAGAGATTTTGATCCTGCGACGGGGAGG
>Ga0070741_10019260_pt1 | contig 10925 bp, 9 predicted proteins | sample Coa_R1_4_FD_66440 | JGI IMG/M metagenome (GOLD analysis project Ga0070741, IMG submission 66440) | Surface soil microbial communities from Centralia Pennsylvania, which are recovering from an underground coalmine fire - Coalmine... | ecosystem: Environmental > Terrestrial > Soil > Unclassified ...
GGACGGCGACTTGCAGTTCATATCGCTTGTCATTCTCTACCAGCTCTGAAGGAGGTGCGCACAACGCCTCGCGTTCCGCTTGCAACCAGTCATCCATCGCGTGCCCCGGCGTTGCTCCCCGTTCCATATAAAGGCTGAAGGCCCTCTGCTGGATCCGCTGTATGATCCGATCGATTTCGTCGAGCGACGAGGGCTTGGTTGCGCCGTCGTTTACCTTTTCCACGGTGACATTCGGCAGGGTGCTTATTTTGGCCATTCTGATTACTCCTGATGCTTCGTCTGGTGCAGCCCCCGGGGTGCGGTTTCGGCCCAGGCTGCGCCGCCGCTCCCGGCGTCAATCCTAGAGCCGGACAGCCGGGTTTCGCCGCAATTTGCGGGGCTGCGGCTCGTGAGAATTAGCGCGCCCGGCCTGTTGGGGAGCTTTGAGCGGCCGGCGCAACTTCTCCTCCAGATAGCGTTTGAGAGCTATGGCGTTATTGTGCGCGGCGTCTCGAGCGCTGTAAAGCAGCGTGACGCGGCCGCGGCGCGCCAGCTTGAGGATCGGGTCCAGAACCTCCGGGCGGCTCTGGAGTTCGCGGAAGTATTTGCGCTGGAACTCATCCCACTTCGCCGGTTCATGGCGGAACCAGAGCCGCAGCTCGGTGCTGGGCGCGGCTTCCTTGATCCAGGCATCCATTTGCAGCGATTCCTTCTTGATCCCTCTGGGCCATAGGCGCTCGACGAGATAGCGCGCGCCATCATCCGGGGAAGGCGGCTCATAAACGCGTTTCACTTGAATCATTCCGTGAATCCTCTGCGGTGCGGCCCGCCGGAGGTCAGTCTTTGAAAGTCACCACGCGGCCCCAAAGGCTGGCCGTGCCCCATATGCCGGAGCGCAGGCACTCGAGCTGCACAATCTGGCTGTGATCAACGAACAGGTTGATCTCCGGGCCATAATTCTTGATATACCAGGAGAACACCTCCGGGTCGGCGGCTTCGAACATGACCTTCTCCAAGCCAAGGGCCTGAATAAATTTGGCCGGCACGTCCGTCCGCCAGGTTTTCACGCTCTCGGTGATTCCTTCCGACTCGATCATGATCATGTACGCCCCGGCGTCGAGAAAGCGCTTTGCGAGCCGGATGGGCCACTCGGGGTCGCGCGTTCCCTCCGTTTCCAGTTCTTCTGCTTTGGTTGCTCCGCCGGCGCCGAACTGGATGCCGACTTCCGGTTTGGCCTTGAGACCTGCCTTCTGCACCTTTTCGACAAGCCGGAGCCAATCGTCGGCGGGAATCGTGATGAAGCCGCTCGATATCTCAATGATGTCGAAGCCCAGCTTCTTACATTCCTTGATATAGGAATTCACCGCGTCGGGCCCTTGCGTCAACACGTATTCTATGAATCCGCCAGTGGAGACGCTTACTTCGTGCTTATGGCAGACCTCAATGATCCCCCGCACAGCGGATTCAGGCATCAGGCTGAAGGAGCCGCCGGCGAACTTCAGAGCATCCACGTAGGCTTCCATCATTTCCAGGATGTCTTCGAGCTGCCGCCTGCCAAGGGGGGTGTAGTAAGGGCCGCGAATTTCCGTTACGCCGGTTGCCCGCGGTTTCGGAGCGCGCTGGTTCGTCTTGAGAAATGCGAATGCCCGATCCTTGCTGGTCTGCGGTTTGGTCATAGTCCTCCTCCGGTTACGGAGAGGAAAAACCCGCAATTCGTTACGCTTTTTTTTCAGCCGGCAGCCGCTCTCCGCCGGGCCCCCGGGGCCGAAGGCAGCAGCGGCTTCCCTCCCGCAAACCGGCAGTTGCGCCCGGCCGCCCACAGCGGCTAATCTACGCGGTTATGGGCCTGGTGATCCGGCTTGCGAATCTCTCCGACCTCGAAACAATCGCCGCGTACAATACAGCCTTGGCGGACGAGACAGAAGGACTCAGACTCGATTCCGAGCGGCTGCGGCAAGGGGTCAGGGTTGTGCTTGCGGACTCTTCCAAAGGCTTCTACACGGTCGCAGAGCGCGATGGGCGGGTCATCGGCCAAATGATGATCACATTCGAGTGGAGCGATTGGCGCAATGGCGTTTTCTGGTGGATCCAGAGCGTCTACGTACACCCGGCGTTCCGCCGGCAAGGCATTTTCCGGCGCCTGTACGATCACGTCCTCAATCAGGCGAAGAGCGCCGGTTCAGTCTGTGGCTTGCGCCTTTACGTGGAAAAAGAGAATCGCAGAGCCCAGCAGGCTTACGCGGACCTAGGCATGCAGAAAACGTCCTACGAGGTTTACGAAGTGGATTTCGTAATCGAGCGCCGTTCCGGCAGCCTGCTACCACTTGGTCATTAACAGCCCGCGTTCCTGCCACGGCACTTTATTGACGGTCATGTTCTCAAACCAGTACTGCCCGGTCTTGCCCGCCACGAGAATATCCAGATCGCCATCGCCGTCCAGATCCACGACTACAAATTGAGTGCCCGCGCCGGCCGTGGAGTTGTAGGCGATCGGATGGCGCGTGAAGGCGGCCGTTCGCGTATCGATCTTGTAGTAGAAGATGGCCAGAGGATCGAACGAGCCGGGGTCGCGCTCATTGTGGCCCCGGTAGCGCTTGCCCGCAAGCAACTCCGGCTTACCGTCTCCATCCAGATCGGCCAATTTCAAGTTGTGAACCTGCGAGAACGATTCGTCGATCACATGCTTAATCCAGGTCCGCTTGCCCGAGCGGTCTTTCTTTTGTTCGAGCCAGTAGAGGCCGTAAGAGTGGCCATGCCCATAGATGATATCGGTGAGCCCGTCGCCGTTGACATCGTAAGCGAGGATCTCGAATCCGGCGGCGTTTCCAAACTCCCATTCCGGCATCCATTCCCATTTGTCGCGGGCCAGGTCAACCTGGCGCCACCAGCCATGGATGGTGAGGATATCTTTTTTGCCGTCGCCGTCGATGTCACCGATGCCCGCGCCGTGGCCATCGCCCTCTTTGCCGACAGGCCGAGCCGTAGCCCTGCCGTTTTTCACGTTGACCCAGAAAATTTCTTTCGGGGTGTAATGGGCGGGCACAATATCCATCACCCCATCGCCGTCGATATCGCCGGCCGCCATGCCTTCTGTGTGGAACGACCGCGCGATGAGGTGCTTGGTCCACTGGACCCCGACCTTCTTCGGGTTCTCGAACCAGAACACGCCATCCTCTTCATCAAACCAACTGGCGGTAACGATGTCGGGCGCGCCATCGCCGTTCACGTCAATGGCGAATTCGCCGCAATCGGAGACGAACTCACCCTGTCTTCTCGGGCATTCCCGCAAGGGATACTGGATCCACTTCTCCGCGGAGTACAGGTTGGAAGGGGCTTTATACCAGTAGGCGCCGCTTGTCACGTCAAGTTTGCCGTCGCCATCCACGTCGAGGGCCGTGATGCCCTCGGCATGGTCATCGCCGATCTTGTGCAGCAGAAACATCGGCTCCCGAGGCGGATTATCAGGCGCACGCGAGGAAGATCGCTGCTGGGCGCGAAAGCCGGCGGCAAAGCACAGTAAACATAGGGAAAGACATGCGATCCATTTCATGTTCTGAAGGATAGAACGCTTGCCGCGCCTCCGCAAGCTGCCTGGCAAGGAGCGGCTGGCCCGTCCTGAAGTGGGGCGCCGGCGCTCAATCCGGCCCCGCCTGGCTCTTTCTGCGGCGACATGGGCGGCCAAAGTTCTTTGACTGTTGTTCTGCGTCCGGGTCCGGATCAGCGAGGCCCGGTGCTATAATCCGAAGCATTCCGAAAACATGAGAGTTTATTTTTTCTTTTTTTTGTTCTTGGCGCCTCTGCTCCAGGCGCAGCACGGGAGCATTGCGGGCACGCCGTTCTCCACTCCGGAAGACGTGAAAGCGGGGGCGCAGTCATTCCGGTCCCAGTGCGCCGCCTGCCACGGCCTGGACGCCTCGGGAGGCTCGAATGGACCGAGCCTGACCACGGGCAGGTTCAAGCACGGCGATTCCGATGAGGCCTTGTTTCGCACGATCACCAAAGGAGTTCCGGGAACGCCGATGGCCGCGTTCCCGCTGGACGGCCGCGAGGTGTGGCAGCTCATCGCGTTTCTCCGGTCGGTGAACATCGGAAAGTCGGCCGAAAGGGCTGCGGGCGACCCCGCGAAAGGTTCACAAATTTTTGCGGCCAGCGGTTGCCCGCGTTGTCATACGGCAGGCGGCGGGGGCGGCTTTGTAGGACCGGATCTGAGCGAAATCGGTTCGCGGCGCTCGCTCGAGCAGTTGCGAAGCTCGGTTCTCGATCCCGACGCCGAAGTTTCCCCGGACTACTGGTCGCTTCGGGCGCGGACCAAGAACGGCCAAACGGTGACCGGCCTCCGGATGAACGAAGACATGGATTCGTTTCAAATACTCGAGCCCTCCGGGCGCCTGCGGTCGTTGATGAAGAGCGAACTGGCGAGCTATGAAATCGTGCGTACCTCGCCGATGCCTTCGTTCCGAGGCAAGCTCCAGCCCTATGAAGTGGAAGATCTGATCGCCTATCTGGCGAGTTTGCGCGCCCAGAACGCCAACGCCGGGGAGGCGCTAAAATGAAACGCTTGCAACCGATTGTGATTCTTGCGGCGTTGTTTTGCGGAGGCCTGAACGCCCAGGTGTCGTTCGAGCGGTTGGAGCGAGCGCTCCGCGAGCCGCAGAACTGGCTTACGTACAACGGAAATTTATCCGGCACGCACTACAGCGGTCTGGATCAAATCAAGCCCGCTAACGCCGCGAGCCTGGATCTCAAGTGGGTCTGGCAGGCTCAGTCTTTGGAAAAATTCGAGGCGACGCCGCTGGTCGTGGACGGCGTGATGTATGTGACCGAGCCGCCCAATACCGTAGCCGCCATTGACGCGCGCACGGGGCGACCCTACTGGATCTACCAGCATCCGATGCCGGAGACCACGTATGTCTGCTGCGGAAACGTCAACCGGGGCCTGGCCATTCTCGATAACACGCTGTTCCTGGGCACGCTCGATGCCTACCTGGTGGCGCTCGACGCCTCGACCGGCCGCAAAAAATGGCAGACCAAAATCGAGGAGTACACGCACGGCTATGCGGTGACCGTTGCGCCGCTGGCGGTGAAAGACAAGGTGGTCGTCGGGCCGGCGGGGGGAGAGCGGGGGATTGCCGGGTTCCTGGCGGCTTATGACGCCCGCACCGGCAAGCAAGTTTGGAGATTCAATACCATTCCGCGTCCCGGAGAACCGGGAAACGAGACCTGGCCGGGCGACTCCTGGAAGACCGGCGGCGGCTCCGTGTGGGTCACCGGCTCGTATGATCCGGAGCTGAACCTGATCTATTGGGGCATAGGCAACCCCGGGCCAGACTGGAACCCGGCCGTACGGGCCGGCGCCAACTTGTATGCGGATTGTGTGGTGGCCATCGACGCAGACACCGGGAAGCTGAGATGGTATTACCAGTTCACTCCGAATGACGAGTGGGATTTCGATTCCGTGCAGGTTCCCGTGCTTGCCGACCTCACCTGGAAGGGAAAGCCGCGCAAAGTGATGCTCTGGGGCAACCGCAACGGATTCTTTTACGTGCTTGACCGGACCAACGGGGAATTTCTCCTGGCCAAGGCTTTTGTCAAACAGACCTGGGCCGCGGGCATCGACGAAAACGGCAAGCCGATCAAAGCCGCCGGCAAAAGCCCCAGCGTGGGCGGAACCGACGTGTGGCCCGGAGTACAGGGCGGCACGAACTGGTATGCTCCGTCCTTCAGCCCGCGCACGCGATTGTTCTATCTGACGGCTTGGGAAGATTACCACACCGCCTACTTCACCTGGGATCAGAATTATGAGCCAGGCAAGTCCTTCACCGGCGGCACAGCGCGCAGCCCGATCCCTTCCATCCGGCGGGAGCCGTTCATCAAATGGGGTCCCGAATGGGGCTACGGAGTGGTCCGCGCTCTGAATCCGCTAACCGGCGAGAAGGTCTGGGAATACAAGATGCGCGATGTGAGCGACGCTGGGATTCTCACTACGGCGAGCGATCTGCTGTTTTCCGGCAACCGCGAGGGCTATTTTTTTTGCCTCGACGCGCGGAGCGGCAAGGAATTATGGAAGCGGTACCTGGGCAGCCAGGTCGCCGCCTCGCCCATCACCTATCTGGTCGATGGGAAGCAATACGTCACCATCGCAGCGGGCCATTCGCTGTTTACCTTCGGGCTGTCGGCTGGGCGGGCCGGAGCCGAAGCGAAACGCTGATCCAGAATTGCCCGCCCACGGCGCCCACGCCCCTATTGGGTCGCCTTCGGATCCCGGCGCTCCCATCCTGGCTTAAACAACGGCAGAAAATGCTCTTGCTTGTAAGGATGTTTACTTAACTCCTCCAAAACCAGATCGGTTCCCAGACCTGGCCGCTCGGAGATTTCAATATATCCGTTTTTCACTTCCACCGGATGCGTCAACAACTGCCTTTCCCAGGGGACGTTGAATTCGTCGAAAATCTCGTGGATCAGGAAATTGGGCAAGGAAGCATTGAGCTGGGCGCAGGCGGCCGAGCAAATCGGGCCCTGCGCGCTGTGAGGCGCAATCATGCCGTAATGCGCATCGATCATATCGGCGATTTTGCGTGTGGCAAATATTCCTCCCAAAGCCAACGGCTCCGGCTGATAGATGCTGATGACGTTGTACCCGGCCAATTCGGCGAACTGCTGCTTGTTGCTGAAGCTTTCGCCGGTTGCCACCGGCACCGGACTCTCGCGAGCCACCTCCACCATGGCGCCGATATTTGTGTGCGGTACGGGCTCCTCGTACCACATCGGCCGGTAGCGCTCCATGGCCCGCGCGAATTGGATCGCCGTCGATACGTTGAAGCGGCTATGCGCCTCGATGAGCAAATCGACTGAGGGCCCCACGGCCTCCCGCACAGCGGCGATGATCTGGAGCGAAAGGTCGAACTCCCCGGGGGAGAGCGTCCGCCACGCAGCGCCGAAAGGATCAAATTTCAGCGCCGTATAACCGCGCTGGACGACTTGCCGCGCTTTTTCGCCGAAACTGTCCGGAGTGCGCGGGCCCCGGTACCAGCCATTCGCGTAAGCGCGCAGCTTCTCATGGCAGCGGCCGCCCCACAGATTGTAAATAGGTTGTCCCGTAGCCCTGCCGATGATATCCCAGCAGGCGATCTCGACCGCGGCCACGGCGGCCATGTGGAGCTGGCCGCCTTCTGTATATACGTCCCGGATCATTTTTTGGGAGATCATCTCGACCTGAAACGGATCCATGCCGATGACCAGCGGGCTCAGCTCGTGGATGGCGGCTTCTACCGTTTTGCCGAACGCGTTGGCCGTGCCTTCCCCCACCCCGTAAATTCCTTCATCCGTCAGAACCCGTGTAAAGAGCCAGTTTTTCCAAGGATTGCCCACCAGGTATGTTTCAATTTTCGTGATCTTCATGCGCTATTCCCCGCTCTGCTGAAGCATTTTCGCCACCAGCGCCGTCCAGCCCGTTTGATGGCTCGCCCCGAGCCCTTGGCCTGTGTCCCCGTGAAAATATTCGTAAAACAAGATTAAATCGCGCCAGTGCGGATCAGTCTGGAACTTTCCGATGTCGCCATAGACCGGGCGGCGGCCGTCGGGGCCGCGCAGAAAAATTCGGCTCAGCCGGCGCGAAATCTCGGCTGCTACGTTCCAGAGGGTCATTTGGCAACCCGAGCCTGTCGGAAATTCCACCGCCAGCGCGTCGCCCGCGAAGTAATGAAACCTTTGCAGCGACTCGATGAGCAGGAAGTTAAGCGGGAACCAGACAGGTCCCCGCCAGTTGGAATTCCCGCCGAACATGCCGGTTTGCGATTCTCCCGGTTCGTAATCGACCCGGTACTCGTTGCCGCGAAAATGCAACTGAAACGGATGCTCCTTGTGGCGCCGCGAGATGCTCCGGATGCCGTGGGGCGAGAGAAATTCGTTTTCGTCGAGCATGTATCGCAAGACCCGCGGCAGGCGCTTCAGATTCACGACGGCCAGCAGCCGGCGCACGCGCCCGCCCGGCAGCTTCTGCTCGTCGATGTGCTCGTGGAGATCCTTCTGGTTCTGCAAAAACCACTCCATGCGCCGGCGAAAGCCGGGGAGGCTGTTGATCAAGTCGGGATCGAGCGTTTCCACGGCAAACAGGGGTATTAGCCCGACAATCGACCGCAGCTTCAAAGAAAAGCGGCTGCCGCCGGGCAGGCGCAAGACGTCGTAATAAAAACCGTCATCCTCGTCCCACAGTCCCATGCCGTCGTGGCCGAGCTGGTTCATGGCGTGGGTGATGTAAACGAAGTGTTCGAAGAACTTGCTGGCCACATCTTCGTAAGCCGAATCATAGCGCGCCAGTTCCATGGCGATGGCCAGCATGTTCAAGGTGTACATTGCCATCCAGCTCGTTCCATCCGACTGCTCGATGAAGCCCCCGGTGGGCAGAGGCTGGGAACGGTCGAACACGCCGATATTGTCGAGGCCCAGAAATCCGCCTTCGAAAAGGTTGTTGCCTTCTACGTCCTTGCGGTTCACCCACCACGTGAAATTCAGCAACAGCTTGTGAAAGATCCGCTCGAGAAACTTCGTGTCGCCGGCGCCATGGCGTTTTTTGTCGATCTTATAAACGCGCCATGCGGCCCAGGCGTGCACTGGCGGATTCACGTCGGAAAACGCCCACTCGTAAGCCGGTATCTGGCCGTTGGGATGCATATACCACTCGCGCAGCATCAGGATGAGCTGATCTTTGGCGGAGTCGGCGTCGACCAGCGCTGTCGCGATCATGTGGAAGCCCAAATCCCACGCCGCGTACCAGGGAAATTCCCACTTGTCCGGCATCGTGATGACGTCGGAATTGTAGAGATGCTTCCACCCCGAGTTACGGCCTTGCAGGCGCTCTTTGGGCGGTGGAGGCATGGCTGGATCGCCTTCCAGCCACGTTTTTACGTCGTAGTAATAAAACTGCCGGGACCACATCAGCCCAGCCAGCGCTTGCCGCTGCACGCGCCGGACATCCTCCGAACAATCGGGAGGCGCCACGGTTGCGTAGAACTCGTCGGCCTCCGCTTTGCGCTTGTTCATGACGCGGTCGAAATCGGAGAAATCGCGATCCTGATCGGCCAGCCGCAATCTCACGAGCTGCGTCTCGCCGGCGCCGAGGGAGAGCGTGTAGCGCGCCGAGGCCTTGGTGCCCTCTAGAGCGGCGTTTACGGCCTCCTTTCTGCCGTGGATGAGGCAACTTTCAATGCCGTCCTTCACATACGGCGAGGGATTCGGGACGCCGTAGAGCCGCTGATAATTCGTCTCATTTTCGGTAAACAGCAACTCCAGAGCGTTCTGGCAAAACAGCTTTCGCCGCCCCAGGGCGGGGTGCTCGCAGGTGATCGAGCCTTCGCCCGATCGGAACAGCCGGGGCTTCGGACTGCCCGCCGTCCAGGACCACGTATTGCGGAACCACACGGTCGGCAGCAGGTCGAGCCGGGCCGGCTCAGGCCCCCGGTTGACGAGCGTGATTTTGATGCAAATGTCTTCGTAGGTGTTCTTGGCGTATTCCACGAAGACATCGAAGTAGCGGTCCTGATCGAACACGCCCGTGTCGAGCAGCTCGAACTCCGGATCGTTTCTCGACCGGCGGCGGTTCTCTTCGACCAGGCGGGCGTAGGGGAACTCCGCCTGCGGATACTTGTAGAGAAATTTCATGTAGGAGTGCGTGGGAGTGGAATCGAGGTAAAAATAATATTCTTTGACGTCCTCGCCGTGATTCCCCTGGTTCCCGGTGAGTCCGAAGAGCCGCTCTTTGAGGATCGGGTCGCGCCCGTTCCACAGCGCAAGGGCAAAGCACAGATACTGGTGGCGGTCGCAGATGCCGCCCAGGCCGTCCTCTCCCCAGCGGTAGGCTTTCGAGCGGGCATGATCGTGCGGGAAGTATTCCCACGCCGAGCCATCGGGGCTGTAGTCTTCGCGAACAGTTCCCCACGCCCGCTCGCTCAGATAGGGTCCCCAGCGCTTCCAGTGCACCTGGCGCAGCCGGGACTGCTGAAGCCTCCGCTCCTCTTCCGTCATAAAGAGATTTCACCACAGAGGGCACGAAGGCGCTGGATTCGAGAACCGCGCACATCCAGCCTCCATGCCCCGTGTGGCGAAGATCTACTTGCCGAAACGCTTCTCGACTTCCGGCCAGTTTACGACGTTCCACCAGGCAGCGAGGTAATCGGCGCGCCGGTTCTGATACTTCAGGTAGTAGGCGTGCTCCCAAACGTCAACGCCGAGGACGGGGAACTTCCCTTCCATCACGGGACTATCCTGGTTGGCAGTTGAGATGATATCGAGCTTGCCGGAGGCGTCTTTCACCAGCCACGCCCAGCCGGAGCCGAAGCGGGCCATGCCGGCCGCCGCCAGCTTCTCTTTAAATTGGGCGAAACCGCCGAACGTGCTGTTGATGGCGTCCGCCAGTTTTCCGGATGGCTCGCCGCCCCCTTTGGGGCCCATGATCTGCCAGAACATCGAGTGATTGATGTGGCCGCCGCCGTTGTTGCGGACGGCGGTTCGGATGTTCTCGGGGACGATGGCGCAGTTATTGGCCAGCAGTTCTTCTATGCTTTTGTCAGCCAATTGAGGAGCCGACTCCAGGGCTTTATTGAGATTCGTTACGTATGCGCCATGATGCTTGCCGTGGTGAATCTCCATCGTCATTTTGTCGATGTGAGGTTCCAAGGCGTCGGAAGGATACGGCAACGGGGGAAGTGAAAACGGCATATAGCCTCCTTTAGAAGTTTATGAGCGAGAAATTTCGGAATGCCGCGCCCGAGAGTTGCTGAAACCTACATATACCACAACGGAAAAAAGGACGCCGCCAGCGAGCCGGAATGCGTCCCGCGCAGAGATCGCCGCCGCCTGTGCCCGTCCGCCCATCGACTGCATCCGCTAAATTTTCCGGCGCCTGCTTGCCTTGCTATACTGAATGACTGACTAGTCGGTCATTCTGGGCG
>Ga0070741_10019261_pt1 | contig 10925 bp, 13 predicted proteins | sample Coa_R1_4_FD_66440 | JGI IMG/M metagenome (GOLD analysis project Ga0070741, IMG submission 66440) | Surface soil microbial communities from Centralia Pennsylvania, which are recovering from an underground coalmine fire - Coalmine... | ecosystem: Environmental > Terrestrial > Soil > Unclassified ...
CCTTTGCGCCGCAGTCAATGCACCAGTCATTCGCGGGCCTCAGGAACGTCTTGCGGAAGTGCGCCAACTCGCGCATCCGCTTCTGGCGCTCTATCAGGCGTTGTGCCTCTGGCGTCTGGAACAACTGCTGGAACTCGGTCGCCTGCGGCGAACTCACCGGCTCCGCCGGTTCGTGCGGCGAACTCGTCCCGCTGTCGCGGGACTCGCTTGCAGGACTCCACGGCTCCGAAGTTATTGATTTCTCGGACATTTGTGGGTGCGGCAGAGTCTCCCTGGATAACTTGTTGCTGTCCGGCAATGTCAACTTCTCCGCCACGCGCTTGCGGCAATTGGGTAATATCAGCCTGGGCAGGGCCATCATCAGCGTCCACAATAGCGCCCACTGCATCTGCCTCTGATATCCACCCCATTGCTATCTTTACTATTTCCGGCTCCGCCGGTTTTTCTTCCTGAGCAGGTGTGCGGAGCTTGTCCACTATGTCAAGCACGAGACGCGCCGCCTTCACGTCGCCCTTTACCGCTCTCTCCGCCATCTTGCCGACTACGGCGGCATAGGACTCTACGGCTTTCTTGTCGCCTGCGCGGATCAGGTCTCTTATGGCTTCTACGTCCCCGGCCAGCGCCAGTTCCTTGGCCAGTTGCTGGTTTACCTGGGAAAGATACTGGCGAGTGCAGCCAAGCTGTTTCGCCAGCGCCGTCAGGCTTGGTCGTTTTTGTTCCGGCAGCGCCAGGCGTTCGCGCAGGGCGGTGTGTACTCTCTCGGTTAACTCCGTTGGCTGGAATCGCTCCCTGCCAGGTTTGGATTGACCGCGTAGCTTGCCTGCCATTTCTGTCTTAAGCGTGTCCCACCTGGCCGTGCGCCCCTGGCGCTTCCTGGCTGTTAATCATGTTGAATGTGCTTTCTAGGATTTCCAGCACGCCCTTTTGGAACTCGCGGTTGCGGAGCAGATTCGGAAACTGTCTTATACGTGTGGAGACGAAAATGTTGACGCCATCGGCTCCGTCACTGGGCGCGACATTCACGATGATTACCGGAAGCCCTGGAGTATTGGCTGGATCGGCAAACTCAGCGCTAATTAATTCAGCCTTGGACATACAAGTTTTGTATTTGTTGGGGTGACCGCCAGAGCTTGACCTTTATCCTGGCAGCGCGTTGCTGACCTGGCGTCCCCGCGACACCGGCGTTTCGCATGGACTCGATATGGCTAATGGCAGATGGCGAGTGCCGCATCCGCTCCTCCGGGTAGGCAAGCTGGAGTTTCAGCGGCTGTTTTTGGTGGGAGACCACAATGGCATCGCCCTTACTCAGGAGTTCGTAGGCTTGTCTGCGGGAAACATAGAAAAGCGGCTCCATCCAGCGTTCGCTTCCGCACACGGAACAGCGCAGCATGTGAGCCTCGCTGTCGGCCCACTGCGTCTCGAACCCGCAACTTGGGCAGTGCGCCTTGTACGAATAGACGGGAACGATTTGTTCGCTCTTGGGGGAGCGCCGTGTACGCATAGTCGCGTGCCTGAACCAGGTGCGGCTGCTGACGGGAGCCGAACGCTGCCGGATGGCGCGTTACCGAACGTGGGGGATTTACGCGGTCGCCGAGGCTGCTACCGCATCTTCAGCATCATCACCAATTGCTTCGCCGAAACCAATGCCTCCGCTGTCGTATATGCGACAACTAAGTTGCTCAGTCACATCTTCGACCTTCACGCGCCAGCGGCGGCCGCGACCTTTGCCCTCCTTGCCCCATGCGTGTATCACGGCCCTTCCACCGGCGTGGCACCAGGCGCGTGCCTTCTGCGACTCAAGCATTTTGGTACGCCTGGCGGCAAGGTTCTTGTCGGTTGTGACCTGAACGCCTACGATCACCTTTCTTTCCGGGTGAACCGCGACAATATCGAACACTCCGAACAAGTCCTGTCGGATACCGGCAAAGTGGTTCCATCGTTCAACCTTCTCCACAATGAAGCCCTGTCCGCGCAGTCTTTCCATGCTTCTGGCGGAAGGTGTCACAGATGAAGCCATTAGAACAGCACCTCGCCATCCGCCAGTTCCCGCCCGCGCTGGGCGCTTGCGTCAGCGCCGTCCAGCACAATCACGCTTGCGGCCTGCACCTCGCGGAAGGTTCTCTTTTCGCCATTCGACTCCACATGGCGGCTACGAAGTGAACCTTCGACATAGACCTTTGCGCCCTTGGTTACGTTGTCGCCCACGTACTCGGCCAGCTTGCCCCAGGCCACAATATCGTGCCAGTCGGTTCTGTCCTGCCACTCGCCGTTTTTGTCTTTATAGGACTCACTGGTTGCGATGCTGAACCGCGCATAAGGCTGCCCGCTTCCGGTGTACCTCACCTCGGCGTCGCGACCAGCATTTCCCACCAGAATGACTTTATTAACCGATCCCTTTGGCATTACACCCTCCCAAACCCCTTAGCAATCGTGGAGCCATCACTGTAGGTGATGACAACCCTTCTCAACCCATCCATCAATCAGTGCGTCGTTCACCATCCCGACCGCAGCTCCCAAGAGCACATCGAACGCGATAGCTAGGGCCATTCCCTCTATGCGCGCTGACTATTGCGGGCGGCCTTGTTTCTCTTTCGTGACATTCTCTGCATAGCCACTGGCATTCCTCCTTTGTATCGTTTCGTTTCCCTCCTCCCATCCCGCGCCCGCTGACGTGGTGCAGTTCTCCGTAGCGCCAGGGCGCTGACAATCCGCAGTGTTCGCAACGCCCATTGGCGCGGATAAACACCGTCCAGCGGAGCAGTGCCATATCCGCGCCGGTTGCGATGGCGCGACCGTCTTTAGTCTTGCGGATCAGGCCGCGATCCCCTTTTTACGCTTGCCGTTGTTGTAGATTTCGAGAACAAGCCTCGCCATGCGATACGACAGGGACGAGTGCCCCGCTCCGTAGTTCTTCGCCCGTCCGATCAGGGCGGACGGCGGCCCAGCCTTGGACAGCTTTTTTGCCAGGGAGTAAAGATCGGTTTTCCCGTTGCCTTGGGCAATCGCAATGGCAATTCCCTCAATCAGCTTTCCATCCAGCGCCTCACTGCTGAACCCCCAAGCGTCTCCAATCACCCTCAGTGACAGCCCTAGCGATCTTCCTCCGTCAAGGCGGTATGCTGTTCTCAGGGCCGTGACTGCTGCGATGCGTTTGTTGCCGGAGGACTCGGAAATCTTCAGTCCGAACGAGGCTACGATTCCGTTGATGTTGGTTTCTTCTTCATATCCAGCAACAAGCCCGTTTTGAAATTTTGCAAAGGGGCTAACGGTCGCCTTTTTATTAAGCTTCAGGAACAAGTCGGACGCCCGCTGATTGTCCCTTACGTCGAGGTGTACCAGAACATCCACCTCCCACTCGCCGAGGCCATTTGCCATGAGCGCCAGCAGGCGGTGCTGCCCGTCAACCACCCACAGCTTGCGTCCATAAGGTTTTCCGTTTTCGTCTAGATCGGCGATCTCGTAGTCCACGGCATGGAGTGTGCCGATAGCATCGAGATCAAGTTTTGCAGTTATGTCTTTCAGGTGCTGCGCACGCAGCTTACGCTGCGCGATTGGATGCACCGCTAGTTGATCTGCTCTCATCCGTACCAGCTTTGCTTTACGCGACAGATTGAACATGGCTCTTATTTGCCTCCAATAGCTTCTTGGAAATCTCGACAAGCTCTCCCCCGTTTCGTTTCAGCATCGAAATCCACGTTTTAACCTGTTCGTCATCGGCCACCGATACAGCCATCGGGAAATCAACCTCGTGCAGAGTTGCCACGCAGCCGTCAATGCTGAAAACGGCGGTTGCCAGTCTTTTCATTTGCCCTTCGGCATGCGCCTTCTTCCTTGGCGTGTCCGGCACGTATGGAGCCGACTGGTCAGACCTGAATGGGCTGCCCTTTGTTCTCCCTGGTTTGCGCCGCTTCTTTTCGCGCACCTCGCGCTCGGCGGCCTTGGCGCTGACCTCACCCCGCTCCATCTTCTCGAACAGTTCTGGATCGGCCTCTTTCACCACCAGCGCCCGCGCCACCGTGCGTTCGCTCACGTCGAACTCCCTTGCAACCTGGGCGGCAGCCGTGCCCTGGGAAAGATGTTGGTCAGAGTGGGTTAAGTCACGATTTTTCTCTGACTTGCTCCAGTTACTGCCCCGGGGCAGTAACTGGTCTTTGCCTTGAAATTGCTTCAGGTTCGGTGTACCCGCAGCCACCTGCCGTTCCTGCGCCTCGGCTGCATAGCGCTCTATTGCCCTGGCAGCGATGGCGGCCTTCTGGCTAATGGTCAGGTGGCGTCGCTTCAGGTTTTTGGAGATCACGTAGCTGGTTGGCGACTCCACCTGTATGTTTGTGAACATCGGCTCAACCTGCGCGATCTCGCAGGCGCGAAGGCGGTTTCTGCCGTCAATCACCTTCCCATCAAGCAGCGCGATAGGCTCCTTCAACCCGTTTTGCTTGATATCGTCAGCAAGTTCTTGTAGCTCTGCTTCCTCCATCAGCGGAAACAAGAGACACGCCTCATGAAACTCGTATTCCTGAACTACATTCATTTACTTAACCTCCAGTTCAGCCAGGCACCTGTAGCAGCGCCAAGAGTCGTACTCGCTCTCCAGCCTGATGCGCTGCCGCCTGCGGCACTTGGGGCAGCGGACGATTGTGCCCTCTGTGCCTGGAACCTGGTTGATTCCCACGCCGCGCCTCATGCGCTCCTCCGCCAAATGAACCTCAATCACCTCTCTGGCGTATTCCTCTGGAGTCATGGGGCGCTCCGGAACGCCTTCATCCCCACCGGCAAGCCTTTCCTGGGCCAGGGCGCTGAGCGTGGCGTAGTCCACGCCGCGAAGTTGGAGTTGGACAAACCGGAGGCCGTCCAACAACATCTCGCCCACCTTGTCCTGCCATCTGGCCTGCGCGTTGTCTTGTTCAGCCAGCAACCTGGTACTCATTTTGGTTTTCCGCTGAGTTTGCCATTGGGCTTTCCGTGCAACCTGCCATGTGGTCGGCGGCTATGAGTTCAATTGCCTCCTCCAGCCGCTCGACTTCATGAATCAGCCGCATGTGCTCCAGCCATCGCGAGATGGTGTCCCACTGCGACTTTTCAAACTTCGCCAGCTTGTGAACCTTCGGCTCTGATTTCTCCGCGCCTACCCTGTCGGCCTCCACCTCCGCCGCGAACTCGCGTTCGCTCATCATCTGGGCCTTGTGAATCCACTCGCGGCTTCGCCGCTTGGACTCCGGCATCTTCGCCAGCAGCTTGGCGTTCTGTTTTTTCATCGCCAGCTTGTCGCGGCGCGGAAGTTCGCCCAAGGCTTTCCATACGCGCATGGCCTCGTAAGCCGCCATTCGCGAGATGGACAGGGCGCTTTCCAGCCAGTCATCGAACCTCCTGTAGCCCAGGAACTCGTACAGGCGTCGCTGCTGCATGAGGGTGCAGTATTCGCCCAGCATCCACCAGGATTCCGACTGCGCGGCGTGGATAAGACAAACCTTGTCGTGGATAGCCTTCGCCTGCTGGAGCAGGTCGGACTGTTCCTGTGGCGTCAGGATGTCCGGTTTATTTGTTACTGCACCCATAATCGGACTACTGCACTGCCAACTCGTACTGCCCTGCGTCCGGCGTATAGCCAGGCTGTTCTTGAACTTCCTCCGCTTTCACCATCTCCAGCCATGTCTTGCGCTGTTGTTTGTCGTCCGCGATGCGGAAGTAAACCGGCTCTGTCCGCTCCTGGTCTTTTGTCTCCCACTCCAGCCTGCGTACTTCGCTTCCCGGCGTTGGATCAACCACGGTGATGGCGGCGATAAACTCCGCCCATCCCGCGATTGCGCTTGCTCCCCTGGCGCGTAACACCAGCGGCCCCTCCTGCTGCGACTTGGCGATGTGGTGGATCAGCACCACCGGGCAGCCGATGGTTTCCACCTGCTCCAGCACTCGGCGCATGGCCGTGTTGTCGTTCTCGTCGGCGCTGTGCAGGCGGTTGAAAACGTCCAGGAACAGGAACTCGATCCCCCGAGCTGTCACGTTCTCGCGCAGTTCAGCCAGTTCATCGGGGATGTCCAGCATCAGGCGCTTGGTCTGCTGCTTGGTGTTCAGCCACAGGTGGCCCGTCAGGTCTATGCGTCCGCCATCGCCCTCCAGACCACGGCGAAGCCAGCGCAGGCGACGGGCTGTGCGGGCGGGTGAATCTTCCCGGCTGACATAACCGACACGCAGCGGACGCGGTATTTCGTGGCCCAGGAACGGGAGTCCCAAGGCCATGTGCAAGGCAAGGGAGAGTGTCAGGAAGCTCTTGCCGCCGCGTGGCGGCGCAACCACCATGCCGTTGGAATTGCGCTCTATCAGCCCTTCTACCGCCCAGTCCACATCGTCTCCGTTGGTGATGGCCGCGAATTTCTCGGCGTCCACAAAAAATCCGTAGGCTTCCTGCGGCGGAGTCCACAGCGGGGTTTTCTTGACCAGGGCGATCAGATCATCAGCGTTTGCGCCGCTGTCTATCCAATCGCCCAGGTCATGCTGCGGAGGTGAAACTACCCGTATAGCCTTCGTGTACGGGTAGAGCGACTGAGCAACTCTCTGCGCGTGGCGTATTCCAGGTTCGTCGTTGTCCTGGAATATCACGACCTTCTTGCCGGTGAAGTACGGCGAGAACTCCTCCCGCCAGCCCCCGGCCCCTCCAGGGTTGGTGGAGCAGGCGAGGATGGTGTTATCTGCCCTGCGGTCGGCCAATAGCTGACGCGCCCTGTCACAGTCTTTCTCGCCTTCCGTCAGAATGATGGTGTTGGCCGTCAGCACTTCGGGAAGGCGGTAGAGCACCCGGCGGACATTCTGATCCAGCGACCACACCCAACCGCCCTTGCCGTCCGGCCTGCGCTGGCGAATCTCCTTCTTGCCGTCCGGTCGGCGGTAGCGCAACACCTGGAACAGCAATCGGCCATCTTCGTCCGTGTACTCGTAGGTCGCTTCCGGCTTGCGCGCAGACTTCAGCCCGATTAACTCGGCGATGTTCTCCCGCGCCTGGCTTCGGTCGCAGTCGGAGAACTTCTGCTCGAAGTCCACCAGCATTCCGCCCACGGAACAGGTGTGGCAGCGCCATGCTCCGCCCTTGTCCGGGTTGAACGTCAGTGACGGTGCCCTGTCCTGGTGGAACGGGCACCGCGCTGCGAACTCACGTCCGCTACGACGGATTCCCTCCAGTCTTGCCTGGTAGTAGGCAAGTATCTGGTCACGAGTTAGCTCGGTAAGGGCCATATTCCGTAAGCGCCAACAATCAGCAGATGGAGCAGTTTCTGGAGCAGGTGGGAGCATGGTTCAGCTTGACCTATTCCAGAACTGCGTATTTGCCTGTTACCAACCATGTGCTACACATCCCTTCACCTGCTCCACTAAATGCTCCAAGCACGTATTTGTGAGAGATACGTGCTTAACGTATCTAGGGAGCAGGACACACTTCTCCTGTGGACACACTTCACCTGTGCTGCCTCGTCAGCTAGTTTGCTTTGTCGTTTGCTGGCCGCCCGGTCGCGACTTTCAGGCGGCCCGGAAGCGTTTACCTCAGGTACTTCCGCTTCCAGTGGCAGAGCCGCAGAGCAGACATGAACACATCCACATCGTTCTTGTCCGTATGCCTCTGCAACTCATAAGCCCCGTTCTTCTTCAGCCACAGGACGCCGCGTTGGTGATGAATTACGCCATTGCTGCGCCCAATCGCGTAGCCTGCGGTCTGTATCTGCCACCAAGGTTCTTGGTTGCTGGCCGTCTTGATGTCGAGAATGGTTGGCATCTCCGGCTCCCAGCCCTCCGGCGGGTTTCGCCAAAAGCCTTCCCTGTCCAGCGTCATCCCGAAGCGCAACCCACCGAACTCGGCGACCGTTCTGTATTCGGCTAACTGAACTTGGAACGCCGTTTTGTCGAGAAAGCGCTCGTAGGCGATAACGTAAGGAACTATCTGCACGTCCAGGGAGTCCCAGTCCAGTTCGCCCGCGTCCAGATACTCCGTGGCTAGGTGCGTAGCCTCGCCTATCTGCCGCTTGCGCTCCAACACCCAAGCTGGCACATTCTCGTATTTGGACTTCAGCCCCACATCTTCCAGCACCTGCGTAACCGAAGGCACCTGTACGCTGCCCACCATGTATGCGTGCAATAAGGGATCGAAGCTGAACCCAGGTGACGCACTTGGCGCGTCTCCAGTCTCGCCAAAACCTCGCCTTTTCCGCTTCGCCGTGAATATGCGCGAACGGATAGGCGGCACAGGTGCAGGCGTAGGGAACGTCAACAGTTCTCCTGTTGGCCTGCATCGCGCCCCGGATTTTGTCTCGCTCAACATCCTCGTCTGTCGCTGGCCTTACCAGCCTCCACTGCCTTATCCACTCGTCAGCGTGGCTGTCGCAGGCCCAGTACGCTCTGTCGTTCAGGCCGATCTTCTTGGTGAACCAGACGCGCTGTGTTCCTTCTCTGGGACACCCAGGAGCCTCGCAGTTCATTCCTCGTTCGTTTTGCCGCACTGAACGCACTTGCCATATCTGTGGGCCGTGATGCGATGGCAATGCTGGCAGTAGAAAAACAACTCCATAGCCGCCTACGCCTGCGCTGCGCCAGGGGCGATCATTGCCGCCTGTAGCTGCGTCTCAGTCGGTTGCGCCTTGTAGAGCATCACCTTGCAAATCGCGCATGTACGCATCCACATGGCTTTTTGGGACTTACCTCCCGGTATCTCGTCCTATGCCAGCGCCAGCTTGTCGCCAGCGATGGCCTTGAGCAGGCTGTTGTAGGCCGCCACTGGAATGTCGGCGGTTGACTCGAACCCAGCCTCCCGAATCGCCTGCTTCACCTGCTCGTCCGTCACGCCAGCGGCCCTGGCGATGGCAAACAGCCTCCGCCGCTGGTCGTCGGTAATCTTTCCGTCTCCGTTTTCAGATTTGGCCGCCTTCCTGCGCTTCGGCCTTTCCTCACCGTTCTGCGACTTCTCCAGGCGCTGAGGCTGCTGCACGTATTCCGGCGCAGTCTCGCGATCCAGCTTCTCGTCGGCTTCGGGATCGTCCGCCTCGTCCGGGATAAGGAACAGGCCGCGCAGCAGGTACTTCATCGCGCCGGTCTCGGCCTTGTACACGGCCTTGTCTCCGTGATCCATACCGCTGCCCCATGCGAACCTCTCAATGGCCTCGCCAGTCCGGGAATCGAGCGCAATCCCCCTCGCCTTCACGCGGGCTACATCAAGCTCCGCGCCTTTGGCGGTTTGCACCCTAGAAAACTGGACTTCGGGGAAGTCAATGGTCAGCAGAACGCCACGCTCATACAATTTCTTTCTCGCCGCGTGCGCGTAGGCTTTGTACGGAACAAACTTGTAGTTCTGCGCCGTGTTCTCCCTGCTTTTTTCGAGATGGTCAATCTCCTTGCCAACCTCTACCAGCTTCTCGTACAGATTCTTTGTCCTTTCGGTCTCGACAATCTCCGCCATAGCACACCTCACAACACCGCCGGTTTAACGTTGGTCAGCGGAACTCGGACGCGGCGGTAAACCTTCTGGAGTTGCCCATCAATTGCCTTTAACTCCGGGCGAAGAACCACCGCGTACTTGTGGCCGACCTCCGCCAACTTCGCGTTGATCCAGCCTTGGTCGTAGAACCTCACCCACTTGCCAATCAGCGGTTCCAGTCGCGTTACATCTCCGCGTGCCATCTCCGCCTCCTACGCCGCTTCCTGAGCAGGGGCCGGACATCCCGGCTCCTGCTCCACTTCCACGATGAAACCGGCGCGGTCTAGCTCCTGCACCAGCCCACCGGCCTGCCTGTGGTTAACCGCCAGACACGGCCCATACCACTGCCACGGTTCGACGGCCACATCCGCCTGGAACCAGCGCCGCGCTTCGCGGCTGACTGGACGAAACAGAACAACGGTTCCACAGTCGAAAACGCGCACATCTGGTCTCATGGCTAGGCAGCCTCCTGTGTGGTGTTTGGAGCGGATTGCTCCGCCGCCGAAGCAACGTCGGCAAACGCCGCCGGTGGGAGTTGTGGCCTGTTGCTGCTGAGTCCGAAGAAGCGTCCGATTTCCTGCGTGGCACGCAGCCGCGTGGTGAGAGGCATCTGCTTGGCAACCTCGGTAAAGGCGTTGTGCAATGCCCAGGCGTTCCAACCGCTGCGCTGCGCGTAGCCCTCAAAGAACTCGCGGGAAACCTGTGGCAGGAAGCGAATGGGCATGTAGCCCTTCACGAATACGTCGTGGATCAGCGCCTTGGCGTCGTTCACGCCAATCTCCCACTGGCGCAGAAGTTCGATTTCACCCGTCAGCGCCTGGTAGTGGTTGGCCAGTTTTTCCACCGCGATTCCCAACTCCCGTCGGAGCGAGAGTCCGATGGTGTGTTTGCGCCTCAGGGCGATGAAGTCGCCGCGCAGGGCCAGGTTGTCGCAGACGAAAACCCGGAGACCGGCGACAATCTGAATGGACATAGTGCAGTCATTGGCATGGCGGAATCCCAAAGCTGCCCGGCCCTCCTGGGCAAAGGCGGCATAGCCGTTCTTCCAGGAGAGATCGAGCACGCCGAACAGGGCCGCGTCGTCTCGCCGCAGGGCGTACTGCTCGGCTTCAACCTGGATTCCGTAGTCGGAGAGCGCCCGGCTGAGGGTGTCCACCAATTCAATGTGGGCTACCGGGCGGTGACGACCGGAGACGGGAACGGGAGCAGGCAGGGCGGACAGTTCCTCCCTGCTCACGATGTCTGTGTTGACATGGGAGATTAGGGTAGCGTTCATCGTTCACCTCGCAGCACAAGGTTTGCGATGAACACCAGTTTTCAGGCTGCGCTTGGAAGGAAATCAGGCAGCGCTTGAAGGATGGCGGGGACGACGGGACTCGAACCCGCGGCCTCTGCCGTGACAGGGCAGCGTTCTAACCAACTGAACTACGTCCCCGGCCGCTCGATCCGCCAGCCTACGTAGCAAACTGCTGCGGGT
>Ga0070741_10019262_pt1 | contig 10924 bp, 8 predicted proteins | sample Coa_R1_4_FD_66440 | JGI IMG/M metagenome (GOLD analysis project Ga0070741, IMG submission 66440) | Surface soil microbial communities from Centralia Pennsylvania, which are recovering from an underground coalmine fire - Coalmine... | ecosystem: Environmental > Terrestrial > Soil > Unclassified ...
AAACCGAAGACGTGCGCCAGGTACGCCACCGAGCCGGCGCCGGATGCCGCGTAGCCGGCCGCGTACACCCACTGGAGCACGAACCACATGCCGAGCACCAGCCACGCCGGGGTGCGCACCGGGATGAAGAACAGGAACGGCACCAGCGACCAGACCTTGGCCCGCGGGTAGATCACCAGGTAGGCGCCGAGCACGCCGGCTATTGCCCCGGACGCCCCGATGAGCGCCTCGGTCGAGTTGTGGTTGGCGAACGCGAACCCGTACGCGGCGACGAACCCGGCGGCCACGTAGAACAGCAGGTACCGGATCCGGCCGAACCGGTCCTCGATGTTGTTGCCGAAGATCACCAGGAACAGCATGTTTCCCAGCAAGTGCAGCCAGCCGGCGTGCAGGAACATGGAGAACAGCACGGACAGGGCCGGCACCTTGTGGTACGCGGGCGGGCCAGCGTAGCAGGTGCCGGGGGCCGGTCCCGGCCGGTCCGTCGCGACCACGGCCAGTGGCTGGTTCGTGACGAGCTCGTGCGGGATCGCCGCGTAGTGGTCGTAGAACGCTTCCTGGCTGCACAGCTGAGCCTGCGGAACCGAACCGGTCACCGAGGACCGGGACAAGGGGGTGAGCACCAGCACGACGACGTTCGCCGCGACCAGGGCGTAGGTGACCCATGGGGTCCGGCGGACCGGGTTGACATCGTGGACCGGCAGCACCACGCCTCCAGCATGCCCGAAGCTCGCCGCCTGCCCGTCAGGCATATGATCAAATCCCTGTAACGGTCCGGACTGGGGGCAAACGGCGAGATGCGTAACTGGGTGTTCGTTGGCGCGCCAAGCAGCGCTGGAGCACATCACGCGGGCCAGGAGCTCGCCCCGGCCGCGCTGCGCGCGGCCGGGCTGATCGAGCGGCTGCGCGCGGCGGGCGTGCCGGTCGCGGACGGCGGAGACCTGCCGGTCACCGCGTTCGAGCCGGGTGTCCCGCCGTACCGGAACCTGACGGCTGTGGTGCGCGTGGCCAGTGCGCTGCGGGACCGGGTCGCCGCGGTGCTCGCCGACGGCGGGATGCCGCTGATCGCCGGCGGGGACTGCACGCTGACACTCGGCGCGGTCGCCGCGTTCGGCCGCGATGTCCGGCTGGTGTACGAGGACGGCGACATGGACCTCGGCTGGCTCGGCGACGCGGAAGCGCACCGGTCCGGGATCCTGGACTCCACCGGCATCGGTCACCTGCTCGGCGCGGGTGCTCCCGAACTGACCGGCCTGTCCGGCACGGTGCCGCTCATCGATCCGGCCCGGCTGACCCTCATCGGCGGTGACCCGAGAGAGACCAGCGACGAGGGCCGGGAGTACCTGAAGGAGCGAGGCGTCACGTTCCAGGAAGGCCCGGTGCTCGCCGCCGATCCCGCCGGTGCCGCGCGCTGGGCACTGAGCGTCGTCAACGCCGACCGGGGACCGCTGCTGGTGCACTTCGACGTGGACGTGATCGACTCCGGCGACCTGCCGCTGGGGAACTTCCCGCACTACGACTCCGGCGTGACCGCGGATCAGGCCTTCGCGTGCCTGCGCGAGCTGTGCGCGCACCCGGCCCTGTCCGGCCTCATCCTCACCGAGGTCAACCCCACCCATGACCCTTCGGGACATGTGCTGGCACGGTACGTCGACGGCCTCGTCGCCGCGCTAGCGCCGTAGGTATCTGTCCATCCGAGCGATCCGGGGGAATGCAACCGCGCATAGCAGGGCAAACCTGCGACATACCCCCTGCATCGACGGGCGACCCAACGGCGAAGGGCTTAGCTGGTGTCGCGGTCTACCTCCGCCGCCGGATCGGTCGCCACGCGTAGGGTGGCTGCATGCAGCCGATGCCTGAGGATTGGGACCGGGCCGTCGCCGTGGTGGCCCATCCGGATGATCTGGAGTACGGGGTCGCCTCGGCGATCGCCCGGTGGACACGACAGGGGAAGAAGGTCAGCTACCTGCTGGCGACCCACGGGGAAGCCGGCATCGCCGGGATGGCGCCGGCCGCCACCGCACCGCTGCGCGAAGCCGAGGAGCAGCGCAGCGCGTCGGTCGTCGGGGTGTCGGACATCGAGTTCCTCAACCATCCCGACGGCCTGGTGGAATACGGTGTGCCGCTGCGGCGCGACCTGGCCACGGCGTTCCGGCGGCTGCGGCCCGAGGTCGTGATCACCACGAGCTTCGACCTCACCTGGGGTGAGGAGGGTCCGGTCAATCACGCCGACCACCGGGCGGTGGGCCTGGCCGTGCTCGACGCCTGCCGGGACGCCGCGAACGAGTGGGTGTTCCCCGAGGCGGGCCCGCGCTGCGACACGATCAAGGATGCCTACGTCGCGTTCCCCGGAGAGCCGACCCACTTCGTCGACGTGACGGACACGATCAACCTCGGCATCGCCTCGCTGCGCGAGCATCAGGCCTACCTCGACGGGCTCGGCCGGGATTTCGACCCCGACGAATTCCTGCGCAACATGGCCGGCTACATCGGCATGGCCGCCGGCTGCGAATACGCGCTCGGCCTGCGCAGGTACCCGATGGGCTGACTAAGCAGAAGCCGGTGAGCCGCATGGTGCCACCGTAAACCGGACACCGGCAGCGTCCGCGATGACCTCCGCGATGCGCAGCAGCCGCAGGTCGGACAGGAACGGCCCGACCACCTGGACACCGGCCGGCAGGCCGGACGGCGTGAACCCGGCCGGCAGCGTCACGACAGGCAGCAGCGCCGATCCGATCGCGCAACACCATGCCGCGGCCATGTTGTGCGGCACCGAAGTCCCGTCGACGTCGACGGTCCGTTCGGCCAGCGGCCGGTCGGTGTCGTGCGGGAACGCCGTTGTCGGCATCACCGGCGCGAGCAGTACGTCGTGCTGCTCGAAGAAGGCCGCCCATGCGGCGCGCTGGTGCTCTCGCCGGTCGCTCGCGTGCATCCAGTACCGGAACCGGCTGGTCATCGCCCGCGCGGTCACATCGTCCAGGCTGGCGAGCTGGGCGAAGACATGGTCCGGCAGGTCGGTGGCGATGATCGGCATGACCAGGTCCCGCCAGGTGGTGAGCCCCTCGCCGATTGGCACCGGCAGCGGCGCTGGTGCGACCCTGGCGCCGGCCTCCGCCGCGGCGGCCGCGATGCCGTCCAGGATCGCCCGGACGTCGGCCGCGACCGGCGTGACGTCGCCGCCCTCGCCGAACGCGGTGGCGATACGCAGGCCCCGTATGTCATCGATGTGCGGCCCAGGATCCAGCGCGAGCCGCCAGCCCGCGGCCTCCTGCGGCAGCGGGCCAGCCGTTATGTCCAAGCTCAGGCGCAGGTCGGCGATGCCGCGCCCGATCGGTCCCGCGACGCCGACATCTGGCTGGGCGAGCGTACCGGGCGGGCCCGGGATATGACCGCGCAACGGGACGATGCCCCAGGACGGCTTGAGCCCGAACACGCCGTTGAAGTGCGCGGGGATCCGGATCGAGCCGCCGATGTCGCTGCCCAGCTCAAGCGGCGTCAGCCCGGCCGCGACCGCCGCGGCCGCCCCGCCCGACGACCCGCCGGCCGTCCGGCTCAGGTCCCACGGGTTGTTCGTGCGCCCGTACACATCGTTGTAGGTCTGCCAGTCACCGGCGTACAGCGGTGTGTTCGTCTTGCCGAAGACGATCGCACCCGCCGCTTTGAGCCGCGCGACGGCGACCGCGTCGGTCCCCGGCACGTGGCCTGACAGTTCGCGCGCGCCCGACGTGGTCACCAGGCCTTCGGTTTCGAACACGTCCTTCACGGTCATCGGCAGTCCGTGCAGTGGCCCGGCGAACTCGTCCCGCACGGCCGCGTCATCGGCGGCCTTCGCGGCCGCCCGCGCCCGGTCGACGTCCCACGCGACGATGGCGTTGAGCTCGGGGTTTCGTTCCTCCGCCCGCGTCAGCAGGTCGTCGAGCAGCTCGCGGCTAGCCAGCCGCCGCTCGCGGATCGCACGGATCAGCTCCGTAGCCGTGGCGGTGGCGAGGTCCATGCTCCGGACTGTACTCGGTGCGCCGCCCGGTGCTGTTTGTCACCAGGGCTCCGGACAGCGTCGCGGTTTACACTCAATTTTCGTGGCGGAAGAAGGGATGCGCGCCTCGCACGAGGACCGGGATCGGGTCGTCGACCTGCTGCGCGTGGCGGCGGGCGACGGCCGGCTGACCTCCGAGGAGCTAGACGAGCGTCTTGAGCGGGCGCTTTCGGCGCGGACCTACGGCGAGCTAGCCGCGCTCACCGAGGACTTGCCCGCGGCGCGGCCGCCGGGCCCCCAGGCGGACCCGAAGAAGGTGCTGCGCATCGAGCGGGCAGGCACCCACGTGCGCCGCGATGGCACCTGGGTTGTGCCTGAGCGACTCGAATTGCGAGTGACCGCCGGAAATGTCGTGCTTGACTTCACCCAAGCGGTAGTCACGCTGCCGTCGTTGCAGATCCCCATGCTTATCCGCGGCGGGAACCTGACGCTGATCACCAGGCCAGGCATCGTGATCGACACCGATGAGGTGGCAATCCTCGGCGGTCGAGTGATCGCGCGCGAGCCACCAGGACCCTCGGTACCCGTGCTGCTGTCCGTGAACCTGAGCGGCAAGCTGATCGGCGGCAACATCAGAGTGCGTCCGCCCAAGCCGCCCCGCCGGATGCTCTGGCACCGGCCCCGCCCAGAGCTACGGTAGTCGCTAGCCGCGAGGCATCGCATCAAGTACCAGCCACCGCACCCTTAACACTACAGGTGTCTTCTTACCCCAACGGCGGGGACAAAACGGCATATAGCGGCCTGCCGACGTCGACGTTCGGGTAAAAAGACAGTTGTAGCGTAAGTAGAGTCGCCTGTGTGACTCAGGAGGTCCGCGTCCGCATGGCCGGAACGGCAGGATCGCGTGCATGACCACCCAGGGTGCGAACCCCGCGGCCCAGGCAGCTATCGACTAGCTTGCCGTCCGCCCCAGGCGGTTATGTCGCGGCGCTCGATGGCGGCGGCCATCAGGTCGGGGAACGCGTCGGGGGTGCAGGCGAACGCGGGCACGCCCAGCTCGGCCAGGGCCGCGGCGATGTCGTGGTTGTAGCCGGGCGCGCCGTCGTCGCTGAGCGCGAGCAGCGCGATGACCTGGGTGCCGGCCGCGGTGAGATCCGCGACGCGCCGGAGCAGCGAATCCGCGTCTCCGCCCTCGAACAGGTCGCTGACCAGCACCAGGATGGTGTTCGCCGGGCGGGTGATGAGCCGCTGGCAGTAGGCGATCGCGCGGTTGATGTCGGTGCCGCCGCCGAGCTGGGTGCCGAACAGCACCTCGACGGGGTCGCTCAGCTTGCCGGTCAGGTCCACGACCGCGGTGTCGAACGCCACGACCGAGGTGCGCAGCGACCGGATCGACGCGAGCACGGCGCCGAACACCCCGGCGTACACCACGGAGGAAGCCATCGATCCGCTCTGGTCCAGGCACAAGATGACGTCGCGGGCGACCGCCTGCTGTCTGCGCGCGTACCCGGTCAGCCGTTCCGGCACGATCGTGCGGTGTTCGGGGAGGTAGTGCCTGAGGTTCGCGCGGATCGTGCGGTCCCAGTCGATGTCGGACGGACGACGCGGCCTGCTGGTCCGGCTGGCCCGGTTCAGCGCGCCGGTGACCGCGGCCCGGGTCCGCTGCGCGAGCCGCCGCTCCAGGTCCTCGGTGACGGTGCGCACGATCGCGCGGGCCGACTCGCGGGCCTGCTCCGGCATCACCTTGTTCAGCGACAGCAGCGTGCCGACCAGGTGCACGTCGGGCTCGACCGCCGCCAGCATCTCCGGTTCCAGCAGCAGCCGGGTGAGGCCGAGCCGGTCGATGGCGTCCTTCTGCATGACCTGGACGACGCTGACCGGGAAATAGCTGCGGATGTCGCCGAGCCAGCGGGCCACGCCGGGCGCGGACGCGCCAAGGCCGCCGGAACGCCGGCGGCCGGCCCGCTCCGGCTCGCCGGCGGGTCCCGGCGCGTCGTACAGCGCGCCGAGGGCCGCGTCCATCTTCGCTTCGTCCCCGGACAGCGATTCGCCGGTACCGTCATCGCCGCCGCCAAGGGCCAGCCGCCAGCGGTGGAGCCGCTCGTCGGTGCCGCTCACGCTGCGCTCTCAACTACGGGCAGCCCCAGGATCTCGGCCACGGTCCGCATCGCCGCCGTGGCGCGCTCCCGGTCGAAGTCATCGCCGGCTGCCGCGGCCGGCGAACCGCCCTCGCGGTCCAGCCGCGCGGCCTGCTCGCCGATAGCGCGACGTTCGGGCGGAGCGAACGCGCCGAACGTCCGGCGCAGCGCCGGCAGCACCGCCTGGAACGTGTCCTTATCCAGGGCCGCCAGCCAGCCATCGGTCAGCCGCAGCAGCCGCTGATCGTGGACCAGCAGCAGGCCGCTGCCGGACAGGAAGCCCTCCGCCCAGCCCGCCGCGGCGACGGCGGACGCGCCGGCCGACAGTTCGCGGGTCATCCGTTCGGCCGCGACGTCCAAGGTGATCTCGCCGGCGTCGAGCAGCAGCCGGGTAGCCCGCCCGGCGATGAGCGGCGGACCGGTGAGCCGGGCGAGCGCGGCCAGCCAGCGAGCCCGGCTGTCCGCATCGCCAAGCAGCCCGGTCGCCGCATGGACGGCGTCGATGCGATCGCGCATGGTCCGTTCCGCGTCGTCGTCGAGTGAGGCGACCGCGCCGGGCAGGCCGGCGCAGATCCGGGTGATCATCTCGACGGCCACCGCACCGAGCCGGGCCGGGTCGGTGCCGCGCACGTCGCCGTACCGGGCGGCGCGGACCAGGGCGGGCAGCGCCGCCATCAGGTGTGTCACGTCGGTGTCCAGCGCGGCCCGTTCCCGTACCGCGGCGAGCACGCCGGGCAGTGCGTCGCCGAGATCCGCGAGCAGGCACCGTTCGGTCAGCCTGGTGAGCTCGTCGAGCGCGGCGGAGCCCGTCGCCTGCGACTGTGCGCGGGCGACCGCCGCCGACGCGACCGTGCTGCCCCACATGCTGGCCTCGATCAGCGCCATGTCGAGTTCGGGCCGCCACGTCAGCTGCCAGCTCTCGCGGAACGTGCCGAGGTGCCCGGTCCTTCCCTGGACCGTCACACCCCAGTGCACGTCGAGCAGCGCGAGCCGGTGCAGCAGGTGGCTGCGCGCCAGGTTGTTGGGCTTGCGCAGGTCGAGGTCGATCTCGCGGGTGCTGGCCTCCGGGCGCAGCTTGAGGCTGCGCTGCTGCCGCCGCACGTCTTCGGCCAACGGCACCATCGGCGTGGCGGCGGGGACCGCGCCAAGCCGCTCGCCGACCACGAGCTTGCGCTGGATCAGGCGGAGGAGAAGATCAGAACCATCACACAGAACGGCCTGAGCTGCTTGGCTCACTTCCTCCAGGCCGGCCAGGGGGCGGCCGCGCAGGGTGGCGAGCGTCTCGGCGAGCCGGACCGCCTCGATCACGTGGGCGGGCGAGGCCGGGATGCCCTCGTCCCGCAGGACGCCGGCCGCCCTGGTCAGCCAGCCTTCGATCGGATGTGCCTCGTCGCTGAACAGGTGGTCGTACCAGCCGGGGGAGCGGACCCCGGCGCCGTACCCGGACGCGAACGCCAGCCGCCCGTACGTCCAGGGCACCCAGGTCATCGTGGCCTTCACCTTCGGCAGGCCGCGCAGCAACCGGTCGTCGTGGCTGGCCGGCGGCAGCGGGCTGGCGAGCGCGGGCACGTGCCAGGCGCCGCAGACGACCGCGATGTTCTGGTATCCGTCCTTGATCGCGGCCCGGAGCGTCTTGCGCATGTACGCCTCGCGGACCAGGTCTGTCTGGTCCACCTCCTCCCGCAGAACGGCCATGGACTCGGCGATCGCGTCGAACACGGCGGTGCCGGGAACGTGCTCGACCACGTCCTCCCACCAGCGCTCCGGGTCGTCGTACCCGGCCACGCTGGCGAGTTCGCCGATCGGATCGATGCGGACCCGCGGCCTGCCGCGGGTCTCCCGGACAGCGAGCTGGTTCGCGGCCGGGAGGTCGCAGAACCGCACGGGGACGCCGGCCCGCAGCGCGTACCGCATCGCCTGCCACTCCGGCGAGAACTCCGCGAACGGCCAGAAGGCTGCTTTCCCCTGTTCGCCGGCAAGGTACGCGAGCAGCGCGACCGGCGGCACCATGTCCGGGTCGGCCACCAGCGGCACGAGCGCGTCCGCCTCCGGCGGTCCCTCGATCAGCACGATGTCCGGGGACGTCGCCGCCAGGGCGGCACGCAGCGACCTGGCAGAACCCGGTCCGTGATGCCGGATGCCGTAGTGCGCGGTGGTCACCCGGCGGCCTCTCGGCAGGCCCGGTAGAACTCACCCCATTCGTCGCGGTCCCTGATGACGGTTTCCAGGTACTCCTGCCAGATGACGCGGTCCGCTACCGGATCCTGGATAACCGCGCCGGTGATGCCGCCCGCCACGTCTGCCGGGCGGAGCGTCCCGTCCCCGAAATGCGCGGCGAGCGCCAGCCCGCTGGTGACCACGGAGATCGCTTCCGCGGTCGACAGCGTGCCGCTCGGCGACTTCACCTTGGCCCGGCCGTCCTCGGTAAGTCCGTCCCGAAGCTCGCGGAACACGGTCACCACGCGCCGGATCTCGTCGGCGCCATGCGTCGCGGACTCGGGCAGTCCGATGGACCGGCCAAGCTGCGCGACCCGGCGGGTGACGATGTCCACCTCTTCCTCCGCGGTGGCCGGCACCGGCAGCACCACGGTGTTGAACCGGCGCCGTAGCGCGCTGGACAGCTCGTTCACGCCGCGGTCGCGGTCGTTGGCGGTGGCGATCACGTTGAAGCCACGGACGGCCTGCAGCTCGCCGGCCAGCTCGGAAATGGGCAGCGTCTTCTCGGACAAGATCGTGATCAGCGCGTCCTGCACGTCCGACGGCATGCGGGTCAGCTCCTCGACCCGGGCGATCTGCCCGCCGCCCATCGCGCGCATCACCGGGCTGGGCACCAGCGCTTCCCGGGACGGACCCTCGGCGATCAGCCGAGCGTAGTTCCAGCCGTAGCGAACCGCCTCCTCCGCGGTGCCGGCCGTGCCCTGCACCATCAGCGTCGAGTCGCCGGAGATCGCGGCGGCCAGATGCTCGGACAGCCACGTCTTCGCGGTACCCGGCACGCCGAGCAGCAGCAGCGCCCGGTCGGTCGCGAGCGTGGCGACCGCGACCTCGACCAGGCGGCGGGCACCGACGTACTTCGGCGTGATGAGCGTGCCGTCCGCCGCGGCACCGCCCAGCAGGTACGTGGTCACCGCCCACGGCGACAGGCGCCAGCCCGGCGGGCGCTCCCGGTCGTCGCCCGCCGCCAGCGCGGCAAGTTCGGCCGCGTACTCCTGCTCCGCATGCGGCCGGAGGATCGGTTCAGCGGCTGTTGAATCAAGCACTGGCAAGCTCCTTCAGCATCTCGTAGCGGAATCGAAGCACGGCCAGCATGTTGTGCAGCACCTGGGGTGCCTCCGGCGGGAAGTCGGCGAGCGCGCCGGGCGCGCCGAGCGCCGGGTCGGCGCGCGTGCCCGCCAGGCGGATCACCCGGCTGGCGCTCAGCGGTGTCTGCGACAGCGCACGCGACGCCCGGGTGAGCGCCATCGCGGCGAGCTTGGCCGGCCACGGCGGCGGCACGATGGCCATGAGCTGCGCCAGCCCGTTCATGTCGGGCTGCGCGTCCGCCAAGGTCATCGCGCGCTGCGCGTCGGCCTCGGTCAGCCGCCGTTGCGGCGGCGCGGCCTGCTCTTCGGCGAGGAGCCAAGACCAGGCGGGATTGAGGCTGGCCAGCCACGTTGCCCGGGCGCCGCCCACCGTGGCGACCAGGCCGCGCAGCCGCGCCTCGTCCGGGTCAGGGTTGGTGGCCGCGACCCGGCGGGCCCGGTCGAGCAGCGCGGGCAGCAACTCCGGCGGCGGGCGGAGCCCATGGGCGACCGCCGCGTTCAGCCATTCGTGCAGCAATTCGCTGTTCTCGCCGCCGAGAATCCGCCGCAGCCTGCGGCCCGCCGCCTCGCGCACCGCGGGACGGGGGTCGTCACCGGCGGCCGCGGGCGGCTCCGCGGTCTTCGGACGGCAGCCGGCCCGCCGGGCCACGGTGAGCAAGGCGGCTTGGTCGAGGATGGTCGCGGCGGGGTCCGTGGACGGCTCCGGCTTGGGGAAGCCCGGCGGTGGAGGTGGTACCACGGCTCGTTCTGAGCCAATGAGAGCGGCGGTGAGCACGGCTTCCCACTCGCTCACAGGACCACCGGCCGACCGGTTTCGTCCCAGGCGGTCAGCGGGACGAGGCCGCGGGGCGTCCACTCGCCGGCCAGGGTCAGCGGGCGGCCGGCGGACAGGGCGAACAGCGGCCAGTTGTCGGCGGCGGCCGGGTGCAGCGGGAGGGCCGCGCCGGACGGGTCGCATACCGCTGGCTGGGGTGCGCGGAGGGGGGTGACCGCGTTCAGCACGGCCGGCCAGCTGTCCAGCCAGGGGTCCTGGCTGAGGGCCCGCGCCCAGTCGGTGAGCAGGTCGGCGACCGTGCCGCCGTCGGGTGGCTTGGCTCGTGCCCGGTTCTCGTTGCTGACCACCAGCGCGCGCAGCGGCGGGGTGCCGGGATAGAAGGCCAGCTCAAGGTCGGCCTCGGTGCCGGGGATGAGCGTGCCGTCGAAGGATTCGCCGGGGAAGGCGAAGCTGAGCACGAGGGCGTACCGGCCGCGCCGGGGGGAGCGCAGCCACACCCGGCGGGTGCGCAGCCGTTCCTGCTCGGTGTCCCGGCGGGCCAGCACCTGCCAGCGGTCCAGCACGCGCTCGCCGTCCGCGAGCACGCTGTCCTGGCGGACGGTAAAACCGATGCGCGAGCGGACCACCTCGAGCGGGCCGGACTGCCGCCGGAACGCGGTGGCGAGCAGATGCAGCATCGCGTACTCCTCCAGCAGCCGGCTCTCCCAGCCGGCGCCGGAGTGCGGGACCGCGGCGA
>Ga0070741_10019263_pt1 | contig 10923 bp, 13 predicted proteins | sample Coa_R1_4_FD_66440 | JGI IMG/M metagenome (GOLD analysis project Ga0070741, IMG submission 66440) | Surface soil microbial communities from Centralia Pennsylvania, which are recovering from an underground coalmine fire - Coalmine... | ecosystem: Environmental > Terrestrial > Soil > Unclassified ...
CCGAACATGACCCGCGGCATCGGCGGCACCGGCCTCGGCCTGTACATCTGCCGCGAGCTCGTGCACCGGCTCGACGGCCGCATCTGGGTCGAGCCGAACAACGGCAGAGGCTCGACGTTCGTCGTGGAGATCCCGACCGTCGAGCAGCCGGCCCGCCCGCGCGTCAAGACCGCTGCGTGAGAGAGCCGGAGGCGGGACTCGAACCCGCGGCACCCGCTTTACAAGAGCGGTGCTCTACCAGCTGAGCTACTCCGGCGTCATCCCATCGTAGGGGTGTCTGACACCAAAGGTGTCAGACACGTTCTTCGGCAAGCGCCTCCTCTACGAACTCCCGGACCCGCTGGACAGCGACTTCTCGGGTACGACCGAATGAATCAGACGCTCGCGATAGCGCGACTCGAACAGTGCTCCGCGTCGGCCGTGATGCGCGTTGAACACACGCGAGTGACCGCCGTTGAGATTGCGCATGCCGTCGGAGATCTGCGCCGTCTTGCTGGACAGCACGAGCTGGTAATGCGTGTCCATCAGGCAGGTCGCGTAGAACCGCCATGCGCACTTCCGCTGCGCCCTGGTCAGCAGCGCGACGAACGCCGGCCGATCGGAGTCGTCCAGGAAGATCGGGCGATCGTCGACTCCGTGCGCCGTGAGGTGATAGACAGCGCCGGGCTCGTGCGAGCGTGCTGCGCGCGGCATCCCGCCACGGTGCCGCGTCGGCGCGTCGGGCGCTAGCCGCTCTTTCGGACAGCGTGTCTGACAGCTGCGGCGTCAGACACCCCACGATGGTGGTGATGATGGTCGCCCGGGAGGTGGAGCCAGTCATGCTGGGCGGGCAGGGTCGCCAGGCCGACCACCGCGCCGGCGACGAGCGCCACGGCGACCACCGACGCACGGAGCTTCGCGCCCTCGACCGCCGCGCGTGACCGCGCGGCCAGGTCGCCGGCGATGGCATGGAATGCACGCGGCGTGTACACGAGCACGTGGAGGCCGAGCGCGATCAGCCACACCACCGACGACGGCCCGTGCAGGCGCCGCGCGATGCGCAGCGCCTCGCCGTGCGTCACCCCCATCAAGATCCCGCTGCCGAAGAGCACGATCGTCGCCGCGACGAGGATCGGCGCGAGCAGCCGCATCAGGAGCTGCGGTGGGCCTTTCTCGCGGTACACCTCGTTCCGCGAGTAGTACCGCGCGAACCGCCACCCGGTCGTGGCGAGCTTCACCGCGACCGGCGGCACGAGCACGAGGCCGACGAACACGTGCCACGACAGGAACGTGTGCAGCCCGAGCAGCAGCGTGGCGATCTCGATCAGCGTGAGCACGACGAGGATCACCCCCACCGCCGCCGTCAGCCGCTCGTTGCCGTCCGGGTTGAACCGGTGCGCGAACGGGGGGCGGCGCGGTTCGGTCGCCTCGACGAGCGTCGGCTCGCTCACGGCTCCGCTCTACCCTCTCGCGCGGTCGCGCGAACCCGCTACTGCAGGACCTGGCGGCCCTGCTGATGCGTCAAGATCTTGCGCTTCACGCGCTGCAGGGCGTTGTCGATCGTCTTCGTGTCGCAGCCGAGCTCCACCGCCATCTCCTCGTACGACGAGCCTTCGAGGTAGAGACGCAGCGCGTCGGCCTCGAGCGACGAGAGCGTCGTCGAGAGGCAGCCGACGAGCGACTGCAGCTCCTCGGTCGAGATGACGCGCACCGACGGGTCGTTGACGCTCGGGCCCGGCAGCGCGTCGCCGAGGGTGACGTCGCCGTCGCCCTCCTGGCCCGCCGGCGTGTGGCTGAACGACACGTACGTGTTGAGCGGGGCGTGCTTGAAGCGGGTGGCCGTCTTGATCGCCGTGATGATCTGGCGCGTCACGCAGAGCTCCGCGAACGACCGGAACGACGTCTCCTTGTCCGGGCGGAAGTCGCGCACCGCCTTGTACAGGCCGACCAGGCCCTCCTGGATCAGATCCTCCGAGTCGCCGCCGGCCAGGAAGTACGAGCTGGCCTTCAGCCGGACGAACGAGGTATAGCGGCGGATCAGCTGATCCATCGCGACCGAGCTGCCGTTCCGTGCCTTCAGGACAAGCTGCAGATCCTCAAGTTCTCGTTGAACCTTCTGCGGACTCTTGACTGCCTGCGCGGGACGAGCTGCCACCTTGATACCCCCGGTATTTGCGGATGTTTTTCCGGCGTGTGCGGGCGAACTCTCACCCTGAGGTTGAGGTGAAAATAGCAAGGTCCCGCAAGAAGCACAAGTCCTACTTGCGGTGGACCCGCTTACTCGCCGCGGCGCAGCCGCTCCAGGCGGGCACGGGTCTCCTCGTCGAGCTTCCCGGCGAGGCCTCGCGGCAGGTCGTCGCGGTGCTCGGCCGGCGCGAGGTCGCGGAAGAACGTCTGCGACGAGAGCTTCGCCACCTGGGCGCCCGAGGTGGCGGCGACGGTCGAGTCGCTGGTGACCAGGGTGACGCGCTCGTCGCCGCGGTGCTCCGCCGCGAGCCGTTCGAGCAGCGTGTCGGCGTGCGCGGCGTACCGCACCGCGAGCGGCCCGCGTTCGACGTCGTCCCCGACGCCGTCGAAGACGACGACGCCGCGTGCACCGCGAACGGCGACGAACGACGCGAGGGCGTCGACCAGCTCGCGCACCTCGCCGAACGGCCCGGCGTGGAGCAGGTTGTAGCCGTCGAAGAGGTAGAGGTCAGCCACCGCGCTGCCGGCGCGCCTCGTAGAGCAAGACCGCTGCGGCGACCGACACGTTCAGCGACTCGACGTTGCCGTGCAGCGGGATCGACACGAGCGCGTCGCACATGCGCCGTACGAGCGGGCGCAGGCCCTTGCCCTCCGCGCCGAGCACGAGCGCGACACCGCCGGAGAGATCCGTCTGCCACATCGACTGAGCACCTTCCTCGCCCGCGGCGCCGTACACCCAGAGCGAGCCGCTCTTCACCTCCTCGAGATAGCGCGCGAGGTTCGTGACGACCGCGATCGGCAGATGCTCGATCGCGCCGGCGGACGCCCGCGCGACGGCAGGCGTGACGACCGCCGAGCCGTGCGCCGGCACGACGACGCCGGTCGCCCCCGCGCCGTCGGCCGAGCGGCAGACGGCGCCGAGGTTCCGCGGGTCGGTGACACGGTCGAGCACCGCGAGCAGCGGGCGGTCGGCCGCCGCCAGCTCGTATGCGTCCGCGTACCGGTACGGCTCGACGACCGCGACGACGCCCTGGTGGTCGCGCGTGCCGGCCCGGTCGGAGAGCTCGCGCTCGAGCTTCAGCCGCGGCTTCGCGTCGCCAAGCCACGGCTCGGCCTTCGCGGCGCGCTCGGTCGCCCACACCTCGAGCACCTCGCGCCGGCCCCGAAGCGCCTCCCGCACGGCCCGCCGGCCGTAGACCAGGTCGGTGCTCATCGCGGGACGAGCGTGTAGCCGCCGCCCGGCTCGTCGCGCATCTCCCAGCCGGCCGACGCCAGCTCGTCACGCAGCCGGTCGGAGTCGTCGAAGCGCTTCGCCGCCCGGGCCGCCGCCCGCTCCTCGGCGAGTGCCGCGACCTCCGGCGGCGCCTCCTCGAGGTCGGCCACCGACGCAAGGCCGAAGATCCCGAGCCCGCGCCGCAGCAGCTCGAGCTGGCGGTCGGACGCCCACTCGTGCAGCACCGCGAGCGCGGCCGGCGTGTCGAAGTCGTCGTCCAGCGCAGCCGCGAACGCGGCCCAGCGGGACTCGTCGACCGGCGCCGCCTCGAGCGTGAACGCGTTGCGCAGCGTGTCGAGACGCGCGCGCGCCTGCGCCATCGTCTCGCCCGAGTAGTCGATCGGCTTGCGCCAGAGCGCAGTGAGGAAGAAGACGAGCACCGTCTCGCGGCCCCAGGCATCGAGCGCGTCGCGGATCGTCGTCACGTTGCCGAGCGACTTGTGCATCTCCGCGCCGGTGAAGCTGAGCATCCCGTTGTGCGCCCAGATCTTCGCGAAGGGATGGCCGAGCCCGCGCGACTGCGCCACCTCGTTCTCGTGGTGCGGGAAGACGAGGTCGAGCCCGCCGCCGTGGATCTCGAATGCCGGCCCGTAGATCTGCTCCGCCATCGCCGAGCACTCGATGTGCCAGCCCGGCCGGCCGCGGCCCCACGGCGAGTCCCACCAGGTGTCCTCGGTCTCCGGCTTGTTCGCCTTCCAGAGGGCGAAGTCGCGCGCGTCCTGCTTGAGCGAGCTGGGCGCCTCCTGCTGCTCGACCTGGTCGGGTCGCTGCCCGGACAGCCGGCCGTACTCGGGGAAGGTGTCGACCCGGTAGTAGACGTCGCCGCCCGCGGCGTACGCGTGGCCGGCGGCGATCAGCTCCTCGATGAACGCCACGATCTGCGGCACGTTCTCGGTCGCCCTCGGCAGATGATCGGGCATGCCGAGGCCGAGGTCGCCTGTGTCCTCGAGGTACCACTCCGTCGCGCGCGCGGCGAGCTCGGCGCTCGCGCCGGGCGCAGCGTCGTAGATCTTGTCGTTGATGTCGGTGATGTTGTGCACGAGCTCCGCCTCGTAGCCGCTCGCGCGAAGCCACGACCGCAGCCACATGCCGACGACGAACGGCCGCGCGTTGCCGATGTGTGCGCGCGCGTAGACCGTCGGCCCGCAGAAGTACATGCGCACCGGGCCCGGTGCAGGCGGAAGGTCGACCAATTGCCGTGTGTAGGTGTCGTGGAGGCGCAAGACGTGTCTGACACCAATGGTGTCAGACACCCACGCGACGCAAGGCCTCGTCGCGCGGCAGCGCGGCAACGACCGCCCACAACTCCGGCCCGCGCTCGGCGCCGGTCAAGGCAACACGCAGTGCCTTGAGGTTCCCGCCGACCGCCTTCAGCTCACGGATCACCGTCTTCGCCTCGTCCTTCCCGATCGTGTCCGGAAGCGGCGAGCGGAGCTCTGCAAACCGCTCCAGCGTGGGCGATTCGCCATCAAGTAACCGTCTGTTACTTGGTTCGAGCACGGCTGCCGCAAGGGCCCGTGCCTCGACGAGGTCGTGGGCGCCGCGCGCGAGCGGGACGGCCGCGAACGGGATCCCGGCGAGCGCGGCGAGCTCGTCGTCCGGCAACGACGCGAGCGCGTCGACCGAGAGCGAACGGATGCGCGTGAGGTCGAGGTGCACGTCGTGCCGCGGCAGGCCGAGCTCCTCGAGGTAGGCGCGCACGGCGCCGGCGGGGTAGCCGGCGTCGCGGAGCGATGCGACCGTCGCACCCTCGGCGCGCTTCGACAGCTTCTTCCCGTCGTCGCCGACGATCAGGCCGTGGTGGATCACGACCGGCGGCTCGCTGCCGAGTGCGCGGTGCAACGCCGCGTGCAGCTCCTCGTTCGGGCGGTGGTCGGAGCCGCGGATCACGTGCGTGATGCCGAAGTCGATGTCGTCGACGACGGACGCGAGATGGAACGTCGGCGATCCGTCGTCCTCGCGCCACAGCGTCACGCCCTCGAAGCGATGTGGCAGCCCGGCGGCGCGCGCCGCCTCGATGTGACGGTCGGCGCGCGAGCTCTGACGAACCGGCCCGTCGTCCCACGCGACGCCGAGCCATGTCAGGTCGTCGACGATCGCCTCCTCCCCGCCGGGCACGTTGCGCGCGCGATCGGTGTCGTCGATGCGCAGCAGCAACCAGTCGCCGAAGGCGCGGTTGGCGACCGCGCTCAGCGCGTTGCCGACGTGGAGCGTCCCCGTCGGGCTCGGGGCGAAGCGCACACGCTTCATGAAGCGAATCTAGTGGTCTTCGTGGTGGTGCGTGGCGGCCCAGTGCGTCCACGCGTGCGCCTGCGGCAGCGCGGCAACGGCGAAGCCGACGCCGGCGACCAGCGACGCGAGCAGCAACACCTGCCGCAGCGTCCGGCCCGGGAGCGCGATCCGGACGCCGCGCTGCGCGTACCGCCACACGGTCTGCAGGTGCGCCAGCACGTGCAGGCTCATCGCGAAGAACCAGATGATGAAGCTCGCCTTGTGCAGGCCGATCAGCAGACCGCTGTGCGGATGCTCGAACGCGATGAGGATGCCGGTGCCGAACAGCACGACCGTCGTGACGACCACGACCGGCCCGACGAGGAACCGGAGGAACGGGTGCGGCGGCCCCTGCGCGACGTAATCCGCGTGGCCGCGGTAGTACCGCATGAACCGCCAGGCGACGCTTCCGAGCTTCACCAGGACGGGCGGCACGAGCAGCAGACCGAGGAAGACGTGCCACGTCATCGCCTGGCGCACGATCGGGATCGTCGCGCCCTCGCCCGCGAGCAGCACGAGCAGGACGGCCGCCGTCGCCGCTGTGATCCGAGCGTTGCCCTCGTTGCCTCCCACGCCGGTAGCTCAGCGTCACGCGATGAGACGCGTATGAGACACGCGCGCGAAACGACGCGTACCCGGACACAATGAGCCCATGCGTGTCCTGATCGTCGAAGACGAGCCGAAGCTCGCCGCACTCGTCGCCCGCGCCCTCCGCGAGGAGGGGCATCCCGCCGACGTCGCGGCGCACGGCAAGGACGCGCTCTGGATGGCGGGCGCCGCGCCGTACGACGCGATCGTCCTCGACGTCATGCTCCCGGACATCGACGGGTTCGAGATCGTGCGGCGTCTGCGCGCCAAGGACGTCTGGACGCCGGTGCTGATGCTCACCGCCCGCGATGCGGTCGGCGACCGAGTCGACGGCCTCGACGCCGGCGCGGACGACTACCTGACGAAGCCGTTCTCGTTCGAAGAGCTGCTCGCGCGGCTGCGCGCGGTCGCGCGCCGCGGCCCGGTCGAACGGCCGACCGTGATCGAGGCCGGCGACCTGAAGCTCGACCCGGCAGCGCACCGTGCGTGGCGCGGCGACGTCGAGCTCGACCTGTCGACGCGCGAGTTCGCGCTGCTCGAGCTGTTCATGCGCCACGCCGGCCAGACGCTCACGCGGCTGCAGCTGCTCGAAGGCGCGTGGGACATGGCGTTCGAGAACCGCTCGAACGTCGTCGACGTCTACGTGCGCTACCTGCGCGAGAAGATCGACCGCCCGTTCGGCCGCGAGTCGCTCGAGACCGTGCGCGGCGTCGGGTACCGCCTGCGCGAGGACGGCGGATGAACCGGCTCCCGCTTCGCGTCAAGCTGACGCTGCCGTTCGCGCTCGGGATGGCGCTGCTCGTCGCGGCGATGGGGCTCTTCGTCTACTTCCGCGTCGGCAATTCGCTGCCGCACTCCGTCGACCAGAACCTCACGTCGCAGCTCGGCGAAGTCGCGCACCACGCGCAGGACGGCGAGCCGATGGTCGACGAGGACCAGCGCGGCGAGCCGACGATCGCGCAGGTCATGCTCGCGGATGGGTCGGTGACGAACAGCTCGTCTGCGGCGCTGCCGCCGCTGCTCCACGGGACGCCTCTGCAAGCCGCGCTCCGCCAGCCGACGAAGCGGACGCAGCGGGTTCCCGGGCTGTCCGGCGAATGGCGCCTCGCGACGATGCCGCTGACCGTGCACGGGAAGCCGGCCGTGCTCGTCGTCGGCCAGTCGCTCGCCGGTCGCGAGGACACGCTCCACGACCTGGTGCGCGAGTTCCTGGTCGCAGGGCCGATACTCGTGCTGCTCGCGATCCTCGGCGGGTATCTCCTCGCCGCCGCCGCGCTGCGCCCGGTCGAGGCGATGCGCCGCCGCGCGGCGGCGATCAGCGCCGCCACGCCGGGGCGCCGGCTGCCGGTGCCGGCGGCGAAGGACGAGCTCTCGTCGCTCGCCGTCACGCTGAACGAGATGCTCGCTCGGCTCGAGGCGGCGTTCGAGCACGAGCGTCGCTTCGTCGCCGACGCGTCACACGAGCTGCGCACGCCGCTCGCGCTGCTGCGCACGGAGCTCGAAGTCGCTCTGCGCCGGCCCAGGTCGCGCGAGGAGCTCGAAGCGGCACTGCGGTCGGCAGCGGAGGAGACCGAGCGGCTCGTGCGGCTCGCCGAGGACCTGCTGCTGATCGCGCGCGCGGACGACGGCGCGCTGCCGATCCGGCGCGAGCGGCTGAACGCCTCCGACCTGCTCGAGCGCGTGCGCGGACGCTTCGCCGCCCGCGCCGACTCGCTCGGCCGCGAGCTGACGGTCAGCCCGAGCGGCGAGATCGTCGTCGACGCCGACCCGACGCGCATCGAGCAGGCGCTCGGCAACCTCGTCGACAACGCGCTGCATCACGGCGGCGGCGCGGTCACGCTTTCCGCGCGGCGCGAGAACGGCAAGGTCGAGCTGCACGTGACGGACGAGGGCGCCGGGATCCCGGACGCATTCGCGGCGCGCGCGTTCGACCGCTTCAGCCGGGCCGACGAGGCGCGCAGCGAGCGCGGCACCGGTCTCGGCCTGTCGATCGTCGACCTGATCGCCCGCGCCCACGGCGGCGCCGCCCACATCGACGGCGCAGACGTCTGGCTCGAGGTCTAGCGCGACTCGACAAACCTGGACATGACGGTCTAAGGGAACTCCTAGCCAACGCTCATCCCGCCCTCATGGCCGCCGGGAACCATTTGGGCCATGAGAAACGAGAATGCCGCCTCGATCCGCGAGTTCGCCTCGCGCCGCGTCCGCAGCCTCACCGCCCTGGCGATCGCCGGGGCGGCCGCCCTCACCGGCGCGTTCACCGGCCTCGCCGCCGGGTCGACCCACACCACCAAGTCGGCGCCCGCCAAGCATCCGGCCCCGACCGCGCGCAAGACCGTGACCGCCCCGGAACCGAGCCTGACCCCGAGCGGGTCGACGGCCGCTCCGCAGACGCAAGAGCCCAGCGAGCCGCAGGCGCAGCCGGCGCCGGCGCCGGCACCGGTGACGCCGTCGGCGCAACCGCCGGTCGCGGTCACCGGAGGCTCGTGACCTACACGACGTCCTTTGCGGCGCTCGGGACGACCGCGCTGGTCGCCGTCCCGCGCCGCGACGACCTGCTGCGCGCCCGCGGCATCCTCGTGCGCCGGCTCGACGAGCTCGACCGGGCGTGCAGCCGGTTCCGGCCCGACTCCGAGCTGTCGCGCGCGAACGCCCGCGCCGGCGACTGGGTGCACATCACCCCACTGCTCGCCGAGGCGGTCGGCGCCGCGCTCGCTGCCGCGCGCGAGACCGACGGCCTCGTCGACCCCACGCTCGGAACGCAGCTTCGCGCGGCCGGCTACGACCGCACGTACACGCTCGTCCAGGCGCGCGACGGCTGGGCGTTCGGCGGCTCGGCACCCGCGGGTGGAGCGTGGGCGAAGGTCGAGCTCGACGGCGATCGACTGCGTATCCCGTTGGGCTGCGAGCTCGACCTGGGCGCGACTGCGAAGGCGCTCGCCGCCGACGGCGCCGCGCGCACGATCGCCGCGGAGCTCGACTCCGAGGCTCTCGTCTCGCTCGGCGGCGACATCGCCGTCGCCGGCGACCGCGAATGGAGCGTCCGCGTTGCCGAGCGACATGACGCGCCGCTCGACGGCGACGGTCCATGCGTCGCTCTTCGCGCGGGCGGCATCGCCACCTCGAGCACGACCGTGCGGCGCTGGCGCACGAGTCGCGGCGACGCGCATCACGTGATCGACCCGCGCACCGGGCTCCCGGCCGACGGCTGCTGGCGCACCGTCACCGTCGCAGCCCGGACGTGCCTCGAGGCGAACGTCGCCGCGACGGCCGCGATCGTGCTCGGGGACCGCGCAGTCGGCTGGCTGCACAGCCGCGGGCTCGCAAGCCGGCTCGTCGATGGTGACGGCGCCGTCGTGCGCATCTGCGGCTGGCCCACGGAGGCCGACGCAGCGTGACGCTCTGGTACGTCACCCGCGCGACCGGTGTCGTCGCGCTGTTGCTCCTGACCGGCGCCGTGCTGCTCGGCGTTCTGTCCGCGTTGCGCTGGCGCACGACGCGGTGGCCGCGGTTCGCGACCGTGGACGTGCACCGCAACCTCACGCTTCTCTCGATCGTCTTCGTCGCGGTGCACGTCGTGACGACGGTTGCCGACGGCTATGCACCGGTCGGTCTGCTCGACGGGATCGTCCCGTTCCTCTCTCCCTACCGGCCCTTGTGGCTGGGCCTCGGGACGGTCGCGTTCGATCTCTTGCTCGCTCTCGTCGTGACGAGCCTCTTCCGCGGCCTCGTGCCCGCGCGGGCATGGCGCGCGCTTCACTGGGCGGCGTACGCCGCGTGGCCGGTCGCGCTCGTCCACTCGCTCGGCACCGGAAGCGACGCGCGCACAAGTTGGCTGCAGGCGATCGCCGTCGCGAGCATCGTCGCGGTCGCCCTCGCCGCGCTCGCGCGCATCGCGCTGGGCGGCGGTCTCGCGCTGCCGCGCGTCGCCGGCGCATTCGCGGCTGTGGTCGTGCCGATCGGCCTGGTCGCCTGGTACCACGCCGGCCCGCTGAAGCACGGCTGGGCGCGGCGCTCGGGCACGCCGACGGCGATCCTCAAGCGGAAGGCCACGACGCCGCAGCTTGCAAGCGCAACGGTTGAGCCGACCTCGTTCACCTCGACGGTGACGGGGACGATCCATTCGACGCAGACCGCGGACGGGTACTCGCAGATCGAGATCTCGCTCCGTCTCCACTCGTCGCCCGGCGGCGCGGCGCGCATCCGACTCCGCGGTGTCCCGAGCGACGGCGGCGTGACGATGACCGCCAGCGGCGTCTCGTTCGTGCCGGGCACCACCGGCACCGTGTACAGCGGCGACATCGACTCGCTCGCCGGCACCGACATCGGCGCGACGGTGCGCGACGGCAACGGCGACCGGCTCGAGCTCAGCTTCGCGCTGTCGATCGACACCGCGAGCGGCACGGTCACCGGAACGGTGAGTGCGTGAGCACGGCGCTCGCTCCCGCGCGCGTGCTGCCGCGCCTGCTCGCCGACGACCTGCCGCCGTTCGCGCAGCCGCACGACCTCGCGTCGATGGTGCGCGACTCCGGACTGCGCGGCCGCGGCGGCGCCGCCTTCCCGACCGGCGCGAAGCTCGACGCCGTGCTCGCCCAGCGCGGCCGGCCCGTCGTCGTCGCGAACGG
>Ga0070741_10019264_pt1 | contig 10922 bp, 10 predicted proteins | sample Coa_R1_4_FD_66440 | JGI IMG/M metagenome (GOLD analysis project Ga0070741, IMG submission 66440) | Surface soil microbial communities from Centralia Pennsylvania, which are recovering from an underground coalmine fire - Coalmine... | ecosystem: Environmental > Terrestrial > Soil > Unclassified ...
AGTTTGACCGAAAGCGCGAGCCAAGGGGGTTGCGCTTCTTTTTGCGCTGGCACACCGAGCGTCATGGTGCGAAAGGCAGAGTCGCCGCTGTGCGCGACCAGAATAAACGCGGTGGACGCGGTCTGCGTTATGCCGTTTTGATTGCACAACGCAACGCCGTTCGCGGCGGAAACCGCTTCGAGCGCGCGCAGTAAATGGTCGGGTAATGGAAGTGAACTGGCTGCTGGCTCGCGGTACGCATCGAGCGCGGCTTGGAGCGCGTCTGGGTTCGCCAGCGCGCCGCCGACAACCGTAACCGCATTCGCTGCATCTTCCAGATTCCCCGCAGGCGCGGCAATTTGTGTTCCTGTGAATCCCGCCGCTTGCGCCGAACCGCCTTGCAGGGTGACGACGCCGTACTGCCGCAGTTCTGCATCGGAATCATTGGAAGAATCGGTGAGACGAGTAATGACTTGGGGCGCGGGGAGAGGTTCGGCAATCCATTGTGCGAGACGGTCGCGCTGCAAGGGGCTAGAGATACCGAGCGCAACGCCCGCGCCGCGATCTGGCACGAGAACAGCGCGATAATCGAGTGGATAATCCTCACACGCGGCGGCAGTCACGCCAACATCGCCCGTTTTGGGGTCCGCCGCGACAATGCCCCAGCCATTCGCGGGCGGTGGTTCGACGCGACACGCGGCGAGCAACAGAGTAAGAATAAATAGCAAGGCGACGCGCGGGCGCAATCCGATTTATCCTTCCAAGCCGGTGATGCGTAGTTCCTTTGGATATTCGACGGTGAAGGCGAAATCAATTTGCGCCTTGTCGCCTTTTTTCAATTCGATGCGCCACTGTAATTCGCCTTGCTCGTTTTGCTGCACGGGTTTGGGCGTTGCGTCGCGCAATTTCACTTTGATGTCGGGATGCTGTGAAACGGGAATTTGATCAAGCACCGTAATGCGGGCGAGGTCAAGTGCAGGATTTTGCAAAAGGATGCGGTAGGCGAGCTGGGCGCGGGCGGTATTGCCGAGCAGATTTTTATCCACCGTGCGCTCGATTTCTTGGCGTTCGACCTGAATTCGTTCTTCTGCGCCGAGAAACAATTCGACCTCTTGATGTGGTACGATGGTCTCTTGCGCGCGCGTGCCAACAAAATCTGCGCCGTGATACAGCGCAACATCACCCGCGAGCATCACGTATTCGGACGTATTGTTAAATTTCGCGCGCACAAAGGCGTGTTCGTCAATTTTCGGCGCAGAGAAATAATCGAGCGCGACGGGAAAGGATAACGTGGCAACGGCGACCTGATGCGGTTCGCCGTCGGAAGGAATCGCGCGCGGCGCGGAAATTTTATACGTTACGCTCGGCCCGCTGCTGTCCACTTGAGCGGAATCGTACGCGAGCTTGGGCATGGATGCGGGGGGCTGCGCTACCATCATCGCTTCGGGTGCCGCGGCGACCATAGGGCCCATAGCGCGGGTCATGCGCGGGTACGGTTCGGGCGGGCGATAAACGTCCACGCGCCACGGCGGTAATTCGGGTTTATCCAAACCCGTTGCCAGTGTTGCCGTCGAAAGCGTGAGGTCAAAGGGGAGCATCCAATCTTCGCCTGTTTGCTGCTGCACCTGCGCGAGATACGTCCACTCTAACGTTTCGCCTTCGAGCCGCGCGTCATAATGCGCTTCCCAACTCGCATTGGGAACGGTGTAGGTCAATTCGATTTCTAACTCGCTCGCTTCGGCAACTTTTAGATTTACCTGCGCTTCGTACGCGGCGCGCTGCGCGGCATTTGCCAATTTGTCCGCTTCTTGTTGTGCCGCTTCGATTTGCTTTGCCAAATCGCGCCGACGAATGGCGAGGTCGCGCAAAATAGTCGCCGCCGCTTCTTGCGATTGACTCAAATAATCGAGTACGCCCGTTAATGTATCGAGCGCCAATTTGCCGCGCGCGAGGTTGCGCGCCATATCTTCGCCGCCATGTTCGCCAATGCCTTTGACGACGGCCAGCCGCTGCTTCCAGGCATCTTCTTCGTCGGCGAGAATGCGGTCTTGGTCTTGAAGTGCCTGTACTTGGAGCTGCGCGTCGCGGGCCGCGCCGGGCGCGGCTTCGGCAGAATAGCGCAGGTTCATTTGGACGCCCGTAATGCGTGCGTTGCCTTTGCCTGCGGCGCGGACGGAGGATTCATCGAGATTGACAGGTAAAGAGGCGATGGTAACGCTCTGTGCGCCGCGCTCGAGCGAAAGGCGACCTGTACGGGTGACGCGGGCACGGTCGGGATATACGGTGATGGAACTGATTTGCGTATTTAGAGCAGGCATAAGTCTCTAGCGTCCTATTGAGAAGAATTTCACAAGGCGGTATAATCTTGCATAGGCTAGGGTATTATCGGTTTAACGAGAACATTTTGCAAGTGATTTGAACGCGGTCAGCGGACAGCGGATAGGAAAGCGGATAAGCGGATGAGCGGAGCTGATTATCAGGTATGGCGTTCTTGAGGTGCATCTATGAATATTCTCATCACAGGTATTAGCGGATTTGTGGGGAGTCATCTGGCGGCGCGGCTTGTGGCGGAGGGGCATACGGTGCGCGGGTTGGTTCGATGGACGGATGCGCGCGGGCATTTAGCGCCACAAGTAAACGCGGAACTCGTGGTTGGCGATATTACAAAACTTGAAACGCTGCCGCGTGCGATGGTAGGGATGGATGCGGTGGTGCATCTGGTGGCAATTCCGTACGAGCGCGGGAAGGCGACGTATGAAGCGATTAACGCGCAAGGGACGCGCAATGTAGTGCAGGCAGCGCAGGTGTCGGGCGTGAAACGCTTTGTGCATCAATCGGCGCTGGCAGCGGACAGTCAATCACCGTATGCCTATTTGAAAAGCAAGGGCGAAGGGGAGGATGCGGTGCGTGCGAGTTCGATGGATTGGACCATCTTTCGTCCTTCGGTGCTGGTTGGACCTGAAGATGAATTTGCGAATGCGCTGGCGCGCTGGCTGGTGATTACGCCGCTCGTGTTCCCATTGGTCGGCGATGGGCAGGCGCGTTTTCAACCGCTGTGGATTGAAGACATGGTGACGATGATGAGCGCGGTGCTGAATCGTCCAGATACGAGTGAGCAAACGTACGAAGTAGGTGGCCCAGAATATTTGACGTATGAGGCGATGGTGAAACAGATTTTGGTGGCGTTGCAGCGCAACCGTTTGCTGATTAAAGTGCCAATTCCATTGATGCGCCCGATTATCAAGGTCATGGAAGTGGTGCTGCCGAAACCGCCCGCAACGACGAGCTTGCTTGACTTGTTGAACGTGGATAATACGACGACGCTGGATGGGGTGCAACGGAATTTTGGATTTCCGCCGCGCCGTTTTGCCGATGTGATTTCAGATATGCGGCGTTATACGTTTTCGCAAGCGTTGCACGAGGCGTTGAGACGGGAGTGATGGATAAAGATTGCGGCTTTTTCATCTTCTCATAAGATAAATCAAAGCTTTGAGCATGAAACTTCCCAATTACACACAAGCGCGTGTTCCGCAAGAAAAGCTAGTGGAATATCTTTTGTCTGCCTCACATCCTGACGGCAGCAGCAAAGCGGGATTCTTTCTTCGTTTTGGCTTTACCGTGAATGAATGGTACATACTTGCAAAGGCACTTGTGCGGCACGCTGCTGAACATGAGGTTGCGGCAGTAGAAGCATCGCCTTTTGGCACGCGTTACGTCGTTGAAGGTATAATAATAACGCCTGATCGTAGAAATCCTAACGTGCGCGCAGTTTGGTTTATTGAGTCAGGCGAGGAGATACCACGTTTTGTCACGGCATATCCTCAGAAAGGAAAGAAACGATGATTAAAGAATTAGATCGCGTTGTTTTGACGCAAGACCTGCCTGAACATGGTTTGGAACGTGGTGATATTGGCACAATCGTACTTGTCCATCGAGGTGACAAGGGGTATGAAGTTGAATTCATTACGTTGGATGGTGAAACAGTGGCGGTGGTTTCGCTCTACCCCTCTCAAGTTCGTTCCATCGAACCACACGAAATTGCTCACGCACGCGCATTGATTGCCTTATAACCTATTGTTGTTTCTCTGTGATACAATAAAGTCTAGAGATATGTAAGGTGCGGTCAGCGGATTAAGAAGCGGATAAGCGGATGTATCAAGCTAATAGTCTGTTCATGTCGTCTGTCTATCCGCTACCCAACCCATCTTCCAAGGAGGTTTCTGATGAGTACTTTAATCGCTGTGACGTATCCCGATGAGCAGAGGGCGCATCAGGTGCTGGATGAGCTTCGCAAGCTCGAAACGTCGTACTTGATTGATTTGGAGGACGCCGTTATCGTCACCAAAGACGCGAACGGCAAACCGAAATTACATCAATCGGTGGACTTGACCCAAGCGGGCGCGGTCAACGGAGCGATGTGGGGTTTTCTGATTGGCTTGCTGATTACGCTGCCATTTCCGTTTATGGCTCCGTTGGCGTGGTTGGGGATTGCGGCGGTTTCTGCGGGTGTGGGCGCAGCTGCAGGCGCGTTGACAGGACGCGCGTCGGATTTGGGAATTGACGACAAGTTTATGCAAGACCTGACCGCGAATATGACGCCAGGCACTTCGACATTGTTTATTTTGGCGCGCAGTGTAACGATGGACAAGGTGGAACCCGACCTCGCTAAATTCGGCGGGACGCTGTTGTACACGAATCTGAACAAGGATGCGGAAGAGCAATTGCGACAACAGTTGGCGCAAGGCATGGCGTCGGCAGGAATGTCGGGCGGCACCTCTAGCAGCACACCAGGCGGTATGGGAACAGCGCCGACTTTCTAAAATCTAATCCAATGAGGAGCCCGAAGGTGATCCTTTGGGTTTTTCCCTTTCTGGTTGGTTGACGCCAAAGGCGATTTCAATTAGGATAGCAGCGGACTATATGCATTGCATATAGTCCGCTGCTTTATTTATTATGATACCTCTCTTTCCTTTGCTCGGTCTGCTGGTACGGGGTGATGCGTATGGGTATGCGCTCAAGCGCATTGTGGAAACAGAATTTAATCCCTGCTGGCAAATTGATTTCGCGCAGCTCTATCGCTCGTTGGCGAAACTGCAAGCGCGGGGCTGGGTGCGCGTGCGGAAGACAGCAGGCGAAGGTGGACCCGATCGGAAAATTTATTCGATTACGGTACGCGGGCGCACGGCATTTGATAGATGGCTTGCCGAACCTGCTACGTCGTACGATGAATTTTGGGTGAAGGGTCGTTTGACGACGACGCGGGAAGCTCGTATCGCGGGTTCGACGGAGCTGCCACTTGTGATTGCAGGCAGTGATGACCCTTTGCTCGCCCAGCTGATACAGCGAACGGATACCGTGTCGTGGGTCACGGGCAGCACAGGCGGGTTGGTCACGCTGGCACAGCAGGCGACGGATATGGCGGGCGCGCATTTGCGTGATCCTGAATCCAGTGAATATAACGCGTCATTCGCGCAGCATCTCGTGCCCGAACAGGATGTGGTACTGGTGAATTTTGCAGTGCGCGAATATGGCTTGCTGGTTGCAGCGGGCAATCCGCTCAAGATTCGCCGCGTGCGCGATTTGGCGCGGCGCAATGTGCGATTTCTCAATCGTACGCACGGGGCGGGCGCGCGCTTGTGGCTGCATCAACAGTTGCGCGCGGCGCGAATTGACCCAACGACGTTGGACGATTGGACGCGCACCGCTGCGACGTACGATGAAATTGGCATTGAGATTGCAAAAGGGAATACCGACGTAGGACCCGGCTTGAGGGCTACTGCGCGCAAATGGGGTCTGGATTTTATTCCATGCGGGGAAGAACGCTTTGATTTGGTCATGCCGCGTGCGCTGTACGAATCGGCGCGCGGCGCGAAATGGCTTGCATCTTTGCACAGCGCCGAATTTCGCGCGATAGCCACAGAACTATCGGGCTATGATGTGGCGTCGAGTGGACGGATAGTGGCGGGCATCAAATACGGGAGTCGGAGAAAATGATGAGGTATTTTTCGTTCGCCCTGATTTTGTTTGTCGGGTTGACTGTTTTGCTCGGTTGTGCGGGCACGATACCAACTGCTTTTCCGCCAACAATTGCTCCGCAGCCGACCGCGATTTCGCAAGCCACAACTGCGCCCCAATCCACTGCCTCCGCATCGGGCTGTACATTGCGCCTCGCTACGACGACCAGTACCGCCGATACGGGTCTGCTCGATGCGATTCTGCCCGACTTTGAAAAGAAATTTAATTGCCACGTGGATGTGGTTGCGGTCGGCACGGGGCAGGCGCTTGAAATCGGCAGCAAAGGCGATGCGGACGTGGTTCTGGTTCATGCGCGTTCGCAAGAAGATGCATTTGTGAAAAATGGCGATGCGAAAGAACGCTTTGACGTGATGTATAACGATTTTATTGTTGTGGGACCGAAAGAGGACCGGGCGAAGGTGATTGGTACGAAAACCGCAAAGGACGCGTTCAAACTTATCGCGGATAGTCAATCGCCGTTTGCGAGTCGGGGTGACAAGAGCGGCACGAATACGAAAGAATTGAGCATTTGGGCGAGCGCGGGAATTACGCCGACGAAAGCGATGAAATGGTACAACTCGCTTGGGCAGGGCATGGGCGAAACGCTGCTGTTTGCGAATGAGAGTAAAAATTATACGCTGACGGATCGAGGCACATGGTTGGCGACGAAAGACAAATTGCCGAATCTCATCATCGTTCTCGGCGGCGATACGATTCTGCAAAATCCCGATAAGGTGCTGTACAATCCATACGGGGTTATGGCAGTGAATCCCGACAAACATCCCGGCGTCAATTACGCGATGGCGATGAATTTTGTGAACTGGATTATTTCGCCCGAAGAACAAAAAATTATCGGCGCGTACGGTGTGGATAAATTTGGGCAGTCCCTGTTTTATCCGAATGCGAGTCCGTGAGACGACGGAGGACAGCGGATTAAAGCGGATAAGCGGATAAGCGAATGACTATTCGAGGAGGGAAAGATGTTAAGTGCACGGAATCAGTTAAAGGGAACGGTCAAGTCTATCAAGCTGGGGACGATTATGGCGCAGGTGATTGTGCAAGTGGGCGAAAATGAAATTGTCGCGGCGATTACACGCGATTCGGTGGAGCGGATGAAGCTGAAAGAAGGCGATGCGGTCACCGTCGTGATTAAAGCGACGGAAGTGATGTTAGAGAATGAAATGTAGGACAATTTTATAAAATTGTCCTACAACAGTATGGATGAGATTCTGAACGGCATCGCACAGGCGATGCAACTCATCGTCGCGGGCGATGCCGCGCTGTTTGAAATTATCGTCTTGTCGCTGCAAGTGACGGGCGCGGCGTTGGTGTTGGCGACGGTGATAGGCATACCGCTTGGCGCGGCGTTGGGATTGTCGCGGATTCGAGCGCGGGGGTTAATCACGGTCTTGCTCTATACGGGCATGGGACTGCCGCCTGTGGTTGTTGGCTTGTTTGTCTATTTGATGTTGTCGCGCAGTGGGCCGTTGGGGAGTCTCGGTTGGTTGTTCACGCCGAACGCGATGATTGTCGCGCAATTCATTATTGCCTTTCCACTCACGGCGGGGTTGACGATGATTGCGGTGCAAAGCATTGACCCCGCCCTGCGCCTGCAAGCGCGTTCGCTGGGCGCGACGCGCATACAAGAGGTGTGGACGATTTTGCGTGAAGCGCGGCTGGGCGTCATCGCAGCGATTGTGGCAGCGTTCGGCGCGATTATTTCGGAAGTGGGCGCGGTGATTTTGGTCGGCGGCAATATCGAAGGCAGGACACGCGTGCTGACGACGGCGATTGTTTTGAATACGCGCACGGGCGATTTTGCGCTGGCGATTGCGCTGGGCTTGATTCTTTTACTGATTGCTTTTTTGGTGAATGGCGCAATGCTGTGCTTGCAGCGCAACGCGGTGGATTGAAAACCTCTCCCCGTGGCATCGCAGGACGCGCACCGAGAAATCTCACCCGCGTCTTGCGATGCCACCCCTCTCCTACGAGGCGAGGGGCTAAACAAGGAGTGAGGTATTCCTCTTTATCAGCTCCGTAATCTTGTCAAAATCTATCATGGGCGCACGGTGCTTGACCTCGACGCGCTGGATATTGTGGAAGGCGAAATCCTCGCGCTGGTGGGGCCGAGCGGCGCGGGCAAGTCCACGCTGCTGCGCCTGTTGAATTTCCTCGAAGCGCCGACCTCTGGAACTCTGATTTATCGCGGGCAAACGATTGCGAATGACCCGCCGCTCACGCTGCGCCGAGAGGTGACGACGGTGTTTCAACGGCCCCTCTTGTTGCGCGGCGATGTGGCGTCGAATGTCGCGTATGGCTTGAATTTGCGCGGCGAGGCCGCGGCGGGGCGCGTGCGCCCGATGTTGGAACGCGTAGGGCTGGCGGAACTAGCACATGCGCCGGCGGGGAAACTTTCGGGCGGAGAAATGCAGCGGGTCGCGCTCGCCCGCGCGCTGGTGTTTGAACCGCGCGTGTTGTTGCTCGACGAACCGACGGCGAACCTCGACCCGTACAATGTCACGCTCATTGAGGAGATTGTGCGCGAACAAAACCGCGAGCGCGGGGTCACGGTCGTGGTTGTGACGCATAATATCTTTCAGGCGAAACGGCTCGCGCAGCGCGTGGGCTTGCTATTGAATGGGCGGCTTATCGAAATCGCCGATGCGTCCGCCTTTTTTGATGCGCCGAAGGACGCACGAACGGCGGCGTTTGTGAGGGGGGAGATGGTGTATTGAGGGCACGGACGACGGGCGACGGAGGACGGAGGTTAGCAGACTACGGTCATCCGTCGTTCGTCCTCCGTCCTCCGTCGGTGTTTTCCTTCCCGTCAAGGCTGTTGCATTGTCGGTTGACAAGCAAATGAATTTGCAGCAACTCATAGCCAAACGTGCCTTCGCACGTTGAATACTGATCCGATGCAGGTCGAATTTGCCCTGCGTTGCTGCGATTTCAATCGCCCGACGCGACTTGGCAACAGCCCTGTCCTTCCCGTTGACACCTCTCCCCGCGCGTGCTACATTCGTTGCATGGCAGTCCCCTCGTACCAGACGTTTGACCTCCTGATTGAAGCCTCCGCAAATGGGTATCGCACCCGCGTTTTGAATTCTCCTGCGGGACAAGCCAGCACACAGTTTACACTGCCTTTTACGGCTTCGGAATTAGATTCGTTTCTGGCGCGTGTGGGGCGGCGCGCGCCGATTGCGGGAACGGCACTCAAGCCCGAAGACCTTGTAAAGCAATTCGGCGGGCGTTTGTTTGATGCGGTATTTACTGGCGAAGTGTTGACGAGCTATCGGCGCAGCTTGGATGCTGCCGCGCGCGCCAAGCAAGGGTTGCGCGTGCGATTGCGTTTGAATGATGTGCCTGCACTCGCGGACTTGCCCTGGGAATATCTGTACGATGCGTCGCGGCAGGATTTTCTCGCGTTGTCCAAGCATACGCCGATTGTCCGTTACATCGAAATGCCCGAACCTGTTGCGCCGCTTGGCGCGCCCACGCCGTTGAATTTGCTGGCGGTGCTGGCGAGTCCGAGTGATTATGATACGCTGGACGTGGAGGGCGAATGGACGCGGATGAAGGACGCGTTGAACGGACTGGTTTCGCAGGGGAAGGTCATGCTGACGCGCGTTGAACCGCCGACGTTGGACGCGCTGCTCGACTGCTTGCGTAAGAACGATTATCACGTTTTGCATTTCATCGGTCACGGAGAGTTTTCCAAAACATCACAACAAGGCGCATTGATTTTTCAAGATGATTCGGGAAAAGGAAATGCGGTGAGCGATGAGCGCGTAGCGACGCTCCTGCAAGATGCGAACACGCTGCGCGTCGTGCTGCTCAATGCATGTGAAGGGGCGCGCACGTCGGCGAGCAATCCGTTCGCGGGTGTCGCGCCGCGTTTGGTGCAGCAGGGAATTCCTGCTGTTGTGGCAATGCAGTTTCCGATTAGCGACCCTGCCGCTGTGCGTTTCTCTACCGAGTTTTATCGGACGCTCGCCGACCGCTATCCGGTAGATGCGGCAATCAATGAAGCGCGGCGCGCGATTTACTTTTCGGGCGATGTGTTGGAGTGGGGCACACCAGTATTGTTTATGCGCGCGGAGGATGGGATGGTGTTTGGTAAGGAGGAAGAAATGAGCGAGGAGGCAGCGGGCAGAAGGCAGGAGGCAGAAAGCACGAGACACGGCGGGATTACGATTTCAGGAACCGCGCAGGTGAGCGCGGGCAGAGATTTTGTTAGTGGCGATAGAAATGTACAGGGCGATGAGTATGATGTGGAAGGCGATATTAATACGGTGACGATTGGCGCGGGCGCGACGGTGGGACAGGTGGCGGCGGGGCATCATATTACGCAAACGCAAGGCGGTGGTTCACAAACGGATACAGCAGACCTCGCGCAGAAATTGATGGAGGTGCGCCGCGCGCTGCATGATGCCCAAGCGCAATTGGATGCATCAAAAATCGCACTCGCGGATTTTCAACTGCAACTGCTCGAAACCGAATTGACCAAGACTGGCAGTGCGCCGAGCGGCGCAACGATTATGACGGCTGCGGATGGCTTGCTCGCCAACGCGCCGATGCTGAACGCATTGCTGGGCGCGTTGTTTCATACGACTGCCGCGCAGCGCATTTTGCAGCAAACAGGCGCGAGCGATTGGGCGAAGAAGAGATTTGGGTAAGGTAAAACCCGAAAGGTCTCCGAGACCTTTCGGGTTTTCAGGATGAAGTGGATTTAAAGAAATTTATCAAGGACGCGAAACAGGAAGCGGCACGCGGCGGGGATGTGAATGTTGCCAACGTGGGCGAGGGCGCGCGGGTCGAGCAGCTCGGCATCGGACGCAACATTTTCCAAGCGAAAATCAATATCGGTTCGCTCGTCATCCCCGTGCGCTTTTTGCTCGCGCTCCTCGCGGTGGCGGCGGTGGTCGCCG
>Ga0070741_10019265_pt1 | contig 10922 bp, 10 predicted proteins | sample Coa_R1_4_FD_66440 | JGI IMG/M metagenome (GOLD analysis project Ga0070741, IMG submission 66440) | Surface soil microbial communities from Centralia Pennsylvania, which are recovering from an underground coalmine fire - Coalmine... | ecosystem: Environmental > Terrestrial > Soil > Unclassified ...
GTCGTGAGCTCGGGCGTGTACCAGCCGACGTAGATCCCGACCGTGACCGCCGCCAGCACGGCTGACACTCCCGCGGCCTCGGCGGGCAGGTAGGCGAAGTAGCCGGACAGCAGCGCGATCGCGATCTCCGTCGGCGAATGGTTGAGGCGCCGGCGGATCTGCCGGATCACGAAGCCGACGCCGAGGCCGATCCCGACGCCGCCGACGACGTCGACCGCGAAGCGCCACGCGGCGTGCGAGAGCGAGAAGTGGCCGGTCACCACCGCCGTCACGGCGAAGCCGTAGGCGACGAGCGCCGTCGCGTCGTTGATCAGGCTCTCGCCCTCGATCAGGGTGACGAGTCGGCGCGGGATGCCGAGACGCGCGGCGATCGCGGTCGCTGCGACGGCGTCGGTCGGTGCCACGATCGCGCCGATCACGAAGCAGACCGGCCAGGAGAGCCCGGAGATCGTGGTGTGGACGATCCACGCCACCGTCAGGGTCGTCGTGAGCACGAGACCGAAGGCGAGCAGCGAGAGCGGTCGGACGTTCCGGCGCAGGTCCCGCAGCGAGGTGAAGAACGCGGCCGAGTAGAGGAGCGGCGGCAGGATCGCCACCAGGACGACGTTCGGGTCGAGCGCGACGTGCGGGATTCCGGGGATGAAGCCGACGGCCAGCCCGCCCAGGACGAGCAGGATCGGGTACGGGATCCGCACGATCGGAGCGAGCGCGAGCAGCGCGGCGCCCGCGGCGAGCAGTGCAAGCAGGAAGAGCGCGTCTTGATGGGAGAAACCGATCGTCTACGGATATCACGATCGACGGTGAGAGCCACCGTTCCTCGCGGAGCCCCGCCGGAGGGGTTCGTCTACGCGGGTGGGATCCTCACGGCCGAGGAGGAGACGACGCTGCTCGCGGAGCTCGACGGGCTGCGGTTCGACCCGATCGTGCTCCACGGCCGGCCGGCGCGGCGAATGGCGCGCCACTACGGGCTCGACTACGACTACCGGGCGCGGACGCCGGGGCCAGGCGAGCCGATTCCCGAGTGGCTCTCCTGGCCGCGCGCTCGCGCCGCGGCGTTCGCGGACGTCGAGCCCGAGCAGCTCGTCGAGATCCTCGTGCAGCGGTACCCGGCCGGCTCGACGATGGGGTGGCACCGCGACGCGCCGGCGTTCGACATCGTGGTCGGCCTGTCGCTCGGCGCTGCGGCGAGGCTCCGCTTCCAGCGCGGCAAGGGCGAGCTGCGCGAGGTCTGGGAGCGCGTGCTCGAGCCGCGGTCGGGCTACGTGTTGGCCGGCCCAGCCCGGTGGTCGTGGCAGCACTCGATCCCGCCGGCGAAGGAGCGGCGGTACTCGATCACTTTCCGGACGCTGCGGACTCCGTCCGCGACCGGTGGATCGGTCTCGGCTGTCCGGTAGGCACGCCGGACAGGCGGTCGAGCCGTACCCCCACCCTTGGGTGGGGCTGCATTCCCTCCGCCCTCGCCGCCGAGCCTACCCCAGCAAGACGCACGCGTCTGTGCCGATTCCGTGCCGATCTCGACCATCGGCGGAGGCGGCTTCGCCCGCCGGAGCCACTACCCGCAAAGTCGCGTCATCCTGAACGGAAGGGGGCTCGTGGGGGAAACGTCCGTTTCCCCCACGTCAATGGTCGGGCGGCTCCCAGCCCTCGAGCACCGGCGCGTGCCAGTCCGTCCCGACGGTCTTCGATCCCCGGACCCAGGGACCGAGCTCGGGCTGCGGGAACTTGCAGTGCTTCTCCTTGAGCTGGATCCCGTACGAGTTGCCCGACTGGAGGTGCTTGATCAGCACCTTCCGCGCGATCTCGGTCTCGCGGCCCGCCGGGATCGGGAAGTAGATCCGCAGAAACGAGTTCGAGTAGCGGTCGAAGACGGCCGGGATGCCCTCCTCCTCGAGCAGCTCGATGTCCTCGAGCCAGTTGATGTCGTCGCCCGGCGTCGCCGCGAGCAGGTCGACGTCCTCGACGAGCGCGATGTCCTCCTGGTAGGGAAACCGCCGCCCCGCCAGGGCCTCGGCGTCGATCGCGATGTGTCTCTCGGGTGCGTGGTCGCTCATCTCAGTCCATCCCCAGCGGGATCTGCGCCAGCTCGGCGCGGTCCCGGATCGCTTCCTCCTCGTGCTTGCGCTCGAGGAGCTGCCTGATCTCGGCCAGCGTCTGCCGCTCGGTGACGCCGGGGATGTACTCGCTGCCGGCGATCGGCACCTTGGCCATCGCCGCGGCCTCGACCGTCAGCGCGCAGAGATCCTCAGGCTCGAGCGAGTGGATGTTCGTCTTGCCGCAGGCCCGCGCGAGCATCTGGACCTCGAGCGTCAGCGTGTGCAGGAAGTTGTAGACCCGCTCCGCGGCCTCGTCGACGATCAGCCGCTTGCGCAGCTCGGGATCCTGCGTGGTCACGCCAACCGGACATCGCCCCGTGTGGCAGTGGTAGCACTTCCCTGCCGGGACGCCGACCGTGCCCTCGTAGTCGGTGACGCCGGGGATCTCCTTGTTGCAGTTCAGCGCCATCAGCGCCGAGTGGCCGATCGCGACCGCCTTCGCGCCGAGGGCGAGGCACTTCGCGATGTCGCCGCCGTTCCGGATCCCGCCGGCGACGACGAGGTCGATCTCGTCCGAAAGCCCGACGTCCTCGAGCGCGCGCCGCGCCTCCGGGATCGCCGCCATCAGCGGGATGCCCGTCTCCTCGGTCGCGATGTGCGGCCCGGCGCCGGTCGAGCCCTCGGCGCCGTCGAGATAGATGATGTCGGGCCCGCACTTTGCCGCCATCCGCACGTCGTCGTACACGCGCGCCGCGCCGAGCTTGAGCTGGATCGGGATCTGGTAGTCGGTCGCCTCACGGACCTCCTGGATCTTCAGCGAGAGGTCGTCCGGGCCGAGCCAATCCGGGTGCCGCGCCGGCGAGCGCTGGTCGATGCCCGGTGGGAGCGAGCGCATCTCCGCGACCTGCTCGGTCACCTTCTGGCCCATCAGGTGACCGCCGAGGCCTACCTTGCAGCCCTGGCCGATGAAGAACTCGCAGGCGTCCGCGAGCATCAGGTGGTGCGGGTTGAACCCGTACCGGCTCTGGATGCACTGGTAGTACCACTTCGTCGAGAGGTCGCGCTCCGGCGGGATCATCCCGCCCTCGCCCGAGCAGGTCGCCGAGCCGGCCATCGAGGCGCCCTTCGCGAGCGCCATCTTCGCCTCGAGCGAGAGGGCGCCGAAGCTCATCCCGGTGATGTAGACCGGGATGTCGAGCTCGATCGGCTTCTGCGCGAAGCGCGCGCCGAGCACCGTCTTCGTCACGCACTTCTCGCGGTAGCCCTCGATCACGAACCGGGTCAGCGTCCCGGGCAGGAACATCAGCTCGTCCCAGCTCGGGAAGTCCTTGAAGAGCGAGAACCCGCGCATGCGGTAGCGGCCGAGCTCGGCCTTCATGTGGATGTCGTTGATGACCTCGGGAGTGAAGATCTTGCTGTGCCCGAGGACGGTCTTCTGCGTCGGTGCCGTCTCGTCGGCCATCAGAGCACCAGCTTCCTTTCCGAGGGCTCGAGATTGTCGTAGTTGTAGAGCTTCTTGCCGCAGACGAACTTCTGGAAGTGCGGCGGCGAGCCCAGGCCGTAGATACGGAACTTCCGCTCGATCAGCTCGGTGTCGGCGTCGGTCCACTCGCCCGGCACGCAGTCGATCCCGAGCGACTTCACCTTGCCGCCGACGTAGATGACGCCGTCGTACATCGAGTCGCCGAGGCCGGGCCCGACGTCGCCGCAGATGATCTGCCGGCCGCGCTGCATCATGAAGCCGGTCATCGAACCCGCGTCGCCGAGGACGATCACCGTGCCGCCCTTCTGGTCGATGCCGGTTCGCGCGCCGACGCGGCCCTTCACGACGACGTCGCCGCCGCGGATCGCCGCGGCCGTCAGCGAGCCGGCGTTGCTCTCGATCACGACGACGCCCGACATCATGTTCTCGCAGGCGGACCAGCCGACCCGCCCGTTGATGCGGATCTCGGGCCCGTCGATCAGGCCGCAGCCGAAGTAGCCGAGGCTTCCGTCGAAGGTGATCCGGCATCGGGTGAGGATGCCGACGCCCAGCGAGTGCTTCGCGCCGGGGTTCAGCACGGTCACGTCCTCGATCCCCTCCTCGTACAGGAGCCAGCGCAGCTCGAGGTTGATCTGCCGCGTCGTGAGGCTCTTCGCGTCGAACGTGGCCCTGCCGTTCTCGATCTCGGCGACCCGCGGCACCTCCGCCACGGGCTCCATCAGCCCGCGGGCGTCGTACGAGATCTGCCGTTCTCCTACCGCCGCCATGTCAGGCATGCCAATTCCTCCTTGAGCTCGCTCCGCCGTTAGGCCCGCCTCTTCCGGCGGAGCCGGGCTTGGCCCGGCGAGCCATGTCGCGCGAAGTCGCGTGTGACGAGAGGGAAGGGGGCTCGTGGAGGAAACCGGCTGTTTCCCCCTCGCTTCTACCGCTTCCACACCAGCACCTCCCGCTCGTACGGGTCGTACGTCTCGATCTCGTGGTCGATGATCGCGCGGATCGCGATCTCCTCGGACGCGAGCGCGACGAGGTCGTCCGCTTCGTAGAGGACGAGCGGCTTCGCGGCCATCTCGTCCTTCGCGACGCCAAGGGCGTCGTCGGTCACGCAGATGTACGTGAACACGCCGTCGAGGTCCTCGAGGCTCTGGTTCATCGCGTCCTCGAGCTCGATGCCGCCGGCGAGCTTCTCGGCGAGATAGACGGCGATCACCTCCGAGTCGCAGAGCGACTGGAACCGGTGCCCCGACCGCTCGAGCCGGCGCTTCCACTGCCAGTAGTTCGTCAGCTGGCCGTTGTGCACGACCGCGACATCCGGGAACGGATACGCCCAGTAGGGGTGGGCGCTCGAGATGTCGACGTCGGACTCGGTCGCCATCCGGGCGTGCCCGATCGCATGCGTGCCGCGGACTCCGCCGAGGCCGTACTCGCGCGCGACCGTCTCCGCGTCGCCGAGATCCTTGACGATCTCGAGCGAGCGCCCGAGCGAGAGCACCTCGCAGCCGGGAACGTCCTCGATGTAGTCGGCGAGCGCCTTCGTGTCGCCGTCGAAGCGGAGCCTGGCGCGGAAGGCGTAGTCGGTGTCCGCGGTCAGGTCCTCGACCTCGGCGCCGAGGTCGGCGAACCGCGACTCGACCTCGCGGCGCTTGCGCGCGAGCCGCTCGACGAACTCGAAGTCGCGAGGGTCGTTCGCGTCGGCGAGCTTGTAGCGAAGGATCAGCTCCCCTCGGCCGTTCCCGTTGCCGTTCGAGTGGTAGAGCGCGTAGCCGGTCGAGTCCGGCCCGCGGTGCTTCATCGACTGCAGCATCCGGGTCATGTCGGCGCCGATGTCGTGCTGGGCGCCGTCCCGGTAGATGATCCCTGCGATCCCGCACATAGCTCTGGTTCCTCCTAGGGCAGGACGTCGAGGTACTCCGCGACGTCCCAGTCGGAGACGGTCGCGCAATAGCGCTCCCACTCGTCGCGCTTGTAGTGCATGAAGACCCGGTACATGTCGCCCGGCAGCGCCTGCTTGACGACCTCGTCCTGCTCGAGCGCGTCGAGCGCGTCGCCGAAGGTCATCGGGATCTTCTTGACCTGCTTGCCGGCCTCCATCGCCTCGTAGATGTTCCGCTCCTCCGGCTCGCCCGGATCGAGCTTGCGGTCGATGCCGTCGCGCATCGCGGCGATCAGCGCCGCAAGCGAGAGGTACGGGTTGACGGCGGAGTCGACACTCCGGTACTCGAAGCGGCCGGGGGCGGAGACGCGGAGGGCGGTCGTCCGGTTCTGGTAGCCCCAGTCGGAGAAGACGGGCGCCCAGAAGCCGGTGTCCCAGAGCCGGCGGTACGAGTTGACGGTCGAGGCCGTGACCGCCGTCAGCGCGCCGAGGTGCTCCATGATCCCGCCGATCGCCCAGAGGCCGAGCTTGCTCGGCCTCTGCTGGTCGTCGGTGTCGGGCATGAAGGCGTTCTCGTCGCCGCGCCAAAGCGAGATGTTGTGGTGGCAGCCGTTCGCCGAGACGCCCATGAACGGCTTCGGCATGAAGCACGGGAACGCGCCGAGCTCTCGGCCGACCTGCTTGCAGACCTGCCGGAACGTGGACAGGTTGTCCGCGGTCCGCTCGGCGCGGTCGAAGCCGAAGTTCAGCTCGATCTGGCCGGGCGCGTCCTCGTGGTCGCCCTGGATCATGTCGAGCCCGAGCGCCTGCCCGTACTCGACCACCTTGTGGATGATCGGCTGGAGCTCGGCGAACTGGTCGATGTGGTAGCAGTAGGGCTTCGTCTTGCCCTGGACGTCGGGCGTGCCGTCGTCCTTCAGCTTCAGCCACATCATCTCGGGCTCGGTGCCGGCGCGGAGGTGAAGGCCGGTCTCGGCCTCGAACTGCGCCTGGATCCGCTTCAGGTTGCCGCGGCAGTCCGAGCTCAGGAACCCGCCGGGATTCTCGCGTTCCTCGCGGTTGCGGAAGCAGGTGCACCAGACGCGTGCCACGCGGCGGTCCCAGGGGAGCACCTCGAACGTGTCGGGCTCGGGCAGGCCGACGAGCTCGGCCGCCTCGGGGCCGTACCCGATGTAGTTGCCGTGCCGGTCGGTGAAGAGGTTCGCGGTCGCGCCGTAGACGAGCTGGAAGCCGTTCGACGCCATCCGCTCCCAGTGCGGCGCGGGCACGCCCTTGCCCATGATCCGGCCGGTCACGGAGGGGAACTGGTAGTAGATGTACTGGATCCCCTCGCGGCCGATCCGCTCGCGCACCTTCGAAACCTGCTGATCGCGGCCGTCGGCTGACACGAACTGCTCGAGGTCGGTCAGCGCCGTTGCCTCGGCGACTGCCATCGGCATGACTCCTTTCCAGGGAAGTTAAGCTCTGATCCTAGAGGAATGGCGTCCGCGGCGGAAGTCCATGGGGACGGCCTGGCGCTCGCGCGCGAGGTCGTCTATTCGCCGCTCGCCGACGGCGCTCTGGTGGAGCAGACGGTGCGCCGGCTCGGCGAGGCGATCGGCCTCGGCGTGCTCGAGGTGGGGGAGCGGCTGCCGCCGGAGGCGGAGCTCGCCTCGCGGCTCGCGATCGCGCCGATGACGCTGCGGGAGGCGCTACGGATCCTGCGCGAGGCCGGGTATCTCGAGACCCGTCGGGGGCGCGGCGGCGGCACCTTCGTGCGGCGGTCGCTGCCACAGCCGCCGGCGCGTGAGGCGCGGCGGCACCTCGCGCGGCTGACCGTGGAGGAGCTCGCCGACCTGATGGACTACCGCGTGGCCGTGTCCGGCTCGGCCGTGGCCCTGGCGGCAGAGCGACGGACGGAGGAGGATCTCGCCGCGCTCGACGAGCTCGTCGAGCGGATGGCGGCGCTGGACGCCTTCGCGCCGTACCGGCGGCTCGATCACCGCTTCCACATCGCCGTCGCCTCGGCCGCGCGCTCGGCGCGGCTCGTCGCGGCCGAGACGGCGATCCAGGCCGACCTCGCGAAGCTGCTGCGCCTGATCCCGGAGTCGGCGGAGATGCTGCACGTCTCGAACGAGCAGCACCGCGAGATCCTGTCCGCGATCCGGGCCGGCGACGGGGAGCGCGGGCGGGCGGTGATGGAGACGCACGTCCGCGGCACGGGCGACTTCCTCGTCGGGCTGCGGCTCGGAAAGCTCGGCGCCACTTGACGCGCGCAGCGCCCGGCGGCCATGATCGGCTCGATGCGGCTCCGCTCCCTCGTGCTTCCGATGCTGCTCCTCGCGGCGGCGGTGAAGCTCGTGGAGCTCGCCGCGACGCGGAACGGCGTCGGTCCATTCGAGTACGTCACGGTTGCGGCGCTGGTGTCGGCACTCCTCCTGTCGACGTTCCGCCTGCTGCGCCGCGCTCTCCCCGCCTAGCGGCGCGAGCGCGTCGTTGAGGATCACCGGCTTCGAGACCCTCGTGGTCGGCAACCCGCCGCCGCACCACGGAGGGCGCTACTTCGTCTTCGTGAAGCTCGAGACGGATGCCGGGATCAGCGGCGTCGGCGAGATCTACGCGGGGTCGTTCGGAGCGCGGGCGCTGCCGGCGATGGTGGAGGAGGTCTGCGAGCGGCACGTCGTCGGCCGCGATCCGACCGCGATCGAGCTGCTCTGGCGGGAGATCTACGCGCGCGGGTATTCGATGCGGCCTGACCTCGCGCTCGTCGCGATCCTGAGCGGGATCGAGATCGCCTGCTGGGACATCCTCGGGAAGGCGGTCGAGCGGCCGATCTACGAGCTGCTCGGGGGGAAGGTGCGCGAGCGGCTTCGCACCTATACGTACCTCTACCGCGAGCAGGGCGACGAGGCCGACGTGTACGTCGATCCCGAGGTGGCGGCGCGGCGGGCGGCCGAGTACGTCGAGCTGGGGTTCACGGCGGTCAAGTTCGACCCGGCGACACCGTACGCGGCGCTCGACCCGCGCCAGCCGTCGCTCGAGGCGCTCGAGCGCTGCGAGACCTACGTCGCCGCCGTGCGCGAGGCGGTGGGCTCGCGCTGCGACCTGCTCTTCGGGACGCACGGGCAGTTCACGGCCTCCGGGGCGATCCGGCTGGCGAAGCGGCTCGAGCGGTTCGACCCGCTCTGGTTCGAGGAGCCGACGCCGCCGGAGCTGCCGGAGGAGATGGCCCGCGTCGCGAGTTCGACCTCGATCCCGGTCGCGACCGGCGAGCGGCTCGCCACGAAGTACGAGTTCGCGCGCGTCCTCCGGCTCGGCGCGGCGTCGATCCTCCAGCCGAACCTCGGGCGCGTCGGCGGGATCCTCGAGGCCAAGAAGATCGCGGGCATGGCCGAGGCGCACTACGCGCAGATCGCCCCGCACCTCTACAACGGTCCGATCACGGCCGCCGCGAACGTCCAGCTCGGGGCATGCAGCCCGAACTTCCTGATCCTCGAAGGCATTCAGACCTGGGGCGGCTTCCACGCCGAGCTGCTCGTCGAGCCGATCCGATGGGAGGACGGCCACGTGATCCCGCCGAGCGGGCCCGGGCTCGGCGTGGAGCTGAACGAGGCCGTCGCGCTCGCGCATCCCTACGAGGGCGAGGAGCTGCACCTCGAGCCGCTCTCCGGCGACGCGCCGTGAGGGTCGGGTTCGTCGGGCTGGGGAACCTCGGCAAGCGGCTTGCCGCGAACCTCGCCCGCGCGGGTCATCCGCTCGTCGTCCACGACCTCGACCGCGGCGCCGCGGCCGGCCTCGATGCGACCTGGGCCGGTACGCCGGGCGAGCTCGCCGAGCAGTGCGACACCGTCTTCACCTGCCTCCCGTCGCCGGCGGCGGTCACCGCCGTCGTCGAGGAGCTCCTCGAAGGGCTCCGTCCGGGGAGCGTCTGGATCGACTCGAGCACGAACGACCACCGCGAGATCGAGCGCCTGGGCGCGCTCGCGCGCGACCGTGGGGTCGAGACGCTGGAGGCGCCGCTGACGGGCGGCGTACACCGCGCGACGACGGGCGAGATCACCGTCCTCGTCGGCGGCGACGAGGCCGTCTTCGAGTCGCGTCGACACCTCCTCGAGGCGATCGGCGGCGAGGTGATCCACGTCGGCCCGCTCGGAAGCGCATCCACGATCAAGGTCGTCACGAACCTGCTCGCCCTCGCGCACGTCGCCCTACTCGGCGAGGCGCTGATGCTCGCCCGGCGGGCCGGGATCGACCTCGACCGCGCGCACGAGGCGATCAGGGCCTCGTCCGGGAACAGCTTCGTCCACGAGACTGAGAGCCCGCTGATCCTGAGCGGCAGCTACGACGTCGGCTTCACGATGGACCTGGCCTGCAAGGACCTGAGGCTCGCGGCCGAGCTCGGCGAGGAGCTCGGCGTCCCGCTCGAGCTGGGGGCGCTGACGCGGCGGACGTTCGAGCGCGCCCGTGCGTCGTACGGCGGCGGAGCCTGGTCGACGGCGGTCGTCAGGCTGCTCGAGGACGCGCTCGGCACCGACCTCCGTGCGAGCAGGTGACTGCAGCCTCAGAACTCGTTTCAAAATGAATCTTGAGCCTCATTTTGAAACGAGTTCTCAGACGAACGTCATGAGGGACAGGAAGAGGCCGTCGAAGAGCGGCACGAGCATGGCTCCGTCCGCTGCGGTCGCGCCGTGGGGCGGCGTCACGACGAGGGGCTCGTTCCAGTGGTCGAGCTCGACCTCGATCGTCGCCGAGCGCTCGACGACGGGCGTCGTCGCCGCCTCGCCGCGCAGATGCTGCGCGAGTGCCGCCGGGGGAAGCACGTACGAGAAGAAGACACGGCGCGGCAGGCCGCCCCGCCGCTCCACCACGACGGACACCTGGCCGTGCTGCTGGTACGGCTCGAGGCTCCGGGTATCGGCCGGCCCAGGGCTCGCCCCGGTCCGTAGGCGCGCGAGCTGACCGGCGTCGAGCCGCCCGCTCACCTTCCACGTCGAGGTGCCTGCGAGCTCGGGTCCCGCGGTGAGCTCGCCGGTCACGAGCCGGCCGAAGCGGCCCGCGGCGAGGGCCCGTTCGAGGGAGACGCGGGCGCAGCCCTCGCCGCCGTGCTCGGCGCACAGCTCCTCCGGAACGAGGCCGCCGAAGCTCTCCGACCGGAAGAGGGAGCCGAGCGTGAACGGCAGCACGCGCCAGCCGCCGGTGAGGCGCAGGTAGAGCCGGCCGCCGACGCTCCGGAGGGCATAGGCATGAGTCGCGCCCGCAACCTCAACGACGCCGGTCGCCGTCATCGCATCGCGCGAGCGCGCCCCGGTGAGGACGATCCGCAGCGGTCGCGCCGCGATCGCCCGGAGCCGTGCCGCCGGCAGGGGCGTGGGGCCTTGCAGGCGCGCCTCGTCGAGACGCGCGGTGAACGTCGCGCCGACGTGGAAGCGAACGGTCGAGGCGCGGCTCGCCGCTCGAACCGCTCCGTCGACGGCGTCCTGCGCGGACGGCTCGGCGGTCGAGCCACAGGCTGCGGTCAGAACGGCAACCGCGACGACGAGGAGAAGGGAGACGCGGG
>Ga0070741_10019266_pt1 | contig 10922 bp, 9 predicted proteins | sample Coa_R1_4_FD_66440 | JGI IMG/M metagenome (GOLD analysis project Ga0070741, IMG submission 66440) | Surface soil microbial communities from Centralia Pennsylvania, which are recovering from an underground coalmine fire - Coalmine... | ecosystem: Environmental > Terrestrial > Soil > Unclassified ...
TGAAGACGGACCCGAATGCCAGCGCCACGGTTGGCGTTCCCGAGAAATACAGGTGATGACAGGTCCCGATGATCCCGCCGGCCAGGAAGATGGTGGCCGACAGGAGCGCCGCGCGGGCCGCCAGGGCCGGACGGATCAGCCCCAGTCGCGTAAAGAAGAAGGCGATCACCGTAGTCGCGAACACTTCGAAAAAGCCTTCTACCCAGAGGTGCACTACCCACCAGCGCCAGTATTCGACCAGCGAGAGGTGCGTGTGCTGTCCCCACGTCAGTCCGGCGCCGTAGAACAATCCGATCGCCGCCGACGACATGACAAAGAGCCAGAGAAGGTGGCGCTGTTCGCCGCCCCCGCCGTTCTGCAACGCCGGCCGGATCGACCGCACGACTAAGAAAAGCCAGATCAGCAGGCCGACGAACAGCAAAATTTGCCACCCGCGACCCAGATCGACATATTCATATCCCTGATGGCCCCACAGAAACGAGTTGGCGTCCGACAGCTTGTTCTGTATGCTCATCCACTCGCCCGCGAGCGATCCGGCCACGACTACCAGCAGCGCTCCGAACAGCACGTGTACACCGAGCCGCTGAAATTTTGGTTCGTACCCGCTCACCAGCGGCCCGATGAACAGGCCGGCGGCGAGCCACGCCGTCGCGATCCAGAAGATCCCGACCTGCACGTGCCAGGTACGCGTAACGCTGTAGGGCAGAATATGCGAGAGTTTGATCCCGTAAAATCCGTCGCCTTCCACGCCGTAGTGCGCCGTGACCACACCCATGAGGATCTGCACCAAGATGAGCGCCGAAACCACCCAGAAATACTTCAGCGTCGCACGCTGGGAAGGAGTGGCCCGCCAACTCCCCAATGGATCGTTTGCGGGCACCGGCTCGCGCCCTTCCTCGACTTTCTGCGAGGCGTACCACCAGACCATTGCGCAGATACCGGCCAGCAGCATGATGATGCTGACGCCCGTCCACATCACGCTTTCGCCGGTCGGCCGGTTGCCGACCAGCGGCTCGTAAGGCCAGTTGTGGGTGAATGAAACATGATCACCCGGGCGGTCGGCCGCGGCTGACCACGCCGTCCAGAAAAAGAAACCGGCCATGTGCCGCATGCGCTCGGGAGTACTCACGCTGCCTTCCGGAATCGCATATGCGCTGTTGCCGTTCCTAAAGACATCGGAAAAGTGCTGAAGATTGGCTTCAAACGCCTTGGCGCGAACCGTATCAATCCGCAGCACGTGGGTGCCGGCATCATAATCGTTGCGCCGGTACATCTCCTCGAGCCGCCCGCGCAATTTGGCCTGGTCCTCGGCCGCGAGCTGTTCATAGGGCTTGCCATATTCGGCGCCCGACCACTCGTTCAGCACGAAGGTCGCTTCGCGATGCAGCCAGTCCGCCGTCCAGTCGGGCGCGACGTAGCTGCCGTGCCCCCACACCGAGCCGACCTCCATGCCTCCAAGCGCCTGCCAGACGTTCTGACCTTTTTCTATGTCGCCGTCGGCGACCACCACCGCGCCAGTCGTATCGACGACTCGCGCCGGGATCGGCGGCATCTCCTGATAAATTCGGGTGCCGATCCAACCGAGAATAGCGAATGACCCGAAGAACACAATCGCGAATGCAATCCAAAGCTTCTTCATGGAAGGTTCCTTGTCACAGATGAGCTTAAGCGCCAGGGCATCTCGCCTGCAGTGACCTTAGTCACGCAGGCGTCGTGCTATTAGGACTAATCGTATCCGCTTTGCTGATTCTGTCCAAGCGCTCTTATGAGGCGGGTCCCGGCCCCCCGCATCGGCGGGTATCGGCCTGCCGGTAACCTCCACGGTCCGCCACTCGCCATAATATCAGAGTTAGAGGACTCAAATACTCCAATTCAGGAGATCGGCCCTCAAGGAGGACTTATGTTCGATTGCCTCGCAGATCAAATCAGAAACGATGAGCACGTGCAAGTCAGCAAGGCCGAGCGCTACACCCGGTGGTTTGCAGTCGCGGTGGTTTCAGTCGTCGTGTTCGGCGGCCTTTTTTTGAGCATCCATTGGCTACAGTGACCGGAGTCACTGCCCTGGCGCCATGCCGGCCTTAGCCTCAAAGCAGAGGTGAGATGATGCCGAGTGCCGTCGCAGCGCCGCTAAAGACCTCGCGCCAAAAGAAATTGCTTCACCGGGCGAGTTCCGATTACTCGCAGCGGCTTCGACGCGGATTTCAACTGACGTTTCTGGCGCTGAATGCGTGGATCGCGGCGGAGTTTTACTGCTTCGTGCGCTATTACGAAACGGGCGGCCGCACGCTCCAGGCTTCGCGGCCGCCCGGCGTGGAGGGCTGGCTTCCGATCGCCTCCCTCATGAACCTCAAGGTCTTTCTCGCCACTGGCGAACTGCCGCGCATCCACCCGGCTGGGATGTTCCTGCTGCTCTCGTTTTTGGCAATGTCCTGGCTCCTCCGTAAGAGCTTTTGCAGCTGGCTCTGCCCGGTCGGGACGGCTTCCGAGTACCTGTGGCGCCTTGGAAAGCAAACCTTCGGCGGCAATTTTCGGCTGCCCCGATGGCTGGACCTCGCCTTGCGAAGCGTCAAATACATCCTGCTCGGATTGTTTGTGTACGCCGTCGGTTCGATGTCGGTTTCCGCGATCCATTCCTTCCTGGAAGGCCCGTATGGCCTGGTTGACGATGTAAAGATGCTCAATTTCTTCCGCTTGCTCGGTTTGAGCGGCGGAATTGTCCTCGCGGTCCTGGTTGTGGCGTCGGTTTTCGTGCAGAACTTCTGGTGCCGGTATTTCTGCCCGTATGGAGCGCTGATGGGGCTCGTTTCGATGCTCAGCCCACTACGCATCCGACGCGATGCCAACCTGTGCATCGATTGCGCCAAGTGTGCGAAAGCCTGTCCGGCCGCCTTGCCAGTGGATCAACTCGTCACGATTCGCTCCGCGGAATGTCTCGGCTGCCTGGAATGCGTGGCCGCGTGTCCTGCCGCGGGCGCGTTGCAGATGTCGGCGCCGCACCGGCGGCGTGTTCCAGCTTGGGCGATTGCCACGGGCGTCGCGGTCCTGTTCCTCGGAGTAACGGGGTACGCGCGCTGGACCGGCCACTGGCGCACCGACCTCCCCAGTCGCGCTTATTTCGAACTGATTCCGAGAGCCAACGAATTCACTCACCCGTAAGCTTTCGGCTCCTTCGGATCACGGCTCGGAAAAGGAATCTGTACCGAGCCGTGACCAAAGGAGGGGGCTTCAGGCCGTGGGTTCCATCGCCATCGCCCGTGGAAACAGGATGTTGTTTTCCAGGTGAATGTGCTGATGCAGATCGGCTTCGAACTCCGCCAACGCACGATAGAGCGTTTGATAGCTCAAGCACGCATCCTGAGGCGCGGTGTACCCGTGACTCGCGTCGCGCAGGTCGCGTAATGCCGTGCCCGCATCATCGTGCTCCCGCATCATCATCGCGACCGGGTTGCGCACGGCGCCGAAGGGTGGCGGCAGCACCGGTTCTTCGGCAATCACAGACTCTTCCATGCGCACGATGTAGGGGAACAGCACCATTTCCTCCTTCATCATGTGCATGTGCAACTCCTGAGAAAGCCCGGCGAACGTTTCACGCATCCCCAGCAATTCCGGATGATTGTTTCCATGTACGGAGCAGACCTTATCCAACAGCGGCCCAAGACGCTTGATCTCCTCGCGCGTGTACCGGTGATGCCTGTCTTTGATATGGGCGATGAGTTCGAATAAGGGCTCGGCCCGCCAGTCGCGATCGGAGCGCACTATATCGGACGCGTGTAACGACTCCTCGACCTGTTCGAGCGGTATCCGCGCCCGCGAGCAGGCCTCTTCCAGGGTTCGATTCCCGCCGCAGCAGTAATCGATTCCGAGTTGCTCAAAGACACGGGTCGCCGCCGGGATCTCCAATGCCAGTTCGCGGACTGTCTTTTCCGCCGCAAGACTCATAGTTCCTCCACTATTCCGAGGCTATCGCGGCGGGGCCGGCTGGACTATGACTTTGGTCACCGAAGATCCGGAGCCCGTCGCTTGATCTCGAGGCGGTCTATCTATATGATGCCTTCCAAGGGAACGCTTGCTCCCATGCTGCGGCGCACGATCATTTGCGTGCTTTGTGGGCTGGCCGGAATCGCGGCCCAGAATGATCCGTTGCGTGTGCAGACGCAGCTCGTGCAGGTGCCCGTCAGCGTTGTTGACAAGAACGGGCGAATTGTCGAGGGCTTGAGGGCTCAGGACTTCGCCGTGCTCGCCGATGGCGCCCGCCAGGAAGCCACTCTGGATGATTTTCCCATCGGATCGGCTCCGATTTCCTTGGTGATCGCCGTCCAAAGCTCGGGGATCGCGTCGCCGGCGCTGGCCAAAATCCGGCGTATCGGCGGTTTGATTCAACCCCTTCTCACCGGCCCGCGCGGGGCGGTCGCGGTGGTCACCTTCGATAACCGGATCAACTGGCTTCAGGACTTCACTTCCGACGATGGCCGGATCCGCTCCGCGCTGCAAAGTGTCGAAGCGGGAAGATCCGTTCAAGACGCACGAATGCTCGATGCGATCTCTTCGGTCGCGCGCCACATGCAGCAGCGGCCGGGACGGAAAATCCTGCTGCTCATTTCAGAGAGCCGCGATCGAGGCAGCGAAACGACGATGCAACAAGCACTGGAAGCTGTGGAACGCCAGGATATCGAGGTCTTCGCAGCCCATTACTCTGCGTTTGCAACCAGCCTGAGCGCGAAACCTAAAGATTTGCCGGACCTGTCTTCTGAGCCCGAGCTTCCGGACGAGCCCACGCAGAAGCCCAATCCATCTCCGTCGGTGAACTTCACCGCGATATTCACCGAATTCGCACGCCTCCACAAGACCGGCTCCATTCGGGTGTTGACGCACGCAACGGGAGGATCAGATTTTCCATTTCTCAAAGAACACGGGCTCGAAGATTCGATTGAAAAGCTGGGAATCGAAGTGCACAGCCAGTACATTCTGAGTTTTCAGCACTTCAAAAAGACGGCTGGGTGGCACCAGATCTCCGTGTCGTTGCCCGGCCACAGCGATTTCCGTGTTCGCGCCCGGACCGCGTACTGGGGCGATTAGATTCAGGGTTTCTCGGCAGGGCCCGCGAGTTCGCCTTCGAGTGCGTTCAGATCGCGAATAATGACGGAGCGGCCGTCGATGGTGAGCAGGCCTTCGGTCTGAAACCGCGACAGGTTGCGCGAGACCAGTTCGCGCACCGTGCCGATCTGCGCGGCGAGCTCCTGGTGGCTCGAGGGCAGCGTCAGTTCGATGCCCGCGGGCGTCCGCCTTCCCTCCTGCTTTGCGAGACGGAGCAGGAAGGAGGCAAGCCGGTGCCGTACGGTAGTGAATGAGAGCTCTTCGATAATTCCGACCAGCCGCCGCAGGCGCGCGCCGACGACGCGAAGCACCTTCAAAGCGACCTGAGGGTGCGCGAGGCACAGCGCCTGGAAATCCTGCTTGCTGACGAACAACAATGTGGCTTGATCGACAGCGGCGCCGGAAGCCGGATAATTTCCTCCGTCAAATACGGGAACTTCGGCGACAGAACCTCCCGGACCATCGATGGCGAGGACCTGTTCGCGGCCGCCCGGCGAGGTCTTAAAGATGCGCACGTGCCCCCGGTCCACCACGTATAGACCTGCGCAAGGCTCGCCCTCGGCAAACACCATCTCACCCGGCGCGTATTGACGCGGCACGGCACGCTGTGCCAGAAAACTCAGTTCCGATTCCGTGAGCCCGGCGAAAATCGGAACTTTCGCCAGCGTACGGCCGCACTCAGCAGGAGTCATAGCTCGATTATGGCCTGCCGGCGGCTTCCCGGCGTAAAGTAGAAGGAAGGCACCAGAGGCATGAGGATTAATCCCGACAAGTGCGTGGCGTGCGGCAACTGTACGTATGTGTGTCCGATGGGGGCGATTTATATTGATCCTGAGGTCAAGCGGGCCACCATCAATCGCGATGAGTGCGTCGAGTGCCACGCCTGTTACAACGGCATGAGCCAGGAGCACCTGAATCCTACGCTTGTGCGCACGGTCCGCCGCGTATTTCAGATGATGCGGGTGCGGTTCGATCCGGAGCCGGATGTGTGTCCCACGGCGGCCTTTGAGCCGGATGAGTTGACCTGGCCACGCCTGGTGCGGCGGGCCTTCTCCGATCCGCGTGTGCCGCACGAATCGACCGGAGTCGAAGGGCGCGGAACGGAAGAGGTCAAGACCAATGATGTCAGCGGCCGCGTGAAAGTCGGCGAAGTCGGTTTTACGATCGAGTTCGGCCGGCCCGGCGTCGGCGTATGGGTGCGGGACATCCAGGAAATGTGCTGGGCCTTGGCCAAAGCCGGCGTCAGCTTCGAACGGAAAAACCCGGTCACGTCTTTGATGACGGATGTGTCGACCGGAACCTTACGCGAGGAAATTCTCAACGAGAAACTGCTCTCCGCGATTGTCGAGATCAAGACCGCGGTCGAGCGCACGGAGGAAATTATCCGGCTGGTGTGGGACGTCGAGAAGCGCATTGATACGGTGGTGGCGTTAGGCGTAGGAACGCGCTGCGATGGCGCCGGCGAAGACGCGATCGTCGCGCCGATCCTGGAAAGGCTCGGATACAGCCTGGAGCGGGCCAAGACGAATGTCGGGCTCGGCCGCATCAGCAACCAGCCGGCGCCCGAACGCGCCGAAGTGGTGAAGCGATGACCAACACGCTGCACCGGTTCGGAGACGCGGCCAGTTTCCGCGATGATTACGTAGTCTTCGCTATCCCCAGCCGCGGCAACAATGACGCGGACTCGGTACCCAAGCTCCGCCGCTTCCTCGAGATGGCACTGCCGTTTCAACCGGTCAATTTGGGTGACGCGCGCCATGGCGGCGCACTGCGGCCGTCACGCTCGATGAATCCGACCGCCCACTGGAACCGCGACAGCACGCCGGATTTTCAGGCAGTCATCGCCGGCCTGAACGCCCCCACTACGGCCGCCGCTGTCTTTGACAACCGGCCAGCCGCAGAGGATTTTGTCAAAGCCGTGGTCGCCGCCGATCTTGGGCTGAGCGTGAACATCTCCACCTCTATCGATGGCGCCGAGCAGTGCTGTGACGCGGCGGGGATCTGCCGGCACAGCGTCGGCTACTCGCTGGGATTCGAGGGCAAGACGGAGCATCTCCCCACCAGCGACGTGCTGAAGATTTCGACGATGTGCGGGCACGGAATGGTGAGCGCGTCGCTGGCGAAAAAGATGATCGATTGGGTCAAGGAAGGCCGCCGCACGCCCGAACAGGCCGTCACCTATCTTCAGCGGTTCTGCTCCTGCGGAGTCTTTAATCCATCGCGCGCCCGGCGGCTTCTGGAGGAAGCCCGCTCCCGGACGAAGTAAGCGGCAAACGTGCGAACCTGCCGCACATCGCTCCGGTGGTTTCATAGCGCGCCCAAAGGGAGCGGCCCGGGACCTTCGCCATAGCGCCGTGTTCCCCAAGATGAATTTGGAATAGGTAGGGGCATATCACCCACTCGGTCTGCCGTCGCCAGCTAAGTACTTGAAAAGACAAACGGTTGTTTTGGAAGTCGGGGTGCACCTCAGAGACTTTCGAGGCACGCCTATGTTCCGATTCGATCAGCAGATCCGCCGCGACATGATCGTCCGTGAAGTGAAACAACTTCATCCGGGCACGATTCCCGTTTTCGAGCGACTCCACTTTCACCCGGTTTGTGATGATTGCGACGTCGGCACTGTGGCGCGCAAGAATGGCCTGGAGCTTCCGTTCGTCCTAAATGCGCTGAATGACGCCGCGTTCGGACCTCAGGCGGAATCGGAGGATCATGCAACTAACTAAGCCTGCCCGCAAGACAACGCATCAAAGGATTCATCCGCTGGACGTGTTCTTTGCGCCCAAAACGGTAGCCGTGGTGGGCGCCACTGAGAATCCCGGCAGCGTGGGCCGCACGATTTTGTGGAATCTGATGACCAGCCCGTTCGGTGGCACGGTCTTTCCGGTGAATCCGAAACGGCCGAGCGTGCTCGGGGTGAAAGCCTATCCGTCGTTGTCAGAGATTCCGGAGCCGGTCGATCTGGCGGTGATCGTGACGCCGCCGCCCTCGATCCCGGGTATCATTCGCGAGTGCGGCGATGCCGGCGTGAGCGGCGCAGTCGTCATTTCGGCGGGATTCAAGGAAATTGGCCCGGAAGGCGCGGCGCTTGAACGGAAGGTGCTGGAAGAGGCGCGGGCGGCAAAGATCCGTGTGATCGGGCCGAATTGTCTCGGGGTGATGTGCCCGCTGACCGGTTTGAATGCCACTTTCGCCACCACCGTCGCGCGGCCCGGCTCGGTCGCGTTCATCAGCCAGAGCGGTGCGCTGTGCACGGCGGTGCTCGACTGGAGCCTCAAAGAGATGGTGGGCTTCAGCGCATTCGTCTCCATCGGCTCGATGGTGGATGTCGGCTGGGGCGATCTCATCTACTATCTCGGCAATGATCCCAAAACGCGCTCGATCGTCATCTACATGGAATCGATCGGCGATGCGCGCGGATTCCTTTCGGCGGCGCGGGAAGTGGCGCTCACCAAGCCGATTATCGTGATCAAGCCGGGGCGCACGGCCGCCGCGGCCAAGGCTGCAGCCTCGCACACGGGCTCGCTGACGGGCAGCGACGAAGTGCTCGAAGCCGCGTTCCGGCGCGTCGGCGTACTGCGGGTGAATACGATCGCGGACATGTTCTACATGGCTGAGGTGCTTTCCAAACAGCCACGGCCGCAGGGACCGCGTCTGACCATCGTTACCAATGCGGGCGGTCCGGGCGTGCTGGCCTGCGATTCGTTGATTCAAGGCGGAGGCGAACTCGCCGATTTATCGCCCGAAACGATGGAAGCCTACAACGCAGTGCTGCCGGCTACCTGGAGCCACAACAACCCGGTGGACATTATCGGAGATGCGTCACCCGAGCGGTATGCTAAGGCCCTGGAGATTGCTGCGAAGGACCCGCACAGCGACGGCATGCTGGTGATTCTAACCCCGCAGGCCATGACCGATCCCACGCGCATCGCCGAGCAGTTGAAGCCGCTCGCGAAGCAGGAAGGCAAGCCGGTGATCGCCAGTTGGATGGGCGGAGTGGACGTGGCCGCGGGCGAGGAGATCCTCAACCGCGCCAACATCCCGACTTTTCCCTACCCTGATACCGCCGCGCGCGCCTTCAACTACATGTGGCGGTACAGCTATAACCTGAGGGGCCTCTACGAGACTCCGGCAATGCCCGAAGATTCCGGCGATTGGCTGCCCGATCGGAAACTCGCCGAGAAGCTGATCCAGAAGACGCGCCAGGAGGGGCGCACGATCCTTTCCGAATTCGATTCGAAACAAGTACTGAGCGCCTACGGCATTCCGGTGGCACAGACCATTATCGCGCGCACCGAAGCCGAAGCCCTGCAAGCCGCGGGTACGATCGGCTATCCGGTGGTGCTCAAGCTGTACTCGGAAACCATCACTCACAAAACGGATGTCGGCGGCGTGCAACTGAACCTGTGCAGCATAGATAACGTAAAGCACGCGTACCAGGCGATTGAGAAATCAGTCGCGGAGAAAGTGGGCGCACAGCATTTCCAGGGCGTCACGGTACAACCGATGATCCAGCCCAAGGATGCGTACGAGCTGATTCTCGGCTCCAGCCTCGACCCGCAGTTCGGCCCGGTGCTTCTGTTCGGAACCGGTGGCCAGCTTGTCGAAGTGTTCAAAGACCGCTCGCTTGCGCTGCCGCCTCTTAACACGACGCTCGCGCGCCGGATGATGGAGCAGACGCTGATCTACAAGGCACTCAAGGGCGTGCGGGGACGAAAGCCGGTGGACCTGGCGGCGCTCGAGATGTTAATGGTGCGCTTCGGCGCGCTCGTCACCGAGCAGCGCTGGATCAAGGAGATTGATATCAACCCCCTCCTGGCTTCTCCCGATGGATTCATGGCGTTGGATGCGCGCATCGTCGTCCACAGCCTGGAGACGCCGGAAGAAGAGATTCCGAAAACCGCCATCCGGCCGTATCCGGCGCGATACGTCACGCCGTGGACCATGAAGGATGGCACCACAGTGACAATCCGTCCGATTCGTCCCGAGGACGAACCGTCCATGGTGCAATTTCACGGGACGCTCTCGGAGCGCAGCGTTTATTATCGCTACTTCCACCTGATCAACCTGGAGCAGCGCACCGCACACGAGCGGCTGATGCGTAACTGCTTCATCGATTACGACCGCGAGATGGCGCTGGTGGCCGTGCACCGGAATCCGTTGACGGGCGAAAGCGAGATACTGGGCGTCGGCCGCATGAGTAAGATCTTCGGCGCCAATGAAGCCGAAATCGCGGTAGTGGTGAGCGATGCCTGGCAAGGCCGGGGTCTCGGAAAGGAACTCGTGGCGCGCCTGGTAACGGTGGGCGCCGATGAAAAGCTGGACCGTCTGATTGCCGACATCCTGCCGGAGAACACGGAGATTCAGCGCTTGTGCGAGAAGCTGGGCTTCTCTCTCAAGCATTCACTAGAAGACGAACTGGTCCGCGCCGAATACAAACTGTAACTGCGGCTGGCCCAGATCTATTTTCTTCCCAGCAGCCGCAGCCGCACGCTGAACGCCCGTGCCTGGCCTCTTCCGTACGTGAGAAACGCCGGCGTGCCCTGCACGTTGTTCACCGTGTTCGGATTTCCATTGTTCGTCGGATTGTTGAACCCGAAACGCCACGCCCAGAGCGAGTGCAGAACGTGAAACCGCCGTTCTAAATGTAAATTGATGTTGAAATAACCCGGGTAGCGCATGGCATCCGGACGACCCACCAGAAAACCATCCTCGCTCACCACCTCGAAGGGAAACCCGGTGCGGTACTCGAGCAGGTACACGACGGTCGTCTCGTTCGTCAGGAAGCGCAACCGCTGCGGCAACGCGCGATTGGGCAATGGCGCCCAGCC
>Ga0070741_10019267_pt1 | contig 10922 bp, 7 predicted proteins | sample Coa_R1_4_FD_66440 | JGI IMG/M metagenome (GOLD analysis project Ga0070741, IMG submission 66440) | Surface soil microbial communities from Centralia Pennsylvania, which are recovering from an underground coalmine fire - Coalmine... | ecosystem: Environmental > Terrestrial > Soil > Unclassified ...
CGACACCGACCCGGCCGTCACCCCGGGCGCAGCCACGGCCAGCGGCCCGCCCGGCGCGTCGCTGCTCTGGGCCTTGCCGTGGAGCTCGACCTGGGGGCCGGCGCCACACCGGGCCACGGCATACCCGACAGGCGGGCCGGCCGCGGTCTCACCCTGCGTGTCGGTGGGGAACGAGAAGTGGGTGTCCACCAACGACCCCGGGTAGAAGCACTCGCTCTGGGGCAGGCGGCGTACGGGATGGCCGGTGCCCTGGGGGTCGATGTACTTGCCGCCGACGACCGCGTCCAACTCGCTGGGCGAGGCGGCCACGCCCTTGGCGTTCTCGCCGCCGGGCGAGCGCCGGGCGTCGCCGACGACGTGGGCCACCGAGCCCGATCCCGCGGGCAGGGGGATGTCGTACTCCACGCGCATGGCGTAGGACTCGACCTGGGCGTCGGTGACGCCCGCCGGCCCCTCCTGGGCGCGGGCCGGCCCCGTCGCCAGCGCCGCCGGTATGGCCATGGCGGCCATCACCGACGCCGCCGCCACTCGCAGGCGCGCCCGCTTCGTCGTCCGCTTCGTCGTCCGCCGTCTCATCACAGGTCCTCTCCCATCCGGGCGTTGACCGCGCCCCGCACGTACCCGCCACCGGCGGCGAGGAAGGCGGTGAGGCCGCCGATCGCGCCCCGGGCCAACCCCGCCTGCAGCAGCGTGGGGTGCGAGGGCAACACGTACCCCACCACCTTGGCTGCGATCAGGCCGATCACCACCACGTACACCATGGCCTGCACACCCACGGCGGCCTTGGCCGGCACCCGCTGGGTGTCGGGCTCGTCGAGCACGGCCCGGCCCAGGCGCGCGTCGGTGTTGCCCCACACGTTCGTCGTCGTGGCGAACACCACCGTCACCAGCACGACGAGGACCAGGACGTCGGCCAGTACGACCTTCCCGGTGAGCACGCGGTAGTCGTGGAACAGCATCCACGTGGCCGCGCCGTTCACGACGAACTGCACGATGGCGATGGGCACGGCCAGGTGCAGCCAGCCCCGCCGGCGCAGCCCGACGGCGGCGGGCGCGGCGACCGTACCGGCCAGCACGGCCCGGGCCGCGTGAGCGCCCCGGTGGCGAGCGACGGCGTTCACCGCAACTGCGCCCGTGGCCGTGAGCCCGGCCAGGGCCACGAAGGCCACCCACACGGTCGCCCGCCGGCCGTTGAGGGCGACGGCCACCAGCGCGGCACCCGCCCCCGCCCAGAGGGCGACGAGGGTCGACCACATGACCGCGTCCCGCCACAGGGTGCGGGGTGCCCAGCGGTCGCCGGACGGCTCCGCCCAGCAACCGGGCTCACAGTCCAGGGCCACCGTTCCGTCGAGCAGGTCGTGGGCGCCCGTGTAGATGCCATTGGGGAAGCCGATGATGGCGAGCGTGAGAGCGGCCCCGGCCACGATGGCGGCCAGGCCCCGGGCCGTGAGCACGTGGTTGTCGGCCCTGCTGGTGGCGAGGGCGGCGACGATCAGCATCACCACGGCCAGGGCGATGATCACGGCGATGGCGTCCCGGCCGATGCGCTCGTGGAGCCGCGGTGCCGGTGCGGGTGCGGGTGCCGGAGCCTGTGCAGTGGTGGCGGCCATCAGAACGGCTGCGCCGTGTCGCCGGGGACGAACATCTTGCTGCAGCCAGTCAGGTCGGGCGGGATGGGGATGCCCGGCGGCAGGGGCACGCCCCTGCCCTGGGGCGTGATCTGGTCCCATCGCAGCGACCCGTTGGGCTGCTTCCTGATCTGGATCAGGTACCCACCTTGCAGGGCCACGTGGCACTCCTTGGTCCACGTCCACTTGGGCTGGTTGTCGCTGTTGGTCAGTCCGGGCCGCCAGTCCTTGAACGTGTTCATCACGTCGCGGAGGTGGGCTCGGGTGAAGTTGTCGCCCAGCAACCGCATGCCGTCACCGGCCACCAGCGCCGACAGGAAGAAGCCCATCGTCACCGACGAGTACGTGTCGGTCTTGCTCGAGACCTTCCTCACGGCGTTGATGTACTCCTGGCTCTGGTACTGGTCGCCGAAGGCGTCGAAGGCGTACATGCCCTGCGAGTAGTCGCCCAGGGCTTCGTGGATGACGGGCACGCCGATCAGGTAGCCGCCCCACGACTTGGGCGGCTTGTAGCCCTGGATCTGCGACTCCACCGCGCACTGGATGACGTGGCCGGCGTCGAGCTCGAAGTCGATGAAGTCGACGTTGTCGGCCCGGGCCGCGCTCACGCCCTGGGAGCACGACGTCTGGTCAGGCGCGAAGGGGATCTCGCTCTTCACCGTCACGCCGTAGGCCCGCCAGTACGACGCCATCTTGTCGGCGAAGGCCCGCGAGTAGTTGTTGGTCCCGGCGTCCAGGTAGAAGATCGACACCGTCTTCACGCCCAGCTTCTTGGCGCCGTACCAGGCCAGGGCCATCCCCGACGTCATCTGGGGGCCGCCGATGGAGAAGTACCACGGGTTGGTGAAGTCCTCGTTGAACTGGCCCTCGAGGAACATGGGCACGCCCATCTTGGCCACGTAGTCGCCGGCGATGGGTGCGTAGGCCATGGCCACGGCGAACACCTTGTCGACCTCGACCAGGCGCTTGACGTTGGCCAGCTGCTTGGCCGGGTCGGCGCCGTCGTCGTAGATCTTCACGGTGACCCGGCGCCCGCCGATGCCGCCGTGGTCGTTGATGTAGTTGACGCCCGCCGCGAACCCGACGGCGATCTGCTCGCCGTAGGTGGCCGCCGGCCCCGACGTGAAGGTCGAACCGCCGAGGCGGACCTCGGTGTCGCTCGCCCCCGGGTCGTACACGACCTTGCTGGCCGCCGCCCCGGGCCGGCTCCCGGCCGCGGCCGGTCCGGACGCGGCCCCGGCCGTCCCCGCGCTGGCGGGGCCGCCGGTTGCGCCCTGGCTGCCTGGTTGCAGTTGGGACAGGGGGATGCCCGAAGAAGTGGCTCCCTCTGGGCCACCCACCTGTTGCTGCTGGTTGCCGCTGGTGGCGAGGTTCGTCGTTCGTTTCGCCGGTACCGAGTCAATGCCCGTCACGGCAGCCACGCCGAGGACGAGCATGAGTGCCACGGCTGCTGCCAAGTGCATCCGCCAACGCGCCACGGAGCCCAAGCGGTTCCCCCTTCTCTGCGCACGAGCATGAACCCCGCTCCCGGGTCCATGCAGTCAGGTATTCGACCCCCGAACGTCCGGAGCCTGCTTCAATGACGAGAGTGTCAGTTTTGTGTTCGGATGGGTAATCTAACGAACTCTGACCGAAAGGGGAGGTCGCCTTGCACGATCTGGTGATCCGGAGCGGCACCGTTGTCGACGGGACCGGCGCGCCGCCGGTGGTGGCCGACGTGGCCGTGGACGAGGGCCGCGTCACCGCGGTCGGGAAGGTCGACGGGCAGGGTCACCGCGAGGTGGACGCCGACGGGCTGCTGGTCACGCCCGGCTGGGTCGACATCCACACCCACTACGACGGGCAGGTCACGTGGGACCCGGACGTCACCCCGTCCAACTGGCACGGGGTCACCACCGTGGTCATGGGCAACTGCGGGGTGGGCTTCGCCCCCGTGCGACCCGGTGCCCAGACGTTTCTCATCGAGCTGATGGAGGGCGTGGAGGACATCCCGGGGACGGCCCTGCACGAGGGCATCGACTGGCAGTGGGAGTCGTTCCCCGAGTACCTCGACGCCCTCGACCGCCAGCCCCGCGCCCTGGACATCGCCGCCCAGGTCCCCCACGCCGCCGTGCGGGCCTACGTGATGGGCGACCGCGCCCACGAGGACGCCACCCCGGCTGACATCGAGGCCATGGCCGCCCTCGTGGGCGACGGCCTGACCGCCGGCGCCGCCGGCTTCACCACCTCGCGCACGATCCTGCACAGCTCCAAGCACGGCTTGGTGCCGGGCACCTCGGCGGCCACCGACGAGCTCATCGCCATCTCCGACGCCTTGGGCGAGGTCGGCCATGGCGTGGTGGAGATCGTGTCGGACGACCCGGCCGGCGCCACCGAGCGGGCGTGGATGGTGGAGGTGGCCCGGCGTACCGGTGCCACCGTCACGTACACCCTGGCCCAGACGCCGTTCAATCCCGAGGGCTACCGGGGCGCCCTGGCCGACGCCGACGCCCTGGCCGGCGAGGGCCTGCGCATCGTGCCCCAGGTGTCGTGCCGGCCCACGGGCATGCTGTTCGGGCTCCAGTCGTCGCTGCACCCGTTCATCACCCACCCGGCCTACCGGGCGGTGGCCGGGCTGCCCCTGGCCGAGCGGGTCGCCCGCCTGCGCCAGCCCGAGCTGCGGGCCCAGTTGCTCAGCGAGCAGCCGGGCACGGAGAACGCCATCGCCCGCGCCCTCATGTCCCGCTGGGAGCAGATCTTCCCGCTGGGCGACCCGCCCGACTACGAGCCCTCCGGCGACCGCAGCGTGGCCGCGGTGGCGGCCCGCGAGGGGCGCACGCCCGACGACGTCGTGCTCGACTGGCTGCTGGAGCGGGACGGCAAGGCCCTGCTGTTCGCCCCCCTGGCCAGCTACGTCCACCAGGACCACGAGGCCATCCGGGAGATGATGACCCACCCCCGCACGGTGCTGGGCCTGAGCGACGGCGGCGCCCACTGCGGGCTCATCTGCGACGCCAGCATGCCCACGTTCCTGCTCACCCACTGGGTGCGCGACCGCAGCCGCGGCGAGCGCTTGCCGTTGGAGCAGGCCGTGCACCTGCAGACCGGCCGGACGGCCGCTGTGTACGGGATGCACGACCGGGGGGTCATCGCCCCGGGAAAGCGGGCCGACATCAACGTGATCGACCTGGACGGGTTGCGCCTGCACGCCCCCGAGATGGTGTTCGACCTGCCCGCGGGCGGGCGCCGGCTGGTGCAGCACGTGGACGGGTACAAGACCACGTTCGTGGCCGGTGTGGCCACCATGGAGGACGGCTCGCCCACGGGCGAGCGCCCCGGCCGCCTCGTCCGCTTTGGCCGCCGCCCCTCGTGAAACCGTTCTCGTAACGCTGGCGCCCACATAGGCGGCGCCAGCGTTACGAGAAGCAGGAGGGGCGGGGGCGGGAGGGGCGGGGCCGGGCCGGGCCGGGCGGGGGCGGTTACGGCGCGAGGTCGATGCGCAGGACGGTGGCGGCGTCGTCCAGGACCTCGGGCGGGACGGTGATGCGGATCTCGCCCATGCGGTCCTCGGTCAGCTTGTCCAGGATCGACGTGCGGGGGCTGAACTCGAGTGGCCGGCCGTCACTCGCCGCTCCCACCACCGACACGCCCTTCACCCGGGCCGTGGGCAGGCCCCGCACCACCACGGTGTCGTAGGGCCGCATGAGCAGGTGCACATAGACGGTCGACTCCCCCGCCCGGGTGCTGGGCCCGTAGAACTGCCACGCCTCCAGCCCGGCCTCCGTGCCCACCACCGACTCGCCGTGGCACGCCATCCAGCGCCCCACCTCCTCCAGCCGCGACACCTGCTCGGGGGGCAGCGCACCCGTCCCCGTGGGGCTCACGTTCAAGAGCAGGTTGCCGCCCCGGCCCGCCACCTCGCACAGGGTGTGGACCAGCTCCCGACCGCCCTTGTACGACTGGTCGGCCGGGTTCCAGCCCCAGCTCTCGTTCATGGTCATGCACGTCTCCCACCGGCCGTCCGGTGCCACCGGGGGCACGAACTGCTCGGGGGTCGTGTACCCGGCCACGCCGGGCAGCCGGTCGTTGACGAGGATGCCGGGCTGCAACGAGCGCATCATGTCGACCAGCTCGGCACCCCGCCACGCCGCGGCCGGGCGCTCCCAGCCGCCGTCGAACCACACCAGGTCGATGGGCCCGTAGCCGGTCATCAGCTCGCGCATCTGACCGAACATGGTGTCGAGGAACCGGCCCCAGCGCTCTTCGCCCGGGAAGGGCGGCGACATCGCGAACTGGTAGGGCTTCATGTCCTCGGTGAAGGCCGGGTAGTCGGCGTGGTGCCAATCCGACAGGGAGAAGTACAGCCCGACGCCCAGGCCCTCGGCCCGGAAGGCGTCGGTGAACTCGCGCACCAGGTCTCGCCCGCACGGCGACTGCATGACGCCGAAGTCGGAATGGGCCGAGTCCCACATCGTGTAGCCCGAGTGGTGCTTGGTCGTGAACACGCCGTACTGCATGCCCACCCGCTTGGCCAGGCGGGCCAGCGCCGGCGCGTCCCACTCCGCCGGATCGAAGGTGGCGGCCGACGAGTGGTACTGCTCGACGGGCACGTCCCCGATGTGGGGCAGGGCGAACACCCCACCCACCAGGGGCCAGGAGATCTCCAAACCCTGCTGGCTGGCGTGGTCCCAGTGCACGAACATGCCGAAGCGGGCGGCATCGAAGTCGAACCCGGAGGCGGCCGTCATCGGGGCGTGAACCGCACGGGCAGGTGCTTGATCCCGTTGATGAAGTTGGACCGCAGCCGCTCGGGCGGGGCCACCACGTCGATGTCGGGCAGGCGGGTGAGCAACTGCTCGAAGATGGCCCGCATCTCCAGCCGGGCCAGCGACGCCCCCAGGCAGAAGTGGGGCCCGAAGCCGAAGGCCACGTGGTTGTTGGGCGTGCGCCCCACGTCGAACGTGTCGGCGTCGGCGAAGACCCGCTCGTCCCGGTTGGCCGATGCGTAGTACATGACCACCCGATCGCCCTCGGCGATGGGCACCCCCGCCAACGAAGTCGAGCGGGTGGCCGTGCGCCGGAACTGGATGACGGGCGTGACCCAGCGCAGCATCTCGTCCACCGCCGTGGGCAGCAGCGACGGGTCGTCGAGCAGCCGCTGCCGTTGATCGGGGTGCGTGCTCAGGGCGTGCATGCCGCCGCTGATGCTGTTGCGGGTGGTCTCGTTCCCGGCGATCACCAGCAGGAAGAAGAACATGTTGAAGTCGACGTCGCTGAGCCGCTCGCCGTCGACCTCGGCCGTCACCAGGGCGCTGACGATGTCGTCCGTCGGAGCCGAACGCTTCTGGTCGGCCAGCTCCCGGGCGTACACGAACATCTCCACCAGGGCCATGCGGGCGTCCTCGGGCGAGCCGTACTCCGGGTCCTCCAGGCCGATGAGGCGGTTGCTCCAGTCGAACAGCTTCCACCGGTCGTCCACGGGGACGCCCAGCAGCTCGGCCAGCACCAGCAAGGGAAGCTCGGCCGCCACCTCGGTGACGAAGTCGCACTCCCCCTTGGACGCCACCCGGTCCACGATGCCCTCGGCCAGCTCGAACACGTGCTGCTCCAAGGTGCGGATCATGCGGGGGGTGAAGCCGGCGCTGACGATGGACCGGAGCCGGGCGTGGGCGGGGTCGTCCATGTGGATCATCTGCTGCTGCATGAACAGCAGGTCCTCGGGGGGCAGCTCCATGAGCAGGGCCGTGCCCACGCCCGACGAGAACGTCTGCGGATCGCGGGAGACAGCGACCAGGTCCTCGTGGCGGGTGACGGCCCAGAAGCCCGTCGGCTGGCGGTGCACGGGCTCGTGCTCGCGCAGCCAGGCGAAGAAGTCGTGGGGGACGCCGGGGACAAAGGTCCCCGGGTCCGCCAGGTCAACCAGCGCGGGCGTCATTCGCCGGTCACTCGCCGATGCCCACGGGCCGGCCGTCGATGATCTGGTCGAGGTACTCCGACAACCCGTAGCCCACCCGGCCGTCTTCCAGCGACCACTCGGTCAGCCCCTCGGAGATGCGGGTGACCATGCCCTCCCGCCGGTTGCGCAACGGGATCAGGTTGAGGACGCGGCCGGTGATGCCCCACGAGTCGTCGCCGCTGTGGAGGGTGACCTTGATGGCCTCGTGGTAGCTGTCGTCGCCCTGCCACGATGTCGACAGCTCCACCCGGTCGACCAGGCGGAACACGCCGTCGTCCCACAGGAAGCCGCCGTGCGTGCCCTCGCTGTCCCGTCGGGCCACCCGCGACGCCATGAACCCGAAGGTGGGCCCGGCGTTGCCGGTGAGCCAGCGGTAGTACCACGGGGCCTGCCACGTGCGGGGGCCCCACGAGTGATCACGCAGCCCGAAGCCGTCGATGTTCCACGTCTCGTCACCCACGGTGATCTCGCCCGCGCCCGACACCAGCTGCTCGTAGTGGCCCTTGGCGAACTCCTCGCCCGGGCGCTCGTGGGAGCCGCCCTCGGGCTCGCCGCCGAACATCAGCGACGTGCCCTTGAAGGTCAACTCGGCGCCCACCGTCGTCCACGGGCTCTCGGTGAAGGCCCGCTTGGGGTCGGCCATGGCGAGGGGGTCGTCGAGGATGACGGCCTTGCCGTGGTAGCTGACCCGCAGCTCCTCGAACGGCGTGATCACCTCGAAGCGGGCCCCACCCGCGTCCAAGGCCGCATTCCCCTCGATGCGGGGCCGGTCGAACATGAAGACCACCCGCCCGTCGGGGAGGTAGAGGCACACGGTCATCTCCGCGTACCCCTCGTTGGGACGGTTGCCGATGCGGAAGAAGGCCCCGAAGCGGGCGGCGGGGTCGTAGACGTTGGTGTACATGCTCTCGTTGAAGGTCGTGGCTTCCTCGACCTCGTGCATGTACTCGTCCTCGGGAGCAAGACGCAGGCGCATGCAGGGAGCTTCGCCGAACTTGACCGATCGGTCAAGAGTGGGCCGTCTTGCCCCTTTCTTCCTTACGGGGTTGCGTTTGCTCTCGCTTGGATCTTCGGCGCCCGGGACCAGCGTGCCCACAGCGAGTCCCAAGGTTCGTGGCCCTTACTGATGGGCATGCAGCCGGACACACCTGGGACGCCCGGTCCCCCCACGTGGGAGCTCCCGCCCACCCCGCCCCTCGATCCGGTCGCCGGGCCTCCCACCGGCGACCGGGTCCCCGCACCCGAACCCGCACCCCCCAGCCGCGGTGCCCGGCTGCTGGCCCAGGCCAAGGCCCGGTCGGCCATTGCCGGCATCGTGGCCGTGGTCCTGGCCGCAGCCGGGATCGGGGCCGTGGCCGGGGCCAAGCTCACGTCCGGCTCGAAGGGCCAGCCGTCGGCCAACCCCTCCCTGTTCAGCCCCACCAACGTGCCCAGCACCGGTGTCACCTCGCCGGGGCCGACGAGCAGCACCACCGCCCCCGCCGCCGGTCCGGCCCCGGGCGGCACCCTCGACCTGAAGGGCATCCTGGCCAAGGTCGAGCCCGCCGTCATCGACATCCGGGTGACCGCTGGGCGGGGCCTGGACGAGGGCACCGGCATCGTCATCACCGCCGACGGCTACGCCCTCACCAACGCCCACGTCGTGGCCAACGGCAGCCAGATCACCGTGCGCATCCCGGGCACGACCCAGTCCCGCCCGGCCACCCTGGTGGGTGCCGACTCGGCCCATGACATCGCCCTCATCCGCATCACCGGCGCCGGCGGTCTCACCACGGCCACGCTGGGCTCGTCGGCCGCCGTGCAGGTGGGCGACGACGTCGTGGCCATCGGCAACGCCCTCGGCCTCGGCGGCGACCCCACCGTCACCCGGGGCATCGTGTCCGCCCTCAACCGCACGCTCGGCAACCTCAACGGCCTCATCCAGACCGACGCGGCGATCAATCCCGGCAACTCCGGCGGGCCGCTGGTGAACAGCGCCGGCCAGGTGGTCGGCATCAACACCGCCATCGCCACCGCGGGGGGCGCCCAGAACATCGGCTTCGCCATCCCCATCGACTCGGCCAAGGCCATCGCCGACCGCCTGCGCAACGGGCAGGCACTCGCCCCCACCGCCTTCCTGGGCGTGGCCACCGCCGATCCCCAGGACGGCAGCTCGGGCGCCGAGGTCCAAGAGGTCGTGTCCGGTGGGCCCGCGGCCCTGTCGGGCATCGCCGTGGGAGACCTGATCGTGTCGATGGACGGCACGGGCATCGCCGACGCGTCCTCCCTCGTGGGCGCCGTCCAGGCCCACAAGCCGGGCGACACCGTGAAGCTCGGTGTGGTGCGGGGTGGCCAGCAGCAGACCGTGACCGTGAAGCTCGGAACCAAGCCCGCCTGATGCCGAGAAGGGAAACCGAACCCGTGAGCACCGACGCGACCGAGGCCACCGAGGCGGCCGACACCGACACCCTCGAGCGGGCCCTCTTCGAGGTGAAACGGGTCATCGTGGGCCAGGACCGGGTGATCGAGCGGCTGTTCGTCGCCCTCCTGGCCCGGGGCCACTGCCTGCTCGAGGGCGCACCCGGCCTGGCCAAGACCCTGGCCGCGGAGACGCTCGCCACCGTGGTGGGCGGCACCTTCGTGCGCTTGCAGTTCACGCCCGACCTGGTGCCGTCCGACCTGGTCGGCACCCGCATCTACCGGCCCTCGAGCGAGCGCTTCGACGTGGAGCTCGGCCCCGTGTTCGCCAACGTGGTGCTGGCCGACGAGATCAACCGGGCCCCGGCCAAGGTCCAGTCCGCCCTGCTGGAGGTCATGGCCGAGCACCACGTGTCCATCGCCGGGCAGACGTACAACGTGCCCTCGCCCTTCCTCGTGCTGGCCACCCAGAACCCCATCGAGAGCGAGGGCGTGTACCCGCTGCCGGAGGCCCAGCGCGACCGGTTCCTGATGAAGGTGATGGTCGGCTTCCCCAATGCCCGGGAGGAGGCCGACATCGTGCGCCGCATGGGCGTGCACCCGCCCCGGGCCACGCGGGTGTTCGAGCCCGGGCAGCTGGAGCGGCTGCACCAGGCCGTCGACGAGGTGTTCGTGCACGACGCCGTGCTCGACTACGCGGTGCGGCTGGTGATGACCACCCGCGATCCGTCGGAGCACGGGCTGGCCGAGATCGCGCCGCTCATCGCCCACGGCTGCAGCCCCCGCGCCACCCTCGGCCTCATCGCCTCGGCCCGGGCCCTGGCCATCCTCCGGGGCCGCACGTACGTGGTGCCCCAGGACGTGTTCGACGTGGGTCCCGACGTGCTGCGCCACCGCGTCCTGCTGTCCTACGAAGCGCTGGCCGAGGGCATCACCGCCGACAACGTGGTGGGCCGCGTCCT
>Ga0070741_10019268_pt1 | contig 10921 bp, 9 predicted proteins | sample Coa_R1_4_FD_66440 | JGI IMG/M metagenome (GOLD analysis project Ga0070741, IMG submission 66440) | Surface soil microbial communities from Centralia Pennsylvania, which are recovering from an underground coalmine fire - Coalmine... | ecosystem: Environmental > Terrestrial > Soil > Unclassified ...
ACCGGCGTTCGTATTTCAGACCGAAGTCGTGGAGTCGATGGAGACCGCCCCGATCGTGGTGGGCGACGTGATGTTCCTCACCACTTCCTTCAACCATGTCTACGCGATAAACGCGACGACCGGCCAGGAACTGTGGCACTACAAGCACAAGATGGGGCCGGTCACCACGTTCTGCTGCGGCCCGAACAATCGCGGCGTGGCGGTCAGCGACGACAAGGTGTTCATGGGCACGCTCGACGCGAAGCTCGTGGCGCTCGACGCGAAGACCGGCAAGCTCCTGTGGGAGACGCCGCTCGGCGATCCGGAGAAGGGTTATTCCGAGACCATGGCGCCGGTGGCGGTCGACGGCAAAGTGCTGATCGGCACCAACGGCGGCGAGTACGGCATTCGCGGCTTCGTCAAAGCGCTCGACGCGAACTCGGGCAAAGAGCTCTGGACGTTCTACACCATCCCGGAAACGGGACACGAAGGCGTATGGGCCAAGAACGATGCGACCGGGCGCGACATGCACCGGGACATCGACGCCGAGAAGAAGAAGCTCGCCGAGTCCGGGGGCGATTTTTACAAGATCCTCGGCGGCGGCGTCTGGATGGCGCCCGCCGTCGATCTCAAGACGCGCACCATCTACTTCCTGGTCGGCAATCCTTCGCCGGACTTGTACGGCGTGGAGCGGCCGGGCGACAACCTCTACACCGACTCGCTGGTGGCGGTCGATCTCGACAAGGGAACGTACAAGTGGCACTTCCAATACATCGCGCATGACGTGTGGGATCTCGACGCGGTGAGCCCCGCCATTCTCGTCGACGTCAAGGACAAGAACGGCAAGATGGTGCCGGGCATCATTCACGGCGGCAAGACCGGCCACATTTACGTGCACGAGCGCGCGACCGGAAAACTGATCCGCTTCTCGGACGCGATGATCCCGCAGGAAAACATGTGGGTGCTGCCGACGCCGGAGGGGGCGCGCATGTTGCCCGGCGCGAACGGGGGCGTCGAATGGTCGCCGATGGCCTACGACGCGAAACTGCGCCTCGCCTTCGCGGCGAACCTGCACCAACCGATGACATATCAATACGAGGAAGCGGCCTATCCCGGCGGCAAACTGTGGCTCGGCGGCGCGTTCAAGCTGGTTCCCGGCGAAGAACAGTGGGGACGGCTGGTCGCGGTTAACATAGATACCGGCAAGATCGCGTGGGGAGTGAAGACTCCGCAGCCCTTGATCGGCGGCGTGCTGGCAACGGCGGGCGGGCTTGTCTTCAACGGCGAAGGCAACGGCTGGTTCAAAGCCTACGATTCCAAGACCGGCAAAATACTGTGGCAGTTCCAATGCGGCGCCGGCGTGAATGCGCCCGCGGTGTCTTACACCATCAAGGGCAAGCAGTACATTGCCGTAGCGGCGGGTGGAAACACGCAGATCGACTTCAAGCGCGGCAACAGCGTGTTCGTGTTTGCGCTCTGATTGGCTCAGCGTAAAATCCGAGGGCCTCGTCATGAGGCCCTTTTTTTTTGGGAAAAATTTCGTGATGCGAAATTCGTGGCGTTACTTGCTCTTACTCATGGGCGCGCTCGGCGCGGACCTGGCGCGCGCCGACGCCGCGGCCGGCGCCAAGAAAGCGGAGATGGTCTGTGCGGCCTGCCACGGTCCCGCGGGCAATTCCAAGGTTCCCACGTATCCGATTCTCGCCGGACAGACATTTCGCTATCTCTCCCTTCAACTGCGCGACTTCAAGGAAGGCCGGCGCAAGGACCCGGTGATGAGCCCGCAAGCGGCGAATTTGTCAAATGAGGACATACGAGATCTCGCCGAATATTTCTCGCAACAGAAACGGCTATCGACCGGATTCAGGGGCGACCCGCAGAAAGTTGCCAAGGGCAAGGCGAAGTCCGATCAGGTGCTGTGCCCGATGTGCCACCTGGGCGGCTTTGCCGGCCAGAATGAAATGCCGCGCGTCGCCGGCCAGTGGCGGGATTACATCGCCAAACAGCTGCGCGATTTCCGCTCGCGCACGCGCACCAACGACGCCGGCAATATGACCAGCGTGAGCAAGAATCTGTCCGACGAGGACATCGACAACCTGGCGCAGTACATCGCGGATCTCTATTGAGCGGTATTCCGCCCGGACTACTTTAGGAAAAGAAAAATATCCCGCGGCAGGTACGCATCGGCACCTCCCTTGGTCTGGAAGTACTGCAGAATCGCGCCGTAGGACCGCGCGTAATAGTACGGACCGCTCACTCTGAATGTCTTTAGTGCATCGTTCGGATTCGCGCTGCGGCCCCGCCCGCTCCGCCACCCATTCCCGACCCTCGTGGAGATAAACGGGGTGGACGCTGTAAATGCCGCGGCCCTGCAAGTGCTGGAATTGCGTGCCCATGCCGACATCTTTGCGTTTATCCCGGGAAGCATCAAAAGGGACCCCGGCGGTGCCGGCCCTATCGCAGCCGCGGCCTTTTCGGCAAGATACTTGCGCCGGCAACCCATCCGCCGCAAGACCAAAAAAGGAGAGATCGTGGACACACGCAATCTGTTTTTCTTCGATGCCATGCTCACGCCAAAAATCATCACCCTGGTTTACTGGCTGCTGCTTTTGGGCGCGCTGGTCTCCGGGATCGGAATAATGTTCGGCAACGGCTTTAGCTTCGGCCATTTTATCAAGGCGGTCGCCGTCATGATCGGCGGCGCGATCGGCGCGCGCATCTGGTGCGAGCTGCTGATCGTGCTGTTCAAAATCCACGAAAACACCCAGAAGATCGCGAGCAGCAAGTAATCGCGCGGCGCGGTTCGTTTTCATATAAGGAAACGCGTCGCGGGCCCCGGGCGGACGCAGGCCCGGAGCGGCTCCCACAACGGTTCGCGCAGCAGATCGATAAGGACAACTACAACGGAGAGGACGATGGCCGACTGGATCGAAACGGCGAAAATCACGGCGCAAGTCGTCGGCGCGCTCGGCGTGGCCGCGCTCGCCAAGCTATACCACGATCGCGTCGTAACGGAAAAGAACATCGCGCTCGAACGCAAGGAAGCGGAGCTCGACCGCGCCAAGGACGAGCTGAACAAGGCGCTCGCGCGCGCCGCCGACGCGGAGCGCCTGCAGCAGGTACGCGCGCACGCCGATCTCGCGGTGCTGCGCGATCAGCTCGCCGCGCAGCTCGAACGCGTCGCAAAATCGGTGTCCGCCCGCGCCGCCTCGCTCTACGTTCCCGTCTACAGCCAAAACGACGAAGCCGCCGAAGCGCCGCGCGGCTTCGCCTTTGTCGCGGTTTACAATGCCGAGGCCGCCGCGGCGAAATCGATTCGCGACATGAAGATGGTCGAGTCGTGGGGCGTGGTCGGCGAATGCTGGGATAAGGGCTCGGTGATCGCGGACAACGACTTGCAGGCGAACGTGCGCCATATGGCGTCGTACGACAAGAAGTCGGGCTTCACCGCCGTGCATACGCTGCTCGCGCCGGTGCGCTTCCAAAACCGTCAGATCGGCGTGCTGCAAGTCTTCAACAAGTCGGCGGGCGGCGATTCGCCGAAGCTCCACGCGCACGGTTTTGACGCCGACGACCGCAAGGCGCTCGCGCGCGATCTCGGCGACGGCGGCGACGGCGGACTCGCGATGCGGCTCAGCTACTTCGTGAGCGATCCCAACTACATGCGCTTTCTCGGCGTGCACGGCGAGCTCGATCTCGAGAACGCCGTCATCATGTACGCCGATCTCACGCGTTCGTCGTCGCTCTTCAACGAGCTGCCGCTGATCGACGCGGCGCGGCTGATCAACCGCTTCGACGACGAGCTGTATCGCCGCATGCAGCCGCACGGCGCCGTCGTCGAGAAGTTCAACGGCGACGGCACCATGATTCGCTTCCACTACGGCGGCTTCAAACCGGACTCGCCCACGCGCAACCCGGCGTACCGCGCGGCGAGCGCGGCGGCGGAGATAATCAGCGAGTTCGACGACTTCAAGGCCAAGCGCTGGAAACCGCTCGCCGACCACATCGCGAACAAGATACTTCTGCGCGTAACGCTCGCGCTCGGGCCCGTCATTTCGACGAATGTCGGGCCGCGGCAGTTCCAGGTGCCGACCGTGCTCGGTCAATGCGTGAACCGCGCCGCCAAAATGGCGACGCACGCGCCGCGCGATCGCAGCGTCGTGCTCCTCGATGACAACGTGCGCAAGGCGCTGCTACAGCTCGATCGCGCGTACGCGGAGTCGCTGCGCGACCACAACGGCATGCCCGGCGCGAAATCCAAAATCAGCGAGAGCCTTACGGGGCACGATTACTACGAGCTCGATATCGATCGCTTCCTGCAGATGAGGGCACGGGCACGCCGCCCGATCGATCTGGAATAGCACAAGAAGTTTCGCGCTAGGCGCTCGCCACCCGGCACTGCCGGCACCGCGCATACCCGTAGGTGAGTATCGACGACGGAACGCGTAGGGCCGCGCAGAGCGATCTTCAATGCCGCTTACGCGGACACGGCGATCACGGCCCTGCGAAAACTACTTGCGGCGGTGCCGGCTGCTCCTGTTTGCCGTTGGGATTTGCCGGTAGCGGGTTCAGCTCCGGCAATGTCCCCTCCCGCGCGCCGGCCGCTGTCATCGCGAATGCGAGAAGCGCTCCGGCGAAACGATACGCGTTCATGCCGCTCCCGTGATTTTTCAGCCGCGCGTCACGGACAGTTTACCGGACTCCCCTCCGTCGTTATACCGCGCTTCACAGGCGCGTCGATCTTGGCTCGCGGCGTTAAGGGGTATACGCTGACGTGCTCCAATCCGCGGACCCACGATGGCGCATTCCGCCACCGAAGATCACGCACCCACATTGCCGCCGGGCGTTTTCGCCGCCGCGCTCACGCCGCTGCACCCGGACCTTGCGATCGACCACGAGGCGTACGCCGAGCACTGCCGCTGGCTGCTGGCGAGCGGCTGCGACGGCCTCGCGCCGATGGGCACCACCGGCGAAGCGAACTCGTTCAGCGTCGCCGAGCGCATCGAAGCGCTCGAGCGGCTGATCGACGCCGGTATTCCCGCCGCAAAGCTTCTCGTCGGCACGGGTTGCTCGGCGATACCGGACACCGTGGCGCTCACGCGCCATGCGGTCGCGCTCGGCGCAGCCGGCGTGCTGGCGCTGCCGCCCTTCTATTACAAGAACGTGAGCGACGACGGGGTATATGCCGCGTACGACCAAGTGATCCAGCGCGTCGGCGACGCCGGCCTCAAGCTTTATCTTTACAACATTCCGCAGATGAGCGGCGTCGCGCTCGGACACGCGCTCATCGGCCGGCTCACTAAGAAATATCCGCACACGGTCGTCGGCATGAAGGATTCGAGCGGCGATTGGAACCACATGAAGACCGCGTGCGAAATGTTCCCCGGGTTTCGGGTTTACGCGGGCACGGAGAAATACTTGCTCGCGATCGTGCGCGCCGGCGGCGTCGGCTGCATCTCCGCGACGACGAACGTTACGTGCGCGCTCGCCGGCCAGCTCTACGCCAAGCGCAGCTCGAATGAAGCCGACGCGCTGCAGCAAGTGCTGACCAAAGTGCGCGACACCATCGAGCAATATCCCGTCATTGCCGCGCTCAAGCGCCTGACCGCCGCGCGCACCGGCCGTGACCGCTGGCGCGTCCCGCGTCCGCCGCATCTGCCGCTCGATGACGAGCGCTTCGAGCATTTGAAAGCCGATCTGGAGCGCCTCGGCTTCGTGCCGCCGTGACCCTGCCACACCGTTTGCAGGACGCGCCCCTCGCCCGTACAATGCGCGCGTCTTAGGGGAGTAGTCGCCTCCATTTTTCACGGGAGGGCGCGCATCAACACAATTGGCGCCGCAAGCGCCATGGTGCGTGCGGCGATTGTCTGGCGAGACCTTTGACATGGCTTCCTTGAACCGGGCGGGACAAGGAGTCGTGTCATCGGCTCAAGCTCCTGCCCCGAAGGCGCCGTCTTGGAAGCCCTCCTCGTCTCCACCGTCTCGGTGGCGCTCGCCGAAATCGGCGACAAAACTCAACTCCTCGCGCTCGTGCTCGCGGCCCGTTTCCGCAAGCCGTGGCCGATTATCTTCGGCATTCTGCTCGCGACGCTCGCCAATCACGGGCTCGCCGCCGGGTTCGGCGCCTGGCTGAGCGCGGCCATTGCGCCCGGCGTGCTGCGCTGGTCCGTCGCGTTTTCCTTCATCGCCATGGCGCTGTGGATTCTCGTCCCCGACAAGCCCGAAGCCGAGTCGGCCAAATACTCGCACGGCGCCTTTCTCTCCACCTTGATCGCGTTCTTCCTGGTCGAGATCGGCGACAAGACGCAAGTCGCGACGGTCCTGCTCGCCGCGAAGTACCATGACATTGGGTGGGTCGTTGCCGGAACTACGCTCGGCATGCTGGCGGCCAACTTCCCCGCGGTATTCGCCGGCCACCATGCGGCCCAACGCCTGCCGCTGCGCCTGATCCGGCGCATCGCCGCGGCGCTCTTTTTGCTCATGGGCTTACTGGTCGCCGTGGCCGGGAATCATTTTTAATTCACCGTCACCCGCGCTGTTCGGGCTTTTGTCCGGCGTGCTCATTTAAAATAAGGCGCCCCAGCAGAACCAAGGACGATCCCCATGAGCGAGACAATCGGCTTTATCGGCACCGGCATGATGGGCGAGCCCATGGCGCGCAATCTTTTGCGCGCGGGCTACGCCGTGAAGGTCTACAACCGCACGCGCGATAAGGCGCGCGCCCTCGCGAGCGACGGCGCATCGTTGGTACAGACGCCGGCCGAAGTGGCCGCACCGAACGGTATCGTCATTACCATGCTGGCGAACGATCAGGCGGTGGAGGAAACGGCGTTCGGCGCCGACGGCTTCGGACCCGCGCTGCGCGGCGGCATTCACGTTTCGATGAGCACGATCGCGCCGGCGACGGCGGAGCGGCTCGCCGCGAAGCACCGCGAGCACGGCGGCCGCTACGTCGCGGCACCCGTCTTCGGCCGGCCGGACGCGGCGGCGGCGAAGAAATTATGGATTTGTACGTCGGGCGAGCGCACGTTCAAAGAACGCGTGCGGCCGGTGCTCGACGCCTTGGGTCAGGGCATTATCGATTTCGGCGAAAAGCCGGGCGCGGCGAACGTCATCAAGCTGAGCGGCAATTATCTCATCCTCGCGGCGACGCAGGCGATGGCGGAGGCGTTCACGCTCGCGGAGAAAAACGGCATTGCGCGCACGGCGGTCGCGGACTTCTTCGGCAAAACGCTCTTCGCCTGCCCGATTTATCAGGCGTACGGCAAATTCGTCGCCGAGGAGAATTACGATCCGCCGCGCTTCCGGCTGGCGCTCGGGCTCAAGGACATCAGCCTCGTGCTCGACACCGCGAAAGCGAGCGAAGTGCCGATGCCGGTCGCAAGCTTGCTGCAACAGCGCATGCTCAGCGCGGTGGCGAAGGGTCGGGGCCATCTCGATTGGTCGGCCATTGCGCTCCTGGTTTCCGAAGACGCCGGGCTCGAATAAGTGAACGGCGAGGCCGCGTACAAACAGGCGCCTTGCCCGTGCCTCGCGGCACCGCTGTTTTCGCCGACTTGATTCGCCGTCGTCATCACGGTAGCGTCTGAAAGCCACCCTTGGAAGTTCGCGGGTGAAGCAACTGCCTCAAACAACACGAACGCCCGACAACGCCCACGCGCAACGGCCGCCGGTCGATTGACGCGCGAGCTGCGACGGCCATAACGTACCGGCCTTCATAAGGAGGCGGAACATGAGCAGCGACATCGCCGAGTCCCTCGCAACGGAAATTGCCGAGGGCACATACGCACCGAGTCAGTTCGACGACTGCGCCAAGCCGGCTCTTCCCGTCGATCAGAATCCGCAGATCGTGCGCTTCAAGCAGTTCAACCTGTTCGTCTCCCCGCGCCTCGACGTGCGCACGCCGAAGGCGCCGGAGTTCCTGATCCTGCGCCAATACGACACCAGCGAACCCGGCCGTAAACCGATCATCGACAAATTGATCAAGCCGCTTTCCGGCTCGCTGCGCGCCAATCTCGGCACACGGCCGAGCCGGGCCAAGCTTGCGAGCGCTCTCGAGCCGCTCAAGCGCGCCGGGTTTGCCGTCGAGGCAGCCATGATGGCGGACATCAACGATCTGGCGCACGCGCTCGAAGGCGTATTGACGCAGGTGCTCTTGCCCGATGCCTATCAGGCGTTCCAAACGCCCCACCCCCACTTTGCGCTCTGCGCCACCTACGAGCAGGTCTGGGAGCTCAAGGGTTACACGCGCGGTGAGCTGATCAGCAGCATCAGCCTGGCGCCCGGCGAACAACTGACGCTCGACATCCATTCGTGGGACAAGAGCACCATGAAGAGCGAGCAGGAGCTGGCGAGCGAGGAAGAGTTGCGCGTCGCCGACAACCTGACTCAGCGCGACGCGCACACGGTGACGCGCGAGCTCGCGAAAGACATGAGCGGCAAGCTGACGGCGTCCGGCGTAACGATTCCCGGGGTCCCGGCGTCGTTCGGCGCCGACGTCTCCGGCAAGATCGCGCAGAGCTCGAAAAACACCACCGAGAAAATCCGCGAGCGCACCGTGCAGGCGTCGCACGCGCTCAAGAGCACGCGCAAGCTGCGCATCGAAGTATCGCGCGAAGTGGGGCGCGAGCAGCGACAGACGCGGGTGGTCGCCAACACCAACCGCTGCCACACGCTGAACTGCCATTACTTCGAGATCATGGCGAACTACGTGGTCACGACGAAACGCGTCGCGCTCGACCCGTGTCTGCTGCTGCCCATGGCGCCGGTGGCGGTGACGGCGGCCTGGGTGCTTTGCCACGAAGATGTCCTCAAGCAAGTGTTGCTCGACAAAGTGTTCCTCGACGGCTTCGACGCCGCGCGGGTTCTCGAAGCGAATACGGATTTCGAGGAAATCGTCAAAGAGCAGGAGGGCCAGGACGTTCAGCCTTATGTGGACGCGATCGTCCTCGCCTACGAGACGCTGCTTGCTGCGGTCGACGCGGTGAAAGCGCAGTCCGGCGAGCCGTTGCCGAACGCGGCGGGTTCGGTGGCGGGACCGTTGGGATCCGCGACCGCCATCGCCTCGAACATTCCGCCGGAACAGTTGCGCCAAGCGCTTTACATGGCGATGCTCGCGACCGATCTCCTTGCATGGAACGCGCTGAAGAAACTGAAGCAGGACGTGAAACCGGTTTCGCCGCCTTCCCCGCCGCCACCGCCGCGCCACGCGGGCGACGCGCTGAAGGATTTCCTGGCGGTCGTCGGTCCGGCGGCTTATCGCCCCCACTTGAACGCGTCGTTATCGACGGGCCTTTCGGTGCTCGGCATTTCGAGCGGCACCGTGAGCGCGCTCATCGCCTGGGGCTACCTGATGATGCGCCCCGACGACGCCGAGCTTTATTACGCCGTCAAGGCGGCCGACAAGAAGATAAAGGCGATGGCCAAGGCGGCCGACGAGCAACCGACGGCGGCGCGGGAGGGCTTTTCGACCATGGAAGTGGCGAAGGCGCGCGTCGCCTTCGACGCGCTCAAATGCCACATCGAGGACAACTGGCTGCACTACTTGCAGGCCATGTGGCGACGCGAGGACAACGATCAACAGTTCCTGCGGCTGCAAGGTTATGGCGCGATCGCGGGCGTGATCGAGAACGACATGCTCGGGTTCCTCGGGCACAAAGCCGCGTTCCGCGTGCTGGTGCGCGAGGCGGTGAAGCCGCAAATCGACTTCGATGCGATTATCAGCCAAGTGCCGCCGGAAGCGGCGAGCGCACCGCAACTCATTACATTGCCGACGCAAGGCACGCTCCTGGAAGCCATGGTCGGCGAGTGCGACGCCTGCGAGGATTTCATCCAGCAGAGCCGCGTTCTGGATCTGCGCGTGCAGGAAGCGAAAGCCAAGCAAGAGGAATCCGAGGCGAACCGTTATGCGAAGCGCGTCGAGGGCGGCGACTACAGCGACCCGAAAACGCCGCCGGGCGGGAAGGTAATCGTCAACGTCGACGATAACGCGCCACCAACCGACTAAGAGAGAGCAGCTATTCGCCGCCTATCATTCGGCGCGCACACGATCACCGGCCCGCAGGAGCGATGTCATGGCTGACGGCTTTACCGCCTATGAAAAGGGTCTCGAGGGAAAACACGAGCAGGCCAAGGATAAGCAGGCCGCCACGACAAAGGCTCCGGCCAAAGTCATTCAGACGCCGCCACCCCAAGAGGACTATTGGATCCCCGACTGCTTCGTGTTTGCCCGGGACCAGACGTCGCCGCTGGTTTATCTGAACCACAAAAACATCACGACGACCCAGGCACAGGACATCCAAAAGGCCATCGCGTACGTCAAGCAAACGCCGACGGGCGCCGCGCTTCTCAAAGTGTTCGCGCAAAAGAAAGCCGAGCTTCAGATCGGCGCGCACTTCTTCAGCACGCTCGCCGACTATCCGTATGGCGATGCTTCTCCGAACGAGAGCGGCCACACCACCGTCGCGAGCAGCATAGCCGCGACACCGATCATTATTTTCGTGAGCGTCTTCTTGGCAAAAAGAAAACCGGAATGCATCGCCGATACGTTCTTCCATGAGTTGGTGCATGTGTGGTTTCTTGCCACGCGGACTAAATACAACGAAGTGGCGGGGACCGGACACGATCCGAGCGCGAGCATCACCATAGACCCGAACTGCAAGAAGACTTATGCCGGCTACGACCCGGCGTTTCAACAACAGCTGCAAAATTTCGACCTCGATCTCGCCAAAATTCCCGGGGCAAAAATATGTTGCGAATGAACCGCTAGAACACTGACCATCGCGATGCTCCAGTCCGTCACGATCCTGCTGCTGTTCCAACTCGTCGGCGAAGTCCTCAGCCAGGCATTCAACCTTCCCATACCGGGACCGGTCGTCGGCATGGGGTTGTTCTTCGCCGCGCTGACGCAACCGTGGATGCGCTCGGACGAATTGCGGCAGAC
>Ga0070741_10019269_pt1 | contig 10920 bp, 8 predicted proteins | sample Coa_R1_4_FD_66440 | JGI IMG/M metagenome (GOLD analysis project Ga0070741, IMG submission 66440) | Surface soil microbial communities from Centralia Pennsylvania, which are recovering from an underground coalmine fire - Coalmine... | ecosystem: Environmental > Terrestrial > Soil > Unclassified ...
GGCCAATTGGTGGGGCTCAAAGCCAAGCTGGAGAAATCGGAAGACGCCTTACAGGCATACGCCCAGCGGAATAACATCTTGTACATTGCCGACAAGCAGAACCTTGTAAACGCTCGCTTGGAACAACTTCAACAGGAATACACCAAGGCCCAGGGTGAGCGGTTTAGGGCGGAATCGCTTTACAGCCTGGTACAGGCTGGTAAGGTTCAGGACTTGCCTGGCGTTTTGACTAACCAGCTCATCCAAAACCTCGCTACGAAACAGGCTGAGCTTGAACGCGAGTACGCAAACTTGACCTACCTCGTCAAGCCGGAATATCCGAAGGCCATACAGCTCAAAAGGCAGATTGACACGATCAATAAGGCATTAGACGACCAGAAAATGGCGATTGTCCAGAACATCGTGGATGAATATCGCGCTGCTGTAGCGAGAGAAAAGTACTTGGCCCAAGCTGTTGAAGACCAAAAGAGAGTGGTTAATGACATAGCTGAAAAGAGCATCCAGTACAACATCCTCAAACGCGAGGTGGACACGAATAAGCAGCTTTATGAGGGGTTGCTCCAGAGGCTAAAAGAAGCCCAGGTTTCCGCGGGTCTGAAGGCCAGTAACATTCGGGTAGTTGATGCCGCCGAAGTCCCCAAGGGCCCGGTGAAACCACGCGTTATGCTGAATCTAGCGCTCGGGGTGATCCTGGGTCTCGGGTTAGGCGTGGGGCTAGCTTTTCTCCAGGAGTACTTGGACAATACATTCAAGACACCCGAGGATGTCGAGCATTTCCTGCGGCTGCCCTCGCTCGGGCTGCTTCCATCTTTCTCTAAGAATAGTAACGATTTGGAGGAGGACGAAGAAGATAAGTTGCTTCCCATTGCTTCCAATGACACGGAGCGATCGACGATCGCCACGGTTCAGTCAGACCCTATCGCGATGGAAGCTTTCCGCTCTCTTCGAACCTCTATTTTGCTTTCCGCAAGCCCCGTGCCTCGCTTAATTCTGATTACGAGCGCCCTTCCTGGCGAGGGTAAGACGACAACGACGGTCAGTCTAGGGATGACTTTGGCAAGCTTGGGCAGCAGGGTGGTCATCGTCGACTGTGACATGCGCAAACCGGCCTGCCACCTGACCGCCAGGGTTCCCAATCACCCCGGGTTTGTCAAGTGCCTGACCGGCCAAATCGACCTGTCCGAGGCGCTGCTGCCGGTTCCGGGGGTTCCCAACCTGAGCCTTATCCCCTGCGGGCCCATCCCGCCCAACCCGGCGGAAGTCCTCTCGTCGCCGATCACCAGGGAGATGCTACAGAAGCTTCGGTCCGAATTCGACTATGTGCTCGTGGATTCACCTCCCGTGCTGAGTGTGGCTGATACGAGAATTCTTGCCACGTTGACGGACGCCGTCGTGCTGGTGACGCGCGCCCATTCAACTCCGTATGATGTCGTGCGCCGGGCGCGGGCGACCCTCTACGGTTCGGGCGCGCGGATCCTGGGTGTGGCCCTGAACGACGTCCAAATGGGGAATAACGGCAAGGACCCTTACTACTATGGCTATGGCTACGGCCAGGATTCCCGGGATGACGACAAGTCTCAGGCCAACCGCTAGTCGGGTAGCTCTGGTGTTCTTTATCCTAGGCTTTTGGTCACGCGGTCACGCGGTCACGCCGGTTGCGGCTACTTCCATAGGAACTAATGCGGGAGGACCGCTGACAAAGGCGACTTCTCCGTGGTCCCTAGTTAACGTTGCCGCGATGAATTGGATCCCGGCGAGTTACCAAGGGATGCGAAGAGTATCTACTACGCTGCGGACGCGTATCGTGTGAGAGGCACGTACTTGACGGCTCGGACGATACCTTGCAAATCCCAGCAGAACTTCGTGAAAGGTTTCCTGACAGAATCAATTGGCAAAATCCAAGTGTGATGGCGAGGCCGAACAAGAGCCCGTCAGTCAGAAGATCATTCGCAACGTTTTCTTCTCGGGCCTCCGGGCAGTCTTGGTGTGGCCAATTCCTCTCTTTCTCACCCCCTACATTGTGACTAGAATCGGGATTAGAGACTATGGAGTTTGGGCCGTCTTTGCTGCCATCACAGGACTGACATCTCTCGGTGATCTGGGTGTGGCGGGAACGCTGACGAAACACGTTGCAGAGTACTACGCCCGCGATGACAGACTCGCCCTCAACCGGCTTGTTGATACCGGTTTGATGCTCTATATCGTTTTGGCTTTTCTATTTTCAGGCGCACTGGGCTCAGCGTCAACCTTACTGACCCCATTCTTGTTTCACGGAATAACATTTTCCCATGCTCGGGTCGAACTACTCTCGCTCATATTCGCTGGCATAATCGCAGTTAACATTCTGACCGTGCCATTCTACTCGATTGTCAATGGATTGCAGCGAATGGACGTCAGCAACACTTTTTATTCTTTTAACGTTCTCTGCGGGGCCTTACTCACCGTCGTCCTGCTGTCGCATGGAAGTGGGCTTGAAGGCCTAATGCTTGCGAACTTGCTTTCGCCGCTTATCGTGCTTGTCTGTTACATTTGGGTAGTACGAAGACTGGTTCCAGCGTTGGACCTAAATCCTTTGCAGTGCAGGCGCAGCGAAGTCAAGCACATACTTGTTTTCGGCCTGCAGATATATCTGACGCAGATCGCTACTGCTGTCCACATGCAGATCGACAAACTCTATCTTGCTTTGTTTGCCGGAGTCGAAGCGGCAGGTTTTTATAATATAGCGGGAGATACGGCCTGGAAGCTTCGAAACGTCCCGGCTATGCTCTTGAACCCGATCATGGCCGCTGCGTCTGAACTGGATGCTCGCGATGCCCGGGAGAAGCTGCGGGAACTTTACTTTCGGTCACATAAGTATATGGCACTGTTCGGAGTCCCTCTTGTGGTTTTTGTCGCAATGTCTTCAAAGTCCCTGGTGAATCTGTGGCTTGGTCCGAGGTTGAACGTTGTTGCATTTCCTCTGGCGGTGCTTTTGGTAATCGATTTCTTCAATCTGACAACGGGTCCGGGGTACCTGATCTTCATGGGCAGCGGTGTACTTCGGCCCGGCATCCGTTCCGCTGTGATCGGTGTCTGCCTTAATCTTGTGCTCAGCTTGGCTCTCATACGTTACTTCGGACTCTCCGGAGCTGTCTGGGGAACTACGGTCGCCGTCTTTATTGCCTCGGTTTATTTCATATACTTGTTCCACCATGATACTGGGTATCCACTATGGGACACAGTCGAGAGGGCGTACTTGAAGCCGTTCCTCTGCTCCCTAGCCTCAGCATGGATTATTCGAGAGTTTGGCGGGCATCTCGCTCAAGGATGGGTAGACATCAGTTTGTGGGCGGGGCTCTTTGGCGTTGTTTACTTTGTGGGCGTCACGCTCACCAAGTTCTTCGATCAGTTTGACCTTGCGAAGGCCGAAAGCATTTTGCCGGCCATCCGTTTCGCCCGGAGGATAATCCCAGTTGCTTAACTGGGCTGTCCGTTATTTTCCCATTGTGCGCGTGCTAAAAAGGCACGTCCGAAATGAGGATCGGATCCTGGAGATCGGTTCCGGATCCTTTGGGCTCGCCCGCTTTTATCCCGGGCCGGTGGTGGGGTGTGATTTGATTTTTCCCAGTCTACCGCAAAGCAATCTGCTGCCCGTTAGGTGTACAGGTACGCAGCTTCCGTTTGTCGATTCCTGCTTCCAAGCTGTTGTGGTCTCAGATGTATTGGAACATGTCCCCCCTGACGAGCGGCTAGGCGTGATAAGAGAGGCATTGCGGGTCTCGTGCAAATTGGCTGTGTTTGGTTTTCCTTACGGGAAGCGCGCTCATGTTCTGGATGAACACTTTTTGGAATTCCACCGGAGAATTGCCGTGCCTCCACCTCGCTGGTTGGAAGAACACATGCTGTTTCCGTTTCCCGAAGAGGAGTTGTTTCGAGGTCTCAATGATGGCTGGAAAGTTGAAGCTTTCGGGAATGAGCACCTCGGTTTTCACGACTGGGTCAATCGGCGCGAAATTTCACGCGTTTGGAGTCTCTTTTTCTGCGGTTGCTTGCGGATTGCTCCGTCAGTGGTTGAGGCATTGCTTCGGTTGGCCGATCGGCCGCCCTTCTACAGGATGATATTCGTGGTCACTCGTACGTCGAACCAGGGCAAATGAGTATTCCTCATGGCGGACTTGAGCGTAATCATCCCAACCTATAATCGAAAGGGAATTTTGCTGAAGACTCTCCGTGCTTACGAACAGCAACTCGGACATGAAGAAATTTTGGAGATCCTAGTGCTGGATGATAACTCAGTGGATGGTACGGCAGAAGCAGTCATGGAATACAGCAAAGGGACGCGAGTCCCCGTCCGATACTTCGGGTTGACCCACCGCGGTCAGGCTGCCTTGAGGAACTATGGGATTCGTGAAGCGCAAGGAAGACTGGTCCTCTTTGGAGACGACGACATAGTCCCGGCCAATTGTTTGGTTAAACAACATGTCGCATGGCACGAGAAGCACTCTGATACGTCTGTGGCTGTGCTTGGGCTGGTGGAATGGGCTCCTGAGGTCAGACCTACACCGTTTATGGAGTGGCTATCGAAGGACGGTGTTCTTTTCGGCTTTGGGCACTTACGGGCGGGGCAGGAAGTAGATGCGCGGTTCTTTTACTCGTGCAACGTAAGCCTGAAAAGGAGCTTCCTTATAGAGAATGGCGTCTTCGACGAGGACTTCAGAGGCTACGGTTTTGAGGACACTGAGCTCGGCTTCCGCCTCAGCAAGAAGGGCCTGCGAATCCTCTATAACCCTCACGCTGTAGGCTACCATCACAAGCGTGTTTCCTTTGCCGATGCCTGTGAGCGAGCGGTGCAAGTTGAGGAAGCCAGGCAAGTACTTGCAACTAAAGAAGGTGGCATTTACCTTGCCGAGTGTGAAAAAGCGCAGAAGCGTCCCCCATTCTCGAAACTGAGGAGAACAGTACGGAACGGTTTGGTGCCCCTTCTGGCCCCCTTCAAGCCTCTTCTCGACTCGCGTTTGCGGCTACCCGATCGGGTCTACCGAGCTTTTTACAACTATTACGCAGAAGCGGCGGCCCAAAGCGTGAGGCGAAAAAACCAAGGAAAGAACGACTAATCCCCAACCGGCACGAAAGCGGTATCAGGTCGGGAATGTCAATAACATGTTGCTTCGATCGAGGTAGAGAAAAATTGACGAATGGAAGTCCTTCTCACGAGATCAGGGGTACGGCGGGCCCCGTCGCGAGTGAAAGTCGCCTCGACGAGAGAACCCGCGCGGTGCTGCCCACAACGAGCAAGCTTGCCCCCCTTCCCTTGGGCCCGATCGAGGAGAACCCGTTGGTTTCGGTGTTGGTGACGAGTTACAACTATGCTCGGTATCTGCCGGCGGCCCTCAAAAGCGTATCCCAGCAGACCTATCGCAACCTTCAGGCCATCGTCTGTGATGACGGATCGTCGGACGACTCGGTTGCCGTCATCGAGCGGCACGCTGAGAGCGACGCTCGATTTCAAGTCATTTGTAAGGAGAACGGCGGGCAATCCTCTGCGTTGAACGCGGCGTACGCTCGCGCACAGGGTTCCATCATCTGCCTCCTGGATTCGGACGATGAGTTCTGCCCCCGGAAGATCGAGGCCGTCGTTTCGGCGTTCCGGGAGCGCCCAAATGCCGGGCTTTGCATCCACAAGATCCTGCCCGTCTCCCGGCGTGGATGGACGCTTGAAACTCCCTATCCGATAACTCTAGACGACGGCTGGGTAGCCCAGAAGGGCTTGCGCCGCGGGGGGCGCTGTGAGGCGCCGCCAACCTTGGGAATCTCTCTGCGCAAGGAGATCGCAGAGCAGTTGTTTCCAATCCCGGAGCGGTTCCGGTGGTCTCCAGACGCGAGCTTGGTCATGCGAGCCCAGTTTCTTACAGAAATTGTGGCGATTCCTGAAGTGCTGGCGAAACATCGGCTCCACGGGGGCAATCTTTCGATTTCTCTTCGTCCTGAGGTAGTGACGGTCAGGCGCAGCCTTGAAGACATCCGGCAATTCTTCGAGGAGACCAAGGCGTTTGTGGCAGACCGTTGGGGGCAGGAGACGGCGGCGGCTATTCGCCTTGAGGATTGCGAGCTTTACTGGCTTACACTCCTGGCTCTTTACGTTGTCGAGGGATCAGGGAACGGGAAGGTTCAGGGATACCCAGTGGAACAAGTGCTCGCGAATCTTCCGGAAAGCAAACGAAAGAGACTATGGGAGCAATTGCTGAGGCTTCCTCCATCTCTGGCCCAGGGGGGGCTGGCCTTGTGGATGGGAGCATATCCGGGCAAGGGTCTGATCAGGTGGCTCGCCATGCGGCTAACTGGATGGCTGGGAATAAGGTGAAGGGACCCTCGGAGATTCCGCAAGCTGGTCGCGAAGTATTGGAGACGGTCGTAGGATGAGAATCACATTCGCCATGGGTGACTACGCCTGGAAAGTGGGGGGAGGCTATCGGGTAGTCTACACTTACGCCAACCACTTGGTTGCCAGAGGCCACCAGGTCGCGATCCTCCATCCCAGTCACGCGAGGTATTTGCCGCCGCCGCGCGGCCTCTACCGTTGGGTACGCAGAAGGGTCGGCATGCTCCGCAATTTCTTGTGGCGTCCTCGGCGAAAGTGGCAGCGGATTGATAACCGGATTCAAATGCTGCACGCCCCGGACCTTTCAGCGAAGTACTTTCCAGATGCCGACGCGGTGTTTGCCACTGCATGGTTCACAGCCTTCGATATCAACGATCTGCCACCCAACAAGGGCGAAAAGTTCTACCTGATTCAGCACTATGAGACCTGGATGGGTCCGAAAGACCTGGTTGATAGGACGTGGCTGATGCCCCTTCACAAAGTCACCGTTTCAAAGTGGCTGCGTGACCTTAGTTTGGACATGGGGAGCCAAGATGTCGTACATATTCCGAATGGCATCGACCATTCCCGTTTTCGATTGTTGACTCCCATCCAGTCTCGTCCCCGCCGGGTTGTCTTGCTCTACTCGCGATTGGACTGGAAAGGGGCGGCGGAGGGAATTGAGGCGATCGAAAGAGCGAAGCAACGGTATCCCGACCTTCGTGCAGTGCTTTTTGGCGTCTTCCCCCGGCCACGGGGGCTGCCCTCGTGGGTGGAGTTTATCAAGAATCCATCTTTGGATGTACTGGTAGGAACTATTCTGAACGGCAGTTCTGTTTTCTTAAGCCCAAGCTGGTACGAAGGCTGGCCGCTTGCTCCGGCCGAGGCGATGGCGTGCGGGTGCGCCATTGTGGCCGCAGATAGCAAGGGCATTCGTGACTATTGCGACGATCAGATAACCGCTCTGCTTTCCGAGCCCAAGGACGTATCCTGGCTCACAGCCAACCTACTACGCGTACTTGAGGATGACGGACTGCGCATCCGCCTTGCAGAGGCCGGACATCGCAAAATCCAGGAGTTCACTTGGGAGCGGAGTACGGAAATGCTTGAGGAGCACTTGAGCAACTGGGTGGCAGCCCGCAGTCTCCGTTGAGGACGCTTCAGGCGACTTCAGCATGGCGCGCTGGCTGAACTTTAGAGAATAGGCCCGAGAAGGTAACTGATGGCGGAAAGGTAGGCGATGTCGGAGAGACCGCTCCGCATAGGTTTCCTGACTTCTGAGTATCCGACAGAAGGACTATCAGGAGGCATAGGTTCATACGTACGCCAGATGGCGTATAGTCTCTCCGATCTGGGCCATTCAGTTTTTGTTCTGCTATGGTCGGCTCGACCCCAAGCTCCCACGCGGGATGGGCCGGTCACCGTTTGCCGGGTGGGCGTGTCAGGCCTTGCTTCGCACCTGCCTCAGCCCCTCGGTAGAAGCGCCAGTCTTCGTTTTGCCCGCCATCTCGCGAGCCTGGCGAGAGAGCTGAAACTTGATTTGTTCGAGGCTCCCGAGTTTTTCGGGGTAACAGCGTTCCTGCACGATGTAAAGCCTCGCGCGGTTCCCGTGGTCGTAAGGCTGCACACCTGTTTTTCTATTGTGCGCGCCATCAACAAAGGTTATCCGACCTCCATCCGGCACCGGCTCCGTGATAGGCTGGTATACTGGCTGGAAAGGCGGGCCGTTATGGAGGCGGACTCGGTAACGGCGGTCTCAGGTCCGACGGTTGACTTGACCAGGAAGGTGCTGCGGCTTCAACGTGATGACTTCTACGTCATTCCGAACCCGGTCAATGATCTGTTCTTTTCCCCCGCCGCCACCGAGTCAAATTCTGGCGACCCTGTGATCCTTTTCGTCGGGCGACTCGAATGGCTCAAGGGGCCGGAGCTCCTGATTAAAGCTCTCCCTCATGTTGTGAGCGGCCACCCCAATGTCCGGCTACACCTTGTGGGCCGTGACACGGATACAGGGCCGGGGGGAACATCCATGCTCTCTTACCTCTCATCCCTGGTCCCTGAACCGCTGAGAGACCGCGTCGCATTTCTTGGCTGCCTTAGTCCCGAACAACTTGTAAAAGCATACCACCAAGCCGCGGTCTGTGTTTTCCCGTCGCGATGGGAGGGTTTCGGCCTGGTATGTGCCGAGGCAATGGCCTGTGGCCGCCCGGTCGTCGTCTCGGATACTCCAGCGTTTCGGGAGATCGTTTCTCATGGGACCACCGGCCTGGTTGCAAAGGGCGAAGATCCGGACGCCTTCGCTTCCGCCGTCGACACGCTGCTCTGTGATTCCGGGCTCCGGGCCAGGCTCGGAGCATCAGCGAGACATGTCGCGCTCGAGCGCTTCCAGGGAAGTAAGGTTGCCGAATCCACGCTACGAATTTATCATAAGGCATTGGCCTCAGCATAATCGACGCCCGGGGCCGGGCTTCGCTTGTTTGGTGCGCTTCGGACGCGTAGTTGTATCAGATTGATTTCAACAGTGCATATGATCAGGAGGGAAGGGTCAATGCTCATGAGGATTCCCACGTGAAGTTTTCGCTGGTTCTCGCAACCATCGGCCGGGTTCGGGAAGTAGGGGGGTTCCTCGCTGCACTGACGCGCTGCCACTATTCTCAAGTTGAATTGATCGTAGTGGATCAAAACCCCGACGATCGATTGGGCCCCATTCTCGCTGCTTACAAGGAACAGTTCTCCATTGTGCATGTCCATTCGGCGCCGGGGCTAAGCCGCGGAAGAAACCAGGGCTTACGGTACACCTGCGGGGAAATTGTCGCCTTCCCCGACGACGACTGTTGGTACCCTCCGACGCTTCTGTCCGATGTCGACAATTGGTTTCGCTCGCACCCGGACTTCGACGGCCTGAGTGTTTGTTCGCGAGCCGAATCCGGGGAACCTTCCAATGCCTTCTGGGACCGTCAGGGAGGTGTCATTACCGAGCACAATGTCTGGCGAAGGGCTATATCCATCTCCGTCTTCTTGCGCAGCCCGGTCATTAAGGCAACGGGAGATTTTGACGAGCGCCTCGGGATCGGTTCCGGGACTGATTGGGGGTCAGGCGAAGAAACGGATTACCTGATCCGAGCCTTGCGAGGCGGCTTTCGCCTCTATTATGAGCCAGCCTTGAGTGTAATCCATCCCCGGTCGCTTGGAGACGAACGAACTCTCGCCAGAGCGTATAGCTATGGCTTGGGTTATGGGTACGTTTTGCGTAAGCACCGTTACCCCTTCTATTTTGTTGCCTACTGCTGGTTCCGCTCGCTTGGGGGGATGCTGCTTTCCTTGCTCCGACGAAAGCCGATGGAGGCCATTCAGTTCTGGGCGACTCTACGAGGCCGGATAAGGGGGTGGGCAAGGTGAAGGGCGCTCGGTACTTATTCGCACTCGCGTTGTTGCTTATCCCTATTGAGCACGGAACCAAAGTGAACCTGAACCTCAAGTTCTGGATCGATCCCACGCTTATTTTGTCGCTTATCATATTGGTGCTCTATGGGATACGGCCCCGTCCTTTGGCCACGTGGGTTCTCGTTGCGTTCTCCTTCTTATGTGCGTATGTCGGAGCAGTGGTCTTCCCGCCTCCGGGGTCCGATTTGAAAGCACTTAATCGGATTCTGGAGGAACCTATACGACTCGCGCTGATGATGGCATTCTTCTGGGTGTGTGTGCACTTCTTCCAAGAGCACCGGTCCTTCGCTCTCAAATGGCTTAGCATCAGCGCTATCCTCCAGTTTCTGACCGCTGTCGTTCTTTACATGGTCCTTCTGACCTGGATTCCCGTGCCCAACCGGGTCGCGGATATGATCGAGCATTACTATGGACAGGTCGTTTATGTCGGGGACATGAAAGTTCTAAGAATGTGTGGCACGTTCACCGAGTCCCCACTCTTCGGCAGCTTTATGTTCTCGGCTCTCGTGCTCTTGTGGTTGGCCGTGTATCAAGAACAACTTAACCCCGGATACTCGCGTTTGGCCATTGTTGCTGCCTTGCTAGGGTCTGCGGCTTCTCTCTCTGGTCAGATTCTGCTAGGTCTGCTACCTTTTCTCGGTGGGTCTATCCTCAGCTTGCGACGATTGAAGGTCCTGCCGCGCATCCTGCTATTCCTGATTATTTGTCTTCCGGCTCCATTTGTAACCGAGCAAATCATGATCAGGAAACAGGAAGCCGAGGTGTTAGGGACGCAAGAAGAGATCTCGGGCACGTCAAGCGGGGGTGAACGGGCATGGCATGCTCTGTTTGCCTGGGATCTGTTCAAGAAAAGCCCCCATCTTTGGATCACCGGTTTCGGTCCGGGGCGATACGGAGGGTATGCAGCCGAAACGCGCTTGTTCCCAGACACGGTTTACCCGGCAATGGCTCCTGTGGAGTGGATGTTTGGCTATGGGCTCGGAGGTATTCTCTTGGTGCTGGCATGGCTGTGGGTCGTGGTTAGGAGCGCGACAAAAACGTACGGGGCCGTGTTCGGTATCACTGCCTTTACCGCTCTGATGTTGGCGAACTTGTTTCAGGTGAACTGGATTTCGGAATCGTGGTTTATGGCACTCGCG
>Ga0070741_10019270_pt1 | contig 10920 bp, 11 predicted proteins | sample Coa_R1_4_FD_66440 | JGI IMG/M metagenome (GOLD analysis project Ga0070741, IMG submission 66440) | Surface soil microbial communities from Centralia Pennsylvania, which are recovering from an underground coalmine fire - Coalmine... | ecosystem: Environmental > Terrestrial > Soil > Unclassified ...
GGTCAGGCTGTTGTCCTGATTCCACATGCCGTAGCCGACACCGCCGTCGATGTAGCAGCCGGTCCAGTTCGCCACCACGGGCGGCGGCGCCATCGGCGCCTTCACCGGCATGCGCAGATCGGCAGCAAAGGCGGAAGAGCCGGCGACGAAGCTCAGCGCAGCGACGGATAGCAATAGCTTTTTCATGGGATCCCCCTGACGTGAACGATCACTTGACCGTCCTTGTAACGCAGAGGAGGGCCAAAACGCTGTCTCCCAACGGCAACACTGGACAGGAATCGCGCAAGCCACGTGTGATTGCCGCCGCGCCGTCGCCAACACCTCGTGAACGCGTCCTTGCGGGTCAGCCGGTCGAAGTTCAGGCTTGTGTTCGGCGCTGTGCCCCAACCATAAAAATTCTGTTGGCGCGCCAGGGCGATTTCTTCACTCCAAATTAAATGCTTGCGGAACACATATGGAACGGATAGTGTCCGTTCATGATTTGTTTCGACTCAGGTCGCAGTTGAAGCGCCCCGGCAGGTCCGAAGCAAGGTTCAGAAAAGGAAGCGCCGATGCTCACGCGCAAGCAAGCCGAGTTGTTGCGGTTCATTCACGAGCGGCTGAAGGAAGCGGGCGTTCCGCCGTCCTTCGACGAGATGAAGGACGCGCTCGACCTGCGGTCCAAGTCGGGCATTCACCGGCTGATCACGGCGCTCGAGGAACGCGGCTTTATCCGCCGGTTGCCGAATCGGGCGCGCGCCATCGAGGTGATCAAGCTTCCCGAATCGGTCGCCCACGGCATGGGCGCCGGCCGCTCGCGCGGCTTCACGCCGAGCGTCATCGAGGGCAATCTCGGGCGGGTGCGCAGCGCCTCCGAGGACGAAGGCGGACGGCCCGTGGCGGTGCCGGTGATGGGCCGCATCGCCGCCGGCACGCCGATCGAGGCGATCCAGACCCGCAGCCATACCATCAACATGCCGCCCGATATGCTGAGCTCGGGCGAGCACTTTGCGCTGGAAGTGCGCGGCGATTCGATGATCGAGGCCGGCATTCTGGACGGCGATATCGCGCTATTGAAACGCACCGAGGCTGCCGACACCGGCGACATCGTCGTGGCGCTGATCGACGACGAAGAGGCCACGCTCAAGCGATTCCGCCGCCGCGGCGCCTCGATCGCGCTCGAGCCCGCCAACACCGCCTACGAGGTGCGCATCCTGCCGCCCAACCGCGTGCGCATCCAGGGCAAGCTGGTGAGTCTGTTCCGCAGATACTGAGTTTGTCCGCTGCGCATTACGGGCGGCAAACGAAGCATCTGGGCTTTACTGATCCGCCTCGACGTCCTCCAGTCGCGGCGTGGCGTCGGCTGGCGCGGCAGCCTTGACGAGCGGCACGCGCGGTGGAGGCGGAGCTGGCGCCCAGGGGCGATCGAAGTACGGCGGCCGCGCTGAATCCATGACGAAGCCGTTGGCGGTTCGGCGCAGTGTCAGCGCGCCGCGCGTGCGCCAGTCGTTGCGGCCGATCACCATGGCGGCGCAATCGGGCGGCGGGTCGTACAGCGCCACGATGAGCTTGGCGCGCCCGCAATCCTCCTCGAATGCCGCCGGCAACAGCGCGTAGCTGACCGGCGCGCCGTCGGCGAGCTTGCCGATGCAGCCGGCCGGATCGCAGGCGATGCCCGCGCCGAGCCGCGGATCGCGCACGTCGCGGCCGTCGGCATCGGCGGCGAGCCACTCGCGAATCGCGAACGTGTCGCTGCCGGTGCGGTGGAACGACAGCGTGCCGTCGGCACCGCGCACCGCGACGGCGCGCCCATCGGCGGCGATCAGCACGTCGGGCCGCGGCGTGCGGGCCGCGGCAATCACCGCAATGAGCATGAGCACCGCGCCGCTCCAGCGCAGCGGCGTCTTCAACAGGGTCATGACCAACAATGCCGCGGTTGCGACCAACAGCGGACCGGTGCCGAACAGCGTGACGCGACCATAGGCGCCGGGCAGGCTCGCCACCCACAGCGCCACCCAATCCATCCATTCGATGCCGCAGCCCATCAGCCGCCAGCATTCGCTATCGAAGCCGAACGGCAGCGCCGCCACGCCGAGGATGCCCATCGGCATGACCCAGGCGGACACCACCGGCATGGCCAGGAGGTTGGCGATGACGCCGTACGGCGACAGGCGGTGAAAGTGAAACGCCGCGTACGGCATGGTGGCGCAGCCGGCGAGCAGCGATGCGATGGTCAGCGCGACGATCTCGTTGACGCCCCACAATGCCGCGCGCGCACCGAACGAGGATTCCACACCCGCCTTGAGCCGCACGGCGCCGCGCTCGTAGCCGGCGATCAGCGCCAGCGTCGCCGCAAACGACATCTGAAAGCTCGGATGCACGACGGCTTGCGGCGCGAACAACAAAACGATCAACGCCGCGATGGTGATGGTGCGCATGGTCAAGGTCGGCCGGTCCGGTATTATGGCGCAAACGCCACTAATCCGGGACAAATCCTAGGATTGGGCTTTGCGTCCTAATGCCGGGAAAGGAACCCGGTGTTACGACCAGACTTTCGAAAGGCCCCTATCGAGACCGCGAAAGCGGTGAATCCGGCATTGTGGTGCAAACGCACCACAACCGGACGTGATAGGATTCGGGAATGCTTAGCAATCAACGGCGGCCGATTAGCCCAGAGGGCAAAATCGGCATCTTGCTCGCTCTTTTGGCTATAGGGGGAGCGGGCGCCTTGCAGGTCTTCCCCCACCCCTACAACGATTACGTCGGATGGACGCTGATTTGGGTTGCCATCGTCGGCGCGGTCGCATTAGGCGTTTATCACGTCGTCACCACTGTTGCACCGCCAAGATACGTCCCTCCTAGGCATAAGCGACCTGAAATGACAGCCGCCGAAATTGGGTTCCTCGCCGCTCTCGGCGCTACTGCCGTTTCGTTGATTGCGCTTGGACTTCGACAGCGGATGCTGCCATTGATTCTGGCATTGATCGCGTGCGTGGCCGTCGCCTTTGATTTTGTTGATCGAACGTGGTTTTGGGAGGCGGCTCCGACCGAAGAGCCGCTAGCTTCAGCCAATGCCAGATTGGACGTCTCCCAATGGATTCCGGTTTTGAACGAGCAAAATAAGCAATTGGCTTTGAACGTCCGGGTTGCCAACAATGGAAAAGCGACGATCACTCAATGGTCATGGGCGGGAATGACCGCCAACGGTATTGCTGGCCTAGTGGACCCTGACATTATCGACGGTATTTTCGTAGTTCTGCAGCGAAAATTGATCGTGCAGGTGCCGGTTAAAATGGATCTGAATCCTGGACAAAACGATCAGTTTTTTACTGTGCCAAACACATCACCCTTCGTTCAGATGGACGATAATACGCTACAGGCATACAAAAACGGTACTTACGCTGTTTATTTCGCAATCCTCATGAAATCCAAAGACACCGTAGTTTCTAAAGGCAAGTTCATTTACGCGGAGCATTGCGTTTATCTCACACAAAACGTGGTTCATAACTGTCCCACCCATAACCACAACTACATCGCAAATTAAATTTCATCCAACGCCACACCATCCAATTCCAGAGCGGCAATACACGCCAGAAAGAACGTAGCCGGAAACGTCCCCCGCGCCAGCTTGTTCGTAATGCTGGCCTCGGTTTCTTTCAGCCCGTGCTTTTTTAGCCGCTTCGCCAGCTCGGCATAAGTAACCTCGCAATCCTTTAGCTTGTGCTTGAGGAAGGCGGCAGCCCGCTCCGCCCATTCCTCTTCCGACTTCATGTTCATGAGCCATGCCCTATCGCATATGACAGCCTATCACATATGCGAGATTGCATTTGACAAGTCAATGCCTATCACATATGATAGCCTGCATAAACAGGGGCTTCCGATGTCGCAGCATTTTCTCCTTTCCAAGGCCGCCAAGACCCTCTCGCTCGCGGCCGTTTTCACGATGAAGGATGAGGAAGCGGAGATGACGTTCCGGCGCATCCGCTGGCACGAAACGGACGGCCAGCCGGTGTGCCCGCATTGCGGCGGGACCGATGCTTACGACTGCCGCCGCTTGAAGGGCGCGCCCCGCTTCCGCTGCCGGGCTTGCGTGAAGGATTTCAGCATTACCAGCGGCACGCTGTTCGCCAGCCACAAGCTGCCGCTGCGCTGCTATCTGGCCGCCATCGCCATCTTCTGCAACGAGGTAAAAGGCAAGTCGGCGCTGGCGCTGTCCCGTGATCTAAGCGTCTCCTACAAGTGCGCGTTCGTGCTGCTGCACAAGTTGCGTGAGGCGATGGCGGCCGAGCTCAAGGGCCGCATGATCGGCGGAGCGGGCAAGGAAGCTGAGGTCGATAGCGGCTACTTCGGCGGCTATGTGAAGCCCGCCAATCTCGCCGAGCGTCGCCAGGACCGCCGCTTGCTCGAAAACCAGACCGGCAAACGGAAGGCCGTCATCGTGATCCGCGAACGCGACGGCAGCACGCTTCCGGCCGTGTTCCGCACCGAAGGGCAGGCGCTGAATTGGATCAAGTCCCGCATCGCCAAGGGGACCGTGGTCAATGCCGACGAATCCCCGAACTGGAACGACCTGCACGGCCGCTTCGAAATGAAGCGCATCAACCACCAAGAGGCTTACAGCCTCGACGGCGCTTGCACGAATTGGGCAGAGGAATTTTTCAGCCGCATGCGCCGCGCCGAGATTGGGCACCACCACCACATCGCCGGGGCATACTTGCTCCGCTATGCGCAAGAGGCGTCATGGCGCGAGGATAACCGCCGCGTCCCGAACGGCGATCAGGTGAGCCGCGTGGCGGGACTGGCGCTGGCGAGCAAGCCGAGTGTGGATTTCACGGGTTATTGGCAACGGCATCAGGTCGCGATATCGTGAGTGTGGGAGGCGCAACGCAAGTTGCGCCTCCCTGTTATCACCTACTCGGCAGCCGGAATGTCCGCGAACCGATAGCCCTTCTTGATCTCTGCGATCCTTCCGGGATTCACATCGTAGTCAGCCGCGATCCGGTTCAGGAAGTCACCCTTAAGGATGCGCTTCTTGATGATCGGAACGTCCATCGGCTTAATGCGATATGACGGTGCGCGGCGGATGCCGCTAGGCGGGTTGTCCTCGGTCATTATCATCTCCTTGGATGACCGTGGTACTGCCGCCGTCTTGACAGGAGAGCTTTCACGCCGGTATTGCTACCGGCGTTCGAGGTCATCTCATTTGAGTCTGCGACGGCAACGGGTTTTGCAGACTCCGCCTCGATCCAAACGGCCCGAGCGTGTCACCGCCGGGCCGTTCTTCTTTTCGAAGCGGTCGAATTCCCACATAAATGAGGAATTTCCCGAGTCAACAAGATTCTAAGCTAAGTGATTCTAAAATCCCAATATTTCCCTCTTGACTGGTGGCAGCAAATCAATGCTTCAGCGACCACCGCATCGGCGATCCTTCCCCGACCCGTTCGACGGTCCTGCCTTCGTTATTCCGAAGCGAGTTGGTCACGCCACCCCGCAGGCTGCGCACGCGGGCCGCTGGCGCGTTCGTGATCCCCTTTGCGGCCAGCATGGCTAGGACCAGCTCGCGCGCCGTGAGCGGCTTTGCAGCGGCCCTAAGCGCTTCCAGCGCGCTACGATACAGCGTGCCGCGCTTGAACCACGGGTTTCCATTGATCCGCCTGCGGCCGATGATGGCGGCAACGTTGTAGTTCGGATCGTACATCCGCAGCACGGCCTCGACGTGCTTCATGTCCTCGACCAGGCGATGGGCCTCTTTCCGGTTATCGAGGATACGACCGCCTATGTCGGCATGCAGCCGGACTAGGTAGGGCACGGCGGGATGCCGTGGGTGGGCTTTGAAACCGCGCGGCATGGATTGCCTGTTGGGGTCCGCATGGTAGAATGGGGACGCCTCCGGCGCGTGACCGGAGTCATTCTGCATTCTGCCTGCCCCGGCTCAGGATGACCTCCCCTCGAGCCGGGGTTTTTTATGTCGTGAAAATAGGCCGGTGCCGCGCGAAAGCTTGTGGCGTTTGCGCCATAATACCGGGCCGGTCCACCATGACCCCGATCAGCACCACCGCGATCATGATGAACGAGCGCTGCGTCGCCACCTGATTGCCCGACAGAACCAGATAGAAGGCGGTGACGAGCAGCGCCGCGAATGCCGCCCATTTCTTGACCGGCACGCGGTCGGCGAGCCCCGGGATCAACGCCAACAGCGCCCGTAGCAAAAAGAACACCATGCCGGCGACCACCGCCATGTGATAGCCGGAGATCGACAGCACGTGGCCGATGCCGGACACGAACATGGCGTCGTAGAGATGCGGATCGATGGCGTCGCGGCGGCCGTTGATCAGCATCGCCGCGATGGCGCCTTCGTCGCCCGGCAGCACGGCCCGGATGCGGGCGTCGATCGCATCGCGCAGGTTTTGCACGACAATGTCGGCGCGGTGCAGCACGCCGGGCGGCGCCGGCGGCGTCAGCACGTTGATGGCGCCGCGCACGAAGCCCGAGGCGCCGATTTCCTGGAAGTAGAGGTCGCGGGCGAAATCGTAGCTGCCGGGCTCGAGCGGCTGCAGCGGCGGATCGAGTGTCGCTTTGACCTCGATGAAAGAGCCGGCCGCCGGCGCCATGCCGCGCTTGACGGAAAGCCTCACGCGCTGCGGCTTGACGTCGAGCCGCGCGCCGATGCGGTCGACGCGCAGCACGAAACGGTCAGTGCGCTGGCTCTCCTCGCGCAGCTCGACGGTGCCGGCGATGGTCACGGCGGATGCCGGGAAACGCAGCACCGGGTGGCTCATGCGCGCGGTGTGGATGGTGGCGACGGCAAAGCCCGCCGCAACGGCGCACAGGCCGAGCGCCACGACGAAGGCTGCGGTCTGGCGCCGCAGCAGCACCGCGGCCGTGGCGCAGCCCACGGCGAGCGCGCTCGGCGCCCACCAGACCGGCTCGCGGTCGGCGGTGAAGTAGAGGACGATGCCGAAGCCGAAACTCACCGCGAGCCACGGCAGCAATCGGCCGGCCGCGAGTTCCGCCGCCGCCCATTGCCGCAGTTGTGCGCCGATCAGAAATCCACTTTGCGGCGGCGCGACGCCGGACAATGGGCGCGCGCCGCCGACCGGCCATGCCCACGGCCAAGTCCGCGCCGGGCTCGGCGCACGCGCCTGCGGATGATTGTCGTGTGTCACTGCGCGCCCCCGCGCGCTCAAGGCGCAGGAAGCCTACACGAGCAAGACGCGCGGTGACGAGCGGTACAGAAGGGGAACGCGCGTTATGCGCCGGCGATCTTGGCCCAGCTGTCGCGCAAGCCGACGGTGCGGTTGAACACCGGTCGCTCGGGCGTGGAGTCCGTATCGAGGCAGAAATAGCCTTGGCGCTCGAACTGCACCGCTTCGCCGGAGTTTCTGCCAGCGAGCGCCGGTTCGACGCGCGCGTCGGCGATCACTTCCAGCGAATTGGGATTAAGATCGGCGGCGAAATCCACCGCGTTCGGATCGGGGCGCGCGAACAGCGGTTTGTAGAGCCGGATTTCGGCAGTACGTGAATCCTGCGCCGAGACCCAGTGCAACGTGGCTTTGACTTTGCGGCCGTCCGGCGCGTTGCCGCCTTTGGTCGCCGGATCGTAGGTGCACCGTAATTCCACCACCTCGCCGGCCTCGTTCTTCTTCACCTCGCGGCAGGTGATGAAATAGGCATAGCGCAGCCGCACCTCGGTGCCGGGCGACAATCGGAAAAATTTCTTCGGCGGATTCTCCATGAAGTCGTCGCGCTCGATGTAGAGCTCGCGGGAAAAGCGCAGGCGCCGCGTGCCGGCGCCGGGATCGTCGGGGTGATTGAGCGCCTCGACGTCCTCGCCCTGCCCGTCCGGATAATTGTCGATTACGACTTTGAGCGGCCGCAGCACGGCCATGCGGCGCGCGGCGCTTTTGTTGAGATGCTCGCGGATCGAGAATTCGAGCATGCCCATGTCGACCACGCTGTTGGCCTTGGCGACGCCGATGCGCTTGACGAAATCGCGGATCGCCGCCGGCGGCACGCCGCGCCGGCGCAGACCGGCGAGCGTCGGCATGCGCGGGTCGTCCCAGCCGGCGACGTGGTCGCCGCGGACGAGCTCGGTGAGCACGCGCTTCGACAGCACCGTGTAGGTGAGATTGAGCCGGGCAAACTCGTACTGATGCGGCCGCGACGGCACCGGCAGATTCTCGATCAGCCAGTCGTAGAGCGGCCGGTGATCCTCGAATTCCAAGGTGCAGATCGAGTGGGTGATGCCCTCGATGGCGTCGGACTGGCCGTGGGCGAAATCGTAACTCGGGTAGATGCACCACGCCTTGCCGGTGCGCGGATGCTCGGCGTGCAGGATGCGGTAGAGCACCGGATCGCGCAGATTGATGTTGCCCGAGCCCATGTCGATCTTGGCGCGCAGCACCCGCGCGCCGTTCGGGAATTCGCCGGCGCGCATGCGGCGGAACAGATCGAGATTTTCGTCCACGCTGCGGCCGCGGTAGGGGCTTTCGGTGCCCGCCTCAGTCAACGTGCCGCGCGTCGCCCGCATCTCCTCCTGCGACTGGTCGTCCACATAGGCCTTGCCGGCGCCGATCAAATGCTCGGCCCATTCGTACAGCCGCTCGAAATAGTCCGAGGCGTGATGCAGTTGCGATCCCCAGTCGAAGCCGAGCCAGCGCACGTCGCGCTCGATGGCGTCGATGTATTCCTGCGCCTCTCTGGTCGGATTGGTGTCGTCGTAGCGCAGGGTGCAATGGCCGCCGAACTCTTCGGCGATGCCGAAGTTGAGGCAGATCGACTTGGCGTGGCCGATATGCAGGTAGCCGTTCGGCTCCGGCGGAAACCGCGTGACCACGGCCTTGTGCCGGCCGGAGGCGAGGTCCGCGCGCACGATATCGCGGATGAAATCCTGCCCGGCTTCGCGTGCTGCGGTTTCGGCGAGCGCCATGATGGTCATTTCCTTACCGCTGCGCCCCAGGCTCGCGGCGGGTCGGGATTGAACAAAGTATCAGTCGAGGTCAAGCCCACCGCACTCCTTGCCGGTTGGGTAAACAGCTCCGTCATTCGCCAAATCTCTGCGCTTGTCGCAATGTACCAAAACTGGTACATCGAGGCGAGGGGAGAAAGTGAAACGTCTGCCCGCTGCTTTCTATCGACTACCCTCAGGCCGAGAACCGGTCCGCGAGTGGCTCAAAAGTCTCGACCCAGCCGATCGCAAGATCATCGGCGAGGACATCAAGGATGTGGAGTTCTCCTGGCCGATCGGGATGCCGCTGGTCCGGCCGCTAGGCGGCGGGCTTTGGGAAGTACGAAGCGAGATAACGCAAGGCCGTATCGCACGCGTCGTATTTTGCATCGCCGGGCAACACATGGTTCTCCTGCATGGCTTTGTGAAGAAGACGCAGAAAACGCCGGATGCCGATCTTGATTTGGCGAGAAGACGAAAGAAGGACATCGCATGAAAAGAAAGGGCAAAATCGGGTCATCGTTCGACGAATTCCTCAAGGACGAGGGCATTTACGAAGAGGTGACGGCGCGCGCGATCAAGCGTGTGATCGCGCGGCAACTCGATGCTCTCATGCACGATCAGGGTCTCACGAAATCGAGCTTGGCTAAGCGAATGAAGACGAGCCGCGCCCAACTGGATCGCCTGCTCGATCCTGACAATGAATCGGTAACGCTCGGAACGCTGACGCGTGCTGCCCATGCTGTCGGCCGGCAATTGCGGATGGAACTGGTGTGAAAGGGGCGGCGCAATCTGCGATAAAGCGATTTGACGGCGATCCGGACTTCGTGATGCGCCTGACGGGGCGCCGCGGCCGCTAGCCCATACTACGATCGCGCCTATCTGTGCTACACGGACGCGCGCCCGCGCGGAAAGAGCTGAATGACCGTCGTCACCCGTTTCGCCCCCTCGCCCACCGGCTTCCTGCACATCGGCGGCGCGCGCACGGCGCTGTTCAACTGGCTGTACGCCCGCGGCCGCGGCGGCAAGATGTTGCTGCGGATCGAGGATACCGACCGCGAGCGCTCTACCCAGGCGGCGATCGAAGCGATCATCGATGGGCTGACCTGGCTCGGCGTTGCCTGGGACGGCGAGGCGGTCTTTCAATTCGCCCGCGCGGCGCGGCATCGCGACGTCGCCGAGCAGATGCTGGCCTCCGGCCACGCCTATCGCTGCTACGCCAGCCCCGAGGAGCTGGCGCAAATGCGCGAGACGGCGCGCCGCGAGGGCCGCGCCAAGCTCTACGACGGCCGCTGGCGCGACCGCGATCCGGCCGATGCGCCGCCGGGCGTCAAGCCGACGATCCGGCTCAAGGCGCCGCTCACCGGCGAGACCGTGATCGAGGACCAGGTGCAGGGCCGCGTCGTCTGGCAGAACGAAAACCTCGACGATCTCGTGCTCTTACGCTCGGACGGTACGCCGACCTACATGCTGGCGGTCGTGGTCGACGATCACGACATGGGCGTGACCCACATCATCCGCGGCGACGATCACTTCACCAACGCGGCGCGACAGACGCAGATCTACGACGCGCTCGGGTGGTCGGTGCCGGTCATGGCGCATATCCCGCTGATCCACGGTCCGGACGGCGCCAAGCTCTCCAAGCGCCATGGCGCGCTCGGCGTCGACGCCTATCGGGCCCTGGGGTATCTGCCGGCCGCCTTGCGCAATTACCTGGTGCGGCTCGGCTGGAGCCACGGCGATCAGGAAATTTTCTCCACGCAAGAGATGATCGCGGCGTTCGACCTGCCGCAGATCGGCCGATCGCCGGCGCGGTTCGATTTCGCCAAGCTGGAAAGCCTCAACGGCCACTACATCCGGCAAAGCGCCGACGCCGATCTGCTCGCGGCGATCGATGCGCTGCTGCCGCACATCGCAAACGGCCAGGCGCTGGCCGCCAAGCTGACGGAGGAGCGGCGGCAGCAATGGCTCGCCGCCATGCCGAGCCTGAAGGA
>Ga0070741_10019271_pt1 | contig 10920 bp, 10 predicted proteins | sample Coa_R1_4_FD_66440 | JGI IMG/M metagenome (GOLD analysis project Ga0070741, IMG submission 66440) | Surface soil microbial communities from Centralia Pennsylvania, which are recovering from an underground coalmine fire - Coalmine... | ecosystem: Environmental > Terrestrial > Soil > Unclassified ...
GGCACGACGCTGCAGGCGGCGCAGGAGGCGGCGGAAGCGGCGGGCCTCTTTTTCGCGCTCGACCTCGGCAGCCGCGGCTCCTGCACGATCGGCGGCAATCTCTCGACCAACGCCGGCGGCACCGCGGTGCTGCGTTTCGGCAATGCGCGCGAGCTGGTGCTGGGCCTCGAGGTGGTGCTCGCCGACGGTCGCATCTGGGACGGATTGCGTGGCTTGCGCAAGGACAACACCGGTTACGATTTGAAGCAGCTTTTCGTCGGCGCCGAAGGCACGCTCGGCATCATCACGGCGGCAGTGCTCAAGCTCTTTCCGCAACCGCTCGCGCGGGTGACTGCGTTGGCAGCGGTAGCGAGTCCGGAGTCCGCGGTCGCGCTCCTGCGCGGATTGAAACGCGCGCTGAGCGATCGCCTGGTCGGATTCGAGCTCATCTCCGGGCTCGCGCTCAACCTGTGCCGCAAGCATCATCCCGATCTGCCGGATCCCTTGCCGGGTCATGCCTGGTACGCGCTCGTGCAGGTGGACGACAGCAGCACGATGTCCGCGCTCAACGACATCGTCGAGAACGCCTTCGGCCAGGCGGTCGAAGACGCAAGCGCAATGGACGTCGCCATCGCGCAATCGCAGGATCAGGCGCAGGCGCTCTGGGCATTGCGCGAGAACATCTCGGAATCGCAGCGCCGGGAAGGACCGAACATCAAGCACGACATCTCGCTCCCGGTGTCCGCGATTCCCGAATTCCTGCATGCCTCCGAGCGCGCGCTGAGCGCCGCATTTCCCGGCGCGCAGTTCGTGATCTTCGGCCACCTCGGCGATGGCAATCTGCATTACAACCTCGCCGCGCCGGCCGGCACGGACGCCCGCGCCTTCATGGACAATGCCCCGCAGGCCAATCGCATCGTGCACGATCTCGTCACGCAGCGCGGCGGCAGCATCAGCGCCGAGCACGGCATCGGCCAGCTCAAGCGCGAGGAATTGAAGCGCTACAAGGCGCCGGTCGAGCTCGAGCTCATGCGCGCGATCAAGAACGCACTCGATCCCGCCGGGTTGCTCAATCCGGGCAAGGTGCTGTAGCGCATGGCCAAGGTCGTACTCTGGCTCGTGATCGTGTTCGCGGTGCTGTTCGTGCTGCGGCTCGTCAATGCCGAGAAGAACCGGCGCACGCGGCGCGAGCGCGCGGCGAAGCAGCCGGCGCAGGCGATGGTCCGGTGCGTCTCCTGCGGCGTGTACGTGCCGCGCAGTGATGCCAAAGCGGGCCGAGCCGGACTCACCTGCGGAGATCCGGTATGCCTCTCCCGCTGAGCGCTCGCCATCCCTCCGTGACCCAGCCGATGCAAGCGCCGACCCAGCCGATGCCGGCGGCGCCGCCGTTCGAGCCACCCGCGCCGGCACTCAACGATTCCGGCCGGCGCATTCTCTGGATCGTCGGCCTTTATCGCGCGATCTGTGGCGCCGTGCTGCTCGGCACCGCGCTGCTGCTCGACCTCAAGGTGCTCGGGATCATCGCGCCGAACACCTTCATCACCGCGGCGGGCGTGTACTTCCTGTACGGCCTCGTCACGTTCTGGTGGATTCAACGCGAGCCCCTGCCGCTTCCTGCGCCGCCGCTCGTGTCGACCCTGCTCGCGGGCGACGTGCTGTGCATCGCCATGGTCATGGTGGCCGGCGGCGGCACCGGCGGCTCGCTGCCGATCCTGCTGTTCCCACAACTCGCGGCGAGCGGGTGGCTGTTGCGCACGCGCACCGCCTTCTTCCATGCCGCGCTCGCGACGCTCGTGCTGCTCGGCCTCGATGCCTGGCGCTTCGTCGAAGGCCAGATCGGCGGCGCCCAGCTCTTCCAGACCGCGCTCATCGGATTCGGATTCTTTGCCACGGTCGGCATCGCGCTCGCGCTCGGCCGCTATACGCAGGCCTCCGAGGATCTCGCCGCGCAACGCGGGATCGACGTCGCGAATCTCGAGCAGGTGAATCGCCTGATCATCCAGGACATGCAGGATGGCGTGCTGGTGGTCGACCTCAACGGCGTGGTGCGCGGTCACAACGCGCAGGTCACGCGCCTGCTCGGCGGCTTCGGCCGCATGCGCGGCGGCATGCGCCTCGCGGAATTCTCGTCCACCTTGCACGACTACTGGCGGCGTTGGCAGGAGGATGTCAACGAACCCTTGCCGCCGTTCAAGGTCGACCCCACGCAGCGCCTCCTGCGCGTGCGCCTGGTGCGCATCGGCTTCGGTCTCAATGGGGGCACCCTCATCTACCTCGAAGACCTCGGGCGCGCGCAGATCGAGGCGCAGCAGATGAAGCTCGCCGCGATGGGGCGATTGACCGCGTCGATCGCGCACGAGGTGCGCAACCCGCTCTCGGCCATCAACCAGGCGGCGCAGCTGCTCGACGAAGATCAGGCGGTCGCTCCGGAAGGTCAGCGCCTGCTGTCGATGATTCGCAACAATGCGAAGCGCATCGATCGGATCGTCGGTGAAGTGCTGCAGCTCAATCGCCGCGACCGCCAGCAGCCGGAGGCGATCACGCTGGGCGAGTTCATGCGCTCGCTGGTGGACGAGATCATGCAGGCCGAGAACATTCCGGCCGAATCGGTGGTGATCCTGATCGCCGAGGACCTGCAGGTGATCTTCGATCGCGGGCACCTGAACCAGATCGTATGGAATCTGGTTCGCAATGCCTGGCAGCACTGCCAGAAAAAGGAGCGCAGCATCCGCATCGCCGCGCGCCCCGGCTACATGGGCGACGCGGTCATCTGCGAGATGAGCGACGACGGGCCCGGCATCCCGGCCGAGCTGCGCAGCCAGATCTTCGAGCCCTTTTTCACCACCCGCCCCGGCGGCACCGGGCTGGGCCTCTACATCGCCCGCGAGCTCGCCGATGCCAATGGCGCGGCGCTGGAGCTCCTGCCCAAGACCCCCGGTGCGCACTTTCGCCTCACGTTGAAGCGCGCCGCCAAGCCCGGTCGTCGCCGTTGAACCGACCGCTCGTCGTGAGGTGACCGCATCGTCCCCCGGATGCTGGCACCATTTGGATACCACAGGGGAAAACCAAAAATGGCCACGACCACCATGTCACGCAAGATCCGCGGGCAACCCAAGGTCTTGCTCGTCGACGACGAGCCGGATCTGCTCGAATTGCTCGAGCTCACGCTCTCGCGCATGGGGCTCGACACCACGCGCTCGGAGTCGGTCAGCGAAGCGAAGCGCATGCTCGAGCAGGAGCCGTTCGATCTTTGCCTGACCGACTGGCGGCTGCCCGATGGCACCGGCCTGCAGGTCGTGCAGCACATCACCGATCGCGCCCTCGACGTGCCCGCCGCCGTCATCACGGCGTATGGCAGCACCGAGAACGCCGTCGCGGCGCTCAAGGCGGGCGCATTCGATTACCTGGCGAAACCCGTCGCGCTCGAGCAATTGCGGGCACTGGTCAAGCAGGCGCTGAAGGTGCCCGAGAAGGCGCAGGCCACGTCGAGCTTCGAGCTGCTGGGCGAGTCGCCGGCGATGCAGCTCGTGCGCGGCCTCATCGACCGGCTTGCGAAAAGCCAGGCGCCCGTATTCATCAACGGTGAATCGGGCAGCGGCAAGGAGCTCGCCGCGCGCATGATCCACGCCAAGGGCGCTCGTGCCGAGCAGCCGTTCGTGGCGGTCAACTGCGGCGCGATTCCCGAGAACCTCATGGAAAGCGAGTTCTTCGGCTATCGTAAGGGTGCTTTCACCGGCGCCGAGGGCGATCGCGAAGGGTTTTTCCAGGCGGCGAACGGCGGCACCTTGTTCCTCGACGAAGTGGCCGACCTGCCGCTCGCCATGCAGGTGAAGCTGTTGCGCGCCATCCAGGAGAAGAAGGTGCGCAAGGTCGGCTCGACCACCGAAGAGTCGGTCGACGTGCGCATCATCAGCGCAACCCACAAGAAGCTCGCCACGCTGGTCGAGTGCGGCGAATTCCGACAGGACCTCTATTACCGCCTGCACGTCATCGAGCTTGCGATGCCCTCGTTGCGCGAAATGCGCGAGGACATACCGCTCATCGCCAATGCCATCCTCGCGCGCCTCACGCGCGGCGGTGTCGAGGCACGGCTCGATGCCGAAGCGATTGCCGCGCTGGAGCGCTATCCATTTCCCGGCAATGTGCGCGAGCTCGAGAACATCCTCGAGCGCGGACTTTCCCTCGCCGCCAACGCCGCGCGCGTGACGTCGGAGGATCTCCATCTCACGCCGGTGCAGGATGAAAGCGAAGGTCCCGTCACGGCCGGCGACAAGTGGCCGCTGCAGGACTACCTCGATCGTGTCGAGCGCGCCGCCATCAACGAGGCGCTGGAAAAGACGCGCTACAACCGCACGGCGGCGGCAAAGCTGCTGGGGATCACCTTCAGGGCGATGCGCTACCGGATGGAGCGGCTGGGCATCAAGTAGTCTCCTCTCACGTTTCCCTATACAAACAGCCACAAAGGATCACGATTCCACTCCCCAATTTCCCGACCGCAGTGGCACCATAGCGGCACAAGCGGCTCCACTCCGTTGCTATATCGGATGGAGCGGGAAAGGGGGAAACATGGCGACATTCCGCAAGCGCCGGAAAGCCGACGGAACGGTCCGTTGGCTGGCGCGCGTCCGCAAGGCGGGTCAGGAAGCAACCGACACCTTCAGCACGAAAGCCGCTGCCGAGTCGTGGGCGCGGGCACAGGAAACAGCGTTCGAGCAGGGAGTATTCGTTGCCCCGAAGGGTGGGACAGGCGCGATCCTCGCCGACTTGATTGACGGGTTTCTAGCGCATCGCAAACGTATCCAGCGGCCACCCGGCAAGACGTTCGCCAATGGTCTTGCTCGCCTGCGGCGGAAGCATGGCTTAACCCATGCCGGAAATCTGACCTATGCCTTCTGGCGCAAACATGCGCTGGATCGGATCTCTCAACGGTAGCAAGTGAACTCGCCTATGCTGGCAGCGTGCTACGCCATGCTGCGCGCGAGGGTCATCACATCGACGCCGATGCTCCCGGCAAGGCGCGGACGGCGCTGGACGCCGAGGGAATCCGCATCGTGTCGAAGCAGCGCACGAAACGGCTCACGGATGCGGAACTATCGGCGCTCCGCGAGTGGATCGCAGCGAATGCGAAGCGCACTCACCTACCGCTATCCGATATTGTCGAGTTTGCCCTAGCAACAGGTCTGCGCCGTGGCGAGATTCTCGCGCTGGAGTGGAGCAACATCAACGGTCGGGTGATGACGATCAAGCGCAAGCATCCGCGTGAACGTGATCGCATCGAAGAAGTGCCACTGCTGAAAGCACATCCGGTGTGGCCGCAGGTTGATCCTTTGGAGATTATCGAGCGGCAACCAAAAAAGAGTTCACGGGTCTTCCCGTACGTGCCAGACACGGTTGGTTTCTGGCTGCGGCAATTCCGGCGCGCGCTCCGATAGAAACGCTTGACGCGTAAAGGGTGTTGAGATCGTGACCGTACTTCTTCAGATCGGTCTTACTTGGAACCAAATATGAGTGCTGAATCATGTAGTCTGTGATTACGATCAGCTTCATCAGACGTTCCAACGCGATTGCTGTGTCGAAGAAGCCTAAGTAAAGGTCGCCTTGTCGGGGAATGTTGCGTTCCGAAGCGCAGTGAGACCCGCCCCGAGCGTTCCGCGTGTGAGATAAGCCTCCTGCTGCAGAAGGACGAACGTCGCGCTGAATGTCGTTGCGGACTTTGTGGTCGGGCGCCTCATGACCCACAACGCTGTGAGTAAATGTATGCAGCTACCGGCGCCGACCTGTCGATGCCTGCACTGCAATGCAACACGACCGGCTTTTGAAGCGCGTCGAAGCTGCTCAGCGCGGCGCGACTGATCTGTCGCTGCTTGTCACGCAGAGCGGTGGGGTTGACACGTAAGTGCGCTGGGTCCTTCCACGGTACTGATGCGACTTGAAATCCCTGCGCTCGATAGAACTCAAGCAGGTTTTTCTCTCCCAGATTGAGACGCTCGTAGAGCGCCAGTTCCTCTTCAGACATGAGACAAAGGATGCTTTCAATTCCATAGCCCCTAATCCGACGCGCCCAGTCAAACACGAGTGGAGTTGCAGTTGCGTCTAGATTACGCAGGCTGCCACCGTACAGTTGGTTAAAACGGAGCGGCCGGTGGCAGCAAGCAAGTTGGGATGGAATCACCCACACCAACAGCTGACTCTCATCACCGCCTTCGATTCGCGCGCCGAGTACCCTTAACTGGTGCCTGAGATCGGCGACCAACTCTGCTTGTGACATGGTGGGATGAGATCGTTTGCGAGTGCCGTCAAAGTTACGCCACGAATCTGTCCGAGCATCAGGAGGATTAACTCACTTAGACTCGGCAGACTTCTTCAAGACAGCGCACACCGTCCCTAGCGAACACCCAACGACTTTAGCAATCGCCCTGTATGTGTAACCTTGCGCCGATAGAGCAACGATCTCCTCATTGCGCCCTACCTTTCCAACACGTCGTAGAGCACGTTCGGCCTCTTCACGCTTGATGCGCTCACGATTGCCTTGTTGCTTTTCGATTAGATCCGCAATCAGATCCGCATATCGAATCTTTAATTTGCCGAGGTATCCGAGAGATACGCCAAAGTCTGCTGCGATCTGCCGATAGGGCCTCCGTTGGTGTATCTGCACCAGCATTTCTAAAACATCATCTTCACGTTCTTCGATTAACGGCTGATAACCGCGATTGTCAATGGACACATAACTACCTAGGCGCGGACTAGTGTTGTAGCCATCGCTGTATGCGTCCACCGCGTCAATCCAATGCTGTTCCGATTCGAACTGATGAACCGCCGGAATATCCGCCTCCAAAATCAACCACTCCCAGTCCATTGGTGTAGTCTCGTTCCAAGCTTGTTGAAGCTTCGGCGTGTGATTGTTTGACTCTAGCAGCGTCCTGTGCTTCGCCCATCGAGCGTCAACTTCCCGCGAACTTCCAACGTAGTATTTGCCCGTTACGCGGTTTCGGATACCGTAAACGACGACTGAGCGCATACAAGATTACAGAAGGGGGCGGACGCACCGACCGCGATATGTCGTAGAGACGAGCGACATGGGGGCGGACGGGGCAGGCGCCGTTTGCCATCCAAGAAATACAGTTGCGCGGTTGTATTCGCCAGTTTTTCTGTCTAACACCCAAATTTCGCCGCCGACCCGATCCGGTGTTATTTCGTGGGCGGAGATATATTGCTCATCTGTGCGGTGGATAACGTAAGTAGCAGTCCTGCCCCATTTCATCTGCCGCGCATCCAAATCCACGATCAGGTCTGCCACGGGTGTGCCGCCCTCAGCATTGCACTTGAACGTCACTGGCACGGCAGATACACACGTAGCTATTCCCAAGATGCACGTGCACGCAGCGACTGTAATGCTGTGCATACCGAAACTATTATTCATGACGTTTGCGTCGGGTTATGGGCAGCGAGGTACATTACTCCCTCGGGTCAGCGCGTTATGGAAATTAGTCTGCCGTTGTCGAAGTACAAAGATCGCCCGTCGTGGTAACTCCAATATTCGCGCGTGCCATAAAGAGTGGTTGTGTGAGATCGCTGATTCGGCGGCCCCCAATTTGTCTCATTCGCCACCTGTAACGGAGTCATACCTAACTGAACATCCGGCAATGAGACCCGATACCTTTGGCCGACCTCACTTTCGATGACGAGTATCTTGTGCCACAGCCGGTCACATGTTGCGGATATTTTCTGGCCGCGCTTGAACTGCTCTTCGGCCTTTGGACAAGCGCGTAGAAAAGCAGTGCGAGCATCTTTGTAATCCAAGTCGCGGTTCAGAAAGTGCTCCCATGTTTCGGCTGCCGAAGAAACGCCGCAGAATTGCATCAGCGCAAGTGCCGTGACGAAGCGAGTACCCCCCATTTACCCCCTCCCTTCACAGTCGCTTCGCTCGATTACCGACAGCTAATCACGCTGTCGTTATACGAAGCCAACATCACGCTATGCGTACCGGCTTGATATTGGCCCATACCTGTTTCCCGAACGATGCCAAATTGAGCGAGTCTGCGTAGTCTTTCGGTCTTCGTGATATTTGGCGCACAAGGGTCGCTTTCGGCAGTGAGCGGTTTGGCGCTGTCCCCTTGCAAGGCTGCGAACGTCTCGGCCTGCTTCTTTCGCGCTTCCTCGTTCCGCTTGCGTTCAGCCTCCGCAGCAAGCCTCAACCATTCATCCGCCTGCTTTTTGTCCAAATCATTCGTGAACCGCACCTGATCGAGATCGTAGCCTTGCGGTGCGTTCTTGCTCCAGACCTTCGCATATCTAATTGTGCCGTCTTCATGCGCACGCACGTTCACGAGTAAGTAGAACTGGCTATTGCACTTGGTGTCCACGCGTGATATGAGAACCTTCTCTTTGATGTTGTCCTTTGCTTCTTGTAACTCTGCAGACCCCAGTAGGTTGATGATCTTCGGCCTCACTTCCTCAAGTGAGGATGCGCCTTCCACGCTGTTGATCGCGCGCGCCGCGAGATCCTCCATTCGCGGTAAGTCGCGGGCAATGCACGGGCGTGCTGCAGCTTCGCGCGCTTGCTCAGCAAGAACCTCCTTTGCCGCTTTCTCACGTTGCTCAGCTTCCCGAGTCTCGTTTTGGATGCAGTTCCATCTACCGAACACATTGTCTTTGTACTTGTTCGTGCACAGTTGGTTGATTTCCTCGTTAGAGGTGCAACCGGCGAGCAGACAAGTGAACATAAGCATCGAAAAAAGCCCGAAGCCTCGGCTCATCATCTAGGTCATCTCCTCTATGCCGCTACATCGAAACTAGTACCGTCCACAACGGGTCGTTAGGCGACGTTAGGGAAATCGCTGCGCAACCTGCGGACCGAATCCGGCCGTTCTATGCTTCCTTGCGCGGAATGGCAGGGCTACACTACCAACGGCGAGCAGAACGGCAGTTGAAGGCTCGGGAACGCTGGTGGCCTCAGGCGTCAATAGGAAGGCGTGATAAGTCCGACCAATCGCGCCTGTACCGACGATTTGGCCTCGATCATTTATCGCAGCGACGTCATGTATGAGCGAGAAGCCCGCCGCCTGTAATTCAGGCAACTGGCTCAGGTCGGTCATCGTGCTGCCGTCGTACAAGAATGCAGTAGAGTGAACGCTGCTTAGGTATATACCGCGAACAGGATCGAAATCGTGGACGGTCGCGTTACCAACGATTTGACCTAAGTTATTAATGTCCACTGCCGCCGTATCACTTCCCGGCGCGAATTGCAGGAACGTGATCTGCCCGCCGGAATATAAGAAGCCCAAAGTGAACGCATTAGGCCACCCAGCCTGCCCGACAATGTCGCCCGCGTCGTTGATACCGTACCCGATGCTAAATCGTAGTGGATACGCGCCCACGTCCACTAAAGACATTGCGCCGTTTTCGTACACAAACGCTCGCGCATCGGGGATGGTCGAATATCCGGTTACGACCCCTAGATTGCTTATCGCATTTGCGGTGCTTGTCGCGGAGTCGTAATCGTTCCGCAGCGTTCTGAGGTCGGTCAGGCTCTGCCCATCCCACGTTTCGGCATGTAGCTGGTTGAAAGGGGCGACGTGTGCAGACCCAGCGATCAAACCTGCCTCATTTATCGCGGTGGCCGCATCCAGAGGGAGCGCGTCGATCAACCCGTTGAAGTAAACAAACCCGAGGCTGCAACAGCCACCCAGCGTACTAGTGCCGGAGTTTCCGATTACGGTTCCGGCACTGTTCACGCCTGTCGCGTAGGCTTGCCCGCCGAAACCAGCGAGGGAGCCTAGATCCTGCATGACCCCCTGAGTCCAGAGGAACGGGTGAAGTTTGCTGTCGCCAGCAATGTACGAGCCGCCAACGACCAAGCCGTTCTCACTCAGACCTAACCCGGTGCTCTGGGATCCACCCAAGGTGCCGAGATCGGTGACGATATAAGTGCCGTCCGCTGGGCAAATGCCAAGCAGCAAGAAAGCTGTGGCGAATGCCACGCCCGCGATGATGTGCCGCACGTCGGCCCCCCATGGCCCTTTAAGCGAGCCTTGTTTCCCCTAACCGCGTGGTGCGCTTAGGCTAGCGCATGACGGTGCCGTGAACAAGCCGCGAGCTGCACCAACCGCGCAGCGGCAAGGCAGACCGTTGGGACGGCATAGCCCAGAGGCCGGTTCGGTCGTAACATGACCCTCGTTGGCACGATACCGCCCTCGCGGGTCCGCGCAACATCGGGAGATACGGGCGCTGAGGAACGTAGAGAAAGGAACGATGATGGGCAAGTCGTCTACGCTGGTGAACGGCACGTTATCGACAGGGAAGGCATTGGGGACTGCTGCACTCGCGGTGCTTCTCTATATCGTTATCTTCTTACTGGCCGCGTGGATCGTGAACATCGTGCGCGGGCTGGAAACGAAGGCCGATGGAAGCCCCAACTTGCTGGAACTGAGTGGCTTGTAGCGGGAACGGTCGCGTATGGAGTTGCGTACACCGGCACTACGTGGAACGACTCACGCCCGATTCTTTTTGTGGCGGCGTTTTGCGTGTTTCTGGCGGCGTTTATGTTGTGGGGGTATTTCGCCTTTGACGTGCCGCGTTATACGGCAGCAGGTCGTTTAGCGGAACTTCGCACATTGGGAGTGTCCTCGTTTGGATCGTATGTTGCAGCAGCGATAGGGGCATACTCGGGTTTTCGCAGCGCACGGTAACTATCTCTTGACTCGACAAGCCACCAAGATTGCGGCGAGCCAATTTCGACTGAGAACACGATTTTCGCTGTTCGTTAGATATGCACGGCGGGACACAGAATCGCTTTCGCCCTAATGTCTTCCAAAATCGGCGCGAATACGGTGCAATGCCTGAATGCGATTCAACAGCCGATTCAAAACTCAACCGACGCAACTAGCGAGGCCGAACACGTTTAGCCGTGCAGCGGTGGCGGTAAATGCAATCTCGATGGCC
>Ga0070741_10019272_pt1 | contig 10919 bp, 7 predicted proteins | sample Coa_R1_4_FD_66440 | JGI IMG/M metagenome (GOLD analysis project Ga0070741, IMG submission 66440) | Surface soil microbial communities from Centralia Pennsylvania, which are recovering from an underground coalmine fire - Coalmine... | ecosystem: Environmental > Terrestrial > Soil > Unclassified ...
TTCTGGACGAACTCCCGCGCGGCCGCCTCCTCGACCTCCTCCTCGATGCCGACCGTCCGATACGTCTCCATGGTGCGCTGGTTGACGAGCGCGGCGCGCGGGTGGATCGCGGTGCCGCGGTGGCGTTCGAGGACGAGCGAGGGGATGCCGTGGTGGCCGAGGAACACCGCCGTGGACAGTCCGACGAGGCTGCCGCCGACGATCAGAACCGGAACGTCCTCGTGCACCGTCACGCGGGCGAATCCTGGCCCGCCGGCCGCCCGCGGGCGAACTCGGCGATCGCCTCCAGCGAGCCGGGATCGACGAGCGCGTCGCTGGCCGCGACCTCCGACGTCTTCGCACCGGTGAGGATGCGCTTGACCGGAACCTCGAGCTTTTTTCCCGTCAGCGTCCGCGGAATCGCGGGCACGGCGACGATCGTGTCCGGCGCGTGGCGCGGCGAGAGGGAGTCGCGCAGCGCCCCCTTCAGCAGCGCCTCGAGGTCTCCGTCGAGCTCGGCTCCCGGGCGCAGCTGGACGAACAGGAGGAGCTCGTCCGTCTGCTCGAGATGGATCACCAGGCTGTCGAGCACCTCTTCGACCTCCTCCACGACCGAGTAGATCTCGCTCGTCCCGAGCCGGACCCCGCCGCGGTTGAGCGTCGCGTCGGAGCGGCCCGTGATCATGGACGTGCCCCGCTCGGTGAACAGGATCCAGTCTCCGACGCGCCAGACCCCCGGGAAGTGCTCGAAGTACGCCTCGCGGTAGCGCGCACCCTCGGGGTCGTTCCAGAAGGCGACCGGCATCGAGGGCATCGGCTTCCGGATCACGAGCTCGCCCAGCTCCCCGGTGACAGGCTGTCCGTCCGGCCCGTACGCCTCGGCGTCCACGCCCAGGCAGCGCGCCGACATCTCTCCCGCGTAGACCGGGACGACTGGGTAGCCCTGCACGATTCCCGTGCAGACGTCGGTGCCTCCGCTGCCGACGTTGATCTGGACCTCCGGCCCGAACTGGTCGTAGAGCCACTCGTACCCTTCGAGCGGCAGCGGCGAGCCGGCCTCGCAGACCACTCTCACCGACGAGAGGTCGAAGACCCGCCCCGGCTCGAGGCCCTCCTTGCGGCAGGCCATCGTGAACGCCGGGCTGAGCCCGAAGAACGTCGGCCTCGCCTCCTGGACGAGGCGCCACTGGAACGAGAGATCCGGATAGGCCGGGTTCCCGTCGATCATCACGATCGACGCGCGCAGGAGCAGGGTCGAGACGAGCGCGTTCCACATCATCCACGCCGTCGTCGTGAACCACTGGAGCCGATCGCCGCGCCGGATGTCCCAGCTCAGGCCGTGGTTCTTGAGGTGCTCGAGCAGGATGCCGCCGTGACAGTGGACGATCGCCTTCGGCAGCCCGGTCGTTCCGGAGGAGAAGAGCACGTAGAGCGGGTGCGAGAACGGGAGCGGCTCGAACTCGAGCTGACCCGAGCCGTCGAGGAGCTCGTCCCACGTGAGCGTGCCCGGAACCGCGTCGCCCTCGCCGCCCGAGTACGGCACGTGGACGACCGCCTCGAGGCTCGGCAGCCCTTCGCGGACGGCGGCAACCTGCTCGCGACGGTCGACGTGCTTCTCGCCCCAGCGGTAGCCGGCGACCGAGAGCAGGACCTTCGGCTCGAGCTGGCCGAGCCGGTGGAGGACGCTGCGCGCGCCGAACTCGGGCGGACAGGTAGCCCAGATCGCACCGAGGCTCGCGCTCGCGAGGAAGGCGACGAGCGTCTCGGGGATGTTCGGGAGGTAGGCGACGACGCGGTCGCCCGGGCCGACTCCGAGCCCCTCGAGTCCGGCCCGAGCGCGCGCGACCTGCTCGCGCAGCTCGCCGAAGGTGAGCTCGAGCGGCCCGCGCGACTGGGAGCGCGCGACGACCGCGACCGCGTCGAGGTCCTCGTCGCGACCGACCATGTGCTCGGCGTAGTTCAGACGCGCACCGGGGAACCACTCCGCGCCCGGCATCCCGCGCGAGCCGAGCACACGGTCGTACGGCGTGTGCGCGCGAACCTCGTAGAAGTCCCAGATCGACGACCAGAAGCCCTCGAGGTCCGAGATCGACCAGCGTCGGAGCTCCTCGTAGTCCGAGAAATCGAGCCCGCGCTCGGCGCTCAGCCACCGGAGATAGCGCCCGACCTCGGAACGCTCGCGCGCGTCCGCGTCAGGCGTCCACAACACCTGGCCCTGCCTGAAGGGCATCGGTGCGATCCTAGACTTCGGCCATGAACAGGTTCGAGCAGGCGGTGTACGACTGCATGAAGCCGACGGCGGAGCTGCTCGAGCAGACGACGAAGCCGCTCCATCGCGCGATGCTCCTGAACTTCTGGCGCCACGTGCACCTCGAGGGCGCGGGAGAGTACGAGCGGATCGTGGCGCCGGACATGATGGTCGACGAGCCCGTCTACCGGGTCACCTGGGGAGCGAACCCCGCCGTGATCACGGGCAAGGACGGCGTGCTCGCGTTCTACAGGACCGTCGGCGAAGCCGTGCTCTGGAACTCGGACGACCGCCTCGCGGTCGCCGACTGGGGGATCTGCGACGAGCTCACGTTCCACCAGCTCGCGCCCGGCTCCGATCTCAGGGCGATCGGCTACGACGTCGACGACCCCGAGGCGCTGTACCACGCCTCCAGCCGACAGGCCTTCATCTGGCCCTACGACAGCGAGGCGCGCCTCGTCGGGGAGAACCTGTACGAGGACAAGACGAGCCTCTCGATCGAAGAGGTGAGCCCCGACGAGGCGATCACCGCGTCGCGCGTGCGCGAGATCCACAGGGAGCAGCTCGCGAAGCTCGAGGCGGAGCGCGGAGACCGCTTCTGGGTGCTGAGCGCCGCGTAGATCAGGACGAGGCGCCCAGGACGAGCGTGCCGCCGTCGACGAGGTAGGCAGCGCCCGTCATGAAGCTCGACGCCGGCGAGGCGAGGAGCAGCACGAGCCCCTTCAGCTCGTCGGGCTCCGCCATGCGGCCGAGCGGAACGGTCGTCGCCCACATCCGCTCCGTCTCGGGATCGGGGTTCTCCGTGACACCTCCGCCGATGCGCGTGCCCTTGAACGGCCCGGGGCAGATCGCGTTGACGAGCACGCCGTACGGCGCGAGTTCGAGCGCCGCCTGGCGCACGACGTTGAGCACGGCGGCCTTGCTGGCGGTGTACCCGTAGCAGACCACGGGCTCGGGGCGCAGACCGGCCGCCGATGACGTGACCACGATCCGACCGGATCGCTGGCGCTTCATCACCTCGGCGGCGTGCTTCATGGTGAAGAGCACGCCGTTCAGGTTGACGCCGAGCACGCGGTCCCAGTCCGCGCGCTCGACCGTCTGGAGCTGCTGGCCGCCTTCGACGGCGTGCCCCGGCACCGCTGCGAGGCCAGCGTTGGCGAAGACGGCGTCGAGGCCTCCCTCGGCGGCGACGACGTCGTCGATCAGGCCCTCGACCTGCGCCTCGTTCGACACGTCGACGGCGAACGAGCGCACTGCGCCGCCGCGCGCGGCGAGCCTTCGGGTCGAGGCCTCGAGACGCTCGGCGTCGACGTCGGCGAGCGTGACCCGCGCGCCGCACTCCGAGAGGATCTCCGCCATCGCGAGGCCGAGCCCGCTGGCCGCGCCGGTCACGACGACGCGAAGCCCACGGACGTCGAAGACGCGCTCCTGAGGGCTCGGCACGCTAGGCCCGATCGAGGCGGATCACGGTCTTCATCACCTCCGCCGGATGCTGGATCGCAAATGCGATCGCCGCCGGAGCCTGCTCGAGGGGGAACTCGTGCGTGACGAGCCCGGCCAGCACGTCCTGCCGCCGGGCGACGAGCGCCACCGCGTCGGCGAACTCGCCCGCGTTGCAGCAGCTGACGCCGAGGAGATCGATCTCCTTGAACGCGAGATCGCCGACCCGGATCGGAGCGTCCGCGCTCCCGAGGCCGACCACGACCACGCGGCCCGCGCGCGCGACCAGCTCGACGGCGATTCGCGCGACCTCGGCTGCCCCGCTCGCCTCGAAGACGACCTCGGGCGGATCGCTGCCGGCCCAGTCCAGCACGGCGGGGACCGGGTCGCTCTGCTCCTCGACGAGAAGGACGTCCGCGCCGGTTGCCTGCCCGCGCCGGAGGCGGCTTTGCACGCGGTCGACGAGCAGCACGGCTGCGCCCCTGTCGATCGCCGCCACTGCGACGGCCTGGCCGATCGGGCCCGCGCCGAAGACGACCGCGCGCTCTCCCTCGCGGACCCTGCCGCGGACGACCGCCCTGACGGCGATCGAGACGGGCTCGATCAGCGCCGCCACGGCCGGATCCTGGTCTCCGACCGGAAAGACATGAGACGCCGGGAGGCGGAGCCGATCCTGGAGCGCCCCGTCCGAGTGAACGCCGATCAGGCTGATGTTCGCGCACACGTTGGGCCGCCCGATCCGGCACGGGTAGCAGCGCCCGCAGGACACGAGGGGCCAGATCGCGACGCGCTGGCCGGGGCGGAGGTGCGCGGGCGACTGGGGCCCGAGCTCCTCGACGATCCCCGCCGCCTCGTGGCCCTGCACGCGCGGGTAGAGCTCCGAGTCCGCGACCGAGCCGATGTGGCCGAGGAAGTAGTGGAAGTCGGACCCGCAGAGGCCGACGGCCTCGGGCCTGACGACGACCTCCCCGCTGCCCGGGGCACCCGGGTCGCCGACGTCGGCGACCTCCATGACGCCGCGCGCTGTCGTGACGGCCGCTCGCATCGGAAGGGTGGTGAATCTACGGCGTCGGCGCGCAGCGGGTCAACCGCCGGAGGCTAGACCGCGACCTCCGCGAAGACCGCTCGAGCGCGATCGACCTCGCGAACCGAGCCGAGCCGCTCGAAGACGGGGAGCGTGCGTGCAAGCTCCCGCTCCGCGCGGCGCGTGTCGCTTGCGGCGACGAGCTCGGCCAGCAAGAGGCGCGACCACGCCTCCTCCCACGCCGCGCCGAGAGCGGCGAATCCGTCCGCGGATCGCTCGAGGAGCCGAGCTCCCTCCGCAACGTCGCCGGCCGCACCGGCCGCCCGACCCTCGAGTCGGTCAGCCAGGAGGGGGAGCGAGAGCTGCTCGCCGACCTCGGCTTCCTCGCGCGCGGCCGCTATCAGTCCAGCAGCGTCGTCCCATCGCTCGCGCGCCGCCGCGATCTCGCACAGGGCTTCGAGCGTCACGCCGGAGCTCGTGCTCCGGGGCACGAGCGGGATCAGGGCGAGCGCCTCGTCGAAGCGGCCTCGTCGCGCGAGCGCGAGCGCCAGAGGCGGCAGGTGGAGCGAGCCTCGCGCGCGTGTCGGACGCGCCCGCTCGGCGTAGCGGAGCGACACCTCGATGTACCGATCCGCATCGTCGCGCTCGCCCCGGAGCTCGCGGCAGAGAGCGGCGCGCGTGTACGCCCCCATCGCAAAGGCCGGCGGCAGGTCATTCGGAGTGAGCGCGACGATACGCTCGAGCTCCGCCTGGTCGGCGAGCGCGGGCTCCCACTGGCCGAGGCTGAAGCGCGCGGCGACGCGCCATGTCAGCCCGTGGAGGTACGAGCCGGCGTCGATCCCGCGCGCGCGGTCGATGCACGTCGTCGCATGCGCGTCGGCCTCGCGGAAGCGACCGAGAAAGTGCGCGCACCTCGCCGCGACCGAGCACGCGTCGCCGATCTCCTTGACGTCCGTCATGCGACCGACGAGCCGGTTGCGCTCGAGGTCGATCCGGTACGCCTGGCCGTAGCGGCCGTGCTGCTCCTCGTCGGTCGTCACGAGATCGAAGGCCGCCGAGAGCAGGTCGGGATCCGCGAGCTCCTCGGCGGCGGACATCGCTTCGCGGACGGAAGCCTCGGCCTCGGCGTCACGGCGGTCCTCGCGCTGGACGAGCAGGAAGCCCCGGTTGATCAGGAGCCACGCGCGCTCGCGCCCGTGCGCGGGTGCCGCCGGCAGCGCACGCGCGAGGATGCCGCTCACCTCGTCGATCGCGGGGAGCTCCTGCATCGTGCCGGTGAAGCGCGTCGCAAACAGGGTCGCCTTGCCGGCGACACGCGCATATCCGGGGTCCGAATCCGAGAGCTCCGCGAGCGCCTCGACGTAGGTGCGCCACGCGGCGTCGCCGAGGAAGGCGAGGTAGTGGAGGTCGCCGAGCGCCTCGAGGGCCTCCACGCGCTCCGCGGCGCTCTCGGACAGCTGCACGGCTCGCTGCGCCAGCCGCTCGCCCTGCTGGATGGCGAAGCGGCGGTGCGCGTTCGCCGCGGCCTCGAGGAGATAGGCGCGGGCGCGTTGTCGGAGCTCGTCGGCGCGGAGGAACGAGAACGCGGCGTCGTAGTGGTGCGCGAGCAGCTCCGCCTGCTCGCCCGTACGCTCGCCGCTCGTCTCCTCGATCCAGGCCGCGGTCTCCGCGTGCGCGTGACCCCGCTCCGCTCGCGGAAGGCTCGCGTAGGCGACGTCGCGGATGAGCACGTGCTTGAACGCGAACTCCCGCTGGCCGGCGAACGACGAGGAGACCCGCTCGAGGACGAACTCGCGCCGGCGAAGCGTCTGGAGCGCTTCGTGGAGCTCGTCGACCCGGGCGAGACGCGCGAGCACGCCGTCCCAGAAGACCTGTCCGACAACGGCCGCGCGTTGCGCTGCGCGCCTCTCGTCGGGCGCCAGCAGGTCGAGCCGCGCCAGGATGACGGCCTGGACGTTGTCCGGGATCTCGACCTGGTCGATCCCCTCGCGAGCCTGCCACCGTTCGCCGTCCCAGACGAGCCGGCCGTCGTTGATCAGGTGACGGACGATCTCCTCGAGGAAGAACGGATTCCCGCCGGAGCGCTCGAGGATCAGCCGACGTACGCCGTCGGGCAACGCCTCGACACCGGGAAGGAACGAGACGAGCTGCGCGCTCTCGTCGCTGCTCAGGGGATCGAGCGGCACCGAGCTGAAGCTCCTTCGCCCTCCGCCCCAGTCCGGGCGCGAGCGGAGCAGGTCTGGGCGCGCCGTGCAGAGGAAGACGAGCGGGCCGTCGAGCCGCTCGGCAAGCTCGTCGAGGACGTCCAGCATCGTCGGGTCGGCCCAGTGCAGGTCCTCGACGAGAGCGACGACCGGGGCGCGGCGCGCCATCGAGGCGAGCAGCGCCCGCCAGGCGTCGACCAGCTCGCGATAGAGCTCGCGCGGGTCGAGCGAGGCGAGCGGGTCGCCCGGCAGGCGCAGCCCGAGCGTCGAGGCGAGGACCGCCGCGGTGTGCGACCGCTCGCGAGCCAGGTCCGGCTCGATGCCCTCGTCGACGAGCGCCGCGACCTTTGTCGCCGCCTCCTGCGAGGAGTCCGTCTCGAGCACGCCCGCCTCGGTCTTCAGCATCTCGCCGAGGGGCCGGAGCGTGGCGCCGTGCCCGTAGGCCAGGCAGCGCCCGATCAGCACCTTCGCCTCGCCCTCGAGCGGCGACAGGAACTCGCGCGCGAGCCTGCTCTTCCCCACTCCCGCGTCGCCGAGCACCGTCACGAGCGCAGGGCGACCCTCGAGACGCACGTGGTCGAACGTCGTTCGGAGGAACGCGAGCTCGTGGTCGCGACCGACGAGTGGCGTCCCGACGGCGGGAACGCCACGCGTCTCGCCCGAGGTGCGGTGGCCCACGACGAGCCATGCCGGCAGCGGCCCCGCCTTCCCCTTCGCCACGAGAGGCTCGTCGATCGCCCGGAGCTCGACGTGAGAGCGGACGGCACGAGCGGTGCGGTCGGCGACGACGATGGTCCCGGGATCGGCGGCCTGCTGGAGCCGCGCGGCGAGATTGACGGCGTCGCCTGTCACGTGCAGATCGCTTCCCGGCGCGCCGGAGGCGAGCACCTCGCCGGTGCTCAGACCGATGCGGATCTCGAGCGCCTGCACGGGATCGCGCGCTTCGTTCCAGCTCCGAAGGCGCTCGACCATTCGCAACGCGGCGCGCACGGCCCTGACGGCGTCGTCCTCGTGCACGGTGGGGACGCCGAAGACGGCCATGATCGCGTCGCCGACGAACTTCTCGACCGTGCCGCCTTCGGCGTGGATCTCGCCCGCCATCGCTGCGAAGTAGTCGCTCAACAGGGCGCGAACGTCCTCCGGGTGTCGGTTCTCCGCCCACACGGTCGAGCCGACGATGTCGGCGAAGAGGACCGTGACGAGCTTCAGCATCTCGTCTTGCGCCGGAGCGGCGGCGCGCTCGGGCGCTGGAGCCGGAGCCGTCGCCGCCTCGTCCGGCCCCGGCGGCTGCGCCGCCAGATCGAGGCCAGGGTCCTGCTGGAGGATCCTCCGCTCGAGCTCGCGAAGGGCAGGCGAGGGCTCGATTCCGAGCTCGTCCGCCAGAACGCGCCTGGCCTCCTGGTATGCCGCCAGCGCCTCAGCCTGCCGGCCCGACCTGTACAGCGCCAGCATGTGCTGCCGGCGCAGGCCTTCGCGAAGCGGGTAGCGCGCGATCAGGGTCTCGAGCTCGCCGACGACGTCGCCGTGCCTCCCGAGCATGAGATCCGCTTCGAGTCGTCCCTCGAGCGCGTGGACCCGCAGCTCCTCGAGCCTCGCCCCCTCCGAGGGCGCGAACGGCTCTGACGCGAACTCCGCGAGGGCCGGCCCGCGCCACAGCTCGAGCGCCTCGCGAAAGCCGGTCGACGCCGGCTCGCCCCGGCCGCCTTCGAGACTCGCGCGCGCAGCCGCGACGAGCCCCTCGAACCGGCGGAGATCGAGCTGATCCGGCTCGAGCACCAGCGCGTACCCGGGCGGGCGCGTGTGCAGCGTGCCGGCAGGTAGCACCTTGCGGAGCTTCGAGACGTAGATCTGGACCATCTTCTGCGCGCTCTCGGGGACGTCCTCGCCCCAGAGCTCGTCGACGATCCGGTCGATCGCGAGCGTCCTGTTCGCGTTGACGAGCAGCAGCGCGAGCAGCGCGCGCTGCTTGCCGCCCCGGAGCCGCACCGCGCGATCCCCGTCGCGAACCTCGAGTGGTCCGAGGATTCGAAAGTCCACCCGCCGACCTCGCCGTGAACGTAGCACGGTTCTCGGCGGCGATTTACCGGCTGATTACCGCGGAGCAGTCCGCCGGCAGCCGACTCCGCGTCTCCTTCGGCGTGCACTCCGCCACCCGAAAGGAGACAGGCATGACCAATTCGTTCTCTCGCTCCCCCGAGGAGGCACGGCTCGCGCCTCCCGAGGAGCATCTGTATGTCGCGGCGATGCGGGTCGGTACCGGGGTCGATGCCCCCGACTTCCTCGCCGTCGTGGACACGCGTCCGGAGTCGGAGACCTACGGACAGATCGTGCACGAGACGTCGATGGCCCACGTCGGCGACGAGCTCCACCACTTCGGCTGGAACCGGTGCTCGTCGGCGTGCAGCGGCCCCGACCGCTCGCACCTGATCATCCCCGGCTTCCGCTCCTCGCGGGTCTACGTCGTCAACGTCGCCGACGACCCGCTGCGCCCGTGGATCGAGAAGGTGATCGAGCCCGAGCAGCTCGCGCGCACGACCGGCTACACCAGGCCGCACACGACCCACTGCATGCCGGGCGAGAACGTCGTGATCTCGATGCTCGGCGACGTCGAGGGCAACGCCGCCGGGGGCTTCGCCGTGATCGACGCGAAGACGTTCGAGGTCAAGGGCCGCTGGGAGAACGGCGCACCGCGGCCGGCGATGAACTACGACTTCTGGTACCAGCCGCGCAAGAACACGCTGGTCTCCAGCGAGTTCGGCGTCCCGAACGCGTACGAGGCCGGCTTCGACCTCGCCGACGTGGAGGCCGGCCGGTATGGGCAGCGGCTCCATTTCTGGAACCTCGAACGCCGCGAGCTCGAGCAGACGATCGACCTCGGTGCGACCGGGCTCGTCCCGCTCGAGATCCGCTGGAAGCACGATCCCGACGCGGACGAGGGCTTCGTCGGCGCGGCGCTCTCGTCCACGCTCTGGCGCTTCCACCGCGAGAACGGCTCGTACGCAGCCGAGCCGGTGGTCGCGGTCGAGGCGGTCGAGCTCGACGGCTGGCCGATCCCGGTGCCCGGCCTGATCACCGACCTCGTCCTCTCCATGGACGACAAGGCGCTCTACTTCTCGAACTGGCTGCACGGCGACCTGCGCCGCTACGACGTCTCCGACCCGGCGAACCCGCGCCTGACGGGACGCCTCTGGCTCGGCGGCGTCCTCGGCAAGGAGAACGACGCCGGCAGGCCGCTGACGGGAGGGCCGCAGATGCTCCAGCTCTCCTACGACGGGCGGCGGCTCTACGTGACCAACTCGCTGCTCTCGAGCTGGGACAACCAGTTCTACCCCGAGCTGCGCTCGTACCTGCTCAAGGTCGACGTCGCGGAGGACGGCTCGATGGCCGTCGACCCCGAGTTCTTCGTCGACTTCCACAACCGGCCCGACGGTCCCGCGCGGGCGCACGAGGTGCGCCTCCAGGGCGGCGACTCGACCTCGGAGGTGTTCCGATGATCGTCGCTCACATCATGGGGCTCCCCGTCGAGGAGAGCTTCTTGCAGCTCGCCCCGGCGGGCGCCGCCAGCGTCACGGCGCTCGTCATCGCCGGACGGATGGGGTTCGGCCGCCTGCGCAGGCGACTCCGGCGCAAATGACATCTGAACACCGACGACTCAGGAGGCAACGATGAAAAGGCGAATCACAATCTGGCTGACGGCGCTCGCGTGTGTCGCGGCGCTCGCGACAGCCGTCGCTGCGGCGACAGGCGGGCACGACCACGCCGGGCACAGCCACGGGCTGATGGACGGCGCGAAGCTGCAGGAGCGCTACCTCTACGTCAGCACCATCGCGCAGAGCGCGAAGGATCCGGACTTCATCGCCGTGATCGGCGCGGATCCGCGCAAGCCCGGCTACGGCAAGATCGTGAACCGGATCGACATGCCGAACGTGGGCGACGAGCTCCACCACTTCGGCTACTCGCCCGACCAGAAGCGGCTGATCGTCCCCGGGCTCTTCTCGAGCCGGATCCACGTCTTCGACATCGA
>Ga0070741_10019273_pt1 | contig 10918 bp, 13 predicted proteins | sample Coa_R1_4_FD_66440 | JGI IMG/M metagenome (GOLD analysis project Ga0070741, IMG submission 66440) | Surface soil microbial communities from Centralia Pennsylvania, which are recovering from an underground coalmine fire - Coalmine... | ecosystem: Environmental > Terrestrial > Soil > Unclassified ...
GTTCGTGATCGGCGGCCTGGTCGGGGCGGAGCCGGAGGAGCGCGGCGTCAGCCGGTGACCGGCAGGACGAGGGTCGGCGCCGGCGGCCCGCCCTCGACGGCGAAGTTGCGGACGGCGGTGCCCACGGCCAGGAACTCCACGGCGTGCTCGCCCCAGACGTGGTTGTCCTTCACCAGCCGGACCCCGACGACGCCGCTGGCGCCGGCCCGTTCGGCCTCGGCCTGCATGCGGTTCATGGCCAGCTCCCGGGCGTCGTAGATCGCCTGGGTGTACTGCGGCATCTCGATGTTCTGGCCCACCTGCTTCATGCTCTGGCGGATCGACTGGTGGGCGACGTGGTACACGCAGGTGCCGAGCACGAAGGCCACCGGGAAGTGACCGGTCCGGGCCAGGGTGAAGAAGTCCTGGCCCGACAGGTCGGACGTGAACGGCCGCCCGCCCGGGCCCTGGTAGGCGCCGGGGTTGGCCACCGAGCGCACGGCGGTGCCGGCGGCCAGGAACTCGGCGATGTCGCCGCCGCCGGCGTAGCCGTGCATCTCGAGGCGGACGCCGACGATCCCGTCCGCCCCGAGCGTCTCCGCCTCGGCCACCATCCGGCTCATGGCCAGCTCCCGGGCGTTGTAGAGCGCCTGGGTCAGGGTGGTGAGCTCCATCGAGGTGTTCCAGCGGCCGACCTGGATCCCGACGTGGTAGACGGAGCTGCCGAGCACCATGCCCAGCGGCTCGAAACCGGTCTCCCGCACGAGCATGAACTCGTTCACGGAGAGGTCGGACGAGAAGCACTTGCCGGAGGCGGCGTCGGCCAGGCGGGAGCCGGCCGACTGGGGGATCTGAGCGAGCGCGTCGGTCATCGGTGGTTCCTCCTGATGTGGGGGGACGGAGGTCGGGTCAGATGAGGCCGTCGAGGGCGGCCGCCGTCTCCGACGACTGCCCGGCCAGGGTTTCGAGCCGGGTGAGGAGCCGGCGGATCCATTCGCCTGTGGGGACGGGCTCCCGTTTCAGGACCACGTTGTCGACCGCGTGGCCGATCGTCGCCTGGACCGCGGCCGGGCCGCGGCCGACGGCCAGCTCGTAGCGCTCGTCGCCGGCGTGGACGGTGACGCGCTCGACCGGGCCCCGGCCGAGCAGGCCGCGGTGCCTGACGTCGACGGCGCCGGGGAGGGCACCGGCCAGGCGGACGGCGAGGAACTCGACCAGGCGGCCGGCGTCGGCCGCCAGCTCGCCGGCGAGGCGGGCGGCGGCGTCGAGCCGCACGTCGTCGGGGAGTTCGGGGTGGGGATCGGCCCCGGTCACCCCGTGAGTCTCCTCGGCGCCGGGGCGCCGTTCAAGCCGCCCCGTTCAATCAGCCGGCGTCAGCCGAGCTTCGTGAGGGCCTTGCGCAGGCCCCGGACGGCCTGGGCGATGCGCTGCTCGTTCTCCACCAGGGCGAAGCGGACGAAGCCGTCGCCGCCGAGCCCGAAGCCGACGCCGGGCGAGACGGCGACCTTGGCCTCCGACACGCACATCAGGGCGAACTCCATCGACCCCATCTCGGCGTAGGGCTCGGGGATGGGCGCCCAGACGAACATCGTGCCTTTGGGCCTCTGGATGTCCCAGCCGATGCGGGCCAGGCCGTCGACCAGTGCGTCGCGGCGGCCGCGGTAGATCTCGCAGACCTGCTTCGGGTACTCCGGCACCTCGTTCATGGCGACGATCGAGGCGATCTGGATCGGCTGGAAGGTGCCGTAGTCGAGGTAGCTCTTGATGCGGGCCAGGGCGGCCACGACCTCGGCGTTGCCGACGAGGAAGCCGACCCGCCAGCCGGCCATGGAGAACGACTTCGTCAGCGTGTAGAGCTCGACGGCGACGTCCTTGGCGCCGGGCACCTGGAGGATCGACGGCGGCTCGTAGCCGTCGAACCCGAGGTCGGCGTAGGCGAAGTCGTGGACGATGAGGACCTCGTGCTCCCGGGCGAAGTCCACCACCCGGGTCATGAAGTCGAGGTCGACGCAGGCGGTCGTCGGGTTGTGGGGGAACGACATCACGATGACCCGGGGCCGGGGCCAGGTCTCCTCGAAGGCCTGGAGGAGGTTGGCGAAGAAGTCCTGCTCCGGGCCGAGGCGCACCTGGCGGACCTCGGCGCCGCAGAGCACCGGGGCGTAGATGTGGATGGGGTACGACGGGCTGGGCACGAGGGCGACGTCGCCCGGCTGCACCAGCGTCCACATCAGGTGGGACAGGCCCTCCTTGGCGCCGATGGTGTTGATCGCCTCGGTCTCGGGGTCGATGTCGACGCCGAACCGGCGGCGGTAGAGGTCGGAGATCGCCTTGCGGAGCTTGGGGATCCCGCGGCTGGCGGAGTACCGGTGGTTGCGCCCGACGTGCGCCGCCTCGCAGAGCTTGTCGACGGCGATCTCCGGCGAGGGGAGGTCGGGGTTGCCGAAGCCGAGGTCGATGATGTCCTCGCCGGCCCGCCGGGCGGCCAGCTTCCGGGCGTCGATCGCCGCGAAGACGTAGGGCGGCAGGGCGTTGATCCGGCGGAACTCCATTGCTCCACGGTACCAGTCACCTTCACCGATCCCCTTACGATTTCGGCCATGTCAGCGCTGCAGGCCTTCGGCGCCGACGTCGAGGCGGTGTTCCTCGACGTTGGCGGGATCTTCCATCTGCCGTCCCACGCCCTGGTGACGGCGGCGCTGCGCCGGGCGGGCGTCGACGTCGACGAGCGGCTGCTCGACCGGGCCCACTACGCCGGCGTGGCGGCGCTGCGGGAATGGCCTGGCGGCGACGACGGGATCTGGACGGCCTACGAACGGGCCTACGTGGAATCGCTCGGCGCGCCGGCGGAGTGCGTGCCCGACGCCGTCGCCGAGCTCGACGTCGCCTTCCGGGCTCCGGGGATCTGGAGCCGGCTGGCCCCCGGTTCGCTGAACGGGCTGCGGGCGCTGCAGGCCACCGGCGTCGCCCTGGCCGTCGTCTCGAACTCCGACGGGACGCTGGAGGGCCGGCTGCGGGACGAGGGCATCTGCCAGGTGGGAGAGGGGCGGGGCGTGCCGATGACCATCGTCATCGACTCCGGCGTGGTCGGCGTGGCGAAGCCCGACCCGGCCATCTTCGCCATCGCCCTCGACGCCTGCGGTGTCGCTCCCGACCGGGCGCTGCACGTCGGCGACACCGTCGGAGCCGACGTCGACGGCGCGCTGGCGGCCGGGGTCCGGCCGGTGCACCTCGACCCCTACGGCTTCTGCGCCGACGACTCGCACGTCCACGTGGAGGACCTGGGCGCCGTGGCGCGGGCCCTCCGGGGATCAGACGGCGACGGAGCCCGTCCGTAGCAGCCGGGCGGCCTCGCCGAGGACGGTGGCGTTGGACGGGTCGGCGGAATCGATCGGGCCGACGATGACCCAGGCGGCACCGGCGGCGGCGTAGGCGCCGATCTGCCGGGCCGCTTCGGCGGGGTCGCCGGACACGATGCCGGGCCGGTTCCCGCCCAGGCGGTCCCGCTTGGCCGCGGCGTCGGCCGGCGTGGCGGCCAGGACGGCGAGGCCGCCCCAGGTGTAGGTGAACGTCTCCGGATCCCGATGGCAGTTGGCCACCTCGGCCCGCACCCGCTCCACCGCGGCGGCGAAGGCGGCGGGCCCGCCCCCCCACCGGTTCCATCCGCCGGCCCCGGCGGCGGCCACCCGCACCGCCGCCGGCGACACGCCGGCCACCCAGACGGGATAGGGCCGCCCGGCCAGCGCCTCGACGGTCGCCTCCAGACGGGCCAGCCGGTGCTCGCCCGGATCGGCGCCGGCGGTGCCCGACCCGGCCGGGGGCGGATCGCCGGGCAGCACGCCGAAGGCGCGGTCCTCGGCGACGCTGGCGTCGTCGCCGCCGCCGATCCCGGCGACGATGCGCCCCGGGGCGATGCGCTCCAGCGTGTCGAACGCCGTCCGCAGCATGGCCGGAGGCCGCAGCGTCGCCCGGGCGACGAGGGTGCCGACGACGATCCGGCTGGTGGCGGCGGCGACGGCCGCCGTCATCGACAGCAGCTCCAGCGCCGGCCGGCGCTCGCCCGTCTCGGCGTCGCCCCGGCGGCGGAAGAGGTGGTCGAAGGCGAAGACGCCGTCGAGGCCGGCGTCCTCCGCGGCGGTGGCCACGGCAAGTACTCGCTCCGGGTCCGACTGGAACGAGGGCAAGGTGAGGCCCACGCGCACAACTCGCGTCATCCGGCGTTCCTCAGGAACGACAGGTGTTCCCCAGGAACGCCGGAAGTCCGCGGCGCCCGGCTGGTCACGGAACCGGCGTTCCTCAGGAACGACAGGTGTTCCCCAGGAACGCCGGAAGCGGGCGGGACGGTCACGGCGCCGGCACGAGGGCCCGGGCCAGCGCCGCCGCACCGACGGCGCCGGCCTGCTCGCCCAGCGCCGCGGCCACGACCGGCGGGGCGGTCCGCAGCGAGGCCGCCTCCACGTGGGCGGGCAGCGCCGCCCGGATCGGCCCGACCAGGACCTCGCCGAGGTGGACCAGCCCGCCGCCGATGACGACGAGCTCGGGGTCGAGGATGTTGACGAGGCCGCCGAGCCCGAGCGCCACGTCGCCGGCATGCTCGGCCAGGATGGCCAGCCCGTCCGCCTCGCCGGCCAGCGCCGACTCCCCCGCCTCGTGGCCGGTGACCGCCTCCACGGCGCCGCCGGCCCGGGCGAGGACGCCGGGGGCGTCGCCCCGGGCGGCCCACTCCCGGGCCCGGCGCCCGAGGGCGGTGCCCGACGCCAGCGCCTCCCAGTGCCCCCGTTCGCCGCAGGCGCAGAGCGGCCCGTCCCGGTCGACGGTGAAGTGGCCGATCTCGGCGGCGAACCCGAAGCCACCCCGGTTCACGGCGCCGTTGATGATGAGCCCGCCGCCGATGCCCGTCCCCAGCGTGACGACCAGCACCTCCCGCCGTCCCCGGCCGGCGCCGTGGAGGACCTCGCCGAGGGCGGCGACGTTGGCGTCGTTGTCGACCACCACCGGAACCCGGAGCACCGCGGCCAGGCGCTCCCGGACGGCCACCCCCACGAAGCCGGGCAGGTTGGGGGCGTAGTGGACGGCGCCGTCGAGGTCGACCAGGCCGGGCATTCCCACGCCCACGGCGGCGACGCCCGGCTCGGCGGCCATGAGGTCAGCTACGACCCCCGCCGTGGCCGCCAGGACGGCGTCGGCCCCGGCCGGTGTCGGCTGGCGGCGCTCGGCCACGATCTCGCCCTTCTCGGTGGCGGCGACGGCGAGCAGCTTGGTCCCGCCGATGTCGATTCCGGCCGTCAGCACGCTCTCAGAAGCGCAGCAGGGCGCCGATGCGGCCGAGGACGTCGAGATCGGCGCTTTCCCGCACCATCTGCACCTGGCACTTGTTGGCCAGCGCCTCCTCGACGGCCTCCTCGACGACGTCGTCGACGAGATCCATCTCATTGGCGCACACCGGGCACCTCCGGCCGAGCGGCCCCAGGTAGCGGCACGACCGGCAGCGCCATCCCTCGGTCGCGTACCCGTCCGACACCAGGAGCAGGTCGACGCGCCGCTCGACCAGCGCCGACAGCGTCGGCTCCAGCCCGGCCACCCCGGCGCCGGTCCCGACGCCGTCGCGGAGCCGTTCGACCAGCGCCGCCTCGTGACGGCGGGTCACCGCCGCCTCGACGCACAGCGCCGCCTGACGGACATCGTCGGCCGCCGCGGTGGCGGGAATGGCCAGCCGGTCGACGACCCGCTCCCGGATCCAGGGGTGGAGCAGGCCCTCGAACTCCACCACGACCTCGTGGGGCCCGCCGAGGATCAGATGGTCGACGGGCCGCCGCTGCAGTTCGGCGAAGGTCACGTCGGCGGAGTGCTTCAGGTTGCGGTGGGCGACCTCGTCCGTGCGGCGCTGGACGGCCGCCCCCCGGCTGCCCTGCGCCGGGTGGCCGGCGCCGGCGCCGGCCGCCGCCGGGGCGGCGCGCCGGGCGGCCTCGAAGACCTCGGTGTGCTCGGTGAGCTCGCCGAGCTCGAAGCGGAACAGCCGGGCCCGCTGGCGGTCGACGAGCACCACCGCGAACCGTTCGTAGGCCTGGAGGACCGACTCCAGCGGCCGGACGTGGGGCGTGTGGTTGACGACGATCCCGTTGCCGACGGGCAGAGGCGACTCGACGACCTCGAACCAGTCGTCCTCCGAGCAGGCGAAGAAGGCGAGGCCGCGGACGCGGGAGCGGTCGAAGCCCTGCCGCACCCAGGCGCCGATGCGGTCGAGATCGGCGGCCACCGACCGGGCGGCCTCGGGCCCGAAGCCGGCGGCCCGCTCGCGCCCGTCCCGCACGAGGTGCTCCAGCTGCGCCTCGTAGTCGGCGTGGCGGGGGTGGCGGCGGCCGTCGACGTCGAGGTAGCAGCTCGTCACCACGGTGCTGCTGCGACGGCCGGCCAGCTCCCGGATCCCGTCCTCGCTGATCACAGGCTCTCCCTTCGGCCGCCGGCGCCAGGCGGCCATGCTACGACGCGCCGGACGGCGCCCCTCCCGGCGGCGGGGACAGGCTGGTACGGTCGGCACCACAGCGGCGGCTGGCGGGAGGGGGAAGCGAGATGGGCGCGACCAAGGACAGTCCGGCGACCCAGGTCCTCGAGTGGGCGGTGGGCAAGCTCAGCGAGGTGTCGAAGACCGACTGGGTGGAGAAGCTGAGCTCGCGGGGTTCGTCGCGGCCGGCCTACCTGCGCGACGGCGTCCTCACGGCGCGGTCGGCGCCGGCCGCCGTCGGGTCGGTGGGCCGGGCGGAGCTCGACAGGGCCCTCGACCGCGCCGACCGGGCCGAGGCCCGGGCCGACGGCCTCGCCCGGCGGGTGGCCGAGCTGGAGCAGGAGCTGACCGGGCTGCGGCCGGGTCCGGCGGGGGACGCCGGCGACCCGGGCGACCCCGGCGACGACCACCACAAGTCGCACTGGTGGTCCCGGCAGCACTGAGGCCGCAGGCGCGGCGGCGCGGCGGCGCGAGCGGTCAGTCGTCGGCGGCGCGTTCCACGTAGGCCTTGAACTGCCGCATGGCGTTGTCGACGATCAGGCCCGCTGCCGCCCGCTTCATGAAGCCCGGCAACGGGAATGTGATGTCGACGCTCAGCACGTAGCCGACCTGCGTCCCGGCGCCGTCGGGGTCGAACCGGTAGGCGCCGTCGAGGCGCGTGAGGTAGTCGGCCTTGTCGAGCGTCCAGGAGAACCCGGCGGGGGCGTCGGCGTAGTCGTAGCGCAGGATGTAGCCGATCGTCTTGCCGAGGGCGGAGATCTGGTAGCGCACCCTGGTGCCCCGGCCCTCGTCGTCCCGGTCGAGGACCTCGACCTGCTTCACGTCGGTGGCCCACTCCGGGTAGCGGTCGAAGTCGATCGCCGCGGCGTAGCACCGGTCGGGGGCGGCGGCGGCGTGGATGGTCTCGCGGGCCTCGTCAGCCATGGGTCCGGGAACCTATCAACGCTCGGGCTCCGGGATGCGGGGGAAGGTCCCGTACCGGGCGCCCCACCGGGCGCACAGCGCCAGCGGGAAGACCGGCTGCAGGACGCCGAACGGCTCGCCGGAGGTGGTGAGCACCGCTACCAGGAGCGCGGCCACCAGCGAGCCGAGGAGCAGCCGGCGGACCGGCCGGGGCGCCGACCCCTGCAGGAAGAACAGCCCGCCGACGGTGATGCGGTCCTCCTGGCGGGCGGTCCGGACCGCCGCTCGGGCCAGCGCCAGCAGCGACAGCGGGATCGCGGCCACGAACAGCCCGAGGCTGAGGACGGCGGCCGGGAGCTTGAACGCCGCGACGCCGGCCGCGGCGGGGAAGGCCGTGACGGCGAACAGCGCCGTTCCCGCCAGGCTGGCCTGGATGATGCGGCGGCCGGGGAGCGCGGCCGGCCGTTCGGAGGTCACGGTGCCGCTGTCGGACGGGTCGGCGGCGCCGGGCGGGCCGGCGGCGACGGGTGGGTCGGGGGCGCCGGGTGGGTCGGGGGGCCGGGACCCGGGGAGCCGATCGGCGTCAGGCCGGACAGGTCGCCTCGGGCCAGCGGCTCCAGCCGGGCGGCCAGGCCGTCGTAGGCGAACGACGTCTCGGCCCGGGCCCGGGCCCGGGCGCCCATCGTGCGCCGGAGCTCGGGATCGTCGAGCAGCCGGGCCAGGGCGTCGGCCACCGCGCCGGCGTCGAGGGGATCGACGACGAATCCGGTCCCGCCGTCCTCCACCGCCTCACCGGCACCGCCGCTCCCGCCGGCCACCGCCGGCAGCCCGCAGGCCGCCGCCTCCAGGAAGACGATCCCGAAGCCCTCGGCCTCGAGACCGCCCCACCGCTCCCGACAGCACATGGCGAAGACGTCGGAGGCGGAGTACACCGCGGCGAGGTCCTCGTCCGGGACCCGGCCGAGCAGGTGGAACCGGTCGCCGATCCCGGCCCGGGCGGCCCGCCGGGCCAGGCGGTCGCGGTCCCGGCCGGTCCCGGCCAGGGCGAGGTGGACCGCGCCGGCGGCCTCGATGGACGAGTCGCCGCCCGGGGCCGGGCCCGGGAACCGCCGCCGGGCGAGACGGGCCACGGCGTCGATGAGGACGTCGAAGCCCTTGCGAGGCACGAGCCGGCTCACCCCGAGCACCACCGGCGCCGCCTCGGGGAGCCCGTAGCGCCGGCGGACGGCGGCCCGGGCCGCCTCGTCGCCGTTCGGGCGGAACCGTTCGACGTCGACGCCGGGCGGGACGACGAGCCCGGGCAGCGGCCGGCCGGCGCCCCGGGCCGCCTCGTCGGCGGGATAGGTGCCGGCGGCGAGGACGCCGGCTGCGGAGCGGAGCACCCGCCGGAGCAGCGCCCGGGTGCCCGGCAGCCGGCCGGGCACGGTGACCTCGGCGCCGTGGAGGACGGCGACGTAGGGCGCCGCCACCAACCGGGGCCCGAGGGCGCCGAGCGGCAGGGCGGGGTCGAGGAAGATCACGCCGGCGCCGATCTCCAGGGCCAGGGCATCGATCCGCCCGGCCAGCGCCGGTGTGGGGAGCAGCACACGATTTCGGTCCCGCACGACCCGGAACGGCTGGGCCCGGTCGAACTCCGCCGCTCCGGGATAGGGCGTGGTGAGCACGGTGACCTCGTCGGCCGGCAGCCGCCGCCACAGCTCCCAGAGGTACGACTGGATCCCGCCCACCTTGGGCGGGAAGTCGTTGGTCACCAGCAACGACGGCATCGTCGGCGAGGCTAGGCCTCCCCCAACCGGCGCCCCCCAACCGGCGTTCCTCACCGGCGTCATCGCACGGTGAAGAACGCCGGTTCAGCGGAGGCTGAGGCCGGAGACGGGGTCGAAGAGGTGGAGGCGCTCGACGTCGACGGCCAGCTTGACCGGCCGGCCGGCCCGGACGGTGCTCCGGGGCGAAAGGCGGGCGGTGAACGGCGCGCCCGGGGCGGCGTCGAAATGCACGATCGTCTCGGCGCCGAGCGGCTCGGCGAGGTCGACGGTGACCTCGAGGAGCTCGTCCGGCCCGGCGCCCGGGACGAACTCGGCGTCCTCGATGTCCTCCGGCCGCACCCCGAGCGCCACGTCGCCGCCGCCGGCCACCACCGCTCCGGCCCCGGGCCGGCGGGCCAGGACCGCCTCCGGCACCACCAGCCGGTGACCGCCGAAGGAGGCGACCACCCGCGTCCCGCCGTCCGCCGCCGCCAGCCGGGCGGTCACGACGTTCATGGCCGGCGAGCCGATGAAGCCGGCCACGAACCGGTTGACCGGGTCGTCGTAGAGGACGGCGGGGGCGTCGAGCTGCTGCAGCGTGCCGTCGCGCATCACCGCCACCCGATCGGCCATGGTGATGGCCTCCGTCTGGTCGTGGGTGACGTAGAGCGTCGTCGTCCGCAACCGGTGGTGGAGGCGGGTGATCTCGGCCCGCATCTGGACCCGGAGTTTGGCGTCGAGGTTCGACAGCGGCTCGTCCATGAGGAAGGCGGCCGGCTCCCGGACGATCGCCCGGCCCATGGCCACCCGCTGCCGCTGTCCGCCGGAGAGCTGCCGGGGCTTGCGGTCGAGCAGGTCGGAGAGCCCGAGCAGGGCGGCAGTCTCCTCCACCCGGCGGCGGACCTCGGCCCCCGGCGTCTTCCGGAGCTTGAGCCCGAAGGCCATGTTCTGGAACACCGTCATGTGGGGGTAGAGGGCGTAGGTCTGGAAGACCATGGCGATGTCCCGCTCCCGGGGCGCCAGGTGGGTGACGTCCCGCCCGCCGATGCGGATCTCGCCGGCCGTCGCCTCCTCGAGGCCGCCGACCATGCGCAACACCGTCGTCTTGCCCGATCCCGACGGGCCGACGAGCACCAGGAACTCACCGTCGGCGACCTCGAGATCGAGCGACGACACCGCCACCGCCCCGCCCGGAAACGCTTTGGTGACACCGGACAGAACGATCTCCGCCATGCCGGTGGAAGCGTAACAACTGGCTATCGTGGCGCCGCTGATGCAGCCGAAACCCCCCCGCCTGCTGCCGACGCTGGGTCTCGTCGTCCTCTGGCTCGCCCTCTACTTCCTGTGGGTGGCGGTCCGCCCGACCGCGCCCGTCGTCACGACGCGACCGTCGAAAACGGCGACGACCACCACCACCGCCGAACCGCTGTTCAAGTTCAAGCCGTAGGACGGGCGCCCGGCGCCTCCGGCCGAACCGCGACCGGCTCCGGCTTCTTCGGCTCGTCGACGAGGAGCACCTCGTCGCCCGTGTCGTCGCCGAAGGTCGGGAAGTCGCCGGTGACGTCGACGACGTCGAGGTCGGTGGGAGGCATCGAACCCGGCGGCCGTTGCTCCGCCTGGGCTTCCGGCGTGGCGTCCTCCGGTGCCGGTCCGGGTGCCGGGGCCGGGACCGGGAGGACGCTGCTCCGGGCCGGGACCTCCGTCACGGCGGCGGCGGTCCGCTTGGCCGGCGGCGCCGACGCGGCGGCCGGGGCCTCCGCCGGCGGCGACGGCTGGGCCGCGGCCGGGGCCT
>Ga0070741_10019274_pt1 | contig 10918 bp, 8 predicted proteins | sample Coa_R1_4_FD_66440 | JGI IMG/M metagenome (GOLD analysis project Ga0070741, IMG submission 66440) | Surface soil microbial communities from Centralia Pennsylvania, which are recovering from an underground coalmine fire - Coalmine... | ecosystem: Environmental > Terrestrial > Soil > Unclassified ...
TCATTGCCGAGGGCAGCGACTGGAACTGGTGGTACGGCCCTGAACACCACTCGGCCAATGACCGCGACTTTGATGAGCTCTACCGTAAGCACCTGTCGAATGTTTACCAGGCCCTTGGAGCGACGCCCCCGGACTATCTGGCCCAACCCATCATGGGCGGGGTTGCGCGCCCGCTGTTTCAGCGGCAAACCAGCTACATCCGGCCCCGAATCACCGGCGACATGGTCCGCTACTTCGAGTGGATGGGGGCGGCGCACTACACCGCCGACCGCCGCTCCGGCGCAATGCACGGCAAAGTGTTCCTTCTGGATTCGATCTATGCCGGCATTGATGAGAAGAACGTCTATGGCCGCATGGACTTTGCGGGCGGGGTTCCGGACGGCGACTTTGAGATTGTCGTGAACCTGGAATCATGGTGTGACGACCACGCCGCTCCTCGCCGGGCACTACGCCTGGATGCGCGCCTGCACGCCGGGAAGCTGGCCGGTTATTCGCTGGCGGACAACGGAAATGCGCTGCCGCAGGATGAAGTGCTGGCGGTGCTGGCAAAGAACTTCGAATTCAAGTTGCCACTGGCGCTCCTGGCGGTCGAGCCGCCTGAGTCCTGGCAGTCCAGCCCAACTGCCGGGAAGATTCGCGTGCGCTTCAGCGTCTGGCAGAACCGGCTGCCGGCAGACGCGCTTCCCGTAGAGGGCTGGCTGGAACTCCAGCTCGTCAGTGAGGAAGATCTGGTCGAGCTCGCAATATAGTCCTCAGCCTGCAACGCACTTCGCCGGAACTTCATCGTCTAGTTTGAAAACGGGGAACGAAGGCTTCCTTCCGACCGCAGAAACTTGAGGCTATTCCTCCAGCTCTTGTTCGTGACTGGCCTTGGAGAGCTTGCGCAGCGAGAGGTGCCCGCGATGGGCGAGCAGGAGCCCGACCGGAACACAGGACATAAAACTGACCAGCCACAGCAGGATTCCGCAGCTGAGCGCGAGCTCCGGCGGGATTCCATAAATGACCTGGAGCGCGCCGATCACGGCCAGCTGGCTGCCGCCTCCAACTGCCGGCAACTGGACGATGGATCCTACCATGCTGAATCCCATCAGCAGCAGCACGTGTGGCACGTCCATGTCTGCCAGGTGCGGACGGTCTCCGACTTTCTTAATGCGCTTGTTGCCCCGGTACAGCCACAGGTCGCCCTGGAACTGTTTCAGCGAATAGCCCCTGCTCTGAAGGCCGTCGGCGAGCGCGGCGACCGTCTCCTCCGTCAGGGGCTCCCCGGCTGCTTCGGGCATGTCGGCCAGGCTGGCGGTCTCGACATCCACCGAGGGAAGCTCGTCCTGCGCGCTGGCGGGCTCGGCGGGATACGAATGCGCCACCTCGCGATAAGCCAGCGCGATGAGGAACCACATGGCGAGCGAGACAGCAATCAGCTGGAACAGCGACTTCATTCCGGCAATCGTATTCAGTCCCTCCCCAAACGCGCGGATACGCTGGTCCACCGCATGCGCCAGACGCACGGAAAACTTCGCTGTCAATTTGTGAAAAAAGGCTGCAACCTGGTGCCCGCGCCTGCGGATCAGCACCGCGATCACACTGGTGAAAGCGACGAGCCCGCAAAGCGCAACCGCCGCCATGCGAAACCGCTGAACGTACGGGTTCGCGCGAATCACCGCCGAGAAGAACACGTCCAGCGTCATCAGAACCGTGAACGCTCCGATGTCGAAAATGCGTTCCACGGTCCATACTCCCAGCTGCGAGGCGAACGGCAGGTTCTCGCGGCGCGCGATCAGATAGGGCCGGATGAATTCTCCCGGCCGCCCCAGCAACGCCAGACCGGTGAATCCGATAAAGGTGGGCGGAACCAGGCTGGCAGTGCTGGTGTTGCGCACGGGTTCGAGGAAGAGCTTCCAGCGCAGGGCTCGCAGGACGTAGGTAAGGTATATGAGAGCAATCGCGGCGGCCACATGCAGCGGCTCCACGCGGCTGGCGCTGCGGAAGCGCACCCAGTCGAAACTCCGCCAGTGCTGCACCTGGAGATAGATCAGCAGCCCCAGGATTGCCACGACCGCTGCGGTGGTCAGGATGCGTGTTTTGCTCATTCAGCTGTTGAACTGCCGGTGTGGCTGCAGTCTAACCTATATGAGACGGCACGATGGATCAACGAAGCAGGAGTCTTCAGCGCGAGGCGGTCTCCAACCCCTTCGAAACAGATGTGGTTGCGGTCTTGGACGCCGGCGCAGCCGCAGGGGCATTTAGGTTGGGCGCGGGCCTGGCCTGGCTCTTTGCCGCCGTCGCGGAACTTACTTTGACTGAATGCTGAGCGCCGGCTGCCGGACGCTTTGTCAATGCCGGGTTCGCGGCCAGCTTTTTCCGGTTGAAGTCGCGAATGATTCGCGTAATGTATGCCTGTGTCTCGTAGTAGGGAGGCACGCCGCGGTAGCGGTCCACACTCCTGGGCCCGGCGTTGTAGGCGGCCAGCGCTTTGACCGCATCGTAGTTGTACCTCTCCAGCAGTTCGCGCAGATAGCGGGTCCCGCCCTCCACGTTGGCATTGGGATCGAACGGGTTCTTGACCCCGAGCTGCGAGGCCGTTCCCGGCATCAGCTGCATCAGGCCCCGCGCGCCTTTCTTCGAAACCGCATTAGGGTGGAACCCGCTCTCCGCGCGGATGACCGAGTTGATGAAGTCGGGATCAATCTGGTGCCGCTCACCCGCCCCGTTGACGATCTCGTTCAGGGAGTGGTTGGTGAAGAAGCCTGTCGCCGCGGATGGCGTTTGCTTCGCCGGAGCCGCTGCGGCAGGCGCCGGTCTTACAGCCGGAGCGTCGTCCACCTCGAACCGCACAATCTGTTCGGTGGGAATCTCGATGTAGCCGCTGGAGGAACTGCTCAGATAGAGGCGCGTGACCGGGCCCAGAATCTGGCGCCGTTCATGCCGGATTGAGTTGCCGTTGCGCAGGACGGCCAGATCGGCAGCGCCAGCATTCAGCGACGCCCCGAATGCTGCGATCGCCACCGCGAATTGGGCCCTGGCTCTCAATGTGTCCGGCTTTGGGGACTAACGCAATTCACTGGAGCAACTCTGGACGGAAACCTGTTTTCCCCTCGTGAGCTCTGTGCGTGCCAACACCTGCTCGATCGCTGCCGCCACGCCGTTCTGATCGTTTGAGAGCGTGACCGGCCACCCCTGCGCCTTCAGTTCCTCCGGCGCATTCCCCATGATAAACGGCACCCCGGCAAAGGCAAGCATTTCAACGTCATTGTAGTTATCACCGATGGCCATGACCTGGTCGCGGGGGATGCCGCGGTGCCGCGCCCATCGCTCCAGCGCGTGTCCCTTAGAGCAGCCCCGGTTCAGGACATCCACAATCGTGAGGTCACGCAAGGGATACTCTGTTCGCAGCACTGTGATTTGGTCGCGCAAACCGCTCACCTGAAGCTGCTCGAGCGCCTGGCGCATGCGCGCGATCGAGCCGCAGAACATGGCCTGCACCGGGTCGGTCACCAGCGCGTCCTCCAGCGGCACCACAAACTGGATGAATTGCCGGTTCTTCTCCAGCCAGCGTTGGATACTGATTGTCAGCTCATCCATGCGCTCCAGCACCAGCGCCCCTTCCGATTCCTTATCGAACGTGACTACCGTATTGCCGCGAAATTCCCGCATCGCCGCGCACAGCCGGCGGCAAGTCTCGGCCGGCAGAAGATCGCGGTGGAAGTTCTCTCCGCTTAGCGAGCGCGTGACCGCGCCGTTCGAGCTGATCAGCCATAGATCAAACCCCAGCTGGCGCGCCATCGCCAGCGCAAAGGCATGCCGCCGTCCGGTAACCAGCACGACTTCAACGCCTGCGGTACGCGCCCGGCGAAGGGCGTGCAGGTCTGCCTGCGAGATTTGAAATTGGGAACTCAGCAGGGTGCCGTCAATATCCACAGCAAGAAGACGGATGGGAGGGGTCACTGCAGGAATTCTAACATTGGCTTCAGGCTTCAGCGGATGCCCTTCGCGAGCCGAGGTTTCGAAACGTGCAGGGACGGACGCCCTCGTCCGCCCCCTTTATCGCCCGAAGCCCGCCTGGCGCTCTCGTCTTGAACTCTGAAGCCTGCAGCCTGATTCCTGTCGCCGATAACCGGCCAGTGACCACAAGCCACTGCCAATTGGGCTCCTTCTTCTGCTATATTGCGCAGAACGTATGGGGTACTTCTATTCTTTCTTGTTTCCCTGGAACTTCGTCCTGCAGGGGATTGCCATCATTCACTTCATACGCCGTCGTCCGGACACCTATTGGCTCTACGTCATCCTGATAGGCGGCGGCCTGGGCTCGATCGTCTACATTTTTGTCGAGGTGTTGCCCGACCTGGGTCTGCTGCGCGAATCGTTCAGAGTCTTCCCGCGCCGGCGGCGGATTCGCGAGCTGGAAGCCATGATCCTCGATAATCCATCTGCGGGAAATTACGAGGAGTTGGCCGATCTCTATCTGGATGAGAAGAAGTATGCCCGTGCCCGCGAGTGTTTCGACAAGGCGATTTCGTCGCGCACCGACTCGCCGGACCCGTTCTATCGCCGTGCTCTGGCTGAAATCGAACTCGCCGACTTTCCTGCCGCAGCCGCGGACCTGGAGCGCGTGGTGGCGAAAGACCCTAAGTACGACTTCCACCGCGCCGCTGGTCTGCTGGCACATGCTTACGCCAAGTGTGGGCAAGCGGAGAAGGCCGACGCGCTATTTCAAAAGACCACTCAGATTTCCACTCTGTCGGAAACCTATCTGAACTACGCCAATTTCCTGGCTTCACAAGGGCGGCGCGCCGAGGCGCGGGAGTGGAGCCAGCGCATCCTCGCCAAGAAGCCCACCCTTCCCGGATATTTGCGCAGACGAGAGCGCCCCTGGTTCCGCAAAGCCAAGGGACTGCTCAAGCAGTTGCCCGCCTCTTAGGGAGGCGCGGCAACCCATCGGGATTGTGTCGAGCGCACGAACTCACTGGCGCCGGAATTGGCTGATCCCGACCCGGCTTTAGCTCCTCTGGTTAGCCCCGGGGATCAGGTCCGGAAATCTCGAGCCGCCGGGTCGGCACGGCATAAACCGTGCCCTGATTCACAACAGTTCGGGCCCTTATACAACCGCGAAGGAGCTTCCCGGCAGGCTCACCGCACCGGGACGCCCAAAACGGCCACGGCCTGGGCCGGCGACAGGCGCACCATGATCGTGTCCTCGTGCCCGCAGCTGATGATGGTGTTTTCGTGATTCTTCTCCCGGACCCAGATGACCCGTTCCGGGTTCACATAGACTTCCATACCGTCTACGTCCTCGAACATTACGAACTCCACGTCGCCTCCTTTGCAAGCAGTGCGGGTTGGACAGATCTCCGCCTGGCAGGAACATACCACGCGTGGGCCGCTGCTTTCATGGACATCGTCTCCTGCTACACTCTTCGCGTGTCCAGGGTCACCCATCTTGAATGCACCAAGTGCAGCAAACGTTTTTCACCAGAGACCCCGCAGAATGTTTGTCCTGAAGATGCTGGAGTCCTGTTTGCGCGCTACGACCTCCAGGCCTTAAAGCAGGACTTTAAGCCGGCGCTTCTGCCAGGCAGGGAAGCCAGCCTATGGCGGTACCGCGAGGTTTTGCCCGAGGTTCCGCCAGTTACGCTCGGAGAAGGATTCACTCCCATTCTGCGCAGCCGAGAATTCCCGAACGTGTGGATCAAGGACGAGGGCTTAAATCCCACGGGTTCCTTCAAAGCTCGGGGTGTTTCCGTCGCCATCAGCGTAGCCAAGGCTCTCGGCCTGAAGAAACTTGCGATGCCCTCTGCGGGCAATGCCGCCGGCGCGTTGGCCGCCTACGCCGCCGCTTCTGGGCTGGAGGCGCACATTTTTATGCCGCGCGACGTGCCCGCAGCCAACCGCATGGAGTGTGAAGCCTACGGGGCGAAGATCACGCTGGTGAACGGCCTCATCTCCGACTGCGCTCGTATGGTTTCCGAGCGCAAAGACAAAGAGGGCTGGTTCGACCTTTCCACGTTGAAAGAGCCTTACCGCGTGGAAGGGAAAAAGACGATGGCATACGAGCTGTTCGAGCAGCTCGGCGGCAGATTGCCCGATGCCATCATTTTCCCGACCGGCGGAGGTGTCGGCGTGATCGGGATGTGGAAGGCGTTCGACGAGATGGAGCAGCTAGGCTGGATCGGCGCTGACCGCCCTCGCATGATCGCGGTGCAGGCCCAGGGCTGCGCTCCCATTGTTAAAGCTTTTCGTGAGGGTAAAGCCAGCGTTGAACCGTGGAAGGACGCCTCGACCATTGCCGCCGGCCTGCGGGTGCCGAAGCCATACGGCGACTATCTCGTGCTCGACATCCTGAGGAGGAGCCGGGGAACCGCAATAGCGGTAAGCGATCAGGAGGTCAGAGATGCGGTGCGGCACTGGGCGAGCAAGGAAGGAATCTTTGCCGCGCCCGAAGGGGCCGCCGGTCTCGCTGCCTATCGCAAGCTCCGCCAGGCTGCAGGTACGGAACAGCCGTTCCTCCTGCCGGACGACAGCGTCGTCCTGTTCAACACCGGCACTGGACTGAAGTACCTCGACGTGCTGCAAGACAAGAAGGATCCGCCCAACCGGCAAATTGGCGGAATTATTGGGCCGTACTGAGGCGCACGGAGCGGCGCCTCGGGCCCAGAACTATCCAGCTACTGACTACCAGCCACTAGCCGCTGACCACTCCTTCCAAATCGGTGCTACATTTTCCTTAGCCGACCCCCATGGACCAGAGCCTCAGTCTGATTCTCATCAACCTGCTGGTGAAGCTGGGGCTGGCCGCAGCTCTGGCAGCGGCGCTGGTGCGCTCGGTCGAATTCAAGTCGCTGCTGTTTCGCGACCACCGCTCGATCCGCGATCAAATCTACCTGGTGCTTTGGCTTGTGGTTTCCAGTTGGATCGGGAAAGCGCTGGCTCTTGGCATCTGGATCCGGTTTGGTCCGGCACAGACCGTCATCGGCGATCTTTCCTTTGAAACCGCCATTCTTCTGGGTGCGTTGGCAGGCCCGTTCGCGGGTGTGGCGGGCGGGGCGCTGATGGCGGTGCCGCCGTTGTTTAATGGCGCGTGGGTGCTACTGCCGCTGAACGTTTTTGTGGGATTGATCGCAGGCCAGCTGCGGGAATTCAGTCCCAGTCACGAGGAGATCTGGAAATTCTCTCCCTTCAATTACATCAGCGTCCTGCGCTGGGTCCGCCGCACTGAGCCGCGCCCCAGGTTCTTCGAGTGGCAGCTGATGTTCCTGGTCACGATCCTGCTGCTGCGGTTCGTTTATAGCACCGCCGCGCGCTGGATGCCGGGCTATGCCTATATGGCAAACCCGCGCTGGGTGGACGTACTGACCTACGCCACTTCGGTGATCGTCATCGTCATTGAGCTGAAGATCTGGAATGGCGTTCGCCTGCAGATCAAGCTGGAAGAGCAGGAACGCCTGCTGCTGCAGGCGCGCATGGCAGCGTTGCAGAACCAGATTAATCCCCATTTCCTGTTCAACACCCTGAATTCGGTATCGTCGCTGGTGCGCATTGCGCCGGACACCGCCCGTGAGCTGATCATTAAGCTGGCAACCATCCTTCGGCGTCTGCTGCACAGCGGGGACGCGTTTGTTCCCCTGCAGGAAGAGATTGAGTTTATCGACAACTATCTGGACATCGAGGTCGTGCGCTTTGGCCGCGACAAGCTGAAAGTCGTGAAAGAACTGGACCCGGTATCGCTGGATGTGATGGTGCCCAGCATGCTGTTGCAGCCCCTGGTTGAAAACTCCATCAAGCACGGCCTGTCGTCGAAGATTGACGGCGGCAGCATTACGCTGCGCAGCGAGCTCTCGGATACGTTCGTCACCATTGAAGTGCAGGACGACGGTGTCGGGATGGGATCAGCGCAAATCTTCGAGCCGCCGACCGGCCTGGGCAAGGGCGGCATCGGCATGGCCAACGTGGCGGAGAGGCTGAAGGTGCTCTACGGCGATGCCGCCCGCATGACCATTGACAGCCCGAACGGCGCCGGCACCCTGATTCGGCTGCGCCTGCCGATTCTGCCTGGCGACGCCAGTCTGACGACAGCCGCTAAGAAGAACGCTCCAGCACCTGCCGGTAAAACTCTTCATACTGTGGAATGATCTTTTTCGCGGAGAAACGCTCCGCCGCGGCCTCCCGGCATTCTCTGCCCATTTTGCGCAGACGGGATTCATCCCCCAAAAGGTCAATCGCGTAGTTGGCCATCGTTTCCACGTCGCCGACGTCCGCCATCCATCCTGTCTTGCCATGTTCGATGACTTCGGGGATTCCTCCCACCCGCGTGGCAATGGGCACCACCTCTGAAGCCATGGCCTCAAGCGCGGCCAGGCCAAAGGATTCCAGCTGGCTGGGCAGGAGCAACACGTCGGCGATGGCCAGCTTCTCCGAGACCTGCTCCTGCTTTCCCAGGAAAATCACGTCCTGATGAATGCCTTTCTGAACCGCAAGCCACTCTGCCGGCGACCGCTCCGGGCCATCGCCCATCAGCAACAGCTTGGCAGGAACCTTCTTCCGCACCCGGTCGAAGATTTCAATCACGTCGGTGACACGCTTCACCGGACGGAAGTTCGAGACATGCACCAGGATGCGCTCGCCGTTTGGGGCATACTCGGCCCGGCCGGCGCTGCGGTCCTTTTCCCGGCAGTACAGCTCGCAGTTCACGAAGTTGTAAATCACGCGAATGTGGTTCTGGATAGCGAACTCGCGCAGGGTACGTTCCCGGAGGTACTGCGAGATCGCGGTGACGCCATCGCTCTGCTCGATGGAAAAGCGGGTGACCGGGAGGTAAGAGCGGTCCTGACCAACCAGCGTGATGTCTGTGCCGTGCAGAGTGGTTACGAAAGGCAGCCGGCGGCGTTTGGGCCCCCAGGCGAGCATCTGCCGCGCCAGCATCGCGCTCACCGAGTGCGGGATGGCATAGTGCACATGCAGCAGGTCGAGCTCATAGAGCTCGGACACTTCGGCCATGCGCGTGGCCAACGCGAGGTCATAAGGAGGATATTCGAACAACGGGTATCGCGAGACCTCAACCTCGTGGTAGTGAATGTTCGGCGCGGGACGATTCAGCCGGATCGGCTGCGCGTAGGAAATGAAGTGAATTTCATGCCCGCGCTGCGCCAGTTCCAGTCCGAGTTCGGTGGCGACTACACCGCTGCCGCCATAGGTCGGATAACAGGTGATCCCGATCTTCAACCTGCGCTCCTCAGCCATGCTGATTGGATGGCGCGAAGCCGGCGGAGATTCAGATTTCGCGCTATGTAAGGCTTTCCGCGCCCCGGGGAACTTCCTTCACGCGGATTCACGCGGAGCAACGCCGATTATTTCACGAGCATATCTCGTTCATCCGGGTGAATGCGCGGGGAGGACGTTGTCTTTGCAGTGCCCCTTGCCCGCAGAAAAACTCAGGGGACGCTTTCGCGTCCCCATTGGTTTACCCTGCGATCAGCCGTTCAGTGCTTCTTGGCTTTTTTCGCTTTCTTCTTAGCTGCCATGGTTGCCTATTCTCCCTTCCATTCTTCATGGACTATGCAACGGTCATCTGTTGCAACTGTCTGAATGTATAGAGTCATTGAAATGTGAAGTCAAGCAAAAAATGATGTGCGGTGAAGGGCGAAGCGGCGGTACGAAAGTCACGGACCAGTCCGCGCATGGAAGATTCATCGCGCGCGCAGAAAAAATTGCCTTGAGACACTGCTCGCAACGGTGTTGTTTCAACCTTCGATACTCCCGGCCGTTCCGGTGACGTCGCGGCCTGGAACGTCCGGTTTTGTTCTCGCAAGAAGCCTATAATTTCTTGCAGGGAATCATTGCAGGAGGGCTGTCATGATCAATGAAGAAGTCGTCATTATTTCTGCTTGTCGAACGCCAGTAGGAAAGTTCCAGGGAAGCTTATCGGACCTCACCGCAACTCAGCTCGGCGCCATTGTGGTCCGCGAAGCGGTCAAGCGCGCCGCGGTTGAACCGGCCCAGGTGGATGAGTGCATCATGGGCAACGTGATTTCCGCGGGCCTGGGCCAAAACCCCGCCCGTCAGGCCGCCATCTTCGGCGGCCTGCCGCCGGAAGCCGGCGCTATGACCATCAACAAAGTTTGCGGATCGGGACTGAAGGCGGTGGCCCTGGCGGCGCAAGCCATCCAAACGGGGAATAGCACTTTAGTTGTAGCTGGGGGAATGGAATCTATGACCAATGCCCCTTATCTGCTGCCCAACGCGCGCAAGGGGTTCCGTCTGGGGAATGTGGAAGCTGTGGACGCCATGATCCGCGACGGTCTCTGGGACATTTATAACGACTACCACATGGGCATCACAGGCGAGAACGTTGCGGAGAAGTACGGCATTACGCGCGAAGAGCAGGACGAGTTCGCGGTGAACTCGCATCGCAAGGCTGTCGCCGCAATCAAAGAATGCCGGTTAAAGTCTCAGATCATTCCCGTCGAGCTTCCCGCCAGGAAGAAAGGTGCGCCGCCGGTCATCTTCGACAAAGATGAGTGCCCACGCGAAGACACCAGCATCGAGGTGCTGCGTGCGCTCAAGCCCGCTTTCAAGAAAGACGGGACGGTCACCGCGGGCAATGCTCCGGGAGTCAACGACGGCGCGGCCGCTGTGGTCGTGACCAGCGCGACCAAGGCGGAGCAGCTGGGAGCAAAGCCCATGGTTCGCATTGTTGCCCAGGCCACCAGCGGGGTTGACCCTAAATGGGTCATGATGGCTCCCGTGGGAGCGGTCCGAAGGATCTGGGAGAAGACTGGGTGGAAGAATGAAGATGTAGACCTGTACGAACTGAACGAGGCCTTCTCAGTTCAGGCGCTCGGCGTGATGCGTGAGCTCGGGCTGAATCCCGACAAGGTCAACGTGAACGGAGGAGCGGTTGCCATCGGCCATCCGATCGGCGCAAGCG
>Ga0070741_10019275_pt1 | contig 10918 bp, 5 predicted proteins | sample Coa_R1_4_FD_66440 | JGI IMG/M metagenome (GOLD analysis project Ga0070741, IMG submission 66440) | Surface soil microbial communities from Centralia Pennsylvania, which are recovering from an underground coalmine fire - Coalmine... | ecosystem: Environmental > Terrestrial > Soil > Unclassified ...
CCTTCTTCTGGTGGGGTCATGACGGCAGCTCCGGTACCGCACTGCGCGACCGGCAAAAGGCATGGGTGGCGATGTGGCGCAGCATGGTGAACGGCCTGGTGATCAAACGGGGTTTGAACAACCTGCTGTTCGTGTTCGGAACCAATCAGGTCGATTACGACGGCGTTGCCGCGCCGCTGACCTACTATCCCGGCGGGAGCTCCGCCGACGTCGTCAGCATGGATATTTATCAGGACAACCTGAATATGGCCGCCGACGAGCGCGGCCTGCAGCACTACGCCGCCCTTGTCAGCACCGGTAAGCCCTTCGGACTGGCCGAATTCGGACAGAACGAAAACGGCGGCACGCCAAACGGCGCGGCCTGGGACGCGCGCACGCTGGCCAACCGGATCCGCGACAGCTACCCGCGCACGACTTTCGCAGTCGCGTGGTATACGAGCGACGACAACGGCACGCCGTATATCTTCGCGCTGCCGGACATCGCCCATACGATGGATCTGCTGCACGATCCATTGATTGAGACTCAGCGGTAGAAAACGAAGATGTAAATCATGCGTTCCACCACTTTATCGATCATTGCGGCCGCGGGATTCGCGGCCGTTTCCACAGCGGCATCCGTCCAGGACTTTACAATCCGGATGCAGACTGACGCGGGCGACACCTCGGCCTATTACATCCGCCAAAACGCAGTCCGTTACACCAATGCCGCTGTGAATTCGGATTGATCTACCGGCTCGACCAGAACATCGTCGTCCTGCTCAACGCGACGTCCAAAACCTACCGGATAGTAAGTCCTGCGGAAGCGCTTTCTCCAAACGGCCGTCAGGACAGCAGAAAGAGCTGTTCCGCCGGTTAGGCTTCGACGCGGCGCCCACGGTCACCAGGCTCGGGCCCGGAGAAACCATCGCAGGCTATACGTCGGAGAAATACCTGGTGGCCACTGCCGGCCGGTCCTAACGCAGCCCGCATCATTGGGCGGCACTCGTAACTACCCGACAAGAACCCTGGTATATTTGTTGGACCTTACGTTAGGTTATGGACTGGCTTAACTTTGCTGTCTTGCCCGATCTTCTTCCTCGCGGGAAAGGTCCAACGGTGGTACATGCGTCTGCTTACGCGGCCGTTGCCTGACGATTTCTTCAATCGAATCTCCGCTTTGTCGCCGGACGACCCCCGACGCAATGCTGTGAACACATTTCTGCGCGCCAGGGCGCGCCAACTTAAAACTCAGCAGAACACGGAATGAAAACCAAGAATCCAGACTGCGACCGGTTCAACCAGAGGCGCGTACTATTGTAGGAACGGGCCCCTTTCATCCGCCGAATCTTCTGAAATGAAAATTGCCAGCTGGAACATCAACTCGATCCGACGACGCCTCGACCTCGTCCTCGATTGGCTGAACCGCCATAAACCCGACGTCCTCTGCCTGCAGGAGACGAAGGTGGAAGACCATCTCTTTCCGGTCATGGCCTTCCAACTCGCCGGCTATCACTCGACCTTCCGCGGCATGAAGAGCTACAGCGGCGTCGCCACCCTGAGCCGCCGTGAGCCCGATCGGGTCCTGCACGGGCTGCACGAAGGCCCCGATAACGAGGACTGCCGTGTACTCCTCACGGTGATCGACGGCCTTCCCGTCCTCAACACGTACGCGCCGCAGGGCTCCAAGGTGCCTTCCGACAAGTTCAATGCCAAGCTGGAATGGTTCCTTCGCATCAGGCGCCTCTTTAATGAGCAGCTCGATCCCGCCAAGCCCGCTATCTGGGCGGGAGACTTAAACGTCGCGCCGGAGCCCATTGACGTATACCACCCCGATCGGCGCGTCAATGACCCCGATTTCCACATTGACGCCCGGAACGCGTACAAGAATGCGGCCGCATGGGGTTGGATCGACACATTCCGGCGCCTCCATCCTGACGCCGTGCAGTACACGTACTGGGACTATTTCCGCAACGCATTCGCCCACAACTGGGGCTGGCGCATCGACCACATCCTGGCCACCGAACCCTTGGCCGCTCGTTGTAAAGCAGCCGAAGTCGACATGGAAGCCCGCAAGGGTAAAGACGCTTCCGACCATACGGCAGTCTGGGCGGAGTTCGAAAACCAGTAACGCGCATTCATTGCGGGCAGAGACGGGTGCACGTATCTGTTTCGCAAAATGCGGCCGAATTGGACCTCCGATGTCAGACCACCCGGCGACCCTTGCCACTCCGCCGGCCCACTCCGCCGTCGCTTTTGAGCGCGGAAATAGTTGAGGATGAGTTCGCGATGGTTGCGGAGCGAGCGGGCGATTTTCTTCATGGGCTCAATGCGGGAGCGCATAGTCTGCCGGGCACCACTCGTCGAGGAATTTTCCGGCCCAGCCAGGCGAACTATACTCCCAGAGTTGCTGAAAGGCCTCTTTCAGAAGGTAGGCGCGGACGGTCTTGAGATTGTAGCGGAGGAGATCGCGCAACCGGAAGTGCTGGGCGGTGCCAAGGTTCTCACTGCGACTGAGCAGCAGCCAGCGGGATTTCCTGAGGATCGGGCGCGGCCCTCAGGTCTCATGCGGCTGGTTTCCTCGGCGCGGACGTTGTCCAGTGCCTTCTTCATATGGCGACGACGTGGAAGCGGTCGAGGATATGCAGCGCCTCGGAGCAGTTTTCGCGGATCAGCTTCAGATAGGGCTCCCACATGTGGGAACAGACGAATACGATTCTGGAAATTACGTTCTTGCCCATAGCGGCGAAGAATCCTTGGAAGGATTCGATGGTTCGCTCCTTGCCTACCCAAAGAAGGCGGGTAACTCCCAGATCAATTTGATAGACCAGGGTGAGGTATTTGTGCCCTTTGGAGTACTGAATTTCATCCACGCCGATAGCGTCGATCTGGCCCAGCGTTCGGTGTTCCAGACCCCAGGTGACGACATGTTCGACTGCATCGAAGACCTTATCCCAGGAGGTGCGAAAGGCCTCCGCCGTCTCTTTCCATGACAGTCTCCTCGCCCATTGGGCTAGGAAGAGCATATAGGCTTTGGTCAGTGTGCGTTTGCCGTCGCCCCAGGGAACTTCTTCGACAGCCACAGCACCGCAACGGCGACAATCGACGCGCCGCATGGTGTACAGAAGGACGACCAGAAACCCCCATAGGGGAATGAACTCAAAGCGCCGTTCGCTGAGTTGGTCGTAACCGGGTGCCGGCAAATGGCAGCGCGAGCAGACTGCATTCGAGCCCTTGCGCGGTCGCACGGAGACTTCTATGCTCTTGTTATCGGCACTGAAGTGGACATGCTGGTAGACAAAACCCCGGAAACGATGGCATCGGTTGAGAATCGTGATCAGTTCCATGACGCGGGCGCGGAGGCGATCGGCGCAGAAACCGCTACCATAAACCGCTCCGAGGCCCAGTTCGCGTTTCCGCCCCGTTAACTGTGCCCTTCGGGGAGATCGTCAAAGATCTCAATGCAGGGTTCTGAGAGCACCACCTTGAACCACGGCGGGGGCCGCGGGATAGGTAAACACTGGGCGAGGGAGGTTCATTTCATACCGCATCATCACAGCAAAAACCCCATTGGTGACTCACTCGTGCCGTACGGCAGTCATTGGATCGATGCGAGAAGCCTTCGTCGCAGGCACGTAACCAGCCGCAAGTACGGCGCTAAGGAGAACGACTACTGCCAATACCAGAGTATCTGCGCTGTTCGGCTTCACACCGAAGAGAAAAGACTCTACGAATCTCGAAATCGTGAGCGCCATGGGCACGCCGATCGCGAGCCCGACCACCGCCAGCACAAACGCCTGGCGCAACACCATCCAAATGACCGTCCGGCGCTGCGCTCCCAGCGCCATCCGGATCCCGATCTCCCCCGTGCGCCTCGCGACCGTGTACGACATTGTGCCGTACAGCCCGACACAGGCGATGAGCAATGCGAGCACGGCGAAGGCGGTGCAGAGGCTCGCGAAGATGATTTCCTGATTCATCATCTGATCGATCTGGGCCGCTTGTGTTTTGACATCCGTCACGGGAGCGCGCGCGTCCACCTCGCTCACGATCGCGCGCACTGTGTTGACGTAGCGAAGCGGGTCGCCGTTCGTGCGAAGGGCGAATGTCATGTCTTCGACCGGATAGTACGAGCCTTGGTTGAACGGTACGTATGCGATATCCCGGAACTCGCCCTTTAGCGCGCCATAGCGCGCATCCTTGGCAACACCAACGATCTCCACGTCCCGGTTTTCCAATGGCGGCCGACGGCTGATGACAACATGCTGCCCCAGCGGATTCCGATCGGAGAAGTTTCTCTTGGCGTACGCTTCACTCACCACGGCGACCGGCTGGGAGCCGGGCTGGTCGCGATCGTCAAACGCGCGCCCCAGCACTACGGGGATCTGCATCGTCTTGAAGAAATCGGGCGCGGTCATCAAAATATGAGTCGAAATTTGTCGCTGCTGCCCCACCGGCACGACCCATCCGGACCACGTGCCGGCCCCGAGCAGCGGCGAATGGGAGGCGCTTGCGGCGCGCACGCCTGGAATGGCGGAGAACCGCTTCTGCAGATTGGTGTAGAACGTGATGATCTCCGGGTCCCGGTGTCCCGCCTGCCTCGCGTTGATCTTGAATAGCAGCACGTTTTCGCGGTTGAATCCCAACTGGATCGCTTGCAGATTCGACAAGGTTCGCACAAACAGTCCGGCCGCCACGAGCATCAGCAGGGATAGGCCGATCTGAGTCACCACCAGGATCTGGCCAAGGCTCGCGCGGCGGAACGAATGCTGCGAACCCGGCTGTCCTGCCCGCGATTCTTTCAGGGCTGGCATCACATCGGCGCGCGTCGACTGCAGCGCCGGAGCAAGCCCGAACAGCAGCCCTGTAAGCAGAGATAGAGCCACAGCCGCGCCCAGCACGTGCCAGTTCAGCTCCGGACGCAGATTGAAATCCGGGTTTCCGTTCGCCAACAACAGACTAAGGAAGCGAATGCCCCATATCGCGAATGCTACGCCCAGGATGCCGCCGATCGACGCGAGCAGCACGCTCTCCGTCAAGAGTTGGCGGATCACACGGAATCGTCCAGCCCCAATGCTAAGCCGCACCGCCATTTCGCGCCGGCGCGCGCTCGCTCTCGCCAACAGCAGGTTCGCGATGTTAGCGCAGGCAATCGCCAGGATGAGGCCCACCATGGCCAGCAACACGTACAATGGTTTTGAGTACAGCCTCCGCAGCGTATTGAGCCCCGTCGCGCCTTCCCGGATCAACAGTTCCGGAAGCGTCGCGCGCTCGCGGTCGTTGGCCGCCGTGGAAGCAACCCATTCGTGAAACAGGGGGCCCAGTGCGGCCTGCGCTTGCGTCAGGCTAATACCCGTACGCAGGCGCGCCATCATTTCGAGCCAATAGTAGTTTTGGTCCAGGTATACCTGAGGATCGGTCGCTCTTGCACGGATCGGAAGCAGCAGATTGGTGTGCAGGGGAATGTAGAAGTCTGGTGCCGCTGCGGGATCGACGCCGAAGAATCCCGGTGGCGCAACTCCCGCTATGGTGAACGGAACGTTATTGATGAGGATGGACTGACCGGGTGCGCTCGCTGCGTCGCCGAATCGCCTTTGACTATATGGGAAAGCCAGGACCGCGATGGCCGGCGCTCCAGCGCGATCGTCATCGGGAATAATCATGCGTCCCGCGGCGGGTGATACCTCCAGTCCACGAAAATAGTCCCCGGAGACGAACTCGCCGCTGGCCTGCTCGGCCTGGCCCCTCACCATCACGTTGACCTTGCGTGTGGGGTAGTAAGCGAACACGCTCGAGAAAACCGCGCGGGAGTTGGTCCGGATGAGCTCGAAGGCCGGAAAAGGAAAGATTCCGGCGATCTCTCTATATTTGTCATTACTCCAAGTGCTGCCGCTCATGCCTCGCATCACGAAATCGCGTCCGGTGGGGTTGGCACCCCAATTCACTACGGCCAGCGACGCGGGATCGGAGACCGGCAGCGAGCGCAGGAGGAGCATATCCATGAAGCTGTAGATCGCCGTGTTGGCGCCGATGCCGAGCGCCAGCGACAAGATCGCCAGCATGCTGAAAGTCTTGTTCGCGGCCATGGCCCGAACGCCGTAACGGCAGTCCTGCGCCAGTTGTTCCAGGTAAGTCCAACTCCACATGGCTCGACTCTGCTCCTTTATTCGTGTGATGTTGCCAAACTGTCGCAGGGCCGCCTCCCGGCAGCCCCGTTCCTCCTCGGCGAGTGCCAGATGATGGCGTATTTCTTCATCGAGGTCGCGCTCGAGTTCAGCCCGGTGCAATGAAAACCAGATCCTTCGAAGCGCCTGTTTCATACCGCTTCGATCACGCGTGCGATCGCTCCCATGACCTGGTCGAACTCGCGCAGTTCGCGGGCGAGTTGCTTGCGGCCCTCGGATGTCAGCTCGTAGAACCGTGCCCGGCGGTTGTTTTCCGACTGCCTCCACTCCGCCACCACCCAGCCTTTGACGAGCATGCGCTGGAGAGCGGGGTACAACGAGCCTTCCTCCACCTGTAGAACGTTATCGGACGTCTGCTGAATGTGCTGTGCGATGCCATAACCATGCAGCGCTCCCCGGCGGGCCAAAGTCTTCAAAATCAGCATGTACAACGTGCCGGGTGGAATATCGGGCCGGTTTTCCATAGTAAACCTATACAACGCTAGACTATGGAAGAGCCTTTTCGGATAGCAGGATTATTCATGGCGCGTCGCTGATCATGTGGGCTAGCCGTTCGACCGTGGCCGCAGGCGCTCCATACGGCGGAGCGTTGAGCGGGAGAGGTCAAACTGGTTCGAAAAGGCAACCGGCTACGAAAAAAACCTATGCCCCACGGCACCGGTTCGCCGGCGAGGCGAGCCGGCCTTCCCGGCACCATTTGGCTGTACAGCGACCCACAGATTCCTCCGACGAGCCCAAAAGGCGAAATCGGTTTGACGATGACGGCACACAGACCTCCCCGTGACGGAAACTGTAAAACGTGCTTCCCTAGAGCCGGCACTCGGAGCAGACTGGCAGCCTTTGGCCATAACCGGGGACAGACGAATCCGTCCCTGACAGGTTACTGAAAAGGTCTCAGACGGCTTGTTCGCCAACCGAACTGGTTGGATCTACGTGAAATTGAACGGCGAAAAAATTCTCCGACACCCTTTTTCGGCAACTTGCTAGCTAAGCTAGCCGCGAACCTGCAATCAGCAAGATACGGGTCCGTCGAGTGAACAGACCCATCTGTCCCCGTTTTCGCGACAGGCTGCTGTCGTCTTGCACTCACCTGGGTTGCGTTACTTGAGCAGATTCCCCGTCCCCTTGCGGATAAGGGATCACTCTTCCCGAAACGAGCGCATGTTCCCTCTCTGAACCGGCAATACCCAAACTCTGATCCTGTCGCAGCGGTATACAACTTCAGCGGACTGCACGCCACATGAATTTTGGATTGTGACTGATGAAAATTACAATCGGATACCGGCGCGGTGACAACTAGGCTGCGGTTACTTCCAGACTACAAGCGACTGCACTACGAGATTACACCAGTGCTGTAAATAGCATATTCTCGCACTCGATTCTGGATGCCGTGGATATACTCCGGTGTCCGTCTGGAAATTATCGCTTCTCTCCCTGAAAGACCAACCGGTTTCATGCTCAAAAATGGTGTCGGACTGCCTTTTCGCCAACTCAACTGCTTGAAACTGCAGTACGCCACCCGGAAAAAAGATTGTCTGATACCTGTTTTTCGGCGTCCTGCCACGCTAGAACTCGACCCGTGCACCGACGCGAACCTGGCGCTCACCGGACGAAGAAGTAATCTGGCCGAAAGTCGTGCTTGTGTATCCTCCCGTGGGGTCTGCAAAGTGCGTCGTGTTGGTCCAGTTGAACATGGATGCCATGACATTCAGGCGAATGCGTTCGTTGATGCTGAAGATGCGTGACACAGTGAGATTGTGGTTGACGTAGCCGGGCCCGCGCACAAGATTGCGTCCGGCGTTGCCGATCGCGCCGGCCACAGGATCGACAAAAACACTGGTATCGAACCATAGTTGGCCTTTGCCGGTTCCGCCCAAAATGTTCACAGGACCGGTGACACTGGGACGATTCGTAAACCCCTGGCCGGTGACATTGGAATTCTTCACGCCCGTGATTGCGATCGGCTCGCCGCTCCGCGCCGCGAAGACTCCACTTAACTGAAACCCGCCGAAAATGGCAGCCGCGGCACCGTGTTTGAAAATCCAGCCGTCCTTGCCGAAGGGCAGCGGTACTACGTGGCTGATCACCAGGTTGTGTGTACGGTCAAACGTGGACGGTCCCCGGTTGAGATCGATATTGAGCGGAATCGCCACCGTGAACGCGTCGGTATAATCGAGGGATTTGCCAAAGGTGTAAGAAGCGGTCACGGTGCCCGCCTTTCCTATACGGCGCTCCACGTGGGTCTGGAGCGCGTGATACGAAGAGCTCAGCATGTAGTCGTAAAGGGTCACGTCCGCGGTCCGGTTATAAAGCAGGGCGAAGGGGCGGGCGGAAGTAGCAGCGCCGGGAGCGGCTGCGTTGAGGTTCACGTTGCCCGAGATGCGCGTGCCCAGGTTGCCAACGTAGGAGCCGGTGAAAACGAAGCCTCGCCATCCGTGTTCGAGGGTGATGTTATAGGCCTGAACATACCCGCGGCGGCCGTTTTTATTGAACATGGCTAACGCCGTGTTGCCCGGCACGTCGACGATACCGGAAGAGACGTCTACCGGCTGCGCTACCGGCGCGCCATTGGCAATGTTGCCCGCCGGCTGCAACGAGTTCGCACCCGTCAACTGAATCTGAATAGTGGACGGATAGTTCTTCGGGGCAAGGGAATTGATCCCCTGCGGAGTGTAGCTGATGCCGTAGCCGGTCCGCAGGACCGTCTGCGGCCCGATTCGGTACGCCACGCCCAGACGGGGAGCGAAATCGTGGAAATCCGTGTTGATATTCAAGCGCATCCCGTTCGGTCCGTAGCCCCCTACAATCAGTTTGTTCGTCGACGGGTCATAGGTGCTCTGGTCCCCAGGATTGGCGGCTCTGGCAAAGGGCACGATCTCGTATCGCAGGCCGATGTTGACCGTCAGCTTGGGCGTCACCTGCCACCGGTCCTGGACGTAAGTGTAATATTGCTGCGAACGCCACCCGCCGAGTTGCACGACGGTCTGGCGCGTGATGGTGCCCGGCAGGCCCAGCAGAAAAGCTGCCATCGCGTTGGAGAAGTCCGTGGTCGTACCCGCTGCTCCCGTAACGGTAGGCGTGAAGGCGTAAATGCCGCGCGGATCCGTGCCTGCCTGGTAAGTATTGAGAATCAGGTCGCGGAAATCTATGCCCCAGCGAATCGAGTGGTTCCCGTGCTGCCGGCTCCAGTTGTTCACCAGATTGGACCCGGTGTCGGCGATCTTGAAGGGCATGGTGGCGGCGTTGCCCAACGACGAGTAGCCGTTGATCGTAATGCCGGGCATCCCGACAGAAAAGAAGTCGCCGGTCCGCACGCCGGGAATGCCGAGCTTGGCCCCGATATCGGGATCGCCGAAGACGTGGCCCGTGATGTACGTCCGTTCGAAGCCGGCGCGGAACTCGGCTACCAGCGACGGATTGAAGACGTGCGTCAGGTTGGTGGACAGGCTCTGGATGCGCGAGGGACCTTCCGCCGCAGTCGCGCCGCCCGCGGCATTAACTCCTCCCAAATCGCCGAAAACCGGGGGATCGGACGTGAACGCGCCCAGGTAGCTGTACCGTACGAACGCCTGTGTCATCTCGCTGAACCGGTGGTTCACCTTGATGTCCGTCCCGTTCCGCGTCTGCTCGAGCCGGCCGCCAGTGGCGTAGTTTTGGCTTTCGCCGGGGAGGGTGGGAGCGGGAAGACGCTGAAATATCGCTGTCGCCACCGGGCTGATGCGATTGGAAGGTATCACGTTGCCGGGGAACTGTGTGCGGCCGGCGCCTGTTGAAGTGCCCGTGAGCGGATCGTAGATGGGGTACTTGGCGGCACCCAGGTTGCCGGTGCGATAGGCCAGCGAGGGAATCGTGATCGTAGTGCCTTCGCCGCGCCGGTCGCGTCCGCCCTGAAAATCCCCGAAGAAGAACGTGCGGTCTTTGATGATGGGGCCGCCCAGAGTAAAGCCGAACTGGTTCAGGTTCGTTTTCTGCTTGTCCACGCCGGAAAGCGCATTGCGCGCGCCAAGGGCGCTGTTGGTGTTGTACTCCCACAGGTTGCCGTGCAGTTGGTTGGTGCCGCTCTTGATAGAAACATTGACCGCCCCGCCGGTGGCACGGCCCGCCTCCACATCGAACGCGTTCGTGGACACCTCGATGACCTCGATCGCCTCCGGCGGCGGCACGATCGCCGACTGCGCAATCACGTTCGTTTCGTTGTTGATCGTACCGTCAAGCTGATAACTGTTGCCGCGATTGTTCTGGCCGTTCATGTAAGTGGCTAGCGACCCGCTGGGATTCCCGAACGCGGAGCCGATGGTCGCCGGCTCCGTCGCGCCCGGCACCAGGCTGAACAGGCTCTGGTAATTCCGGTCTGTGGAGAGCGGCAGGTTCGCTATCTGATTGCTTTGGATCTGCTGGCTCAGGTCCGCGCGGTCGGTCTTGATTTGCAGGGTGCTGGCGCTGATCTCGATGCGTTCCGTGACCTGGCCGACTTCGAGATCGATATCGACACGCGCCGTACTGTTGACGACCACCTCGGTCCGATCCTTGATGAAACTCTTGAAGCCGGGTTGCTCGACCACGATCCGGTAAGTGCCCGGCTCCATGCTGTTCATGGTGTAATTGCCGCCGTCGTTAGTAACCGCTTCGCGGCTGGTGCCTCGGTTGATTTCGGTCGCCACCACTTTCACGCCGGGAACGGCGGCGTGGCTGGGATCGGCAACGTGCCCTACCAGCGAACCTGTGACGGACTGCGCCGCAACAGGCAAGCTTGTCAC
>Ga0070741_10019276_pt1 | contig 10917 bp, 10 predicted proteins | sample Coa_R1_4_FD_66440 | JGI IMG/M metagenome (GOLD analysis project Ga0070741, IMG submission 66440) | Surface soil microbial communities from Centralia Pennsylvania, which are recovering from an underground coalmine fire - Coalmine... | ecosystem: Environmental > Terrestrial > Soil > Unclassified ...
CTGGCAGAACTCGAGGTCCGCGAGGTCGGCGCCCGCGGCGTGGGCGAACACGGCGCCGGCGCCGATCGCGCCCCACGGATTGGTGCTGCGAGCCCAGAGCGCCGCGCCGCCTCCGGTGGCGAGCACCGTAGCCCGCGCCGCCAGCGGCCCCCGGTCCGTGATCACGCCCGCGCAGCACTCGCCGTCGCTCCAGAGCGCGACGGCGGAGGTTCGCTCCATGACCTCGATCGCCTCGTGGGAGGCGACGCGGGAAGCTAGCCGCGCCGTTAGCTCGCGGCCGGTGGCGGCACCACCTGCGTGGACGATTCGCCTCGCCGAGTGGCCGCCCTCGAGGCCCAGCGCCAGTTCGCCCGCCGAGTCGCGGTCGAACCGGACCCCGAGGCGCTCGAGCTCGCGCACCGCGCCCGGCGCGGCCTCCGCGAGGACCTCGACCGCCGCGGTGCGGCACAACCCCCGCCCGGCGTCCAGCGTGTCCTGCGCGTGGCGCGCGGGCGAGTCATCGGGCGCGAGGGCGGCCGCGAGGCCGCCCTGGGCCCGGTAGCTGGCGCTGGCGTGGAGAGCCGTGCGGGAGACGACGGCAACGGCTGCGCCCGCGGCCGCCGCGCGGAGCGCCGTGTAGAGGCCGGCGGCGCCGCCGCCGACGACGACGACGTCGAATTCCTGCTCGGATGGCTCTTCGGCTGGCGCGTCCAGGGGGCCGGTACGGTATCCGCCGATGGCAGAGGGCATCTACGTGAGCCATCCCTCCTCGCTCGCTCACGACACCGGCGCGCACCCCGAGCGCCCGCAGCGGCTGGTCGCGATCGAGCGGGCGCTCGAGCGGGCCGGGTGGCCGGGCCTCGAGCGCGTTGACGCCCCGGCGGCAACTCGCGACCAGCTCCTGCGCGTGCACAGCGCCGCCCACGTGGACGCGATCGAGTCCTTCTGCGCGGCCGGAGGGGGGATGCTCGATCCCGACACCGTGGCCGTCCCCGCCTCGTTCGACGCCGCTCTCCACGCGGCGGGCGGAGCGGTCAGCGCGGCGGAGCTGCTGCTCGCCGGCTCAGCCCGCTTCGCGTTCTGCGCGCTGCGCCCGCCCGGGCACCACGCGGAGCCCGCACAGGCGATGGGCTTCTGCCTCTTCAATAACGTGGCCGTGGCGGCCGCCCACGCGCTCGCCGAGTGCGGCGCCGAGCGGGTGCTGATCCTGGATTGGGACGTCCATCACGGAAACGGCACGGAGGCGATATTCGCCCGCTCGCGCGAGGTCCTCTACGCGAGCATCCACCAGTCCCCGCTCTACCCGGGCACCGGCCCCGCGACCTACGCCGGCGAGGGCGAGGGCGAGGGCTACACGGTGAACCTCCCCGTGGCCCCCGGGGCGGGCGCGGATGACTTCCTGGCCCTGGTCCAGCACGTGGTGGCGCCGATCGCGCGCGCCTACCGCCCCTCGCTGATCGCGGTCTCGGCGGGCTTCGACGCCCACGCCGACGATCCGCTGGCCGAGTGCCGGCTCGACGCCGAGGCGTTCGGCGACATGGCCGCGAGCGTGCGCGACGTCGCTGCCGACCTGGACGTGCCCGTGCTGGTCTGCCTCGAGGGCGGCTACGAGCTCGAGGCGCTCGCATCGTCGGTCCTGGCGACGGTTCGAGCTCTGGCCGGGGAGGCCCAGGCGCGCAGCGCGCCGCCCGAGCCGGCCGCCGCGCACCTCGAGCGCCAGCGCCGCTCCTGCGCGGCGCTGCGGTCGCCCGCGGCGGGAGCTCCGCCCGATGGCCGAGTTGGCACGAAATAGCCGGATCAAGTCGGCCATCGCCGGTCGTGGCCGCCGATCGGCGTTCACGACGTCCGTACGCAGAACAGCTAGACGGTGAGCTTTGACTTCACCTCGGCCAGGAACGCCCGGGGGAAGCCGGGGACCTGGTCGAGGTCGTCGACCGTCGTGAAGCCGGGGCCCTGGTCGCGGAACGCGAGCACGCGCTTGGCCTGGGTAACCGACATCCCGACCGCGCGCAGATCCTCGAAGCTCGCCCGGGAGAGGCTCACCTTGCCGCCCTCGGCCGATGGTTCCTCCGCCGCCTCCCCGGTTGCGGAGGAGCCCTCCTCGCTCGAGGCCGCGCGCCTGGAGGTTGAGCGCTTCGCCCCTCCCTTCTTCGCCGCTCCCCGCCGCGCCGGCTTCTTCGCCGCCTCGCGCTTGGCTGGCCGCTCCGCGGCCGTGCGGGCGCGGCGCTTCGGCTTCAGCGCGCGCTCCGGCTCGGGCTCCAGCGAGGGCGGCGGCGGCGGCGCGATCAGCCCGGCCTCGGCCTCCGGGCCCTCTGGCTCCGGCTCCGGGGGCGGCTGCTCTTCCGCTGCGGGCTCGGCCCCCTCCGGCGCCTCGGTCGCCGCCGGGGGCTGGACCTCGGGCTCCGGCCCACCGCCCGCCAGCGCCTCCTCCTGCGGCGCCGGCGCCTCGGTCAGCCACTCCTCGGCCTGAGGGACCCCGACCGTCGTCGCCCGGGCCCGCTCGGCGGCCTCGCTGGCGAGCTCGGTGACCTCTCCGATGCGCCCCTCGATGTCCTGGAAGCGCGCCTCGCGCTCCGCCGCGAGCTCCTGGCGCGCCTGCGACTCGAGCTCCGCCACGCGACGCTCGGCAGCCACGACCCGAGCATGGGCCTCCTCGAGCTGGCGGCGGGTGGCCGCAAGCTCGCCCTCGATCGCCGCCTTCTCCCGCTCGAGCTCCTCCTCGCGCACGCGATACGCCTCCCTCGCCTCGACCTCGGCCTCCTGGCGGGCGGCGAGCGCCTCCTTGCGTGCCCGGGCCTCCGCCTGCTTCTCGAGCCGGGCGGCCTGCTCGGCGAGGCGGCGATCGGCGTCGGCGGCGGCCTTCTCGCGAGCGACCTCGATCATCGAGCGCGCCTCCTCCGCTGCGCGCCGCTGGCCGTCGCGGCGAAGCGCCTCGCTCTGGGCGCGAAGCCAGCTCGCCGCCGCCCCGCGTGCCTCGACGGCCATGCGCGAGGCGCGCTCCTCGGCCTCGCGGGCCCGGTCGGCGGCGGCCTGGATCTTGCGCTCGGCGGCCGCGAGCGCGGTCGCGCGCTCGGAGCGCTCCTTCTCGAGCTCGGCCGACAGGGCCGCGATCTGCTCCTCGGCGGCCTTGCGGACGGCGGCCTCGGCGGCCTCCACCGCTCGCGCCTGCTCGGCCTGAGCCTCGGCGCGGAGGGTGGCGAGCTCCTCCTCGCGCCGCTTCGCCTCCTCGGCTCGCACGCGCTCCTCGGTCGCCGCCTGCGCGCTCGCGACCTCGCGCCGCACGCGTTGCTCGGCCTCCTGCTCGGCCCGCTCGACGGCGGCCGCGGCGTTCGCCTCCGCCTCCTGTACGCGCTGCTCGGCCACGGCCTTGGCCCGTTCCGCCTCGGCGGTGAGGCGAGCGAGCTCGTCCTCCTTCGCCTTGACGCGGGCGTCGGCCGCCGCGGTTGCCTCGCGCCGGGCGCGCTCCGCCTCCTCCGCGACCCGCTTCTCGGCGCTGGCGCGCAGGCGCTCGGCTTCGGCCGCCAGCTCCCGCTCGGCGGCGGTGACCCGCTCGGCCGCCGCGAGCGCCCGCTGCTCGATCTCGCGCAGGCGCCGGTCGGAGCTCTCGATGATCCGGGTCTTCTCCTCGCGCTCGGCGTCGAGCTCCTCCTGCAGGCGGCGCAGCTCGGCCGCGTAGCGCTCCTCGGCCGCCTTGCGGGCGGCCTCGACCTCGAGGCGCGTGCGCTCCGCCGCCTCGGCGCGGACGCGCTCGATCTCGGCCTGGGCCCGCTCCCGCGCCTCGCGCTCGGCCTTCTCCTCGATCTGGCGCCGCGTGGTCTCGGCGGACTGCAGCGCCATCTCCTCGATCTCGCGCCTGGCGGCCTCGGTCGCCTCGGCGGCGCGGCGCTCGGCCTCCGCCCGGGCGGCCGCTTCGGCCTCGGCCCGCGCCCGCTCCTCGGCCTCGCGTACCTGGGCCGCCACCTCCGACCGCGTGTTCTCGAGCTCGGTCCGGAGCGCCTCCGTCTCCGTTGCCACGCGGCGGTCGGCCTCCTCGCGCAGCCGCCGCTCCGCCTCGGCCTGGGCCTGCTTGGCCTCGGTCGCTCGGCGCTCCGCGTCCTCTAGCTGCGCGAGCGCCTCCTGCAGCGCCTGGCTCGCGCCCGCGGGCGTCACCTGGGGCGGGGCCTGGGCGGCCGCCTGGGCCTCGCCGGCTCGCCGCTGCGCCTCCTCGAGCTCGCGGCGGGCGTCGGCGGCTCGCGCCTCCGCCTCCTGCGCGCGCCGCTCGGCCTCGGCCAACCGATTCTCCGCTTCGGCGAGGCGGCGCTGGGCGTCCTCCAGCCGCTCCTGAAGTTGCGGGTCGGGCGCCGCCGCGCCCTTCTGCTTGGCCCGAAGCTCCTTCTCCAGCCGCTCGCGCTCGCGCTGAAGGCGCTTCTCCGTCTCCGCCGCCAGGCGCGCGGTCAGCTCGGCCCGCACCTGCTCCTCGGCCTGCCTGCGTGCCTCCTCGATCGCCTTCTGCGCCTCGGCCTGCGAGCGGCCCTCGATCTGCGCCACCTGCTCGCGGAGCCAGGCGGCGGCAGCCGTTCGAGCTCGCTCCGCGAGCTCCGCAGCGTCGCTCGGCGGCGCTTGCTCGCTGGCCTGGGGCGCCGGTTCCGGACCGGCCTCCGCCTGCGCGCGCGCCTCGGCGGCGCGACGCTCTGCCTCGGCAGCCCGGGCCTCGGCCGCGCTCAGGCGCCCCTGAAGCTCGGCGAGCTCGCGCTTCGCCTGCTCCTTGGCCCGCTCGAGGTCCTCCTCCAGGGCCATGATCTCGCTGATCGCCCGCTGCTCGGCCGCCTCGGCGGCCCGCTCTGCGGCCTCGCGGATCTGCGCCTCCACGTGGGGCGGCCGGCCTCCAGCCGCCGGCTCCTCGGCGGCCGCAGGCGATGGCGCGACCGCGCCGGGCGGCGGCGGAGCCGTTATCCCGGCCGAGCCGGCCTGCTCCGCGCCGGCGCCCCGGGACTCGCCCGTCGCCGGCGCCGGCTCGACGGCCCCTTCGGCGGGAGCGGGGCCTGCCTCCTGATGCGCCGCGCCCGGCTCGGGCCCGGCGCCTGCCGGCTCGGGCGCCTCGGGCCCGGCGCCCGCCGGCTGGGACGCCGGTTCCGGCGCCACCGGCTCAGGCGGCTCGGTCGCGACCTCGGCCTCGCTCGCCGGCGGCTGGCCGACCTCGGCGGGTGGTTCCGCCTGCGGAAGCACCTGCCACTCCGACGTCGCGGGGCCGCCGCCGGCCGCGGACTCCTCGCGCTCCGCGGCGGCGGAATCCGCGCCCTGCGTCTCGCTCGCGGCTCGCGGCCCGGCGGGCTCGCCGTTGCCGCTCGCCGGCAGCGCCCACTCGCTCGTCGGCTCGTCCCCGGCGCGCTCGCGGTCGTCGTGGCCGGGCGCGGTCTCAGCGGGCACAGGCGGGCGGACCTCGGTCGGCTGCTCGACCGCTTGCTCGCGCTCGCGCTCCTCCGTCCCCGGGGTCGATCCGCGCGCGGTTGCCGGGTCCCGCTGCTCCTCGGCGTCCGGCCCGAAGCCGAGCCAGGACATGAAGCGGCCCAGCCGCCCCGCCTTCGCCTCCGCATCGCCCGGCGGCTCGCTCGTCGCATCCTGGCTCGCGCGACCGGGCCCTCCCGGCGGCTGGCTTCCCGCCTCGGCGGCCGGCGGTGGAACGCTCGGCGGGGCGCCTGCCGCGGCGGGCTCGGCGCTCGCGGCATCGGACGGCTGGCGGGGGCTCTCCTCCGCGCCCCCCTTCGCCGAGCTCCGCCGAAGCAAACCCATGCGGCGCCGTGCCATGAGCCGTGGACTTTACGCAAGTTCGCGCCGCGGCTCCCCGGTTGCCAGCGCCAGCACCTCCTCGTAGGCGACCAGCACCCGGGAGGCCGCGGCCCCGGCCTCGTACCAGGCCGCCCGGCGCCGCCCGGCGACCCTGGGATCGGGGTCGTTCAGGTGGGCTCTGGCGAGGACGCCCCAGCGCTCGATGTCGAAGCGCTCGGCGAGGCAGCCCTCGACTCCGCGCAGGAGCGCCGGCGCGATCCCCACCGGAGTCGAGAGGACCGGCACGTCGCAGGCGAGCGCCTCGACCCCGACGAGGCCGAAGCCTTCGTTGTCGGAGGTCACGAGAACGGCGTTCGCCGCGTTGATCCACTCCGGCATGCGCTCGGCCGTGATCTCGCCGCCGGTCAGCAGCCGGGCCCCGACGTGTCGGGCGAGGCGCGCGGCGCGGTCGAACCGCTTCTCGGGCCGAGACGTCGCGGCGGGGAAGAGCAGATAGCGCCCGCTCGGCTCCAATCCCAGGGCCCGGCGGGCCTCCGCGCGGGGCATGGGGCGGAAACGCTCGAGGTCGGCGCCGCACGGCAGCACCGCCGCTCGCCCCTCGGGCCGGGGCAAGCCGGGGCGGCCGCCCTCGGGCCCGAACAGCCCCCGCGAGGCGCCGGCGGCGAGATCCACCCGCCTGGCCAGCCGGCGCGACAGCCAGCCGGCGGCTCGGTGGCGCACGTCGGTGCCGTGGAAGGTGACGACGAGGGGCCGAGCGCCCGCGAGGCGGGCGCACCAGCCGGCGAGGCCGTAATGGGCGTGGACGAGGTCGTAGTCGCCTTCGCGCAGAAGCCTCCGCACGGCGCGGATCGCGCGCGGGTACTGGCGCTTGCCGAGCGGGAACGAGTAGAGCTCGACCTCGGCCCCGGCCGCCTCGAGCGCCTGCACCTGGTCGCGCACGAAGCGGCCGCGGCTCGGCGACGAGGCATCCGGCGTCAGGTTGGTGACGACGAGCACGCGCATGGCGGGCCAGGGTATTCGCGTCCGGGCACATCCGCCTGCGCCCGGCCCGGGCTGAACCGCCGCGTTCGCCTGAGCTCCGGCACGGCCTCGCGCGCCACCCGGCGCAGTCGGGTCTGGATCGGTCACGCCGCGGGGGCGAGCATCGGCGGCGAACCCGACTCAGGAGGTCACATGCTCCAGAACCTGGTTGCCCGCCTGCGGCGGGCGTTCGATCGCCGGACGCGACGCGTGCTGGCCGCGCTCGGCGGCGAGCGCGGGCAGGGGACGGTCGAGTACGTCGGCCTGATCCTGCTCGTGTCCCTGCTCATGGTCGGCATGGTCGCCGCGATGAAGGGGTTTCACGGCCAGCAGGGGACCGAGCTGGCGGAGTTGATCGTGACCAAGATCAAGTCCGCCGTCAACGCGATCACCTTCCACTGAGCTCCGCCGGCCGCCGCCCGCCCCGGTCCGCGCCGCGCCGGCAGCGGGGGAGAGCGGGCGGCGGCCTCGGGCGGCGCCGTCGCGGGCCCCGCCGGCACGCGTCTGAGACACTGCGCGCGTGGCGACGCCTCGCAGCTACGGCCGCGGCCCGGAGGACCTGCGCCCGGTGCAGATCGAGCCCGGCTTCGTGCGCACCGCGCACGGCTCGGCGCTCTACTCGCAGGGCGAGACGCGGGTCATCTGCACGGCGTCGGTCGTGGCCTCGGTGCCGCGGTGGCTGGCGGGCAGCGGCCGCGGCTGGGTCACCGCCGAGTACGCGATGCTGCCGGCCTCGACGGGCGAGCGCAAGGAGCGCGACTCGCACCGCGGGCGCCCCGACGGGCGCTCGGTCGAGATCCAGCGCCTGATCGGGCGCTCGCTCAGGGCCGTGGTCGACATGGAGCGGCTCGGGGAGCGATCCGTGTACGTGGACTGCGACGTGCTCCAAGCCGACGGCGGCACGCGCTGCGCCGCGATCACGGGCGGCTACATCGCGCTTCGCCTCGCGCTCCGGGGGCTCCTCGACGCCGGCGAGATCGAGCGCGACCCGCTCACCGGCTCGGTCGCCGCCGTGAGCTGCGGGCTCGTGGATGGCGAGGCGCTCTGCGACCTCGACTACTCCGAGGACTCGCGCGCCGAGGTGGACGCGAACGTGGTGATGAGCGGGGACGGCGGCCTCGTCGAGGTCCAAGCGACCGCCGAACGCACCCCGGCCTCGCGGGCCTCGCTGGACGAGCTCCTGGCCCTCGCCGAGGCGGCGATCGCCCGCCTGCGCGAGGCCCAGGCCGAGGCCTGTGGCGGGCTCCCGGGCTGAGCGCGGCGCCGGCGCGAGGCTGGTCCTCGCAACCCGGAACCAGGGCAAGCTGCGCGAGCTCCAGGAGATCCTCGACGGCGTGGAGCTCGTGCCGCTCCCACCCGAGCTGGAGCTGCCGCCGGAGACGGGGGAGACGTTCGAGGCGAACGCGCTGCTCAAGGCCCGCGCGGCGCACCGCGCCACCGGCCTGCCGGCGATCGCCGACGACTCCGGGATCGAGGCGCGGGCGCTCGGGGGCCGGCCGGGCGTGCGCTCGGCGCGCTACGCGGGGCAGAGCGCGAGCGACGCCGAGAACCTCGAGAAGCTGCTGCGCGAGGTGGACGGCGGCGATCGCGCCGTAGCCTACGTCTGCGTGATCGCGTACGTGGACGACGAGCGCGAGGCGTGCTTCGAGGGCCGGTGCGAGGGCGAGTTGGCCGCGGAGCCGCGCGGCTCCGGGGGCTTCGGCTACGACCCCGCCTTCATCCCCCTCGACACGGGGCCTTCCGACACCCGGACGATGGCCGAGCTGAGCCCGGCCGAGAAGCACGCGATCAGCCACCGGGGGCGCGCGGCGCGCAAGCTCGCCGCCTACCTGGAGGCCTTGGGATGACGCGCTCGAAGGCCGGCGCCGCGGCGCTCTCCGTCGCCTCGAACACCGTCCTGATCGGGCTCAAGATCGCGGCCGGGGCGATCACGGGCTCGATCGCGATCATCACCGAGGCCGTCCACTCCTCGATCGACTTGGTGGCATCGCTGATCGCGCTCGTCTCGGTGCGCAAAGCGGACATCCCGGCCGACGCCGAGCACCCCTACGGCCACCAGCGGCTCGAGAACCTGGCCGCCGCCGTGGAGGGGCTGCTGATCCTCGCCGGCGCCGCAGTGATCATCTACGAGTCGGTTCACAGGCTCGTCACCGGCGCCGCCGTCGAGCGCCTGGGCATCGGGATCGCCGTGATCGCCCTCTCGGTCGTGGTCAACGTCGCCGTCTCGGCGCTGCTCGGCCGCCGGGCGCGCGAGCACGGGTCGGCGGCGCTCGAGGGCGACGCGGCGCACCTGCGCACCGACGCCCTCACCTCGCTCGGCGTGATCGCCGGGCTCGGGCTCGTCGAGCTCACCGGGAGCGCCGCGTTCGACCCGATCGCGGCGCTCTGCGTCGCGGCGGCGATCGTGTTCGCGGGCGTGCGGCTCGTCAACCGCTCGGGCCGGGTGCTGATGGACGAGGCCCCGCCGCCCGAGGAGCTGGACCGGATCGAGGCGGCGATAGCCGCCGCGCGGCCGCCCGAGGTCGTCGGCTACCACAAGCTCCGCGCGCGCCGCTCGGGGGCCAACCGCTACATAGACCTGCACGTCCAGTTCCGCGCCGGGACGACGCTCGAGCGCGCCCACGAGATCGCCCACGCCATGGAAGCCGCGATCGAGGACGCGATCCCGCCCGCCGACGTGCTGATCCACGTCGAGCCCGAGGCCTTCGCCGGTCGCGGTGACGCCCACCTGCGGCGCGGCTGATCGGTGCCGGGGCAGAGGATTCGGGGCGGGGGCGCGGCGGCCCGGGCGCTCAGAGCAGGTTGACGGCCGCCGAGGCGCCGACCGCGGCGACCACGATCGCGTAGCCGGTGTAGCCGTCGAGCGCGAGGATCAGGGTCGCGATCAGGCAGACCGCGACGATCACGAGCCAGGAGACCCGGGTCATCGTCACGCCGATATCTTGACCGCATGGCGACGGTCCAGGCTCAGAGGCCGCCTGCGGGCGCGGCGGAGGCGGCGCTCGCCCGCATGGTCGAGATGTCGGCCGACCTGCGCGGCGCAGCGATCCTCGACGCCGGGGGCCGCGTGCTCGCCGCGAGCGGGGATCCGGAGCGCTGGGGCCCGCCCGCCGCCGAGCTCCTCGCCGCCGCGGACGCCGTGGACGGCGAGCGAGCGTCGCACGTCCACGTCGCGACGGCGGAGGGCGAGGCGTTCGCGGTGCGCCACGGCGAGCTGGCGATGGTGACCGTGGCCGAGCGCTTCGCGCTTGCCTCGCTGATGCTGTTCGACATGCGCACGGTGCTCCGGGACCTCGCCCGCGAGCTGGGCGGTTGAGGCGATGAAGGCGCACCGGGTCCTGATCGGCCGCGTGAGCGGCTACGCGGAGGAGGCGGCGAGCTACCTGCGGCGCAGGCGGATGACCCGCAAGCCGTTCGCCCGCGTGTACCACCCCGGCGGGCGCGGCCGAGCCGTCGATCCCGGGACCGAGCAGGGCCAGGCCCTCTTCCGGGCCGCCGCGGCGCTGATCGACGCGGCGCGGTGAGCGAGCCCGCTCCGCTGATCGAGCCCGCGCTCGCCGAGCGAGCGCTGGCCCTGGCGCTGGCCCGGGGCGGTGAGTTCGCCGAGATCTACTGCGAGGAGCGCCAAGCCTTCGGGCTCGCGATCGAGGAGTCGCGCGTGGAGCGGGCTCAGGCAGGCAGCGAGCGCGGCGCCGGGGTGCGGGTGGTGCGCGGCGCCACCACCTACTTCGCCCACGTGGACGGCCTCGCGCAGGCCGATCTGGAGCGCGCCGCCCGCGCCGCCGCCGCGGCCCTGGCCGGCGAGCGCTCGGCGCCCGTCGCGCTGCGGGCGATCGAGGTCGCCGGCCAGAAGATCGCCGTCGACCCCGCGTCGGTGCCGGCGGCGCGCAAGGCAGAGCTGCTGCGCGCCTGCGACGAGCGCGCGCGGGCGGCCGGCGCCGAGGTGACGCAGGTGCAGGCGGCCTACGCCGAGGCGAGGCGCCGGATCACGGTCGCCAACTCCGAGGGCCGCCTCGCCAGCGACGATCGCACCCGCACGCGCCTCAGCGTCCAGGTCGTCGCCCGCCGGGGCGACCGCATCGAGACCGGGTTCGAGACGCTCGGCGGCCACCGCGGCTTCGAGCTCTTCGACGGCGGCGCGGGCGAGCGGGT
>Ga0070741_10019277_pt1 | contig 10916 bp, 20 predicted proteins | sample Coa_R1_4_FD_66440 | JGI IMG/M metagenome (GOLD analysis project Ga0070741, IMG submission 66440) | Surface soil microbial communities from Centralia Pennsylvania, which are recovering from an underground coalmine fire - Coalmine... | ecosystem: Environmental > Terrestrial > Soil > Unclassified ...
CCAACAAACCGCGTCAAAATGCCCAACAAGGGCGCTGATTGGAATAGCCACGGCGGCGGCCAATATCGTGGTAGCGGCCGAAAGCCTTAAGGAACGATAACTTATTTCGCTGTTTTTCATGGCTTAAACCGGGAGTTGTTGGTTAAAGTATTGTTCCGGCGGCGGCAAGTCAAGCGACTGGTCGGATTCAAGCCGGATGATTCCAGGGCGGGTAAATGGCGTTTAGGGCCGTTCCGACGATCCATGCCACAAAAGCTGCCAATAATATCAACCTTAGCGTTCTGTGCCGGATCATGGCTCTTGTTTTTCCGTCGTTTCTTTGCATTTAATTGCGCGCTCGAAGAGCGTCTCCATTTCTTCCAGCATCAAGTCAAAGCCCTTAGTTCTAAGCCTTGGTGGGAGCTTCCATGTCCAGTAGCTTCCGCCGCCATAGCGATATTTGTGGCGCTTTACGCCCAGAAGTCTGGCCGCGTGATGAAGCTGAAACTTCGAGTAGCCGAATCGACGGGCTTCAGATTGAAGCTCCTCGACCGCGTTCCGGTCGCTATAGGACAGCACGAACGCCAGCCATAGGATTAGTCTGGACCGGCCTTTGAGAGCTCCAAAGACGGTCAGAACCAGCTCCCGGACGTCCGTGGTCAGGCATCGCTTAAGCCCCGGCTTGGGAAGAAACCTCGTGTCGTTGCTCATTTTATCGCTACCTCTCTCTCGCCTTGCGGCGGCTATTTAGCCCTTCGCCGCTGACTGGCCGAGGGACCGGGGACTAGGGCGGCATCTCCGGTATCGCTCTCCCTGCCACGGGAAGCCAGTTCAGCATCTGTGGCTAGTCAACCGTTTTGTCTCGCTGAACCCGCTTGGCTTGCGGGTCTTCGCAAGCCCCCGACTTGAGTCGGGGGTGGTTGACTTATCGCTTCTCTACTTGCTTCATGGCCAGAAAAATAAGGGCTAAAACGGCTATGACGATGGCCGTCGGCATCAACGACGCCAAATCGAAGAGCAATTCTTCCATAAGCTTTTCTCTATAAAGAACCGTTCCGTCAGACCTGCGCAAACCTGCTCATTGCTGAGCAAATCATTGCTGAGCAAATCTGCCGCTGACTTCCTGCTTCGCCGAGGCCGGTTTCACCTGAGTCTTGCGACCCAGGTCAGAGCCTTCCTCTCCACAGGCGTTACTTCCGGCGAAACTCGCCGTAGTCAGAATGGAAAAAGAGGAGAGGGCCGGTTTTGGTCCTCTCCCCTCTTTCGCTGGACGTACCTCACTTCTCGCCTTTCGGCGGCTATTAACCCCATCGGGACTGACCGGCGCAGAGGATGCAGACTTGGGGAGCATCCGCATCATGCCTTGGACTGCCACACCCAGCCGGTTCAGCCGCCTTCAAACGCCCCCTGAACTCTGTTACCAGGTCAGGTTGCTTGGCCACCCTAGTCTTTCGCACCGTTTCCGGTGCCTTGCGGTTTCGCGTTGGCAACTCGCTACTCCCTACAAGCCCCCGACTTGAGTCGGGGGTACTTGACTCGCTGGACGTTAGATTTCCATCACGTCCATCCGTGCGCAACTGGGCGGAACTTGCTTGTAGCGCGCCCGAGGCCGCGCGACGTAAACCCGCAGTCCGGGATTCTCGCGCGCGAGCTGCTCGGCATAGTTCCTTGCCCGTTCCTGGGCGTTCTTTCCGTTCTTATGCACAAAGCAGAATGTCTCATAGACATTCGCGTCTTTGCGCAAAACCACGAACCAGAACGGAGCCTTCTTTCGCATAACCATAACATCTCCTTTGGCTGTTAAACGGCCGCCAACGCCAGTTTGGGCGCTCAAAAAGAGCGCGGGTTAAACCTTTGATGGAGTTTTCTCCATCAGCTTACCAACGTAATAACGCTTCAGGGAAGCGTTATTTCCTTCTTTTCGTCGTCCACGACCACGTCGGGTTTGCGCTTGATTTCTTTCGGTTCTTTGGTTTCAGCCTGGTTCCATTTTTGGCTTACAATTATGACTTCCCCGCCCAAGGCTTCAACTCCGGCGGCCAGCTCGGAGATTAAATCATTGATTTCGGCCGCGTCTTCGATGCCGACAATCGGAGCTTTGATGCGGATAACGGCGTCATATTCAAGGGTTTTCATGGTTATTTTCCTTTCGCTATTGGAAGGATTTGATCCAACTTGGGAGCTTCGAGTTGACAAACGTCCTGTTTGCAGATGTCGCAAAAGTCGCCATAGCATTGATGCACCATCCCGTTTGAGTCGGAGACCAAAAGAGCTTCGGCTCCTTTGGCTTTCTCTTCCCTGGTGGCGTTGCATCGCCAATCCATGGGCGCGCTATCCCGAATAACGTCGCATCGGGTACAGGCATATCGGCCGTTCTGCCGGATGACGAAGCCTTCACAGCGGTCGCTCAAATCGACGGAAACGTGCCTATAAGCCGTTTTCTCGGGTTCCTGGGGCTTGAGCCATGACTGATCCGAAAAATGGCTGTAACGGCCGTTTCCGTTGAAATAACCACCATATCCGACGGGCTTCCAGCTCAAGTTGCTATAGCGGATGCCATCAGACTCCGGGAAGTAGCCAAAATAGCGCAGGCCGGTTGCGTCCAACGTCACGACCTTGTTCCAAGGCCCGGAGCCTTTTAGCTTATAACCAAGGCCCATTAAATAGGCCAAAAACATGCTATCGGAACCTTGACGAAAGATCCTGCCTCTAGCCATCGGATGCTCAAACCAATCCGGCCATGTGCCGTTATGGGCCATGACCGAATCGGCCGTTCCGCTAAGCGTGAACAAAAGCTTCTTGTTCGACGTTATGGGAAACGGATGAGTTAGAGCCGGATCGTTTTTAGCCCCTTGGGTGGCGTAGCGAAAGTGCAGGATATAAGTCGCTTTAAGCTCTTTTATTTTCTCCAAGAGCTCCATGGCTTGGCCGGGCTTTAAGCCGCGCCTGAACATAACCCGGCCGGAATCAAGAAACGCTATTCCGATTCCGTCCGAATTCCGCTCCCGGCAAGCGTCAAAAACAGCCTTATCGGGGACCTTACCGTTTTCTCCACAAGCAATTACACACATCTTCTCTCTCCCTTCGGGTTTAGTGACGATTCGTCGCTTTATCGCATCCTCCGTTTTGCTTGCTATCTTTATACGATTGGTCAAGGGAATCTGTCCGCGATGCGTTTGCAAAGGTCAATGAATTCAACGTCGGTAGAGTCGTTTTTGAAGGCATTGATGTTCCTGTCACACCAGACGCAGTTGTCGATGTCGGTGCGGCTTCCGCCCCGGCTAACGGGAACCTTGTGGTCGACGCTAGCATTAACCCCGGGAATGATTTCAATCCCGGTGTAGTAGCAGCGAAACCCTTGTGCCTCCAGTTTTTCCCAGAATCTGTTGTAGTCCTCCACTGGTACACCGTATTTACGCAACGTGTTGTCGAGGAAGTGCTTTTTGCAATACCTTGAGCTTGTCAGCGCGTCGGAAGAACACGACGCGCACTGCCCGATAGCTGCTTTCCTTGCCAGTCTGCCTTGTCTAGTTTTATTCCAACGAGACCTGTGATATTGACGACACTTCTCGCACCGCTTGAACGTTGTATCGGGAAGTATTCCACCGCACCCGTTGCATACGAGGGCGCCAGACGCTGCCCATTCTTTGCGCTTGGCCTCTTTCCGTGCGTTAGCCTTCGCCTGAACTTTTTTCGCACATGCTCGGCAGTAAATTGAAGTCCCATCCTCGCCCCTAGGTGATCCGCAATCCTTGCATAAGCCAGCAGCGATGCGCTTCTGGTGATACGGTTGATAGGCCATAAATTCTCCATAGGGCTAATACGTTGCCCATTGTAGCACGGTGTCAGCCCATGGAGAAGCTGTAAGTCCTGTGTGCATGTAAGTGCGCATTGGCTGGCTTCGGTGAAGTGGGAATCCCCGCCCTTTAGGGCGGGGAGGATGTCAACGTCGCCTTCGCGGACTATAGGCTTCTGCGGCTGCGATGGATTCCTTGATCCTTGCGTATAAGGCCGCTTCGCGGCGCTTTGCGCGAGCCAAATTTCCGGCCGAAGCGATTTCGGTCGCTTCGGACGCAATTACCGGATGGGAATTCAGCATGGCGAACACTTCAAAGCACTTCAAAACGTGCTCCACGACCGGCTTGGCCTCTTTGAGCGTCTTGAACATCGGCAAAACCCGGACTTCTATCGTTTCGTGCTTGGCATGCGCGAAGTTGATTTGAGTGTATCGGTTTCCGTTGCCGACAAGCTGCACATCTCCGTAATATTCGGGGATGCAATATCCGTTGCGGCCGTCCAGCCGACGCCAAAACTCCTGGTTTTGCACGTTGGTTTTCCGTCCGAAGCGGATGAGCGCTTGCCGGAACCAATCAACAAACTCCCGGCAGACAAACCGGGAATAGGTTTTATCTCCGCGAAAGCTCAAATGGATATGCAACCCGCAGCTTCCGTCCGACTCCTCGGGCCACGCACGTTCAACCATGTCCCAGCGGATCTTTCGAGCATAGGTTATGACGTGAAGCTCGCCAGCATGAGCCAAGCGGCGAGAGACTGAGCCATCGTGGTAGAGCTTAAACCCGTCTGGAACGGTGTTCCAGTTTCCCTCAAGCTCGAAACCAACTCGATCGAGGAATCTATCGGAAATCTCGATCTTTTCGTCCATTTCGTCCGGAGTCGGGATCTTAACCGGTTGAATGTTCAGGCGGTTGGGATCGTGGCCTAAATAGTCAAGCAGAATTCTATGCTTTTCGATAGCGGTCTCCCGCGAAATCATGTCAGGGTATGAAAGCTTAAGACCGTCGTTGCGGCGAGTCATTACAGCTCCGTTTTGGGCACAAAACTCCAACAACCGTTCGGCCTTGCCTAACGGCCAATGAGAAGCAAAAATCCGATGGTCATAACCAGCCACCGTGCAGCTCGACGCCGATTTAGGCCTGGTTATGTCGTCGAGAAGCAGGAATGTCTTTGGCAGCACAACTTCAAACGGATCAGGACCATTCTTATCCAACCAGCCGTGCCAATCGGCACGGTCGGTTACGCGAAAGCAATTCAGCAGCTTAACCGGCTGTTTGAGCCATTCGTCACGATGGCAGTTTACGCACCATTCGTAACAGCCGCAGTTTCGGACGAATCTTCCGGTCCCTTCGCAAGCCATGCAAACCGGCTGTTCGACGGGTTCGTCCGTCAGGAGCGGCGGCCGCTGGCAAAGCTCTGTCAGCCAACCGTGTTTACTGACAATCGGCCGGAAGCAGGGCCGTTGAATACTTACGCCATAGTAGAGCTTGAAAGCTTCTCGCTGGCGGATAAAATTGTTTTCGTTGTGCTCATCGCAATAAGCCGAACAGCCGCAGTTTGCGATTTTGATACAGCCGTTGATGGTTTCGACATGTCTCATAGTTTCCTCGTTACTTTCTTGCCCCCCGGCAAGCTCGTAACAAAACGGCGTCCGTATCGAAGGGTAGCCAATAATACGATTGGATTCGTCCACTTCGATGACCATAATCCGTCCGCCGTCGATATCAAGCATATAGACGTCATCGTGTTCGACGTCGACCAACGACGGCAGTTGCCGGGCATCTTCGCTTTGTTCAGGGCTTGTAAGCCAAGTCAGGGAATGATGACGATAATCTCGATAATTTCGACCCAGGCGTAACGCATCGTGCAGCTTCCTCATTAATCTTGTAATCAGATTTACCTCGTAGCGCTCTGGATAGCAGCACATGCACCAAGCCAGACAACCGCAGCGATATTCAAAGATTCCGGCGGGGTTTCTGCAATGCATGCAAGGGCCGGAGTCACGTTTGGGTCTAAAAATCGGCGGGTCGGGGAGCTTAATCGGTCCCCGATAATTTTTGGGAATAAAGCCAGGACTTTCATCACTGGCCGCAGCCACGGTAACTACAGTGACGTTATCGTGATAAAATTGGTCCAGAGTGCTTGCTATGCTTGCTGTGTCTGGAAACCCGTCAAATACGACAAGCCGATGCTCGCCCTCACCTTCATAACCCCTCATCGCGTGCCAACTTTCCTGCATCCGCAAAAAGTCGGAACGGTTGAAAATGTTTGCGTTTGTGTGCCTGCACCAGAATATGCAGCCGCAAGGCCGGACGGCGATCTCTAGCGGCGCCCGGCAGACAGTACAAGCGCCACGAGTGTCGGCGTAAAGAGTTGGATCTTTAGGGACGAAAACCATTGTTCAGCTCCTTAAGATTGCAAAAAATGCAATCTTCGAGCAGTAGACACCAGCGGCTTTAAAGCTAAAAAAGTCTAAGCTTTTAGCCATCTTTTTGCCTCGTGCTCCGGCTGGTTCGTGCTTGGTGCTCGAAGGTTGCAAATTTTGCAATCTTCGAACATCAATCACCAGCGAACCAGCCGGAGAAGGGTTATGGCCGCTACCAAGGCGATTAAAAGGAGAAAAGTTAATAGGTTCATTTTGCTTTCCTCTACGAAACTATGTAGTTGTTCTTGTCTCTTCTATCTGCTATTATGCAAGCTGGAGCAGTGTAAGTAGCTTACGCTACTTCAGTTCAATTGCTTCTGCGCTTTCTATCTCTGAATCAAAGACCAAACTTTCGGTTCCGTCCGGGAACCGAACCTTGTAGCTCTTCCGGTTGCTTTCGTTTTCGGGCAGAATCCGGATAAGCTCCAATTCCGTTCCAGCCAGATAGGTTCGGCCGGTTTGAATGCGGATGGCTCTGGAAAGCTTGAGTTTCATTTTCTACTCCGTCAGCTTCAAATATTGCCTCGCTTCGTCGAACGAAAACCAGTCGGTTTCGATCAGGCCGTTGATGATGGCTTTAAGCTTATCGCCCTTGACGGCCGTTATACGAGCTTTGGCTCCGTGAGCGGTTAGCAAGCTAAACTCATCACCAACCGAAGGCTTAAACTCAATCGAACTTTTTGAAGCTACCAAGCGATGAAGCATAACGATAATCTCTTCGGGAAGAGGCTTTAGCTTATATCGTCTGCGTTCGAGCCCTACGAAGGCTCTAAACCGCCATAGAGGCCAAGCGCCCTCATGTTCACGCTCGCAAACATATTGAAATTTGTGCCAGAAGTTTTTCATGTTTCTGGAACATGTTGGCCATGACCGAATCCTAGGCCGGAGCCTTCGATAGGCTGCGTAAGCTTCCGGTTCATAATCATCCCAAAGAAACTCGTGCCAAAGCGAAAGGAAAGCTTCCGGCAAAGCAGTTTCGTTGCCGATTGCCAAACTAAAGCTAAGAAACCCAAGGCTTCCTGTGTAGCCGACCGAATTTGCCCACAACCCTATGGGCGCTATTTCAGCCAGTCTTTTGCGCCGGTTGTTAAGCCAATTGTCCCAGATGATCTGGGCCGGGCGAGCAAGCTCGTAATAAACACTGGCGTCGCGAATAAATCCGGCTCTATCGTTTCTCCGGCCGTTAAGCTGTTCGGTCAGACCAACGACCTGGGTCTCGGTTAGGCGAAGGTCGGCCCGCTCGCTGACCGCTTTAAGCTCCTCTTCGCTTACAAGCATTTTCTTTTCTCCCTTTAGCTGGCATCTCCCGGTTCGTAATCCGGCAATAGTTCTACAATCAAATCCTTTGTCGGAAGGATTTGAAGCTCCGCCAACTTAACCGGCGGATCAAATAGAACGATAACGGATTTGTCGGGATAAGTGGTTTTTAGAACCTTTCGTTTTAGCTTGCTGTCTTCGCAAAAAAGCTTGATATTCATGGTGGTTCCATAGTTTCCGAAGAGCCTTGGCAAGATCGCGTTTAACGACAAACGGACTGAATCCCGTCCGCTTGGCTATTTCGTTAATCGCCATTAGCTCTTCGTCGATTGCGCTGAATTCGTCCAGCATCTTACGCATTCTCCGCAAACAGCCGAAAGTTTTGAAACCTTCTTGAGCTTCCGGCGCTTCAGGCAACAATCACACTTTCGCTTCATTAGCTTCCAGCGCTTAAGACAACAATCGCACTTTCGCTTCATTTCGTCTTTTCCTCATATCCACAAGCGGCCAGGAACTTCGCGGCGTCGAATCTTCGATTGTCCGTCGCAAACAAATCGGCCAGTTCACATGCCACGTCGCGGATGATCAGAACCTTCGAAGCTCCGATTTTACGCGCTTCCTTTTCGTCCGCTCTTCGGATAGCTTCCGCGATAGCAACATAATGCTGACGGGTAAACATAAAACCTTTTCTCCTTACCAGCTTGAATGATTTTCTCCCTGGATTTAAATTTTCTTAGCTTTCTTCAGCGGCCTTTACTTCCGCATAACCTACGCTGTAGCCACGAGCGAAATCGTCCGTCGCGGTTTGCAAACCATAATCCTTCTCACGGCCACTAGCCGCGTCCGCGATTCCGCTTCCAATACCTAAATGAAATGCGTAAGAAGCCGGATCGTCGGATTTTCGCGCAATCAGAGTTTCAGCTTCAATTCGCTTAAGCCATTTCGTTTTCATCTTATCACCTTTAGTTGCGGAATGCCGAAAATGATAATAAATCGGCTGAATAGCTCCATCATGGCCAGAATGTCCCATGATGGCATAATAGGTTCGGGTTCGGTTAGATGTTTCATGGTTTCGTTCCTTTTCGGCTAAGTAAGTAGCTTTCCCTAGCTCCCTTTTAAACTTCAATCACAAAGCCCATATCATCCTCAATCAGCTTTATGACTTTCCGCCCTTTCAATTCGGGAAACTCCGATTTGTCCTTTGGCAGGACTTCGTAGCACATTACGTTGCCCTTTATGACATCGGGTTCCTGTTCCCAAAAGTATGGGACGTAAAGCGGCTGACCTTCGAACTTTCCCGGAGAACGGATGATTCCGTCCGCATAAGTGTCAAATTCCTTCATCAATTCCTTACGAGTTTTCATTTCTTCTCTTTCTCCTTGGCAAACCGTTGCGCGTCTTGGGATAGCGCAACGGCGGCCGGTCCATCAACCGAAAACGGCTTGACGTCAACCAAGTCGCCGTTCTGAAACGTGAATGTAATAGCTTTGTCGGGTAAACCCGAACATGGCCATGACCGCTTGAATTCCTCTACTTCCTTTCGGGAAACCCGAACCTTATAAAATCCGTTTGATGCGATGATTTTCATTTCTCCAAGCGCCTCTTAGAGCGGAGACACTTTCGTCATCCTTACGATCACGTTGTCGAGCGCCTTCGCGGTCTTTTCCCATGCCTTTGCAAGCGTGCCATCCTGCCATGCTTCCGACACGTGTTGAGCCTTTGCGTAGCACACTTCGCGAAGCGCGGCAAGCACGTTCGCGGTCCCATAGCTGTCGACAAGATCTTCCAGGGAATAAAACTCGTTTGAATTTTCTTTGATATACATGATGATTTTATTCTTTAGCCTTTTTTGGGGCCCTTTAGGAGTTAAAAAACTTGAACCCTGGTTATAGAACAAAAGAAAAAAGAGAAGCTTTTGTTCGTTTCTCTTTACTTCGCTTTTACTTCGCTTGGCACGCTTGGCACTTGCACCAACCGCGAAGTCCGAAACAATGGTAGCCTTCATCGCAACGGACGCAAATGTCGGCCGGACTCGGTTCCCATGAAGCTCGAAGCTTCGGCCGATGAGCCGAATCGCACGGCTCCGCTTCGGGTTTCTCGCCGTCATAGGCCGATGGCATATTCCCGCCATTCGTGCGGCCGCACGTTCCGCACGGCGAGGCTAGTGCTTGAACCATGGCCAGCTTTGCGGCTTGCTTCGCCGGTTCGACAATCGTCAAAATCCTCGAAGCTTGACAATGACGGCACAAAATCCGTGTCTGCATCTTCCATCCCTATAAAATCTTTGGGCAGGAAAGAAACCTTTCCTGCCCAAAGGGTTGAAACCTGTCTCGCTTACGACCGGCTAGGGCGCAAAGTCACATTCAGCCCGACGTGCAGGCTGGCCGTCCGCCCACCAAGAACGCCCAGCGGGATCGCGATGAGGTTTTCGTTGAAGCTGGCCAACATAACGCTTCCGCCGGTTTCCTTCCCGGTTTCGGGGTTCTTACGCACTTGGGAAACGTTGATCTTGCTACCCCTCATTGAAACCTTGTCGAGATTGACAACGAACGCAAGCGAACCCTTCGGAATTGTCGCCTCACGTTGATCTGTCCGAATGACCGTCACATTCGTGTCGGTTACGGGCCCGTCCGGATGTTCGGAGTTTCGTCGCGCCGATACCCGCTGCAATTCTCGCTCTAGTTGGTCCTGAATGTTCCTATCCATCTTTTTCTCTCCCTTTGCCCAATTCGGGCTTATTTGCCGTAGAAGTTATCCACGGAGCCTTCAATCTTTTCAGCCCGCACGATCCATTTCTGAATTTCTACGATCATCCGGTCCCACGCCCGCGCAAGCGCGTTGACTTGTAGCTCCAACAAGCGCCAAGCTTCTTGATCGTTGTGATCTGCAATATATTGTGAGCCAACTTCGTGGGCCATCGTTATTTCTTGGTCGCGCCTGCTACGCAATTCGTCCAAGATTTCCTTTAGCTGTTCCGATACTGCCAGCATATTTCGCTCCTATTTCTAGCTCCGTCAGTCTGATCGTGATTGCGACGATCACGATTCGTCGCAAAGATTTTCCCGAAGAACGTCATCAATCGTCATGGTTTGGCTCCTTTTGTACTCGAAGCCGGTTCTACGTCCAAGCCTATCGCCCGAGGTTGGAGATTCGCTGCACCTTGCGATTCGGTCCGAGGGTTCTTCCCCGTCGCGCCTGACTGTCTCTCGAATCTCGCCGTCGGTCGAGCCGAAACCCTGCAACCGGCGTGCCATGAGCTAAAAGACGCTAAAAGACGCAAACTTTGGCTAACCTGCCAAGTTGGTGCCCAAATCTTAGGCACGTGCTGCCTATTTGGGCGGCATCAAACGCTGTTCGACTAACTGACCGGTTAGGCTAACGAACTGACCGGCCGTTCAAGATTCGTGCCAAAGAACCCTGGCACGGGTTTTGCTAACGGATAGGCGAATCGAAGGCAAAG
>Ga0070741_10019279_pt1 | contig 10916 bp, 16 predicted proteins | sample Coa_R1_4_FD_66440 | JGI IMG/M metagenome (GOLD analysis project Ga0070741, IMG submission 66440) | Surface soil microbial communities from Centralia Pennsylvania, which are recovering from an underground coalmine fire - Coalmine... | ecosystem: Environmental > Terrestrial > Soil > Unclassified ...
CGGCGCCGGCTCGGCCGGCCCGGCGGGAGCGGGACCGGACGGAGCGTTGCCGGCCGGAGCGTCACGGCGACCGAGGATGCCGGAGGGCTGCGAGGGGCCGGCCGGGCCGCCGCCGGCCGGGCCGTCGGCCTGTTCGGCCGCGGCCGATCGGGTCTGGGCCGTGCCGAGCACGGCGGCGGGCGGCTGCGGGGGGCGAGCGGCACCGGGCCCGCCGAAGGTCGGGACGGCCAGCGACCCCAGGTGGGGGCTGGGGGCGAAGCCGGCGGCGAGGAGGCCGACGTACCCGGCGAAGGCGAGCGCCAGCAGCCGCCCCGTCCGGCGGGCCAGAGTCCGGCGCCGCCCCGAGTCGTCGACGAAGACGGGGGACCGGCGGGTGGTCATGCCGTAGTCAACGTTGGGGAGCTGGAACTAGTTACGGCTAGTTCCGCCGGGGCGGCAGATTTGCCCCGTCCCGGCCGGTCGGGGCGCGGCGCGATCGCGGCCTTCGCTAGTCTTCCCGCCGGCGATGGGGCTCGCCGCAACCGCCCGGCCGGGCTGATGGCTCCTACCCGAAGAAGTGACCGGTCGGCGCGGAGGATGCGGTGGGTGGGAAATTCGGCGGGGGGCGCCGCTGGTCGAGGCCCAGCCTGTCGGTGCCGGCGGCGGTCGCCGTCGGAGGGGCGCTCGGCGCCCCCGCCCGGTACGGGATCTCACTCGCCGTCCACATCACCCCCGGAACGTTCCCCTGGGGGACGTTCTGGACCAACATCAGCGGCAGCTTCGCCCTCGGTCTCGTGCTGGCCTTCCTGCTCGAGCGGTTTCCGCCCACCCGGTATCTCCGCCCGTTCGTGGCCACGGGCTTCCTCGGCGCCTACACGACGTACTCGACGTTCGCGGTCGAGACCGACCTGCTGGTGCACAACGGCCACGCCGCCGTCGCCGCCGCCTACATCGCCGCCAGCCTGGTGGGAGGCTTCGGCGCGGTCTGGATCGGGCTGTCAGCGGGCCGGGCCGTCCCGGTCCGGAGGAGGAGGCCATGAGACTCGAAGGCCACCACAAGCGACTGACGATCTTCATCGGCGAATCGGACCGGGTCGGGCACACGCCGCTGGCCACCGAGATCGTCCAGCGGGCCCACGCCGCCGGACTGGCCGGGGCGTCGGTGTTCCGGGGCGTGGAGGGGTATGGCGCCTCCAACCACATCCACACGACCCGGCTCCTGTCGCTGTCCGACGACCTGCCGGTGGCCGTCGTCATCGTCGATACCGACGACCGTGTCCGGGCGTTCCTCGGCGACCTCGATGACCTGATCACCGAAGGGCTGGTGATCCTCGACGACGTCGAGGTCGTGAAGTACGTCGGACGGGCCGGCCGGTGAGCCCGTCCGCCTGGGCGGCGTTCGTGGTGGCCGGGGCCGCCGGGGCCGTCGCCCGCTACGAACTCGACCGGGCCGTCGCCGACCGCAGCCGGGGCGTCTTCCCCTGGGGCACGCTGGTCATCAACTTCACCGGGTCGCTGTTCCTCGGCCTCATCACCGGCCTGGCCCTCCACCACGGCCTGCCGCCGTCGGACAAGATCGTGCTGGGGACGGGCTTCTGCGGGGCCTACACCACGTTTTCGACCTTCAGCTTCGAGACCGTCCGGCTGGTCGAGGAGGGAGCGCCGGCCGAGGCCTTGCGCAACGCCGCCGGCACGCTGGTCGGCTGCGCCGCCGCGGCCGCCCTCGGGCTGGCCGTCATGAGCCTCTGACCCCGGGCTCAGGTCGGCAGCCGCAGCTTCTCCGTCCCGGCCTTCTTGGCCCGGTTGGAGAACGGGAACGGGTCGGGCTGGGCGTAGGTCACGGTGAAGTGGTCGGTCAGCCAGCCGAGGAGGCCCATCAGGGCGCCGATGCGGGCGGGCCGGGGGAAGCCGAGCCAGTTGGCGCCCACGCCGCCGAGCGAGAAGTAGATCAGCGGGAAGGCCAGCCAGTCGGGCAGGAAGTGGCGGATCGTGTGGGTGAGCGGCGGCAGGCTGTCGTCCTTCTTCACCAGGCTGACGATCTCGGGGATGAGAAAGCCGGCGACGGTGGCGGCCACCCAGATCCAGAACGGCAGGTAGAAGGCCGAGACCACCAGCGTCGGGGCGGTGACCAGCCACATCAGGAGCCACCATCGGTTCCAGTTCCCGGGGATGCGCGTTACCCTGCGGGCCGCCGCCATTCCCCCGATTGTCCCAGCCGGGTTCAGGCCGGCCGGGGACCGTGGGCCGAGTGCCTGACGACCGGCGGGCCCGTCGGGCCGGGCTCGGCGGCGCGGCTCCGGGCCCGGCGCCGCAGGAGGCTCTCGATCGCGAGGTAGACGGCCACCGAGGTGACGAGCCAGGCGGTGGTCGCCGCGGCGAGGGCCAGCACGGCGGTGGTGCGGCGCAGGACGGCGCCGGTCACCACAGCGAAGACGGCGAGGCCGAGGGCGCCGATGGTCGCCCCCTCGATGTCGTCGGCCGCCTTGCCCGTCGACTCCTTCTCCTCGATCAGCGTCACGCTGGCCGGAAGGATGGCCGGAAAGGCCAGGAAGAGGCCGCCGAAGACGGGGTTGAAGACGATCGAGGCCAGCCCGGCGAGGATCGACACGATGGCGCCGAAGGCGAACCGGATGGCGATGTCCTTCCCGCGGATCTTCTTGAGCTTCTCCGGCTCGACGGCGACGACCGGCTCGCTCATCGGAGGAACACCGCATAGCCCGGCAGCGCCAGGGCGAGCCAGACGAGCATCAGCGCCGACGATCCGGCCAGGGCCCGCCACCGGCGGACGGCGACCACGCCGACCAGGCAGCTGAGCGAGAAGGCCAGCGCCCCGACCACCATGCCCCGGGTGTTGGCGATGCCCTCGCCGTGGCCCTTGGCCAGGATGACCACGATCAGGTTGGCCAGCGCGACCGACGGTGCGGCCGAGAACAGGCCGGCGAAGCGCTTGGGCTTGAGCATCTCGGCGATCAGCGAGAACAGCACGACGAACAGGCCGCCGTTCACCGCTTTGATGCCGAGTGTCAACCACGGCGTCATGTCTCCATTTCTTACCGTGTTCGCCCGACCGCACACCCGGGTACGGAAGTGAACTGATGGAAACCATGACGCGACCCGGGCGCGACACGGCGGGGGACCGCCAGCAGCGCAAGGACGAGGCGCTCGTCAGCCGGATCGGCCCGCTGGAGATCGACTGGCCCCGGTCGATCGGCTACTTCGGCGGGATCGCCCTGGCCGTCGGCCTCGAGCTGCTCGAGCCGCCGATCGGTCTGTTCATCGCCGCCGTCCCGTTCCTCAAGATGCTCAACCTGTCCTCGGTGGAGTTCCCGCCCCGCTTCGTGGGCCATCTGCTCGAGGGCATGGCCAAGCCGGTCGGGGGCGACTCGCAGGGCACGATCCGGTTCGTCACGTCGCAGGGTGCCACGGACGGGCCGGTGGACTGACCGGTCCCTCAGCCGGCGAGCCGGCTGCGGAACCGGGCGTCGAGCGCCTCTTCGGCCGGCGTCAGCAGGTGCTGCCGCTGCCGTGGGCGAAGACCACCACGCCGGCGGCGTCGGGGGGAAGCTCCAGATCGCCGGACAGGCCAGGGTCGAGGTGCACCTCCACGACGACGTCTCTACCCCGGCGGCGATCAGCGACAGCCGTCGATGGTCTGCTGGACCGCCGAACGGTCGATGGCGTCGGACGGGGCGTAGCGCCGGGTGATGGTCCGCACGAAGCAGTCGGCCTGCGGGCCCGACATGCCGGCGTTGACCGCCGCCGAGCGCAGTTGCTCGACGGCCGTCGGGCTCCAGCGGCCGGAATGATCGCGGTGGTCCGGGAACAGCGCCACGCCGGTGCCGGCCAGGCCGAAGACCAGGACCACGACGATGGCCAGCCGGACGCCCGTCCTCCGCAGCGGCGAACGGCGGGCGGGCTCCGGTTCCGGTTCGGAATCGAAGTCCGGCCCGTCGCGGGACCAGTCGTCGGGCCAGTCGTCGGGATCCGGCTCGACGAGGCCCAGTTCGACGTCGTAGCGGCGGCGGGCTTCGGCGCTCTTGAGCGTGGCCCACGCCTCGTTGAGCGTCTTCATCTCCTCTTCGGCCCGGCGCCGCTCCGGCTCGGTCGACCCGGCGTGCCGATCAGGATGGAGCTGCTGCGCCTTGCGGAGGTAGGCCCGCCTGACCTCCTCCAGGTCCGCGTCGGTCGCCACGCCGAGCACGTTGTAGTACGACGTCATCGTCCTCTGTTGTAGCGGATCCCCGCTCGACGCCGACAAGGTTGGCGAGGCCCGCTCCGTCGACGATGTGCACCCGCCCGTAGCGCAGCTGCACCAGCCCTTGCGCCTCCAGATGCTTCAGCACCCGGTTGACGCTGGGCCTCCGGCCGCCGACGAGCTCGGCCAGGATGCTCTGGCGCAGCCGGACGACGCCCTGGTTATCGGCCCGGTCGAGGAGCACGAGGGCGATCTGGGCCTCGAGGCCGCCGGCCAGGAGCTCGACGAGCCGGGCCTGGGCGCTGGCCATGCGGGACGACACCGACAGCATCCACCGCCAGGCGAGCTGCGGACGCCGGGCCAGCAGCCGGTCCAGCGTCACCGAATCGACGGACAGAACCCGGCTGTCCTCCAGGGCGATGGCATCGAACGGCTCCTTCGTCCGCAGGAAGACGGGCACGTCGCCGACGACGTCGCCCGCCCGGAGAATCTGCAGTACGACCGGCCGGCCGTTGAGGGCGCAGGACAGCTCGACGGCGCCGCGGCGGACGATGTGGATCCGGTTCGGCGGCTCGCCCGTCCGGAACAGAACGGTCCCGGCGTCGTAGTCGTCGTCGCGCAGCTCGCCGGCCAGTTCGAGGGCGTCCTCCGGCACCAACGGGGCCAGCTCGGGTCGGTCGAGTCGGCCCAGGTGGCGGGCGAGCCAGGCGGCGCGCTCGACCGGCCCCTCCGGCGTCTTGCTGTCGACCGGCGTCATCGTCAAAAAGACTTCCCCGATCTCGTCCCGTCCACCCCAAGAAATCGATCAATCTGCCCCGGTTTTTCGTGTCTAAGAAAGTCACCGATCATACAGTTCGTCCGGCCAATCATCTGTTACAGAAATGAACATTCGGTCTAGAAGGCTTGCCCCAATTGGGAATCCGGCGGCCGGAGGGCCGGACATCGCCATTCTGCCGACCAACCCGCGATCACAAAAGAGGCTGACCGGGGTTACATTTCCGGCAAGTGGCGCGAAAGGGCTAGGCCCGCCCACTGCGATAGAGGCTCAAAAGACGCGTAGTAGCAGCGTACCTATACAGCACGATTCCAGCACGCAAACGAACCACTGTCATCGCGAAACCCGGAGTCAAGAGCCGCGAGTCGAGCGATTGACCTGGAGGTAGCCTCATGTCGATTCTTGACAAGAAGATCGAGCGACGACAGGTCCTGAAGACCTTCCTCGTCGCCGGCCCGACGCTGGCCATCGCCGGCCGCCTGGGCCTTCCCGACGCCGCCGAAGCCGCCATCCGCCGCACCCCTGACCTGTACGAGCACCAGGACTTCACCGACATCTTCATGCAGACCGGGGCGCCCTTCTACTACGACCTGCTGGTCAACATCCTGCCCAACAACCGGGTGTACTTCGAGATGCCCCGGGTCGATGTCGGGACCGGGCTCCTCACGGCCACCACCATGATGCTGGCCGACAACCTCGACACGCCGTTCCCCAACATCGACGCCGCGCAGTCCGACGCCGAGCCCATCCGGGCCCTCGGCCAGCTGACCGGCGGATCGCAGGACGTCCGGGGGCTGTGGGACCCGATCCGGGTGATCGCGGCCCAGATCCGGGCCCGCCTCACCACGGCCGCCTCCGATCACTGGGGCGTGTCGCCGGGCACGCTGCGGACGGAGAACGGGTACGTCGTGGCCCCCGACGGCCGCCGCCTGTCCTACGGCGAGCTGACCGCCGAAGCGGCCAAGGCCGCACCGACGGTGCCGAAGTCCGCGCCCCGCATCAAGAAGCCCCAGGACTACACGGTCATCGGCAAGCCCCAGAGCCGCATGAACGCCCTCGACATCGCCACCGGCAAGGCCCAGTACACGATGGACCTGCCCATCGAGGGAGCGCTGCCGACGGTGCTGGCCGTGTCGCCCACCGCCGGCGCGACGGTCGAGTCGGTGGACGACTCCGAGGCCAAGAAGATCCCCGGGTTCATCGCCGCCACCCCGATCCCCGGCATGCCCGAGATGCTGATCCCGGGGGGCGTGGCCGTGACGGCCGAGACCTTCGGGATCGCCAAGAAGGCCAAGAACGCGCTCAAGATCAAGTGGAGCGCAGGGCCGATGGACACCATGTCCGACGCCCAGATCGACCAGATGCTGGAGAAGATCATCGACAAGGTCATCGTCCCCGACACCGGGGGCGGCATGATCGACGCCGTCTTCCGGTGGCCCTACACCAACCACGCCCCGATGGAGCCGAACACCGCCGTCGGCCATGTCACCAAGGACAAGGCGGAGATCTGGTCGGGGCTGCAGATCCCCAACACCGCCGTGCAGAACATCGCCCAGGTGCTGGGCATGACCCAGGAGCAGGTGACCATCCACATCCCGCTCCGGGGCGGGGCGTTCGGCCGCTACCTGTTCCACGACGCTGCCCTCCAGGTGGCGGAGATCTCCCAGCGGATGGGCAAGCCGATCAAGCTGATGTACATGCGGGAGGAGGACATCAAGCGGGGCCGGAACCGCACGGCCTCCCTCAATCACATCCGGGCCACGATCGTCGACGGCCAGGTGGCGAGCTTCGAGCACCGCATGGCCTGCCCGGAGATGGACCTGCGCCACGGTCTCGGCGACGTCATCACCCACCAGGCGGTCAAGTACGACGACAACGACGTCGGGAAGTACTTCTTCGGCCAGAGCGGGTCGGGACACATCCCCTACAACGTCGGCTGGAGGTCGCCGACGCTGCAGCAGCAGTTGCTGGCCATCCCGACCGGCCCCTGGCGGGTGGTGTACTCCGGCCAGGTGTGCAGCCTGAACGAGATCGTGATGGACGAGCTCGCCCGGCTGCTCGGCAAGGACGAGTACGAATTCCGCCGCGAGCTGGCGGAATCCGACCGGCACCGGGCGGTGCTCGACAAGGTCGCCCACGAAGGCCAGTGGGGCCGCAAGCTCCCGGCCGGGGTGGCCCAGGGCCTCGGGCTCCACGACGAGTACCACTCGATCGCCGCCTACCTGATGGAGATCGACACCCGGGGGGCGGAACCCCGCATGACGCGCTGCACCGTCGCCTGCGACTGCGGTTTCCTCGTCAACCCGAAGGGCGCCGCCAACCAGCTGATGGGCGCGGCCCACGACGGGTTCGGCGTCGTGTTCAAGGCCGGCCTGCACGTCGTCAACGGGGCGATCAAGGAGTCCAACTGGTACGACTACAAGTGGACCCGGATGTACAACTCCGCTCCCGAGATGAGCGTCCACTTCCTGCCCAACAACCAGGCCGAGCCTGGGGGCATCGCCGAGCTCGGCGTTCCGGCCGCCACCGCCGCCGCCGCCAACGCCTGGGCCCGGGCCACGGGCAAGAAGCCCCGCAAGTTCCCGATCAACGAGTACGGAGCCTGATTGCGATGCCGGTAATCACATTCAATCTCAACGGCAAGCCGGTCTCGGTCGACGCCGACAAGGACGAAGGGTTGCTCTACGTGCTGCGTGACCGTATGGGGGTCACCGGCCCCAAGTACGGCTGTGGCGTGGGCCTCGACGGGGTGTGCACCAGCCTCGTCGACGGGAAGGCCGTCCGGACGTGCATCACTCCGGTGGGCGCGGTGGAAGGCCACCAGGTCACGACCATCGAGGGCCTGGCCAAGGACGGCGTCCTGCACCCCATCCAGAAGGCCTGGGTCGACACCGACGTCGCCCAGTGCGGCTACTGCCAGGCGGGTCAGATCATGCAGGCCGTGTCCCTGCTGAACGAGAACCCGCACCCCACCGACGACGACATCGACCGGGTGATGGGCGGAAACCTGTGCCGGTGCGGGACCTACTTCCGCATCCGGACCGCCATCAAGCGGGTGGCGGCCGGCGAGTACGACCACTTCGAGCTGCCGCCCGTACCCAGGACCCTGTACCAGAAGAACCCGAAGGAGGAATAGGCGGCCGATCGACGATGCCGCCGGTGCGCCGCCCGTTCCCCCGTCCGGGCGGCGCACCGGAGTCCTCCGAACCGGCTGTCCGCACCGCACAAGGAGCCCGCGCCATGAAGCGCTTCGTACTACTGCTCGCCGCCTCAGCCACCATGGTGATCCCCGCCGCCCCGGCCTTCGCCGCCTCCGCCGCGTCCGCCGCCCCGAACACCACCGCCCAGATCCAGAGCGTGAGCAAGATCCCGCCCGAACTGTGCTTCGCCTTCTTCGGTTCCGACCTCGAGAACCTGGTCTGCAGTTCGCGCTGAGGAGGGCTGGGATGAGGAGATTCCGGCGCGCCGCCAGGACCGGCGTCGTCGTCGGTGCGGCGCTCGCGCTCCTGATGGTCTATCCGGGCGTCTCGCTGGGGAGTTCGCCGCCGTCGGAGGATGCGGCCATGCAACAGGCCCGGCAGCGGGCGGAGGCCGCGAACGACGCCGATGACGTGCCCAAGGTGACGCAGAACCTCGTTCCCGGCGCGATCCACGCCCGGGACGTCGCCATCAGGCGGTTCAAGGCCACGGCGCACGCGCCGCTCGACAGCAAGCCCGAGTACCTCGTCATCTGGTCCGGCAAGGAGAACGCCGGGGATCTGAGCGGCAACGACGCGACTCGCTTCCTCGGCCAGGGCACGATCGACCCGTCGAACCTGGTCAACGTCGGGCGTAGACGGTTCGTCCCCGGGCTCGACGCCATGGTGGTGGTCGACGCCCGCAAGCTCAACGTCGACGGCACACCGAACAAGGACTACGGCAGGGTCGTCAACTTCGTCCAGGTCCCGCCGCCGTTCGGGGTGGAGGGCGAGCCGCACCACATGCAGTACGAGTGGAAGCCGGGCGAGCCGGTCGTGGCCGGTGATCTCTTCACCGACACCACGACGATCTGGGACGTGCGCGACATCCCCGACATCACGCTGAAGAACATCGTGCGGGGCGAGGAGAACCCGATCGGCGCCTTCCCCGACGCCTACGACTTCGCCGGCCGGGACGCCATCGGCACGTACATGACCGCCGGCGAGCCCAACTACGGCGGGTCGCCGGGTTCGGTCGTGGTGTTCAAGCCCGACCCGGTGAAGGGGATGGTGCAGGCGTCGGAGACGGCGGCCGGCCAGGTGGGGGCGGTCTTCCGGGGGAACCCGGGCGGCGTGCCCGAGCCCTGCACGCCGGTCGAGGCCCGGCCGATGGGAACCTGCGCCAACCCGCACGGCATCCAGACCCGGCCCGACCTCAACCGGATGGTCACCGTCGACTACGCCGACGCCCGGGAGCTCGGCACGGACCCGGTGAAGCCGGTCGAAGCACACAGCTTCCGGCCGACGGCCCGGATCTGGGACATCTCGAACCCCGAGGCGCCGAAGCTGATCTCGGTGGCCCACATGCCGGGCAACGGGAAGCACGCCTCGGATCCGGAACACGACAACATCGGGGTCATGGAGACGGGCAAGACGTGGGCGCCGGCCAAGGGCGAGTTCGCCGAGTCGATGTGCGGCGGCGGGATCTTCTTCCTGCCCGACATCACCAACGTCCAGCCCGACTCGTCGTCGCAGTGGAAGCAGGTCTGGAACGACAGCATGACCGAGGTCCAACTGCCGAAATTCCCGAACCTGCACCCGCCCAAGGCCCACACGGCGGAGCCGGAAGGCTGCGCCGGCGGCGCCTGGACCCAGGTCAGCCACGACAACCGGTTCCTCTTCCACACCGTCGGCCGGCGCAACCCCGGGTCGACCGACCGCCCGAAGATGGTCTACGTGCTCAACGTGGAAAAGCTGATCCGGCACGCCGAACAGACCGGCACGGTCGACTGCAGCATCGATACCGGCCGGGAGATGGCGCAGGGCCACGGCGACGAGGCCGACTGCCCGACCCTCGCCGGCGTCCTGCTGGTCGACGACGACACGACCGGCGGTCCCCACTGGGCGGCCATCGACAATCACAACCTGACGGCGACGGGGGCGCCGACCCGGCTGCTGTTCTGCGACTACTTCGTCGCCCGGACGGGCTACGACGGCAACCATCGCTGCTACATGGTCGACATCGACCCGCAGACCGGTGGGCTCAGCTACGACACCGCCTTCCGGGACGAGTACAACTCCTCGCTCGGGATCGACTTCAACCGCCGGGACTGGCCCGGCCACCCCGGCGCGGGCTGGTACAAGCCCCACTCCATGCTCTGGGTCGTGCCCGAGGCGGTCGCCGGGAGCGGCTGAGCGAGCTACTCCTGCGGATCGTGGAGCTTGCCTTCGCGGGCTAGCGTCGTCTTCCAGGCCCGCCGGAGGCGGTCGATCGCCTCGGCGGTGTCGGTGGTGGGCTCGACCGTGTCGGCGAAGGCGTCGAAGCCGACGTTGGCGGTGCAGCCCCGCTCGTCGTCGGCGCACTCCAAGCTCAGCGCGGTCGGGTCGAACGCTCCGTCATCCTGGCCGGTGGCGGTCCAGAAGGCCCGCAGGCCCTCCAGGGCCTTGCGCCCCTGCGGTGTCTCCGGCTCGCTCACTCCTCCTGCTCCTCGGCCTCGCTGACCGCCTCGACCCGCGACACCGGCCATTCCGGGAGTGCCGCCGCCCGGGCCGCCGCCCGGAGGAGCTCGGTCGCCTTGGCCACCGCCTCGTCCCGGTCCTCCGCCTCCACCAGCACCTTGACGCCGTAGCAGGGCCGGCCGATCCCCGAGGCGATGCCGCCGTTGGATGCCACGGCCTCGGCCAGGTCGCCGATCCGGTCGAGCGTCATGATCTCGTCCCCGGCGACCTCGATCCCGACGCTCCACTGCATCGCTGCCGTTCCCTCCATCACTGGAGTCCCCTCCATCAC
>Ga0070741_10019280_pt1 | contig 10916 bp, 8 predicted proteins | sample Coa_R1_4_FD_66440 | JGI IMG/M metagenome (GOLD analysis project Ga0070741, IMG submission 66440) | Surface soil microbial communities from Centralia Pennsylvania, which are recovering from an underground coalmine fire - Coalmine... | ecosystem: Environmental > Terrestrial > Soil > Unclassified ...
CAGGCGGTCGTGCCAAAGATCGTGAAGCGCCTGCCGGTCGGGAATCAAACTACCCATTCAGAACCAACTTCGTTACGTTTTCAGTGTTACGCCCTGAAAATTCGGTGTCAATGGTAGAAACCCCGACAACCCAAGACCGCGGATAAGCGCACCGAGCGGGCTTCGGATTGGGTGCCGTTGATCACTCGGATGGGGCAAATGGCCCAATCAAGTCCTGTTTGTCCGATATTGCCTTTCTTATCTTGCGGCTAATAGTTGGCGGTCCGATTGCGTTTACTGGCTCGAGTCCGCAAGCGGGCGTAGGAGGTTTCATGTTCAAAGCTGTCACGATCGTTCTGGCCATCGGCACCTGTCTTCTTGCACAGGAGATCAAGAGGGTCACCATCCAATCCACCCCAGTCCCATCGGCAGCTTCCGGGCAGGGGATGTTCAACACGTACTGCGCGGCGTGCCACGGCACAGCCGCCAAGGGGGACGGTCCCGCAGCCGGCGCTTTGACCAAGCGTCCGGCGGATCTTACCCAACTCGCGCGGAAGAACAACGGTAAATTCCCGCAACTGCAGGTGATGAACTATATCAGCGGCAATGACGTGGTCGTTGCGCACGGCACCCGCGACATGCCGGTGTGGGGCCAGTTGTTTCGCTCTTTGGAACCCCGCGACAATCGCATCCCCGATTTGCGGGTTAAGAACCTGGCGGACTACATCAAGTCGCTTCAGGCAAACTGATTTCGGCAGGAGCGCTAGCAGGCGCGGCACATTAGTTTCTCGTGCCGCGCTCTCTAACGTTCAGGCTGATGGGGTTTCGATCAGTTCGGAGAATAATCCGCGAGCAAGCGAAAAATACAGATCGCTTTGGTTATCCGTGAATTCATGTCCCACGGTGTCGGTCTTTCCGCTACTTCCCGTGCCAGAACCGGGATTTGACGAAGCGGTGGACTTCTTCGCGACGCATACCGAGCAGACGGTAGGCGAGTGCGGCGGCCCCGGCAATCGTCACCACATTGATGCCGAGGGTCAGCAGGCGCTGCCAGACGATCGATCGATCGGGGAAACCGAGCACCAGCGCGATTCCGAACCAGACGGGGAACACGGCATATTGGACGGCGGCAGCCACGCCGATTAGGTAGCGGCGGCCGGTATCGTCGGCGCTGGAGAGTCCGGCGGTCACGCCAATCGCGGCAGAAATACCGAAACTCACGAGCGGCTTCTGGAAATCGTGGAATTGCATGGGCGGGCCATGCAGCGCGGCTACCAGGGCTCCCGCGGCCACGCTGGAAACCACGCTGATCAGGATAGCCAGCGCGCCCTGACGGACCAGCCCGCGGTCCTGCGCCCATAATCCGAAACTCAGCGACAGCACGACGGAAAGGAATGGCAGGAATAGGGCGGCCACGACGATGGAGATCGAGTTGTTCTCCATCATCCCGTAGGCCAGCAGAATGGCCGCGGAAAACGCGCGCGCGATATAGGTTGGGGTCACGTAGCTGAGCTGCCAAAGATCCTCGAAGACCTCGATGGTGGGTTCGACCGTCGGGTAGGTCAGCTCGCGCGCGCGGTGCCGGCCGAAGACGGCGCGCAACTCGCGCGAGGTGATCGACCAGGTGTCCGGATCAAACTCCGGATGGGCAAAGACTGCATCGAGAAACGACTTAGCTTTGGGAGTGGGAACCGAGACACTGATCTGGTCGGCCGGCCGATCGGGGCCGTGCAGATACACGGAGGTTACGGAAGCTTCGTCGATGCCAATCCGCAGCGCGAGGGCGGCGACCTCGGCGCCTTTGCCTTGCGGCACGTTCAGACGAACTTCGTGCATGATCGGTTACGCAGCCGGGATTGCGCCCGGCACGGCGAGTTCCAGTGTGAGCGACCGCCCGGGCGAGCTCACTTCATCTCGAAGTCAGCCGTGCGTTTCGCAAACTCGTTCGCGCTATCCTCTCCGGTCAGTTCCAAAACATAAGAGCCCGGATCGATTTTGTCGACAGGCATTCGTTCGGCGAGGCGAATCACCGGGCTGCCCGGCTCTTTCGGCAGCTCCAGGCGCAACGATCCGGTATCGGCCTTAGTTTCCCCGCTCTGCCGGTCGAGGACACGCATGCGAATCGCCATTGCGGGCGGATTCGCCGGATCGAGGCTCACCAGCAGCGGTTCATAAAACTCGACGTAGAACAAGGCCAGCTCCCCTTTCTTGAACTGGGTGGCCCCGGCCGGGATCACCTGTACGTCACCGGAGATCATCGGGATTCGGTCTTCGAGCAGCGCCGCATCCAGGCCAAGGCCGGCATCCGAGACCCGCAGGGCCTGCTTGCTGAGCGCGAGGCTACTGACCGCCAGGTGGGTGCTGTCGTATGCGTTGATCGCGAGCGGCGTCTCGAGTTTGCCGAAACTGGAACCGCCCGACGTAAACACCACCTTTAATTTGTACGAACCGGGAGCGATATCGAACTGGTTCTCATAGTGGAGCGGCTTTTCTTTGAATTGCTCGACCTGCTTTTTATCGGGGAAATCGAGCTTGAGTGTGTCGCTGAAGCGCGCGCCGACGCCGCCATCCTCCCGGTAGGCGACGCCGAGGATATGAACATCGCCATGAAATTTGCCTTTCATCTTTTCGAAATTCAGATCGCCGGCCGCGATATCGAGCACCACATTAACGCGCGCCACGGCGTCTGAGGTGTAGAAGTACGGAACCTGCATCGAGGCGGGGATCGTACCCGGCTGGCTGCCGGAGATGCGAGTCTCCAGCTGTTTTTCCGTCGCCGTGCCGGTCAGCAGATCGTGCGGTTTGGCATTGCAATAGCCGGTGCGCGAGCGGGCGGTCAAACCGCCGCGCTCGACTTTGACGCGCAGCACGTGACAACTGCCCTCGGCGGAATCGGGAGGCGTGTAGCCGAGGATATAGTACTGATCCATCTCCTTGCCGATCTTCTCGAGGCCGCCAAGCAGATCGTTGGTTTCGTGAATGACGAAACCGCCGGTGCCGTTGGCGAGCATGAACAGGACCTGCTGGTTGCTGGCGGTGCTTTCGGGGAATTTGGGGATAATTCCGCGCGACTGATTGTACGGGCCCATCTGGGGAGGAAGCCCGATTCCGCCAGCGGGATAACCGCCGCGGTTGACGCCGCCCGGTTTTCCGGGGAGGCCGGGAGTGCCTCCGCGATTTACGGGCGGGGGAGCAGGGGCACCTCCACGGCCTCCGGGTGGGCCGGGTGCCCCGCCACGGCCACCGCCGGGCGCGCCGCCACCTCCACCGGGGCTGCCCACGCTGCCGCCGCCACGACCTCCGGCGCCAGGGCCTCCCCGTTGAAACCCAAAGACACCGAGACTGGAGGAGCCGGGCAGCACACCCGCCAGCGCCTGCAGAAAACCGGACCGCACGGGGGGCGCGAGTGCCGCACGCCCGGGCATCGCGCCGACCAAGCCGCGCACGTCAATCGGATAGATTGCCACATTGGCGCGATTGCAGACATCGAGGGTTGCCGTTACTTCCGAAATCAATTCGGAGTTCAGCGGCATTCCCGCGCTCAACAGGACCAGGGTTTTCCGGCCTGGAATCGAGCCGAGATTCTTCGCCAGGTTGCGGAGGCTGAGGATCAGATCGCGCGCGCCGAAGCTGCTCATCGCCTGGCTCAACTGGACCGGCACGCCCGCGGCCGGCGCCGGGTTGGGCGCCACCGCCGAAATCTTCACACCGGAAACAATCTGTTTCAAGCGCTCCGTGTTGTCGGTGAAGTTCTGAGCAATCTGCACGGTTCCACCAAAATTGACGACGGCCATCAAACGGTTCGGGCCGGCATTGGTGTCGATGAACTTGGACGCGGCCTCGCGGGCGCGCGCCTGTTCGCCGAAATTCATGGTGGAATTATCGAAGAACAGCACCAGGTAATGTTTCTGGTTGGCAGCAGGTGATGCAGGGTCGGCTTCGTAGGAGAAGCTCTTGATCGTCTGCTCCTTGTTGTCCTCCCAAACGCGGAAGTCCTTGCCGGTGAGGTCGCTGACGTATTCGCCCTTTTTATCGGTGACGATCGAATCCACCAGCACGAGGCGCGTTTCAGTCTGAATGACTACCCCGGGTTGCTGCTGCGAGCGCGCCGGAGCGCCCGCCAACAGGATCACGGCCGCGATCAGCGGGAAAGCGTTCCGTTTCATCGCCACATCTCCTTACGGAATCTGCACGGCGCCGTTGCGGGCCGCCATGGTTTGACCTTCGGCATCTCTCACCACCAGCCGCAGGACGTAGGCGCCCGGCGGCACATCGAACGTGCTTCGGATATTGATTCCCGTGGCCGGCAATTTCGCCATCGTCTCGTCGCGCAAGCGCAGCTCGACGATCTTCTCGATACCGCTGACAAAATTTCCATTGCGATCGAAAATACCCGAGACCACGGTCAGGGTGTTGTTGTTGCGGTCGCCGGCTTTGCGATAGCGCAGATTCCGGATATCGACGCGAGCCATGACCGAAAGCTTCGCCTGAAAATCGCTCGGCTTGAAAAACTGCATGTTGAGATCGACCGGGATGTCGCGCATCTCCTCGCGCGAGAAGACCGCCTCCCGGATCTCTTCCTTAGCTTCCTCTTCAGGGTCGGCGGCATGCTTGGGCGCATAATAACCGCGGCGCGCCTGCAGGTTGAGCTCAGTGCGGCTCTTGACGGTGACTTTCAATAGATGAAAGCTGCCGTCGAATTTAAGGTTCTGCGGTGAGAAGCCGAGCACGTAGACAAATTCCGGCTGCGCCGCGAGGCGCTTCAGACCCTCGCGAAGGTCATTACTGTTATGGAAGAAGTTGCCGCCGGTGCCCTCGGCCAACTCGGCCATGACGTCCTCGTCGGCGAGCGCGGCATCGCGCTCGTATTGATTTTTGAAGATAGCGGCCGGCGAGGTGGTGCCCGGCCGGCTGGCGTCGATTTCGGGACTTGGATTGTACACGCCGCGCGCGTCGAGGGAACTGATGGTGGCGTTGGCGCGAATCGCGCGATCCATTAGGTCGGATTCATCCGCGCGATGATCGATCGTCAAAAAGTAGCCCGACGAGACCAGGACGATGTTGCGGCTGCCCGGCATGATCGAAATGCGCCGGACCACGTCGCGCAGAACGCCGTTAGCGAGGCGAGTTTCCTGGTCTCCAATGTTCAACTGCTGCATGGATGCGGACTGCGCGAGGCTCTGGGCCTGCGCTTGCGCCGCCTTTTGTGAAGCCGGATCGTTCCCCGCTGAAGGCGTGCAGGCCTGGGCTTCGGCCGCGCCGGCGGCGAGCGCCTGCTGATCGTTCTTGTTCACGATCAGGTCGGCCATGTAGTACGGGATGCTCGGACAATCGAAAGCGGTGGAACCGGCGCTCGTCCAGGGCTGAATGCGATTCAGGGTCTCGCGAAGTTTGTCGCGGTCGTCAGTGAAGTCGAGCGTCGTACGGCCGGAGGTGGTGAACACGGCCGCGCGCGTGGCGGCTTCGAGCGATTCTGTAAGGTGCTGCACAACGGCGAGGCGGGCGCGGGTCAGATCGCTGATGTTCAGATGCACGTCGTCTACAACGTACGCGATGAAGCGCTGGGGAATAGGGGCGGCCGGCGCAGCCGGCGCGGGGGACGGCGCATCAGGATCGACGGCGGAAACCGAGGGAATCAGCGGGGCATCTGGACGTTCGATCGAAAACCGGGTGATGACCTGCGGCTTGCCCTTATCGGTGAGTTGGAAATCCTCCTGTTTTAGAGCACCGATGGCCTTACCGTTGCGGTCGCGGACCACCACGGGGACCAGAACGAGGTTGACGCCGGTGCGGAAGGTGGCGGGAGCGTCGCGGGTGGTCACTTCCGCCGCGTTGGGCGGAGGAGTTTGCGCGGATGCCGAAAGGGCAAGGAGCGCACCTCCGAGGCGCAGGGCATATGCAACACGGCTCAGATTTCCCCTCCAGGACCGTGAAAGCATCGTACAAGCAGGGTTTCGCCGAAGTCAACCCGGAGAGAGGTGCGCAATCTCGCAGGTTTCGCCGGAGGGGCCGCCTCTGCCAAACGACTAGTCTGGCAGGCTGCTGAAAAAACATTATTAGCCGCCGATGAACGCGAATGAACGCAGAAAATCATTTGGTTTGAATCGGCGTTTATCCGCGTTCATCTGCGGCCGGTGATTTTGGGCCGTTGTTCAGCAGATGCGGCAGAGAGCCTGGAATACACTGCCAGATCGGGTCGTTAGCTTACAAAAGCAAGATAGGACGGGTTGCAAGCGCGAGTCCTCCCTGATCTACTCCAAATATGAAGTGGGCACTCGCCGCGATGTTGGTGGTCTCGTTCGGTTTCGCGTAGCCGCCCGAAATCGGGGAACCGTACGAAATCGGAGGAATGGTCGGTTACGGCGCTTACCGGAATGCGACCGTCACGGCGCCGGCGGGCAACGCCACGGCCGGGGTCGCGAATCGCGTCGCCGCCGGATTTGTCTTCGGCGAAGACTTGTACGATCGCCTCTCGGGCGAAATTCGCTACCTATACCAGAACGGAGGTCCGTTCGTTTCCGGCGGCGGGGCGCGCGGCAGCATTCAAGGGCAGTCGCATGCGGCTCACTACGACCTTCTCATCCAGGTGCGCGACCGCGAATCCCGGCTGCGGCCGTACTTCATCGTGGGAGGGGGCATCAAGTACTACCGCACGACCGGAGCGCCGCCGGTGCAGCCGCTGCCCTCGATCGTAACGGTGAGGAACCGGCATCAACTGGCGGGGCTCGGGACCGTGGGCGTGGGGGCGCGGTACCAACTGGCGGACCATGTCTATGTTCGCGGAGACTTGTCGACTACCTCACGCCGTTTCCCTCGAACTTGTTTCAACCCGCGCCGCTGGGTAGGCATCACGGGATCTTTCATCAGTTCACGCCGACGGTGGGGATTACCTTTCGGCGGTAAAGGGGCCGCCTGAAAGACGGCGGCAGCCACGATTGGCTGCCCGACTACATGTACATGCCGCCGTTGACGGCCAGGACCTGGCCGGTGATATAACTGGCTTCGTCGCCGGCGAGGAATTTGACGGCGGAAGCGATGTCTTCGGGGGTGCCGATGCGCTCGAGCGGGATGGCGGAGAGAATCTTCTGCTTGCGCTCTTCGGGGAGATCCTTCGTCATGTCGGTGGCGATGTAGCCGGGGGCTACTACGTTCACGGTGATGCCGCGGCTGCCTAGCTCCTGGGCGAGGGATTTCGAGAGTCCAATCAAGCCGGCTTTGGACGCGGAGTAGTTCACCTGGCCGGCACCGCCTGCCTGGCCCACCACCGAGGAAAGATTGATGATACGGCCCCAGCGGTTGCGCATCATGCCGGGCAGGACCTGCTGGATACACAAGAATGCGCCATCGAGATTGGTGCGGAGGACGGCGTCCCAGTCGGCGGCTTTCATGCGGACGGCGAGGCCATCGCGGGTGATGCCCGCATTGTTGACCAGGACGTCGACACGGCCTTTTTCTTTCAGAGCGCGGGCGAAGCACTCTTTGATGGACTCGGGAGATTTCAAGTCCAGATTGAGCGCGAGAAAACTGCCGGCGGATTGCATCTCGGCGGCGAACTCGGAGTTGCTTTCGATGGTGGTGGAGGCGGCGACGACATCGAAACCGGCGCGGCATAGCGCGAGGGCGGTGGCGCGGCCGATCCCGCGGCTTGCGCCCGTAACGAGCGCGACCCGATTGGACATGATGAAACTAAATAATACCTGATGGCCTGGCGTGCAGGTTCAGGCCATCAGGCAAAGTGGAGGAGTGGGACAGTCAGGCAACTTTTTTGTAGACAGGCTGGACGGGGGCCGGTTCGAGGCCGGTACGTGCGGCCAGGCTCAGCGGTACTTGGCGGAGGTGGATGGGGTCCAGGCCGCGAACGGGCCGGCGCTGCGCCCACCCGTTCTCACTGTCGGGAAATACCAGCCAACCGGCGTCAGGGACGTAGGCGACCCACGCCCCGGTGTGTTCCACAGTTCTATAGAGCTTCATGATCGGAATCTCCTTCAATAGGATTGCCAGTTCAATTCGTTGGCGAGCCGGTCGGGGCTGAGGCGGCTCTGGGGACCCAAAACCCGAAAAATGGCGAAGTCCACGGCCGCTACCTGGGCGGCACGGGCCGCGCCGCGATGCGCCGTGTATAAAGTCTCGGTCTGGCTGGCGTCTTGAACACGCAGCGTCCAGTCGCTCGAATCGGTTTCCACTGAAAAAGCCAAATCATTCCACCGCGCCCGATAGCCGTGGCGGATCTGAAACAAGGGTGCGGGCGCTGGGGGGCGGGCCGCATTATGACGACAAGTTGCGCAAGCCATAACTTACGCTGCCTTTGGCTGCACCAGTGGCGGTTTGGGAGCCGGCTGATTCTGGAAATGGCACAGGTGCATGCACCTTTTGTTTTTGCAGGTCAGACAGAGGCGCTTCATGGAGTGAAAGTATCCGATTTGCGGCATTGATTCAAATGGTCTTATGTGGGCGGCGAGAGGGTCCCCCTAGATGGGGGTGAAGGAGGGCGACCGGGGGGTGTGGCCATCCGGTTACACTCAAGAATCATCTATGGCTTATCGAGATTTGCGGGAATTCATCGGCGCGCTGGAGAAGCACAAGGAACTAAAGAGAATTCCGTTCGAGGTGGACCCGATTCTGGAGATCACGGAGTTTGCCGATCGGGCGGTCAAGCGGGGAGGGCCGGCGCTCCTATTCGAGAAGCCAAAGGGGTACGACGTCCCGGTGCTGATCAATTCATTTGCTTCGATGCGGAAAATGGAACTGGCGCTCGAGGTGGAGTCGGTGGAAGAAGTGGCGGGGCGGATTGTCGAGCTGCTCGAGATGCGGATGCCGGAGGGGCTGATCGGGAAATTCAAAATGCTGCCAAAGCTGGCGGAGATGGGGGCGATTTTTCCAAAGACGGTCGGCAAGGGCGCGTGCCAGGAAGTCGTCAAGACCAGCGGGATGTCGTTGCTGGATCTGCCGGTATTGCAGTGCTGGCCGGAAGACGGGGGGCGGTTCATCACGCTGCCGCTGGTGTTTTCGCGGAACCCGGACACGGGCAAGCGTAACTGCGGGATGTACCGCATGCAGATTTACGACGCCTTGACCGCGGGGATGCACTGGCAGACGCACAAACAGGGAGCGGAGCACTACCGGCGGATGCAGCAGCACGGGAAGACGCGGATGGATGTGGCGGTGGCGATCGGGGCGGACCCGGCGACGATGTACTCTGCCATTCTGCCGCTGCCGCCGGATCTGGACGAGATGATGATTGCCGGATTTTTGCGCGGGAGCCCGGTGGAGATGGTGAAGTGCCAGACGTGCGATCTGGAAGTGCCGGCAAATGCGGAATTCGTGCTGGAAGGCTACGTGGAACTGGGTGAACTGCGGACGGAAGGGCCGTTCGGCGATCACACCGGGTTCTATTCGCTGGCGGATGAGTACCCGGTGTTTCACCTGACCGCGATCACGCATCGGGAGAAGCCGATTTACGCGACAACAATTGTGGGGCCGCCACCCATGGAGGACTACTACATGGGCAAGGCAATCGAGCGCATTTTTCTGCCGCTGATGCGAATGCAGCTTCCCGAAGTGCGCGACATCGCGATGCCGCCGGAAGGGATTTTTCACAATTTGATTCTGGTGTCGATCCGGAAGTCGTATCCAGGGCACGCACGGAAGGTGATGCACTCGATCTGGGGGACGGGGCAGGCGATGTTTTCGAAGGTGATCGTGGTGGTGGATGAGGATGTGGACGTGCAGAACTACCGCGAGGTGGCGTGGAAGGCGCTGAATCACATCGACCCGGAACGCGATATCCAGTTTGTGATGGGCCCGGTGGATTCGCTCGATCATTCGAGCCGGCTGCCGAACTATGGGTCGAAGATGGGGATCGACGCGACCAAGAAGTGGCCGGGCGAGGGATTCACGCGGCCATGGCCGGGAGTGATCGAGATGTCGGCGGAGGTGAAGCGGCGGGTGGACGAGTTGTGGAAGCGGGCGGGGCTGTAGGGTATGCGTCTAAGGAGCGAATAATCAAGGGATTTAGGAGTTTCCAGACTAATCGATCATCAAATAGGGAATTTCACCCATGACCTCGGTTAGCCGCAAAGTGGCCATCCTGCAACCTTGATTTCGCAGGGGGGCGCGGCATGATAAAGGCAGATGAGACTGGGTGGGGCTGTGCTCGGAATTGTGGTCGTGGCGCTCGGGTGGGCGCAGCCGCCGGTGGCGGGTACCTGCTCCATTTTTCCGGCGGATAACATTTGGAACACGCCGGTGGACACGCTGCCGGTGGCGGCGAACTCCGCTACCTACGTGAACACGATCGGCGCTTCATCACCGACGCATGCGGATTTCGGATCGGGCTTGTGGAATGGCGGGCCGATCGGGATTCCGTGGATCACAGTGCCGGGGACGCAGGCAAAATACCCGGTGACCTTTCAGTATGCCGATGAAAGCGATGCGGGGCCGTACGCGATTCCGCTGAGCGCGCCAATTGAGGGAGGTAGCGGCAGCACGGGCGACCGGCACACGATCGCGATCGATATCGACAATTGCATTTTGTATGAGCTGTACAGCGCGTATCCGCAGGCGTCGTCGTGGCAGGCGGGATCGGGCGTGATCTTTAATCTGAACTCGAACGCACTGCGGCCGGCGGGGTGGACCTCGGCGGATGCGGCAGGGCTTCCGATGCAGCCGGGGTTGGCGCGTTATGACGAAGTGACAGCCGGGGAGATCCGACACGCCCTGCGATTTACCGTGCCCCACACGCAGAAAGCGTATGTCTGGCCGGGGCGGCATTATGCCTCAAGCCTGACCGATCCGAAGTATCCGCCGATGGGGCAGCGGTTCCGTTTGAAGGCCAGTTTCGATATCTCCGGCTTTCCGGTGGACGTGCAGGTGATTCTGCGCGCGCTGAAGAAATACGGCATGATGCTGGCCGACAACGGGTCGGCGTGGTACATTTC
>Ga0070741_10019281_pt1 | contig 10916 bp, 11 predicted proteins | sample Coa_R1_4_FD_66440 | JGI IMG/M metagenome (GOLD analysis project Ga0070741, IMG submission 66440) | Surface soil microbial communities from Centralia Pennsylvania, which are recovering from an underground coalmine fire - Coalmine... | ecosystem: Environmental > Terrestrial > Soil > Unclassified ...
CCCGTCAAGAACAGCAGTAATTTTAGGCAGGGTAGCAGCGTTTGCGCCGCGCTTGATCAGCGTGTTAAAGGTCCAGAGGTCGCCGTGTAATAGTTTTGGGCGCGTAACTTCGTCGAGCAGGTCTGTGTGTGCCTGTACCAGGTCCAGCAGGGCTCGCATATCTGTTGCATCGAGATGGGCGGCCTCGATCTTCTGAATAGTCTTTTCGAGTCCATCGATAACATAGTTGCTCCATTTAGAGTATGTATGGTCTGTGAGCGGGTGACCGAACGTTTCACCCTCAATGCTGTGGATAATTTTCGTGATACGGCCCAACTGGCGATAAAGGGCAAGGTCCTCTTCCCACGTCAATTCACCCTCGATGGTGGACCATAATTCGCCTTCCATGTATGTCTGAAACATATAGTCTCGATTAATAAGCTGGTGCGTGAAATCGATCATAAGCGTTTTGGGCAGCAGTGTGGCGATAGGGGCAAGAAATGGCTGCATGTAATGTTCCCTACGCATCAATCCAACCTCGTTTGGCTTCACACGCGGATCTTGCGGACTGGGCTCAGGAGATACACGAAGAACGACTGGTTGCATACCTTCGAGAGCAATAAGATAGACATTGTTGTACTCTCCTCCGCCGAGCTCTCTGACCGATAGAATGGATACATGCTGGCCGAAGGCTCGTTGGCACATAGCCCAAATGTGATCAAGGGACACTTGCTGCTGAAACGCATCTTGCGCTCTATCAATGATTGTATATTCCACCAAAAAATCTCCTTTTTGTGCGATTGCGCTATTACATAGATGGTTATTAAATGATAGAGGGAGCTTGCGGGCAATGTTGGAGTATGGGCGGCTGTGGATGTGCGTGTTGTGGTTAAAAAAACAGAGCCGCAAGCTTCGAGTCACGCTGAACGTGACGAACGTTGCGTGATCATACTGGTAAATAGCGTGAATGTTGGGAATAGGCATTGCACCCATTGGGCAACCCGCTCCATGCCTGGGATGATGTGAACGCTTGATAGAAATTCGGCGCGTATCAAAGCACTTGAGTGCTCCTCACAGAACACACGAGGGGTCGCCTCTTGACGGTGCCCATGATAGACTTTTGCCAGTTGGAGGATGGTAGTTCTTCCAGCGCAGACGTTCTTATGAAAAGCGAGGAAGATTGTATGACCAATAGGAATTCACTATTCAGATCGCTCAGCGCCTTTTTGCCTGTCGCCATGTCGTTAGTGGCCCTCGCCCTAGTGCTCGGTCACATTGCTCTCTTCGGTGGTAGTCGCGAGGCCGATGAGGGAACGGCTGCCCATCTCTGGCAGATCCTCATGGCTGTGCAGGTACCAATCATTGTGTTCTTCGCCATCAAGTATGTACCACAGAGGCGAAAGGAAGCGTTGCCGGTCCTGGCACTCCAAGTGGTTGCTGCGGTTGCTGCTTGTGCTCCTGTTTTCATCCTCAAATTATAGCTTTAACCCGTGGACATGAGCTGTCAAAGCCACCACATTCTGCCACACATTTACAACTGTCATAAGCTGTAGACCGCTTGAGCAACCGTATTCCATGGTACGAAATAGCCGATTCCCAACATTCGCCCCCAATTCCCAGGTTTCGGCTCAAAAATCGTCGAACATTCACGCTATTTACCACATACGCATCTGGCGGCAAGAAGAATTGGCACGAAATCTCGCCTGGTCAAAATTTTTGACCAGGCGAGATTTCGTGCCATTCCCTGACAAAAAGCCCGGCTTACTTCGCTTACGTCCCAGACATCAAAGGGAGTGCATTTTATGCTTACGCTTCATTCTTTACTCCCCATAACAATACACTGCTCCCTCATTCTTCAGGAATGCGATACACGGGCATGAAGCCAGGATGGAAGCTGATCGAGAACTCCATCAAGTCCTGGAGCACGTCCCGCACGCCGCTCTTGCTACCAGGGTTCGAGTGCAGCAATATATGTATCGATAGCTGTGACTCCTTGTTCCCGTTGTCCTTGCACGTGGATTTTTGCGTCTTCATGCCTGCCAATTTCTTGTAGAAAGAAGTAGGTAGAGCAACGAATTACTGTCTCAGTCCATCGAGAATCATGATCCTCGTAGATTTGAGCAAACCTACCAGATGGCGGAGAGGATTCTTCCACGAAGGTGCAAGCTTCGGGCACGCTGGCATAGAGCTTCTTTACCTCCTCTAGCACCGGATGACTTGCTTCGTGTTGTGCAAGATCCAGCACACGCAGCGGACTCGACTGATATGGAGCATTCGATTTCAAACAACACACTGCATAGGTCTCACTTGTATTACTCACTCCTACCCCATTTACCCAGGAAGGCACGAGATTTGCCAGGGGAACAATTACCAGGTGAAAAGGGAAGCGACCAAAGAAGAGCTGTTGAAATGCGACGATATCAAGCTGTTTCAGCACGCTGGCAATATCTTCCATCACCTCCTGCCAGAGAGCCGTCTGCTCGTCCAGCAGCGTCGAGAGCCTGGTGTCTTGCCAGAATGCTGCGAGATGGTGGTGTAGTTCCTCAGCATCCGGCTCAGTAAAAATCTGCTGCACGAAGTCTGGCACCTGCTCCAGGGATGTGGTTGAAAAACTGGCGGAGGTCCCAGTTGCACGGTCTTCATTGCTAATCCTAGTAACCAGACCTGTTCAATTGTTTCTGCCAGCCAACTCACTGAAGGATGATTAGCATAAGATGCCAAATAGTTCCTGGTGCTTGTTACCAATGGATGTTCGGAAGGGCTGGGAGGTGATGCCGCCGTTAGCGCGGCAGCCAGGCAAGCCAGGCGTACATCTATGCGAACTTCCACACCTCCCTTAAGGGGATAGCTCAATCGTAATGGGATCTGGGATGGGTGTTGTTCGGGAAATAAAGTACCCATAGAAATTCTCCTTACATCATCAACTTTTTTATATCTTAGGAGTAAGAATCACAACAGGAATTTCGCGCGTTGTGCGTCTCTGATAGTCCGCGTAATTGGAGAATTGGGATGTGATGCTTGACCAGAGGCGTTTGCGTTCCTCCGGGTCTGCCTCGCTGGCGGTAACGGCGAGAGTCTTCTGACCGATCTGTACCTTTGCTTGTGGGTTTGCTCGAAGATTCAAACTCCACTGAGGATCAGTAGCTGCTCCCCCGTTGGAGGCGATAACGATGAAGCGCCCGTTATCCAGAGTATAGGGTAGAGGCGTTGTGTACTCTTTGCCACTCTTACGACCGGTCATAGTCAGGAGCAAGAAATTTCTTGCTCCGAAGTTTCCAGCTACCGAACCATTCGTGAGGCGATAGAGAAATACATGTATTTGTGGATAAGTGCGTAAGACAAAGTGTTCTACGGCTTTTCTTATACCTGTTTTCTGCTGCGGCGGCATAGTAGTTGTCTCCATTTTTTATAGATAGGTTATCCCCTGATCACATATTTCGTGTTTTCAGAGCGTTCCTACGCTCTAGTATACCTAAAAACTCCTATCATCCGCAAATTGTTTATTAAAAATAGAGAGCAAAATCATCGTGCCTGCGCTCCGAAGAAAATTTTTCTCAGCAACAATTCCAGGCGAAGCCTGGAATTGTTGCTGAGAAAAATTTTCTTCGGAGCGCAGGCACGATGAGCGATAAGCTTCGCTCACCGTTCAGAATTATGGATTCTTTTCGGGATTCACATACTCTGGATAGGCCGGTTCATAGGTGGTGCCTGTCATTGTGCGCGCCTGGGAACTATCCTCTGCCGTCTCTGCGACCTGCTTGAGGTCTCTGGCCGTTTGTGAGGTCTGGCCAGAGGAGGATGATGTGTACTCATGGAGCCGTCCGCTTTCGGGAGCAGAACCAAATAGATTTTGGAATGTCTCGTTTACACGGCGGCGCATTTCCTTACCCGGCATCGGAGCTATCAACAGGCCGATGCCAATACCAATCAAGAGAGTTCTGAAAAACCTGGACATGTCTGACTTCCTTTCCGCCTTATGGCAGGTCTATTGCAAGCTACTGCGAACAATATAAGTATATGCTTGTATCTCGACAAGAAGTACACGCATAGCTGCAATTGTCCGTTTCAGGTCATCCATAAAGCTCTATCAGATTGACTACTGTGCTGTGACCCTACGTAATGACTCCAGGTAACGCTTGAACTGAAAACGGTTTTCCAGAAGCGGCAGGTCCATATGAAACGATTTGGGGACAACTGCCTCGACTTTTGAGACGATGGTTGTGAGTGTGTTGCTTGCCAGGGCTTCCGTTACGCTCGCTTTGAGGCTATCGGGTGTATGGGCTTCCATAACCTGGGGAATGCCCGAGGCTCTGGCGATGCCTGCGAGGTCTGTACCGGTTGATGTGGCCGTTGGGAAGCCACCAACCGAGACCAGGCTTTCATTGTCGAAGACGATATGGAGCAGATTGTTGGGCCGGTAACGCGCTATTGTGCTCAGCGTACCCAGGTTCATGAGCAGGGAACCGTCGCCGTCAATGACAACGACTTTGTGATCGGGCAGCGACAGGGCGATACCCAGGCCCATCGATGAAGCCAGTCCCATTGCGTGTTCGAGGTAGAAAAAATTGTGGCGATGCCCGAGCGTGTAGAGTTCCACGGCAACGGCCCCCATGATCGTCACCACGATGTGCCGCTCCAGGTCAGGATAAATAGCGTGCAATGCATCTGCGCGTAACATAATCAGTCCTCCCACATCAACTCGCGTGATAGCAAAACGGCAACCGGGTGTAGCGAGGCGTGTGCCAGGGTTTGAGCATCTTTGATGCGGCGCTGCACATCGGTCGAACTGCTCAAATGCCAGACGGGAATGTTCAAGGCGCGCAAAACAGGCTCGGTAACCATGCCTCCTTGTGTCTGCCAGGGATCTTTCTCGCCCCAGCTGCCTCTCTGTGAGATCAGCATCAAGAGCGGGATTTTGTAGAGCAGCGCCAGCGAGACAATCGGGTTGATCGCGGCTAAAAATCCGTGATTTTGCATCAACAGTGCGGAATTGACACCCGCCAGGTGTGCTCCTGCCGAAATACCGATGGCCTCTTCCTCTTTGGCGATACGTACAAGCGTCATATCCGGGTCTTCATCTGCCATGCGAATCAAATGAACAAGCCATGTTTCAGGCAAGGCAGAGATGAGTTTCACGTCGCACGCCTTGAGGGCATCATAAATTAGTCGCGAGTTAGTCGTCGAAACAGGCATATGCACCTCCTGAAGGAAGCAACGGAACGTGTGGTTGAGCTATCTATGAAGTGTGTAATCAAGGACAAATTAAGTATAACACACCCGCATTCCTTCCAGATAATCATGTCAGGGGTAGTGCAATGAGGCGTGAAGGGTCGATTTATGCTATCATATAGGATATTTGTTCCAAATATTATTGACACGTCTGTTTGTTTCGTGTACTATGGAGATAGGCTAGAACATAAGTTCTGAAGGCTCTCGAAACCTTACTCAAAAAATTAAGAGAGGACGGTTAAATGTGGACCAACGTTCTATACAGCGCGCACGTAGGGCATCTGCCAAACAGGTGCCGGTAGACACTTCTGATCTCTTCGATGAGGAGTACGATGATGTCTGGCCTTCGCGTATGCCAAATAGTACACGTCGCTATCATAGCGATGTCAAGACGGAAACAGGGCACGCTCAGGCCGATGTACAATCATCATCGCAGAATGGTTACTTTCCATCGCAACCTGGCCGCCGAAATATGGTGCCTCCTCGGCGAACGGCGGCACGGATGACTGGACAGGCTAGCCAATCTGGTAGATGGCATACCGCGAGTAGCTCAGGTAACGTCGATACCGACGAAATTTTAGTTCGCCATAGCAGTGAATTGGAGTTGCAAGGCAGCGGGGGAGGCCCTCGTTTCCACTGGCTTGTCTATGTGGGTATGGCAATGCTGATCATGTTGCTAGGATGGATCGTCTTGAGTGGCCTGACCAACTGGTGGCAGGTGACGCAAGATGATTGGCATTATGGTCGTCCTCGTACATTCCAGGTAGATGCTGCCGTTGGGCACAACGATTCATCTACCAATCCCAGCCATTTTATTGCATTAAACCTGAATCGGCACGTCGAGATTATCGAATTCCCTGGTGGTGATTCCTCAAAGGCCAAAATTTATATGGGACCGGTTCTGCTTGGGCAGGGCCAGGATTTAGCGCCTGTCACGCTGAATTTCAAGGATGTCAATGGAGATGGCAAACTGGATATGATCGTTAATGTACAGGGCAGCCATTTCGTATTTATCAATGATAATGGCGCATTTCGTCCACAACGCCCTGGAGAGAATGTACAACAGCCGTGAGGAAACAAGTAAGCGTCAGACACAATTTGCACTGGATCTGCATCTTCTAATACTTCTGTGTACTCAACAACTACTTTGTCTTTACAAGACAAAGTAGTACGAAAGCAGATCCAGTGCATGCTTTGTTGCTAGTGAACAGATTGCTCTGCCAACCTTTCGCTAGATGCTTCGTGGAGGATTGCTGTGGCGGGCGATTGCGCTACTGGCACTTTGTGCAATCGCGTATGGGCCGAAGTAATCGGGATGGGTTGGGGCAGTGAAGAAATTATCTCTTCAGTATCCAACTCAACCTGTTTCTCCATATCTGATCGTAAGGCTAAGCAGGTAAAAAAGACCATCCAGATCAATAATACAGCAAGAAGTATCCACGATAAAAGCTGTTGTGTAAGTGTGGTAGCTATTGGTACGTCCAAAGGCGCAACCTCTTTCAGGCCATTCTTCGTCTGAGCGGCGTAAAATCACCGCACTGTAATAGACGAAGTATATTGGCGAAACTAACATTAACAAATATGCCTATCCGCTCGTACCAGTCTGGGTGCGGGTACATAGCAATGACTTCTCCTAATGCACGATAGTACTATGAAGAAAGTTTCAAGCGAAGCCACAAGTACTTTCTGATTTTGAGAAAAACGTGGAAAAGAACGTCCTATTTAAGTAGATATGGTAAGTCAAAGTCGTGATGGTATAGAGGAAAAGGTGCACTCTTGTTCTTTTTGTGAAAACCTGTCACAATACACTGCGTAAAAGGATGCGATGGAAAAACTTTCAAAGGGTTAAAGATATGGAGCATAGAAACTGGCAGCATACGCGCGATGTGCTTATCTGTATTATTTGTATCGGTATCATTCTATGGGCTTCCTGGCTGATACTGGGTCAGTTTGTTGATGCGATCGTTTTACTGGTGCTGGCAACTGCAGTTGCATTTTTGCTTACCCCGGCAGTCAATCTGCTGACGAAATATGGTGTGCCGCGTGTCCTGGCTACCCTGATCACCTATGTGGTTGTTCTGGCAGCTATCGGTGGCTTGGCGTATGGATTAGTCTTCTCGCTTATTCAACAGGCCGTTTCCTTTTCGGATACGATCTATAATTTCGCGAAAACATTGCCAAACCAGTTTGCATCGTTCATCGATTTCTTAGAGAAGCAAGGCCATATTCCGGATGCGAATATTCAGGCAGCAATGAATCAAATTCAATCGCAGGCAACCGATTTTGCGCGATCACTGGCTACCAATGCGCTCAATATGGTTGTGATTACGACGAACGCTTTTCTTAATATCCTGCTGATAGTGGTGCTCAGCTTCTATCTGACGGTGGACGGGAAACGCATTCGCGATAATCTGATCGCTATTGTTCCTAAACGCTCTCTACCAAATGTGCTCCTGTTTGAAGATGCGTTGAACCGTGTTGTGGGCAACTACATTCGCGGTCAACTCACGCTGGCTGTAATCGTAGGATTGTGTACCAGCTTGATTTGTCTGGTGACCGGGCTGGGAGGATATGCACTGATTTGTGGCGTGCTGGCCTTCCTCTTTGAGACGATCCCAATGGTTGGTCCGGCTCTGGCCTCAATCACCCCACTGGCGCTCTCATTGCTCTTGCCCGATGCGTTCCCACGTACATTTATCGTCTTAGGGCTGTTTATTGTCCTTCAGATGTTCGAGAGCAATATCCTGGGGCCGCGCATTGTGGGGCACGCGGTTGGCTTGCACCCGGTAGCGGCGATCATGGCGTTATTGATCGGTGCCAAAGTGTTTGGTATCTTTGGAGCGCTAATTGCTACCCCTGTTGTAGCCGCAGCCTGGGTCGTCATTGCTAGCATCTATCGCTCAGCACGTGGTGAATCGGCTGATCAAATGCTCACGCGTAAACGAGCCCCCTGGACTATTCGCCGTCCCAATGGCCGCCTCAGGAAGGAAAAGAAGCCACTGGAAACGGAATCCGTTAGCGAAACCGATGATAGAAGCGATGCAGAACCAACCGGTGTACTCTTACAACCCAAAGAGTAAACTCGCATCATCGCCAGCATGAGTCATTCTGCTTGCAGTGGGGTTTACGGGAAAGGAAACAACTTCATGCCAAAACTGCCCAAGGGCAGTTTTGGCATGAAGTTGTTTCCTTTCCCGTAGCCGCCGGAGGCGAGGATTCAGTAGGGACGAACGGGATGGTCGAAAGATTTGGGAGTGGTGTGAATATTATTCAGTGCCGAATGTTTGGCGTAATTCCTCTTCTGCTTCGCTGGTGACCAGGGCGTAGATCTCGTCGTTAGCCTGTAGTATCGTTTCTGCGCCAGGAAAGATCGTTTCTGGACCACGAATAATCAGGGCAAGATTGCCACGGCGCGGCAGGTTGATCTCGTCCAGGCGCTTCCCCACCACTGGTGATAAAGGTGGAATACTCATTTCCACAATCTCTAGGCCTGCACGCTTCAACGTCATAAGAGGAATAAAGCGTGGGCCGGGTAGCTCGGATTCGATCAAGGATAAGATGGCCTTGGTCGGGCTGATGGTTACATCAATACCAAGCTTCTGGAACAGTTCCTGGTGTTTAGGATTGTTCAGGCGGGCGATGGTGCGACTAACATTGAAACGCTTCTTTGCCATCTGGCAGATCACCAGGTTATCTTCATCTTCTCCTGTGACTGCGATAATAGCATCTGCGCGTCGGGCACCGGCTTCCTCCATCGTCCTGGCCTCGCAGGCGTCCCCTTTGAGTACCGCCTGGCCCAATTCCTCGCTCAACGTTTGATAGCGATCGTTCCCCTTTTCTAGTAGGAGAACCTCGTGCCCCTGATTGAGCAAGTTTCTCGTGAGGTAATAGCCGACATCGCCACCACCTCCGATAATTATGTACATGAAGGTACCTCTACTCTCTTCTCAGTTATTTTTACTCGATTTATACTGAAATCCTTTACCGTCAGGATGATAGACGAAGGACATCATGACTCAGAAATTTATGGATACGATGGTTTTTCGCCCTTGAGAGCCTTAAAAAGCATCTCTGCTCCAATGATAGTAGGGCATAAGGTCTCTAACCCAAGCTCGTTATAGGTACGTTCACGCAGAGGATCATAGATACGGCAGACGACCTTTTTGACATGGAAGATTTCTTTGGCAATCTGGCTCGCCATGATGTTTCGATTGTCGCCATTGGTGACGGCTGCAAAAGCGTCTGCTGTTGCAATACCAGCGCGCTTCAAGACCTCTTCGTCAACGCCGTTCCCTACTATTTTTTCTCCTCGGAAATCAGGATCAAGGCGCTGAAAAGCATCGCTGCTGTTATCGATCACTGATACCGTATGTCCTGCTTCATCCATTTGTGTGGCAAGGGTCGCGCCAACGCGACCACAGCCCAGGATAACAACTTTCACGAATAGCCTCCTACGGTCAAATGACCGTTTTTAGCATATTAAGATAACTGCTCAGGTCCGATTTGAAGAGCACCCCAGGTTCGTCGCCCGTAAAGGGTAGCGCTACGCGGCCCGCGCTAGCGCGGGCCGCGTAGCGCTACCCTTTACGGGCGACTGCGAGCAAGCAGTCTGGAAGGCCTGAGCAGTTACCATTAAGATAGAATTAAGATAAGAATCATCGACATTATAGCATGTGGTGAAAGCCGTCATATTCAATTCTATTCAATCAGCCAGAAATCCTCGCAAACTGCGTCTGGCGGGTGTATATAGTATGATAAATAGTAATTGCTTATGAATGAAAGGAATGGCTCTATGCCATCTGACGATAGACGTTATACGTTGCGTGCTGTCTCTGTAGAGCAGCGCGAACAGTGGGATGAGTATGTCGCGGGGCATCCTGCTGGACATCTGTTACAAAGCTGGTCATGGGGAGAACTGAAGGAAACGGCGGGCTGGCATCCTGTGCGCCTCGCGTTATGGGATAACGAACAGCAGGCGATGGTAGCTGCCGCCCAGGTCTTGCGGCGTACCGCCTCCTCAATACCTTTGCGTGTTGGGCACCTGGCTTATATTCCCAAAGGCCCCGTCATTGATTGGTCACAACTGGCGCTATGCGAAGCATTCTTCGCGCAACTTGATGCGTATCTTTGCAGACAAGGTGCGCTGGCTTTGCGCGTAGAACCGGCCCAGGAATTGAACACGGCTGAAGGGGAATTGGCCTTGAAGCGTCTGACATCGCTGCATGCTCGTCGTGTGCACGCTGTGCAGCCCTTGCGTACAATTATGCTGGACCTTGCGCCTACTGAGGAAGAACTGCTTGCCCACATGAAAGAAAAATGGCGCTATAATGTGCGGCTTGCCGGTCGTAAGGGAGTGAGCGTGCGTGTAGCGGAGACGGTTGAGGATGTGCGGGCCTGGTACAACGTGCTGCAGGACACTGGTGACCGCGACAACTTTGGTATCCACACGCTCGACTATTACCTCCACGCCTGGGAGTTCTTTGCTCCGTGTCATCAGGCCAGGCTTTTTCTCGCTGAACATGACGGGCAATTACTGGCCGGCATCTTCGTCGGGCTATTTGCACGCCAGGCGATCTACCTGTATGGAGCATCGAGCAATGAGCAACGGCAACTGATGCCCAACTACCTGTTACAGTGGGAAGCCATTCGCTGGGCCAAACAGCAGGGAGCAAGCGAGTACGATTTCTGGGGCATTCCAGAGACCGATG
>Ga0070741_10019282_pt1 | contig 10915 bp, 9 predicted proteins | sample Coa_R1_4_FD_66440 | JGI IMG/M metagenome (GOLD analysis project Ga0070741, IMG submission 66440) | Surface soil microbial communities from Centralia Pennsylvania, which are recovering from an underground coalmine fire - Coalmine... | ecosystem: Environmental > Terrestrial > Soil > Unclassified ...
GGTCGCTGCGGCGGACCTTGCCGCCTCCCTCGTGACGCCGGTCGGTCGTCGGTCGTGGTCTCGAGCAAGGTCGCTGCGGCGGACCTTGCCGCCTCCCTCGTGACCCCCGGGGGCCGGTCCGGGTGCTCGGGTGGGTCAAAAGGGTCGTTCGAGGCTCGGAATGTGCTGGTCAGGGGTCTAGCCTGGGATCCGGGGACAAGGCTGTGAGAGGGAGTGCCGTGTCGGACTGGCGCGACGACGAGGGCGAGGACGAGAGCACCGGGGCTCGCGACGAGACCGTCGGCGAGGGTGTGCGGATCCTGGGGGCCGATGCCGTCGGGGAGCCCGCGCCGGGGCGCTTCCCGCTCCCCGAATCGGGGGGCGAAGCGCCCACCTGGTCGGCCTCGCAGTCGGGGTACGCACCGCAGCAGCCGGCCGCGGAGCCCAGCGGGTCGATGCCGCTGCCGCACTGGTCGGAGCCCCCGACCGGTGAAGTACCGAAGATCTTCGCCGACGAGGAGTCGTCGGGCGAAGACCTCGACTCGTGGGCGTCGCTGACCGGGAGCACGCCCCGCTTCCGCACCGACGCCGGCGACTGGGCCGGCGGTGACTTCGCCGAGGGCGAGCTCGCCCACGACGACTCCACCGCGATCGGCGCGCTCGCCGACGACTACCACCAGGCCGAGGAAGAGGTGCCGGCGCCGCCGTCACGACGACGCTCGGGCCGGCGCGCGCCCCGTGGCCGCCGCCACGCACCGGAACCGCCCCCGCCGCGCATCGACGAACCGCCGCTCCCGCCGGCCGGTGACCTCGAGGGCGCGATGCCGCGCTTCGAGCGCGAACCCGAGCGGCACCGCGCCCGTGACAGCGCGGCGGACCGGCAGAACCGGATCATCACGGGCCTCGTCGTCGGAGCCGTCGCGCTCGTCGCGTTCGTCGCCGGCCGTCAGGTGACGCTGTTCCTCGCGACCGTCGTCGTCGGCCTCGCCGCGTTCGAGCTCTACGAGGCGTTCCGGCGCGCCGGCTACCACCTCGCGACGCTGGTCGGTCTTCTCGGCTGCATCGCGATCGTGCCGATCGCGTACGACCAGCACGAGGCCGCCTTCCCGATGGTCATGCTGCTCGTCGTCGTCTTCACGTTCCTGTGGTATCTCGCGCAGGTCGTGCACGCGCGGCCGACGGTGAACATCGCGCTGACCGTGCTGGTCTTCGCGTACGTCGGCGTCCTCGGAGGGTTCGCCGGTCTGCTGCTGTCGAGGCCCGACGACGGCGTGGGCTGGCTCGTCGGCGTGGTGGTGTGCGCGGTCGGGTACGACGTGGTCGCATGGTTCGTGGGTTCGCAGATGGGGCGGACGCCCCTGATCCCGAGGATCTCGCCCAACAAGACCCTCGAGGGCCTGCTGGCGGGCGCCGCCGCGTCGATCGTGCTCGGCGGCTTCGTCGGCGCGATCCTTGGCCCATGGAAGGACTACGGCGTGGGCGCGGGAATCCTGCTCGGCATCGTGGTCGCCGTGACGGCGCCGATCGGGGACCTCGCCGAGTCGATGCTGAAGCGCGACCTCGGACTGAAGGACCTGGGGGCCATCCTGCCCGGCCACGGAGGCATCCTCGACCGCTTCGACGCGCTCCTGTTCGCCCTGCCGGCCGGGTTCTACCTGATGCTCCACCTGGTCAACACCTGAGCGGGGCCGCGCGGGCGGAAACGCCATGACCCGGGTCGCCATCCTGGGCTCGACCGGGTCGGTCGGCACCCAGGCCCTCGACGTCGTCCGCGGCCACCGCGACCGCTACGAGGTGGTCGCGTTGGCCGCGGGTCGCAACACCGAGCTGCTCGCCGCCCAGGCGGCCGAGTTCGGTGTGCCCGCGGATCGCGCCCGGAGCTGCGTCGACGACCCGGGGACGCTGGCCGAGCTCGCCTCCCTCGACGACGCCGACGTCGTCCTCAACGCGGTCGTCGGTTTCGCCGGGCTGCCCGCCACCGTCGCCGCCCTGGAGCACGGGAAGCGCCTCGCTCTCGCGAACAAGGAGAGCCTGATCGCCGGCGGCCCCGTGGTGAACGCCGTGCGGACGCACGGCGGCGGCGAGATCGTGCCCGTCGACTCGGAGCACTCGGCCCTGTACCAGGCGCTGCGCGCCGGCCGCCCGCACGAGGTCCGGCGTCTCCTCCTGACCGCCAGTGGCGGTCCCTTCCGCGGCCGTCCCCGCGACGAGCTCGCCTTCGTCACGGTCGCGGACGCGCTCAAGCACCCGACCTGGGACATGGGCGCGAAGATCACGATCGACTCGTCGACGCTCATGAACAAGGGTCTCGAGGTCATCGAGGCCCACGAGCTCTTCGGCGTGGGCTACGACCAGGTCGACGTCGTCGTCCACCCCCAGTCGGTGATCCACGGGATGGTCGAGTTCACCGACGGGGCGACCATCGCCCAGCTGTCGATGCCGGACATGCGCCTCCCCATCGGGCTCGCCCTCGGGGCTCCCGACCGCCTCGACGAGCCGTTCGGCGCCATCGACTGGTCCTCACTCGCCCAACTCACGTTCGAGCCGCCCGACCTCGACGCCTTTCCGTGCCTGCGCCTCGCCTACGAGGCCGGTCGGGCCGGCGGCGGCGCACCGGCCACGCTGAGCGGCGCCAACGAGGTCGCGGTCGAGGCCTTCCTGGCCGGCCGGATCCCTTGGCTGGCCATCGCCGAGGTCAACGCCGCCGTTCTCGACCAGGGGGTTGGGAACGTCGCCGAAGTTGCCGACGTTCTCGAAGCTGACCGGGTCGCCCGCGAGCGGGCCGGGGCGGCCGTCCGGGACGTCGAACGAGGAAGCGCTGCGTGAAGGACCCGCTGGAGGAAGTCCAGGTCGCCGAGACCCCCCGGTCCGGGACCGCCTTCCTCGTGCTGATGATCCTGGGGCTGGTGCTGCTCGGTGCCGTCGTCCCCGGGAGCCGCACGCCGCTGATCATCGTCGCCGGCATCGTGGTGATGGTCATGCTCCACGAGCTCGGCCACTTCGTCATGGCGCGCCGGTCCGGTATGAAGGCCACCGAGTTCTACCTCGGCTTCGGGCGCCCCAAGCTGTTCTCGTTCCGCAAGGGCGAGACGGAGTTCGGCGTCAAGCCGATCGTGCTCGGCGGCTACGTGCGCATCGTCGGGATGACGAACCTCGAAGAGGTCGATCCCGCCGACGAGTCGCGGACCTTCCGGCAGGGGAGCTACCGCAACCGCCTCGAGGTGATCCTCGCCGGCGTGACGATGAACTTCCTGCTCGCGTTCGTCCTGTTCTTCGTCGTCATCGCCGGCCAGGGTCAGGTGTCGGAGGGCCCGAGCACGACGATCAGGACCGTCGTCGCCGACAGCGCGGCCCGGGCCGCAGGCTTGCAGGTCGGTGACCGGCTGGTCTCGGTCGCCGGCGCGCGCATCCGCGACTGGGATCAGCTCGTCTCGATCATCCAGGACCATCCGGGCACGACGCTGCGTCTCGTCGTCGACCGCCACGGCCGGCGGGTCGAGCTCACCGCGACGCCCCGCGAGGAGAACGGGGTCGGGTTCCTCGGTGTCTCGCCCCGCACGACCTACCGATCGGTCGGGTTCTTCGAGGCGATCCCCGAGAGCTTCAACACGATGGGGAAGGTGCTCACCGGCACCGGCCAGGCGTTCGAGCACGTTCCCGACGTCTTCACCGGCCTCGACAAGGTCGGGACGCCGGCGCCGACGTCGGGGCCGGGCGCCCAACGGTCGCTCGAGCGGCCGCGGAGCATCGTGGGCATCGTCGACGTGGGCAGCCAGATCGCCGGCAACGTGTGGGGGATGCTCGCGTTGCTCGGGATCGTGAGCTTCTCGCTCGGCCTGATCAACCTGCTGCCGGTCCTCCCGTTCGACGGCGGCCACGCCGCCGTCGTGCTCTTCGAGTGGATCGCGTCGAAGGTCCGCCGGCGCCGGATCCGGGTCGACTACCAGAAGCTGCTCCCGGTCACCTACGCGTTCATGGTGCTGTTCCTGGCGTTCGCCGTGTCGACGATCCTCCTCGACGTTCGGGACGCGATCGGCGGATCGTGACCCGTTCCTCCTGCACAGGATCTGCACCGGCCCCGTGGCCGGACGGGCCTGCGGACGCCCTAACCTGAACACCATGCAGGAGCGTCGCCGGACCCGGCGCGTCATGGTCGGCCCGGTGCCGGTCGGCGGGGGTGCGCCGGTCACCGTCCAGTCGATGACGACGACGAAGACCGCCGACGTCGACGCGACGCTCGCCCAGATCTACGCGCTGGCCGCGGCGGGCTGCGACATCGTCCGCTGCACCTGCAACGAGGACGAAGCGGCCGAAGGGCTCGCCCAGATCGTGCCGCGTTCGCCAGTGCCGATCATCGCGGACATCCACTTCCACCATCGGCTCGCGCTCGCGGCGATGGAAGCCGGCGTCCACGGCCTGCGGCTCAATCCCGGCAACATCCGCAAGCCCGAGCACATCAAGGCCGTCGCGCGGGAGGCGAAGGACCGCGGCGTCCCGATCCGGATCGGGGTCAACGCGGGCAGCCTCGACAAGGACATCGCCGACGTGCAGCACGGCGACACGATCACGCCCGAGATGCTGGTCGCGTCGGCGCTGCGCGAGCTCGACTACTTCCGTGATGTCGGCTTCGACGACGTGAAGATCTCCGTGAAGGCGTCGAACGTCGCGCTGATGATCGACGCGTACCGCTTGCTGTCGGAGACCGTCGACCACCCGCTCCACCTCGGAGTGACGGAGGCCGGTCCGCCCCCGGCCGGGCTCGTGAAGTCCACGGCCGGGATCGGGACGCTGCTCGCCGAGGGCATCGGCGACACGATCCGCTACTCGCTCACCGCCGATCCGGTCGAGGAGGCGAAGGCCGGCCGCATGCTGCTCGAGGCGCTGGGCCTGCGCGAGCGCAAGGGTCTCGACCTCATCGCCTGCCCGTCGTGCGGTCGGGCCGAGGTCGACGTCATCGCCGTCGCCAACGACGCCCAGGCCGCCCTCGACGCCCGCAACCTTCCGCTGCAGGTCGCGGTGATGGGCTGCATCGTCAACGGTCCCGGCGAGGCCCGCCACGCCGACCTCGGCATCGCGGCCGGGCGCGGCAAGGGCCATCTCTTCGTCAAGGGCAAGATCGTGCGCGTCGTCCCCGAAGCCGACATGGTCGAGGCGCTCGTCGAGGAGGCCGAGCGCATCGTCGCCGAGGGCATCGAGGCCCGTCTCGCTGCCGCCGACGCCGACGCCGAGGCCGTCGCCGCCGCGACGCGTGACGAGCTGCTCCAGATCCAGGGTGTCGACGCGAACCGGTCCGCCGAGAAGATCGCGCGCATCCGAGAGCTGTCCGAGTCGCCCGGGCCTGCAGGCTCGACGGGGTAGCGGGTTGGCCGTCGCGACCTCGCCATCCGGGATGCCGCGCGCGCTCCGGCACCGCCGCGCGCCCGCGCTGCTGCCGGGCGCGCTGCGTGAGTACGCGCCGTGGATCGTCGCGGTGCTGGTCGGGCTCGTCGCCGTCGCCGCGATCGCGACGTGGCACCACGACGCCCCGCTGCACATCGAGCAGCGTGTCGACCACGCGATCGACAGCCTCGGTCTGGGGCGGCGCTTCTACCGTGCCGGGACCAACCTGGCGTCCGCGTTCACGTTCTCGTTCATCGTCGCCGCCCTCGCGCTCTGGTCGGCGCTGCGGCGAAGCTGGCGCGAGCTCGCGGCGTGCGCGGCGGCGCCGCTGACCGTGCTCGTGGTGCAGGTGGTGCTGAAGCCCGCCATCGACCGGACGATCGGTGGCCACGACGGCTATTCGTTCCCGTCGGGTCACGCGTCGGCGACGACGGCGTGGGTCGTCCTCGCGATCCTGCTCGTCATGCCCGTCTTCCCCGATCTGGTGTCGCGGTTGTGCCTGCTCGCAGTGGGCACCGTGACGGTCGGCTGGTCGGTCGTCTCCGTCGTCGCGCTGCACTGGCACTACCCGGTCGACGCGGCCGCGGGCGTGCTCACCGGGCTCGCGATCGTGCTCGGATGGTGTGCGCTCGTCGACCGCGTCGCGGATCGGATCGCCGACCGCCGCGCGTAGGTCCCGCCCCCGGTGCCTGCGGCGCGGACGCCGGTCTCAGCCGCGCGCGAGCGACCGGTCGAGGATCCACTTCCGTAGCCCGCGGGCGCGGCCGGCGCGGAGCCGCTCGGCGCGCAGGCGCTCCTCCAGCGACGAGTCGAGGCTCGGGAGTGCGCCGCAGACCCACCCGAGGAGCAGGTCGGCGAGCGCCGGGTTGCGGGGGAGGATCGGGCCGTGGAGGTAGGTGCCCACGAGCCGCTCCGCGCGCGCGCCGTCGACGCCGGAGCCGTCGCCGTTGCCGCCGCCGGCGACGACTCGCCCGAGCGGCGCGACACCCGGACCGAGCGTGGTCCGGCCCCCGTGGTTCTCGAAGCCGGTGAGGCGTGGGAGCGGCGGCGAGGGGGCGTCGAACGGAGACGGCGCCGGGTCCACCACGACCTCACCGATGAGCCGGCTCGGCCCCGCGCGCGTCACCGCATCGACGAGCGCGATGCCTTCGATCGCACTGCCGTCCGATGCGTCGTACCGGTGCCCGATCAGCTGGAAACCGGCACACACCGCGAGAACCGCCGCGCCGCCGCGCCACGCGCGCTCCACGGCATCCCGCGACGCGATCATCCCGGCCGCCGCCATCGACTGCGGGTCGTCCTCGCCGCCGCCGAAGAGGTAGACGTCGAGGGAGTCGGGGATCGGCCTACCTGCCGCGATCTCGACGAGCTCGGCCGGGATCCCGCGCCACCGGCACCGTTGCACGAGGACGACCGCGTTGCCCCGGTCGCCGTACGTGCCGAGCAGCTCGGGGTACACGAGCCCGACCCTCACCGCCGACTCGCGCGTGCCGCTCACGTCCGGTCGTCCCCGAACTCGCGGTACAGGGCCGAGAACTGCGTGTAGGACGCGACGATGTGCACGGTGGCGCCCGGCAGCGCGCGTGCCGCGGCGAGTGGATCGCGTTCGACGAGGTGCTCGACCTCGGCATACCGGAGACGAACCGCGACGTCGAGGAAGCGGTCGCCCGACGCCGCCGCCGGGTGACCCCGCAGCAGCTCGTAGGGGACGTCCCACAGCCACGACGGATCCTTGCCGTCGGCGACGCGCGCGTTCACGGCGATGACGACGCTGCCGGGCTCGGCGGCGAGGTAGTGCAGGACCTCACTCCAGCCCGCGGGGTTCTTCGCGAGGAGCACGCGCGCGGCGCGCCCGCCGCCGAGTGGGATGCTCATGTACCGGCCGGCGACGGTCTCGACCGTCGCCGCCGCCGCGGCGGCGGCGGCCGCGTCGACGCCGAAGTACGTGACGGCGGCGGTGACGGCCAACGCGGCGTTCGCGACGTTCCACCGCCCGGGGAGCGCGAGGCGCAGCGGGATTCGCTGCCCATCGAGGACGAGCGTGTCCCCGTCGAGGCGGCCGTGCGCGGGAGGCCGCGCGAAGCCGCAGCCGTCGCACGCGAAGCCCTCGTCGTCCCACTGGAGCAGCGCGCCGCAGCGGGGGCAGGTGGCCGCGTCGTTGCGCCAGCCCGCACCGAGGTCGACCCACGTGGTCCTCGCCGGTTCGGCGGCCCACACGACGTGCGGGTCGGCGGCGTTCGCGACGACGGCGAGACCGGGGTGCTGCTCCGCGACGCGGCGCCAGGCGCTGCCGACCGCGTGCACCTCGCCGTAGCGGTCGAGCTGGTCGCGGCTCAGGTTCCCGAGCACGAGGAGCTCGGCTCGGAGAGGGTCCACGACGCGCGGCAGCACCCGTTCGTCGACTTCGAGCACGGCGGTCCCCGGGCCTGTGGCCGACGCGAGGATCGGTGCGATCCCCGAGGTGAGGTTCGCGCCGGTCGAGTTCGTCACCAGCGGACGGCCGTCGGCGCGCAGCGCGGCTGCGAGCAGCTTCGTCGTCGTGGTCTTCCCGTTCGTCGCCGACACGAGGGTCACGTGCTGATCGCGCGCCAGCTCGGCGAGCGCGCCCGGTGCGATCGCGTTCATGACGCGCCCGCTGATCGTCGCGCCCTGCCCGCGGCCCGTGACACGCGACAGCCATCCGGTCGCGCGCCCGGCCGTCACCGCGACGCGCGTCCGTGTCGAGGCACGGCTCACGGCAGCCGCTCGCACCAGTACGCGTCGACGCGGTACGGGATCCGCAGCTCGCGCCGGCCGCGGGTGTCCGGGTGTGTGGCGAGGATGGCGCGCACCTCGTCGAGGACGGCGGCCTGCTCGTCGGGCGGCAGCACCGCGACGTGGCTCACACCCCTGAACCGCCCGACGACGCCTTCGGGTGGGAGCGGTTGCTCGTGGCGGAACTCGGCGCGGTGCACGGGTCCGAACCAGCGGTCGAAGGGCAGGTCGTGCTCCGACCAGCTCTCGTGCTCGCGCCACGGCGCCCGCTTCTCGACCCGGTCGAGCACCCCCCAGATCCGGTCGACCCAGTCGACTCCCCGGTCGCGGGCGTTCCAGACCAGCCCGAGCCGGCCGCCCGGGCGCAGGACGCGCCGGATCTCGGGGAGGGCGCGCTCGACGTCGAACCAGTGGAACGCCTGGGCCACGGTCAGGGCGTCGACCGACCCGTCCGCGAACGGCAGGTCCTCGGCGGTCGCCGCCACGGCCGGCGTCGTCGGGAGCGTGGCCCGGAGGAGGCGGCGCATGCCCTCCACCGGTTCGACCGCCACGACCCGCGCCTCCGACGGCTCGAGCAGCACCGTGAGCTTGCCGGTGCCGGCCGCGAGGTCGACGACGCGCCGGCCCGGCCCGATGCCGAGGTGCTCGACGAGCCACGCCACGGCCGCCGGCGGGTACGAAGGGCGGGTCCGGTCGTAGGTGACCGCCTCCGCGTCGAAGCCGCGTTGCGCGATCTCGTGGACGGGCATGCGACGCGATGTTGCCAGACGCGCCGCGCTCCGTTCGTCAGCCGTGCAGGCCGCACTCCAGCTTCTCGGTGCCGGCCCAGCGACCCGACCGCGGGTCGGCGCCCTCGGCGACGGGCCGTGTGCACGGCCAGCAGCCGATGGAGGCATACCCGCGGTCGTGGAGCGGGTGGCGCGGCAGCTCCCGGTCGAGCGCGTACTGCTCCACGTCGCCGTCCGTCCACGGGGCGATCGGGTTCACCTTGACCAGGCCACGACCGATGTCGTACGAGACGATCGGCGCGTTCGCGCGCGCCGCCGTCTCGGAGCGGCGCAGACCCGAGATCCACGCGGCCCGACCTTCGAGCGCGCGTCGCAGCGGCTCGACCTTGCGCGCCGCGCAGCACGAGTCCGGGTCGTGGACCCAGAGGTTGTCGGGGTTCACGCCCGGCGTGACGACGTTCAGGTTCAGGTCGTAGCGCTCGCGGACCTGGTCCACGTACCAGAGCGTCTCCGCGAAGTGGTACTGCGTGTCGAGGAACACGACTTCGATCTTCGGCGCGACCTGCATCGCGAGGTCGATGAGCACGCAGTCCTGGAAGGACGCGGCGAGGACGACCTCGGGACCGAACCGGTCCCACGCCCAGGCGATCGCGGACGTCGCAGGGAGGCGCTCGAGACGGTTCGACTGCTCCGCCAGCTCGGCGAGGTCGGGAACGGCGTGGGCGGCCGGGGCCGCGGACGTGGGCCCGGTGGTCTCGGCCTCCGCCGATCCGGTCGCCTCGGTCTCGATCCGGGGCTCGACGGCGCTCATGTCGCGCACTCGCTCTCGCCCGTCTCGGCGACGTACGGACCGGTCTCGTCGAAGTCGATGTAGAAGTCGGGGGCGACGTCCGGCTCGGGGAACGCGTCGAGGTCCTTCAGGGTCGCCCCGACCTCGGCCGCGCCGCCCGACCGGTCGAGCCAGTCGGAGAAGGTCTCGCCGGCGGACCGCTCCGACGCGAACCGGCCGACGACCCGCACGACGGCTTCCGAGGCGGCCTTGGCGGGCAGCTTCGTCGCCTTCTCCCCGAACGCGATCTCCATGTCCGCGACCCGGCCGCCGAGCAGCATCTGGTAACCGGGTGCCGCCCGGCCGTGGGCGCGGCGTTCGAGGCCGAAGAAGCCGATGTCGGAGATGTGATGTTGGCCGCACGAGTTCGTGCAGCCGGAGATGTTGATGCGCACGCCCCCCACCTCGGCGAGGCCCGCCGTCTCGAGCGCCCGGTCGATGTCGTCGGCGAGACCGCGCGACTGCGTCACCGCGAGGTTGCACGTGTCGGCGCCCGGGCAGCTCACGACGTCGCGGGCGAGCTCCGCGCCGGGCGCGGCCATGTCGAGCTCGGCCAGCCGGTCGTAGAGGTCGCGCAGCTGGTCGTCGCGGAGACCCCGGAGCACGAAGTTCTGGCGGTTGGTGACCCGTACCTCCACGTCGAAGTCGCGTTGCAGGCGGGCCAGCCCGCGGAACTGGTCGCTCGTGATGTCGCCGAGCCTGCAGCGCGCGTACGCGCTGACGGTGCCGTTCGCGCGGCCGCGTACGACGTTGGCGAGCTCCCACTTCGAGTAGGGGTCGAGCCCGCTGAACTCGATCGGGACGCCGCCGTCGGCCGCGATCGCCGTGCCGATCCCCGCCGGCGCGTCGCCGCGCTCGGCGACGGGTGCGGGGATCCCGCCGGGGTACGTCGCGGAGGCGATGAGGAAACGCCGCTCCTTGAAGATGCGCTCGCGGAGCTCGTCGATCCCCATGGTGTCGACGAGCCACTTCATGCGGGCCCGCAGCTTGTTGTCGCGGTTGCCGTGGTGATCCTGCACGCGAAGGATCGCCTCGATCGTCGGCAGCAGCTGCTCGCGGGACGTGAACTCCTCCAGCGCCTGCGCCGGGTGCGGGTTCGCCCCGAGGCCGCCGGCGATGAACACGCGGAAGCCGGGCTCGAGGGTGCCGTCGGCGAGCGGGCGGTTGACCGCGATCACGCCGACGTCGTTGAACATCGCCTGCCCGCAGTCGGTCGCGCAGCCCGAGAAGTTGATCTTGAACTTGC
>Ga0070741_10019284_pt1 | contig 10915 bp, 19 predicted proteins | sample Coa_R1_4_FD_66440 | JGI IMG/M metagenome (GOLD analysis project Ga0070741, IMG submission 66440) | Surface soil microbial communities from Centralia Pennsylvania, which are recovering from an underground coalmine fire - Coalmine... | ecosystem: Environmental > Terrestrial > Soil > Unclassified ...
ATAATGAACTGGGAGGTAATCGTACCTCATACCGGCTCAGACAACTCCTCGGGCCGAAAGGACTGAATGTTGAAGACTTGGATTTGCATTATCTTATTCGCAAGCGTTTCAAGTTGGCTAATGAGAAAAATTACCAACAGCTCAAAGACAAAATCGCTGAAGTGCGACCAAAACTTGTGGTCATTGACTCCTTCGCAAGTTGTTGCGCTCCACTTGATGAAAACACATCTAAGGATATGCGGATGTTCTTTGACGATCTGGTTGCCCCGCTTTGCGAAGAGTACAAATGCACAATCTTGTTTATCGATCATGAAGGTAAAGGCGTACCAGGAGTAAAGCTCAGCGGTAGTAAGAGACTTCGCGGAAGTGGAGCGAAGGGTGATGCAGTGGATATGGTTTTCTCAGTTCAAGCGGTTGAAGGCGTAGTGATGTTTGAGCACTCAAAAGTTCGGGATACAAGACGTATTGACCCATTCCCGATTGAAATAGTTGACGTATCAAATGGCGTAGTGGTCAGAGAACTTCAAAGGATAAACGCATGACACCAGCAGTGACAGAATTTAAAACTGAAGAATTGGCAGCAGACCTTACCAACCAAGCGTCTCTTCGCATGACGCTCGGGGAGTATGAGGCACCGTCTTGGTCTATCTCCAACTTCGGTGGAGTTCTGCACGTTGATGACTATGAGAATATGCCCCAGGAGACAATTGCATCCATTGACATTGAAACCAATGGAAAAGAGGTTACAGATGAAGACTTCAAAATCGTATGTATCGGGATTTGCGGAAATGGTGTGGACGCTCACGTTTACTTTGATATTCGGCCTGAGCTTATTCGCTATCTACAGTCAGTGCAAATCATTGCTCACGACGGTAAGCGAGCTGAAATACCGTGGCTTGAGTCCTACGGAGTAAAAATTGACCAGCTCTATTTTGACACCAAAACAGGATTCTACAATTATGATTCGACTCGCAAAAATTACAGCCTCAAGCCGATTCTTAAGGACGTGCTTGGCGTGGAGTATCCGACATACTCAGAAATTATCGGAGATGCTGAATTCATTCGCGCAGCTTGTGATATGGACCGAAGTTTATTCATCACTAAACGACTCAAACCTACAAAAAAGGTTCCTGAAGGTGTACTGCAAGAGAAACTGCCTAAAGAAGTCTTGCTCGATAGGATGCCTAAATGGATAACAGCCGAATACAACGCTTGTGACATTTTCTGGACGTTCAAGCTTTGGGTGTGGCTGAGACAGCACTATACAGGAAGCCAAAAGAAATTTTTCCGTCATGTGGAGATGCCCGAGACTCAATTGATTTATCACATGGAACGGAAGGGAATAAAAATTGACACGAGACTGGTGAGGAAAATCCACAATGAACACTCTAAAGCAAGACGAGTTGCGAAGAAACGAATTTTTGAACTCGCTGGTTCAACTTTCAACATTAACAGCCCCAAACACCAGCTTTTACCTGTTCTACAAGCTCATGTCTCTCCGAGCATCGAGAGTACGGGCGAAGAGGCCCTTCAGTCATATCGGGGACAACCTCTGGTGGATGCTCTTTTTGAATATCGTGGACACCAAAAGCTTTGCTCTACGTATACCATTCCACTTTATTCTAATGCTGTCAAAGACGAACAAAATAGGATTCGTGCGCGATTCAATCAAAACACGATTACAGGACGCTTATCAAGCTCTGACCCGATCAATCTCCAGAATCAGCCGCAAGATGTCCGAGGCTGTTTCATCGCTGAAGATGGGTTTGGATTCATCAATGCTGACTGGTCAAACATCGAACTCAGGCTCCCAGCACATTTATCAGGGGAACCCAAATTTCTGGCTGAGCTATCTCGGCCCGATGGGGACTTACACGTATGTACCGCCAATTTCATTTACCGGTGTGACATCAGAAGCTTACCTGGAGCTGAATACGATAAGAGACGAAATACGGCAAAGACGTGCAATTTCCTCCTTACTAATTCCGGTACAGCGGAAAGACTCGCAGTCGAACTTAAGTGCTCGGTCCAAGAGGCAAAAGAAATCTTCAGGCTCTTCTGGGAAGGGTATCCGGTCCTCGGTGCGTGGCTTGCGAACGAAAAGAGGCAGGCACGAGTTCTGGGAGGCATCGGAACGTGGTTCGGACGTTGGGTAAACATCCCACAGCTCAGGTTGTCATGCTTTCAGCCTTGGAAGTGCGGAAAGGTTGACCCAGGATCAGGACGGACTGTCAACTGTAAAAACTGCATCGTGCGACAAGAAGCTGAGCGGTCGGCCATGAGTATCCGAGTGCAGGGTACAGCAGCGGATATGTGCAAAATGGCAGCTATCAGACTTTGGAGAGAGTATGGGCTGGTGCCTAATCTCAAAGTCCATGATGAAATGAACTATGAAGAGCTGTTAGTAGATGTCCCACAGGCAGCAGAGAGAATCAAGTACGTCATGGAGAATGTTACGGCGCTGAAAGTGCCACTGGTAGCAGATATCGGAGTAGGTTTTAGTTGGAAAGAGGCCAAGAAGTCTTGCACGTCACTGACGGGGGATTGCCTAAAGAAAAAATGCTTACGACATAAAACTGGGGTGTAGTTATGCAGATTAAAATTCGCCACGTTGCAGCCCTTAATGGGGACTATGGAGAAACGTCTTTTCCAGGTCCAAAAAAGGCTGTCATAACTATCGCCCGGAACATGAACCGTCGTATGCACACCTACTCGTCTACCATGCTGCACGAGTTGCTTCACGTCTGGACGCATGTACTCGAGCTGAATGGATTCAAGATGGATGAAGAAGTGGAGCATGACTTCATATATGCAACAGAACGGGCAGTGGTTAAGAAGTTTCGTCAGATAGTTGGAAAGTCGGTCAAAGGGAAAAGATTATGAGATTGTCAACACAGTTGTTAATTAACGTCGTCGGTTTTGCCTTTAATCTTAGCATGACAATTCTGTTTGCCTTGCTACATGAACCTCTGATTGTCGGCATTGGTCTGGTAATGATGTTTTTCAGCTACCAGCGCATCTACCACTTCATGCAGTTCCTTGATGCTTGCGAGTGCACACTGGGAGAAGAAAATGAAGACCGGTCTTAACGTCAAAATCTACTTGGCTACCCCGATGACAGGGATGCACTGTGATGATATCTGGAAAAAGGCCATCACGGACAAACAAGTATACGAAGCTGAAGGTATCACTGTCGTAACACCTGTTGATGGTGAGGGAATACCGTTCGAGCATGTCAAACTAGCTGATAGATCTAATGCGGAGGCAAATCGTGTCTGGAAAAAGAAAGACAAGAGAGCAATCAAAGATACCCACGTCCTCGTCTATGAGTGTCCGACGCGATGGAGTCAGGGAGTTGCCCATGAGCTTATTCTATCTCGGGGAGTCTTATGGAAACCAACTGTCTTCATTGGCCAAGCGGGTTTCATCACTCGGGAAGAAGATGACGTTGTTGCAAGCAGCCATCAAGAAGCTGCAATCGCAATCGCGCAACGATGGGGGACAAGAGGAAAAAGGGTGTTGTGGCGGTTACGTGTAATAAATCGATGTTTACTAGGTTGGATCTGGGATCAGATAAGGGAGTTCAAATGAAAGTAGGATTTGTAGAGCTATTGACGTTAATTTTGATTGTTTTGAAGCTGCTGGGAAAAATCAGCATCGGCTGGCTTCTCATATTCGCCCCACTGTTAATCGTGTGGTCTGTGGTTGGTCTGTTGGCCTTGGCTGTAATTGCACTCAGTGTTTTCGTCGGAGGTAAAAAGAATGTCTCGTTCAAATAAAGGAAAAATTACTCTGGATATTGAGAAGCTGGAGAAAAAAGAACAGAAGGACTTGCGCCGTCTGGACATGCTTCAACGTCAGATTGGTATGACTCGCAATATCTTGGCCATGCTTCGTAAGTCATTGGAGCCCAAAGCCGTTACTCCAGAAGAGACTTGGAAACCGTCTGAAATTCCTACGGCTGAAGTGACACCGTTGGAGAAGCCAAATGTTTAATAAAAAAGCTACTCAAAAAGAAGTTGACAACCTTGCTTCTGAAGTTCAAGCACTACGTGAAGACCTGTTTACTTTGTCTGTGCACTTCACAGTTCTTTTGAATGAACTCGGATATAGCATTGAGAAGAAACAAGCCTACTACTATGCAGCCAAAAAGGGTGGACCGGAGAGAGGAGAATAATATGTTTGTCAAAAAGTCGGACATTGAGTCCTTGCAGCACAAAATTAACATTTTGGAAATGCAAGTTGATCGGTTGCGTGGTGAGCTTCGGATGGTACATGATGACCAGGGTAACACCCATCATCGATTGGATGTGCTGCTGGATAAGCTGGGATACACGATTATGCCCCGTCCAGAAAGAACCATTATCGTCAGTACTAAAAAATTAAACAAGGTTGGGGACAGAACCAAACTTAAGGAGTGGAACTAATATGCCTTACGTTGGAAAAGAACGAGAAGAGCAGCTTATTGCAGATCCGAAGATTGCCAACTGTGCGGGGGACTTCAATGCCCTCTACACGATGGCGTACTTGAAAGCGTACATCGCTAACCCGAAATATGAAACCATCCATAACATTCGTAAGTCGGCTATGCAGCCTCAGTATGTCGCTGAAGTTAAAGATATGGATGATTTGTTGACAGTGCAACAGGTTCCGATTATGGACCGTATTGTGGCTCGGGACTTGGCCTTCACTGAGTTCTACGACCGTGTTGGACGTAAGCATGAGAATTTGGCCATTCGGAAAAATGGCGACTTGCAACTGTATAAAGATGCCGAAGCTGTACTCCAGAAGAAAGCACTTGAGCTTGTGCAGGGTGAGACATCATTTACAGCGAAGGAGAAAACCAATGAGTAATGTTATCGGGGTAAGTGGAAAAGCTCGAGCTGGCAAAGATAGCCTTTTTGCAATTGCTCAGAATGATGGTTTTGAGAAACTGTCCTTTGCAGCAGAATTAAAACGTCGCGCCCAGCAGGACTTGGGATTGACGGATGTGCATACGGATGGAGCCTTGAAAGAGACGGTATTGGAGTCTTTGAATAATAACTCTCCACGATCCTTCTTGATTGAGTTGGGCAATCTCTATCGTAAGTATCGCCCTTCGTTCTGGGTGGACATCGTGCTGAGTAAGATTAAAGAGAACCCGGATAAAAAATACATGATTACAGATGTCCGGTATCCGAATGAAGCTGAAGCTCTTAAATCTGTTGGTGGAATTATCGTTCGCTTGGAGCGTCACCCCAGTCGTGACTTCCTGGTTGATGACAAAACAAAGCAGAGCATCAGTGAAACGGCTTTGGACAACTACCAGGGTTTTGATTTCGTTCTTAGTGGTGGGAACAATGCTGTTATGGACGACCTAAAACATTTTTGGACTTTAATTAAAGCGGTTGAACGAGTCTAATATGCTTGAGAAAATTGAGGAAATTATGAGACACAGTGTGGATTCAGAGCATGGACTTACCGAGCGTGAGCTTCGAGAATACTTTGGAAAAAAGCTGCTTAAAGAATTCTTGAAGTGGACCGACGGTCACCCTTGCATGATTACAGCAGACCGTAAAATTGTCTTCTTTCCCGAGCACATCTCTCAGTTCTTACGAGAGAAAGTGGTGCTCAAAAATGACTAAGAAAAAGAAGACTAAACGGAAAAAATTAACTCGAAAGAAAACAAGCACAAGGCCCTGGTGGTGGAAGTACATCATCAGTCGGGCAAGACAGGTGATGAAGTGGAACCCGGAGAAACGTCGTGTGATAGCTGAAGCTCGGGGATTCTGCCCAGGCTGCAAGAGACAGAGAGAATATATAGACGCAGACCACATCAATCCGGTTGTGCCGGTAGACCAGCCCTTCTCGGGAGACTGGAATACCTACTTTGACCGGATGTTTAACGGACCTCTTCAGCCCTTGTGTGATGAGTGCCACGATAAGAAGACGGAAGCTGAGAACAAACTACGGAAGCAATTCAGGGACGCTAAAAAATTTGCCCTGAAAAAAGATTGCTCTTCAGAGGAGTAAACATGAAGGTAGGAGAGTTTCAATTACTTTTGGAGACGGTGAAGTACCCCAAAGCAAGGTTTCTTCTTAATAAAGAGCCATACGGAAGCTATCTCTATTATTTCCGAATTGACCTTGATGATGTTCCTGACATCTTCACTGGACTACCAGGACCATTGACATCACAACATTCAATTAACAGTGAAGACATTGAAGCAATGGATAGAGATGCTGCAATTAGTTACGTCAAGTTGAAACTCGAGAAGCTTGTCTATCACGAAATGTGTGAGCAGTTTGTAGTTGGTGACGATAGACCTTACTATCCGCATGGATCTTGGAGTGAACGGAAAGAAGAGTATGAGTTCAAGCGAAGAGCGAGTGCCATGTTCAAGTACTCAGTTGATCCGAAAATGTTCGAGCCACTTACTTTCAAAAAATTAAAGGCAGTAGTTGAAGCTGCTAAAGGACAGGAAATTTAATGGGATACATGCACATCGACAATCTATACAAGGACAGTCGGATTTTTCAATTCGACGAGTGCTGGGCGCTGGAGAAGATTCATGGTACTTCAGCCCACATCAAATACACTAAGAAAGATGGTCTTACCTTCTTCTCGGGTGGAGAGAAATACGACAACTTTGTCGCTCTCTTCGATCCTGAGTACCTGAAAGTCAGACTTGAGTCTTTCGATCAAGATGAAGTCATTGTCTACGGGGAAGCTTACGGTGGTAAGCAGCAGGGAATGAAAGACACCTATGGCCCTAACCTGAAATTCGTGGCCTTTGACGTGAAGATGGGTGGTCACTGGTTGGATGTCCAAAACGCTGACACTCTTGTCACTCGTTTCTTGAAACTGGAATTCGTGGACTACAAGCGTATCAACGCCACTCTAGAAGCTATTGATGCAGAACGTGACCGTCCGTCTACCCAAGCCAAGCGCAATGGTGTGGAAGGTGACAAGGAACGTGAAGGTGTTGTTCTTCGCCCGATTGGAGAAGTTAACGACGACCGTGGCAACCGAATCATCACCAAGCATAAAAATGCGTCCTTCATGGAGACTAAAACTCCTCGGAAGGTTGAACCAGACAAATTACTCATTCTGGCCAAGGCCCAAGAAATTGCAACGGAGTGGGTAACCCCAATGAGACTCCAGCATGTGCTTGGTCAGGCTCAGGTACTCAAAAACGAAGCTGGGGATACTACCCCAATGTCGGTGGAAGACACAGGACAAATAATCGGGCTCATGGTGGAGGATGTTCGTCGTGAAGCCAAGGGTGAAATTGTGGAAAGCCCTGGAGCCATCAAAGCCATCGGATCAACCACAGCTCGTTTGTTCAAACAGTATTTAGTGCAGAAATTTAAGGAGGATCACAGTGAAAGCTTATCCAACAGTAGCGTCAATGCCGAACCGCAAGCAGCGCAAAGCACAGCGCCGGAAAATCTTTGAAGAGAACCGGGTGTCGATGCGTGTAGCTCGTGAAGCACGACGTGAAGCTCGCAAACAGGCTAAACCGTGAACCCGCGCATCCTTATATTCGACATCGAGACTGCACCGATCACAGCTTACACCTGGGGTCTGTACGATCAGAATGTCGGACTAAATCAAATCAAGAGCGATTGGCACCTTCTATCATGGGCTGCTAAGTGGCTTGGAGAGCCTGCGTCCAAGGTCATGTATATGGACAATAGCAAAGCCCGTAATGTTCAAGATGACAAACGTCTTGTGCAGGGATTGGCTGACCTATTGAACGAAGCTGACATCATCATTACTCAGAACGGTGATGCCTTTGACGTGAAGAAGCTCAACGCTCGGGCCGTCATCAATGGTTTACCTCCAATCAAGCCGTGTAAGAGCATCGACATCTTGAAAGAAGGTCGTAAGGTCTTCAAGTTCACGTCACACAAGCTTGAATACGTTACCGGAATGCTGAATGAGAAGTACAAGAAGCTCAAACATGAAGAGTACCCAGGCTTTGAGCTGTGGAGTGCAATTCTTAAAGGTGAGAAACGCGCATGGGCTGTGATGAAGAAGTACTGCATCCATGACGTGCTTGCCACTGAAGAAGCATTTCAAAAGATTCAAGGCTGGATCAATACCCAGAACATCTCGGTCTATACCGACGCTATGGGAATGCGCTGCCAGTGTGGAAGCAGATATGTGACTCCTCGAGGTTATGCGTATACAGCGGTTGGAAAGTTTCAACGGTACAACTGCCGTACCTGTGGCAAATGGCTCAAGAGTGGGAAGAACCTCCTGACAAAACAGGAGAAGAAACGTGTGTTAAGGAATGGGAGATAGTATGAAAACTGTAATTAGATTCATGTTGGGATTCTTCATCGGAGTTGTCTTGGCTCTTGCCTCTATCCGAATTGGTCATGCAGCTTCTACGGACACTCTTGCAGAAGTTCGAGAGAAGGTTGTGGAACTACACATCACGCATAAGCCCGATGTCCAGGCTATGCACAAGCTGTCTAAAGTTCACATTGAGAACATGGGACACTCTATTTGCTCTGGTGCGTTCGTTACCAGCATGGGTGACATTTTGACAGCTCGTCATTGCGCCGACAACATTCAAGCCATTGAAGTGGTGGATGCTGAAGGTCGTGAGTTTGCAGCCAGAGTTGTGGCTCTGTCCGACAACCATGATCTTGCTCTAATCCACATTGATCGTGCTGACACCCCGTACTTCAAAATTGGTCGTTCATTGGTTCAAGGTGAGACAGTCTATGCCTATGGTAGCCCTCTGGGAATTACCGGTACTCTGGCCACTGGTATCGTGGCGAAAATTGCCGGAGACGTGAACTATGTTGATTGTAGTGTTCTTCCTGGCAACAGTGGTGGACCGTTGTTCAATGAAGCTGGAGAGCTTGTGGGCATTACTACTGCTGGCTTCATTGTTCTCTATGGCACTACTCACTTGAACATCGTGCAAAGCATCGCTGCAATTGTGTTCTTTGCAATGAGCATCCACTAGGGGTATGTGTGAGCTGGTTCTATGATTACGTCAAAATCTATGAAACCTGCTTATCCTGGGAATGCTGCTTCAAATGCGGAGTCTCAGCAGTCTGTCTCTGGAAAGGTGGTAAACCGGCAGGGGTCGCAACAGCCTGCACACACTGTGGGGAAAGGCAATACACGACGGCAGTCTTCGCCTCCTCAAACTGAGCACGAGTATATTCAAGATGAAGACCGGATGCAGTGTGAGCACTGTGGCTTCTGGTATCACGCATAGGAGAAATTATGAAACTAACTAAAAAACATATTGGTCAACTCTTTGATGTCCAAGGTGGAGACGGAAGCTGGGTCTACCAACTTATTGACATCAAGAAAAAAGAAATTCTGTTTTACAGCATGAGTGGAGAGTATTGGGCCTTCCCGAATATCCACCACGACTGGCGTCCGTTTAAGCCTCAAATGTTCCGTGATGCCAAAGATGCCTGGAACATGGCCAGGAGAGAAAACTAATGAACATTCGAGTTCAACGTACAATCAAAACTGGTAAGTCAACCATCGGTGAGATGTTTGTTGACAACGTATTCCAGTGCTTCACATTAGAAGATACAGAAAGGAAATTTGGAGTAAAAGTCTATGGAGAAACTGCTATCCCGTTGGGTACTTATCCTGTTACTCTTGAGTTCTCTCCTAAATTTGGTCGTCGTGTTCCGCATATACAGAATGTGCCAGGGTTTAGCTCAATCCTCATCCACCCTGGGAATACTGATGTTGACACAGAAGGCTGCATTTTAGTGGGGAAGACTCACGCTCCTGACTTTATTGGTCAGAGCCGAATTGCCTTTGAAGAACTGTTCCGTAAGCTTGATGGGGCTACCAATATCACAATCACCATCGTGGACGCTTGATATGCCTCTCTCTGCATTGCCTCCGGGCTTTATAGATCAAGCAGCCGGTACTGGAACCGATTGGGATAATTGGCTACAACGCTGGTGGAAGAAGTCTTGGTTCGCTTATGGACCTCGTGCTACTCAGTGGTGGGCTAAGTGGGACTCTCCACCTAAGATTCTGTTCAAGATTGGTGGAGCTGGGACATGGCGCTACGAAGTTGACCCTATGTCTGGCAAGCCATATCTGAGTGTAATTCAGTATTACAAACGCTGGCACTTCGCTATAAGCTGGCCTTTTATGATTGGGTTTCATTTCTACTTCAAGGCTGCTGATGTTCCACAAAGTGAGTTTGCAAAGCTGGGCGACTTCTTAGATAACAAGCTCTTCAACACGTATGCCGGGGCTCGTTACGATCAAGATGGGGTGTATTGGTTTCCAGCGGCCTCTGTAGGATTAACATTCAAGTAAAAATAGCTCTTGACAAAAGCAATAATTCATGTTATGCTTAACACGTTGGCGTCGAGTAAAATCGCCTGCCTACCAACAGTAACGGGTGTTGCCGACTGTTGAATCCTCGCTACGGGACTTGAGCTAGACAAGCAGCCGTACTGCCCGTCAAATTGGTCGGGGCCGGGGACAAATTTGTGGCTGTTAGGTGTGTACTTGGTTAGGGTTATACATCGAAGCAGCCCAAAATTTAAAAGGAGATTAAAGCCATGTGGAAATTCATCAAGAATCTGTTCGCAAAGAAAAATAAAAAAGATCGTACTTATAATTACATTTCAGGATCGTACAGAACTGGCCGTGTACGCTCAAAGCGGTCATTTGTTGAAGATGATGACACCAACATGAACCTACTCACTACGGCTGCGATTATGTCCACTATGCAGGATAATGACAGCCCAGCCCAAAGCCCCGATTTCTCAGGCTTCGGTGGTGGTGAATCTGGAGGCGGTGGAGCTGATCGTGGATGGGATGCTCCATCTGACAATTCCAGCAGCTCAGATTACTCTAGTGGAAGCAGCGATACCAGTTGCTCAGACTTAGGCTCCAGCAGTGATTTTAGCAGCGGAGGTTCTG
>Ga0070741_10019285_pt1 | contig 10915 bp, 8 predicted proteins | sample Coa_R1_4_FD_66440 | JGI IMG/M metagenome (GOLD analysis project Ga0070741, IMG submission 66440) | Surface soil microbial communities from Centralia Pennsylvania, which are recovering from an underground coalmine fire - Coalmine... | ecosystem: Environmental > Terrestrial > Soil > Unclassified ...
TGGGCGCCACCCGGGATCACCACGACGGCCCGGCGCAGCGGCTGGCGGACCTTCAGCCCGGCCTCGGTGCGCGCGGCCCGGCCGAGCGTGACGAGCCGGCGGGCAGCCTCCATCTCGGCTTCGAGCGCGGCGTCGACGGCGTCGGTGTCGGCGACGGGCCAGTCCTGGAGGTGCACCGACTCGGGCGAACGGCTCAGGTTGGCGTGGAGCTCGTCGGCGAGGAACGGGCAGAACGGCGCGAGCAGCAACGTCACGACGCGCAGCGCCTCGTGGAGCGTGGCGTGGGCGCGGGGGTCGGCCGACTTCCAGAACCGCGGCCGCGACCGCCGGACGTACCAGTTCGACAGGTCGTCGACGAACGACTCGAGCGCCTGCGCGGCGCGCAGCGCGTCGAACCCGTCGAGCGCGTCGGTGACGTCTCCCACCGTCGAGTGCAGACGCGAGCGGACCCAGCGGTCGAGCACGTGCGCGTCCGGCGCGGTGGCGGCGTCGGCGCCCGCTCCGCCCGGCGCCCAGCCGTCGAGGTTCGCGTAGGTGACGAAGAAGGAGTAGGTGTTCCAGAGCGTCAGGATGAAGTGGCGGATCGACTCGTCGATGCCCTCGGGGAAGACCCGCCGGCTCGTCCACGGCGATCCGGCCGAGAAGAAGTACCAGCGGAGCGCGTCGGCGCCGCGGGTCTCGAGGATCGTCCACGGGTCGATCACGTTCCCCCGCGACTTCGACATCTTCTGCCCGTCCCGATCGACGATGTGCGCGAGGCAGAGGACGTGGCGGTACGGGGTGTGGTCGAACGCGAGGGTGTTGACGGCGAGCAACGAGTAGAACCAGCCCCGGGTCTGGTCGATCGCCTCGGCGATGAAGTCGGCCGGGAACCGGCGCTCGAACCGGTCGACGTGCTCGAAGGGGTAGTGGAACTGCGCGGCCGGCATCGAGCCCGAGTCGAACCAGGCGTCGAGCACCGGCTCGACACGCCGGGCCCGCCCTCCGCACTGCGGGCACGAGAGCGCGACGTCGTCGACGTAGGGACGGTGCAGGTCGAGGTCGCCGAGGTCGCGGCCCGCGAGCTCCGACAGCTCGGCGACCGAGCCCACGCACGTGTCGTGCCCGCAGCCGGTGCACCGCCAGACCGGCATCGGCGTTCCCCAGAACCGGTCGCGCGAGAGGGCCCAGTCGACGTTGTTCTCGAGCCAGTCGCCGAAGCGCCCGTGCTTGATGTGTTCCGGGTGCCAGCCGATCGTCTCGTTCTCGCGGAGGAGGTCCGCGCGCCGCGACGACGTCCGCGCGAACCACGTGGGCTTCGCCCAGTAGACGAGCGGGGTCTCGCAGCGCCAACAGTGCGGATACGAGTGCGTGTAGTCGACGACGCGCTCCAGGCGGCCCGCGGCCGCGAGGGCGTCGATGATCGCCGGGTCGGCGTCCTTGACGAACTGGCCCGCGTACGGAGGGACCCTCCGGTCGAAGCGGGCCGCGGCGTCGACCGGGTTCAGGACCGGGAGCCCTTCGCGCTCGCCGACCTCGCGGTCGACCTCGCCGAACGCGGGCGCGAGGTGCACGAGACCGGAGCCGTCCTCGATCGTCACGAAGTCCGCGGCCACGACCCGCCACGGGTCCCGGGCCGTGTCGCCGCTCGCCTCGAGGAACTGGAACGGCCGCTCGTAGTGCAGCCCGACGAGCTCCGCGACCGGCACCGTCCCCGCGACCTCCGCGTCGGCGCCGAGCACGGCCTCCACCCGGCTCGCGGCGAGAACGAGGTCGCGGCGCCCGTCGCCGCTCCGTACCCGCACGTACTCGACGTCCGGGCCGACCGCCACGGCCACGTTCGAGACGAGCGTCCAGGGCGTGGTCGTCCAGACGAGGAGGTCGAAGTCGTGGTTGACGACGGGGAAACGCACGTAGACCGAGGGCTCCGTCACGTCGCGGTAGCCCTGCGCCACCTCGTGACTCGACAGCGCGGTGCCGCAACGGCCGCAGTACGGGACGACCTTGAAGCCCTCGTAGATGAGGTCGCGTTCCCACATGCGGTGGAACAGCCACCAGACCGTCTCGATGTAGTCGTTCGAGAGCGTCCAGTACGCGTCCGCCGTGTCGATCCACATCCCGATCCGGTCGGTGAGCGCCGACCAGTCCTCGATGTAGCGCTCCACCGAGGTGCGGCACCGCCGGTTGAACGCCTCGATGCCGTAGTCCTCGATCTGGGCCTTGCCGGTGAAGCCCAGCTCCTTCTCGACCTCCAGCTCGACCGGCAGCCCGTGGCAGTCCCAGCCGCCCTTCCGGGCGACGTAGCGCCCGCGCATCGTGTGGAACCGGGGAAAGAGGTCCTTGAACGAGCGGGCCCACACGTGGTGGATGCCGGGCCGGCCGTTCGCGGTGGGAGGCCCCTCGTAGAACACCCACTCGGGGGCGCCCTCGCGCCGGCGCAGGCTCTCCGCGAAGACGTCGTCGTCGGCCCAGCGGCGCTGGACGCGCGCTTCCAGCGCGACGAGGTCGAGCTCCCGGTCGACGGGATCGAACGGCATCGCACCGTAGAGTACCGGGCGACCCTTCTCGCCCCGTGCGAGATCCGCTCCCGGTGCGAACCGCAAAGGCGCGACGTCATGTCCCGAGACCTGTTCACCGTCGACGGCGACGCGATCGTCCTCTCGGTTCACGTCCAACCGGGCGCCGGGCGCAGCGCCGTCGTCGGCCGGCACGGCACGGCGCTGAAGGTGCGCGTGGCCGCGCCGCCCCTCGAGGGGCGCGCGAACACGGCCGCCGTCGCACTCATCGCGTCGACGCTCGACGTGCGCGAGAAGGACGTGACGCTGGTGAGCGGCGAGCGGTCGCGCCTGAAGCGGTTCCGCGTCGCCGGCGCGGAGCCCGACGAGCTGGCCACGCGCCTCGAGCGGGCGCTCGAGCAGGCGGCCGAGCCGCCCGGGCCGCGCCCGCGGGGCGCCGGGCCCCGGCGCCGCCGCTGACGCCGCGACGACCCGGTTCGCCGCGGGCAGGGTGCTCGCCTTGCGTTGAACCGGCTCGGCGCCGCGCCTACAATCCCGCGCTCTTCGAGGGGCCGTCGGCCCCGGTGCGGGGAAACCCCCTCGACCCCTCGATCCCCCTCGATTCGGAGGAACCCGAGATGGCCGGGGCCCCGTCGGCGAAGTCGGGCTCGAAGCCCACGAAGAAGGCCGCGCCCGCGGCCAAGAAGGCCGCGGGGGGCTCGCGCAAGGTTGCCGCGCCCGCGCCCCGGAAGGCGGCGGCGCCCGCGAAGGCGCTGCCAGCCAAGAAGGCCGAGGCCGCGAAGGCGCCGGTGGCCCGGAAGGCCGCGCCGGTCGCGAAGAAGGCGCCGCCGGCCAAGAAGACCGCACCCCCCACGAAGAAGGCGGAGGCCGCGACGGCGAAGAAGCCGGCCGCGGCGCCGAGGAAGGCGGAGGCCACGGCCGCGCAGAGCAAGCCCGAGAAGGCGCCCGCTCCGGAGGCGAAGAAGGTCGCCCCGGTCAAGGCGAAGCCGGCCCGGCCGTCGAAGAAGACCGTGATCTGCTCCCTGTCGGGCTTCGAGGTGACCCCGAGCCCACCCGCGCTCTCGCCCAAGACGATCGCGCGCCTCCGGGAGAAGCTGGTCGAGGAGAAGCAGCGGCTGCTCCACCAGGCCGACGAGCTCGCGGCCGAGGCCGAGGAGCTCGCGCGTGAGCGCGAGGCGGGTGACACGCAGTTCGACGAGGAGTCGGGCGAGGGTGACACCGTGAACGTCGAGCGCGAGCGCGATCTGCTGCTGTCCGCGTCCGCGCGGCAGGTGGTCGAGGACATCGACGCCGCACTCGCGCGCATGAAGAAGGGGACCTACGGGGTGTGCTCGTACGCCGGGCGCAAGATCCCTCTCGAGCGGCTCGAGGCCATCCCGTGGGCCGACGTCTGCGTCGACTGCAAGGCGCGTGCCGAACGGCGTCGCTGAACCTGCGGGCGCGGCGGCGCGCCGGCGGACGCGGATCTCGTTCGGCATCGTCCTGGTCGTCGTCGCGCTCGACCAGCTGACGAAGACGTGGGCCGTCCATCGGCTCGACTCGGGACCGGTCGACCTCATCGGCTCCGACATCGGGTTCCGGCTGAGCCGCAACACGGGCAGCGCCTTCAGCCTGTTCCAGGGCTTCACGCCCCTGCTCGCGATCCTCGCCGTCGTGATCGCGGTCGTCCTGGTACGCGCGGTGCGGCGCACCGACGACCGGCTCACCCTGCTCGCGCTCTCGCTCGTGCTCGGCGGCGCGACCGGCAACCTGCTCGACCGCATCGTCCGCTCGCCCGGCTTCCTGCACGGTGCGGTTGTCGACTTCGTCCACGTCGGCGACTTCCCGACGTTCAACGTCGCCGACGCCGCGATCACGGTCGGCGCGGTCCTGCTGATCGTGCGCGCGGTCTTCCCGGGCTCGGCCGAACCGGCATGAGCGGGAGTGAGGGTGCCGAGCCGCTCGTGGTGCCCGAGGCGTTGGCGGGGGAGCGGGTCGACCGGGTCGTGGCCCTCCTCACGGGTTGGAGCCGGGCCGAGGTGCAGGCCCTGGTCGAGGCGGACGGCGTGCTGGTCGGAGGCGGCGCCGTGGGCAAGAGCCGGCGGCTCCGGGCCGGCGAGGTCGTCGAGATCGTCGCGACGCCTCCGGAGGCCAGGCCTCCCGAGGCCGAGGACGTGCCGCTCACCGTCCGGTACGAGGACGAGGACGTCGTCGTGGTCGCGAAGCCCGCCGGACTCGTCGTGCACCCCGGGGCCGCGCACGCCCACGGGACCATGGTGCACGGCCTGCTCGCGCGCTATCCCGGGATCGCCGCGGTCGGCGACCCGGCCCGGCCCGGCATCGTCCACCGCCTCGACCGCGACACGAGCGGTCTGATGGTCGTGGCCCGCTCACCCGCCGCCTACGACGCGCTGGTGGCCGCGCTGGCCGCCCGGACCGTCGACCGGCGGTACGTGGCACTGGTGTGGGGACGCCCCGAGGCCGAGCGGGGCGTCGTCGACGCGCCGATCGGCCGCTCGGTGCGGCGCCCGACCCGCATGGCGGTGCGCGAGAGCGGCCGGTCGGCCCGGACGGCCTACGTCGCGGTGCGCGCCTACGACGACCCGACGGTCACGCTCCTCGAATGCCGGCTCGAGACCGGCCGGACCCACCAGATCCGGGTCCACCTCCAGGCGATCGGCCACCCCGTGGTGGGCGATGCCGCCTACGGCGGCCGCCGACCCCAACTCGCCCTCGACCGCCCGTTCCTCCACGCCGCCCACCTCGCCTTCACCCACCCCGGCACGGGGGCGCAGCTCGCGTTCGACGAACCTCTGCCCGAAGACCTTCAACGGGTGCTGAACGCCCTCGACGGCTGAGCCGCGGCCACGGCGAGCGCCGGGGTGCGTCGGCGAAGTGGCCCGAGCGGCCCGGGGCCGCAACGGCGCCAGGAGCGGGAAAGAGCCGGCCGGCGGAGCCGAGGGGGCAGGGCAGACCCTCGACCCGCCGGCCGGACCGGGCTGGGCAACGCGGGAGACCGGGTGTGTGGGCTTCCCGACCGTCAACATACGCACCCGCCGGTCAACGGTCGTCCAGCCTGGCTCCAAGATTGGGTAAAGGTGAGGGGGAGAGCGCGCCGACCCTTTGTGGGTATGGACGTTCTGCTCGTCGAAGACGACGACGACATCGCGGTCCCGCTCGTCCGCGGCCTGGAGCGCGAGGGCTTCGCGGTCCGGCACTGCGACACGGGGGGTGGCGCGCTCGCGACCCTGCACGACGACCGGTCCTGGCCCGACGTCGTCCTGCTCGATCTCGGCCTGCCCGACCTCGACGGGTTCGACCTGTGCCGCCAGCTCCGCTCGCAGTCGGACGTGCCGATCATCGTCGTCACCGCGCGTGGCGACGAGGTCGACCGCGTCGTCGGACTCGAGCTCGGCGCGGACGACTACGTCGTCAAGCCGTTCGGCTTCCGCGAGCTCGTCGCGCGCATCCGCGCCGTCGCACGGCGTGGGACGTCGCGCGGTGCGGACGGTGGCGTCGTGCAGGTCGGGCCGCTCGTCGTGGACCGGCGGACGCGGCGCGTCACGATCGACGGCGACGAGATCGCGCTGACGCCCAAGGAGTTCGACCTGCTCGGCGTGCTCGTCGAGGACCCGGGTGCGCTGTGCAGCCGGCACCACATCCTCGACTCCGTGTGGGACCCGCACTGGTACGGCCCGACCAAGACCCTCGACGTCCACGTCGCGAACCTGCGCCGCAAGCTCGGCGACGCTCGGTGGATCGAGACCGTGCGCGGGGTCGGCTACCGGATCCGTGATCCCGGAGCCGCCGGGTGAGGCGGCGCCTCGTCCTGAGTTACCTCTCGCTCACCCTGTTCGTGCTCCTCGCGTTGGGTCTCCCGTTCGGGCTGACGTTCGCGAACTCGGAGCGACGCCGGTTGGTGGGCGACGTGCAGCACGACGCGTTCGCGCTCTCCCTGCGGTCCGACCAGTACGTGCACACGCCGGCGGGCAGTGGTCCGGAGCCTGCAACGATCCCCGCCCTCGCCCATCTCGTCCGGCGGTACGACCGCACCTCCGGCGCGCGCGTCATCGTCGTCGACGTGACCGGTCGCGTCCTCGCGGACTCCGCGATCCATGGTGGCGCGGCGGTCCCGAAGTCGACCGTCGACGCGCTCCGGCGCCAACCCGACCTCGCGTCCGCGTTGCGCGGTCACGAGGCAACCGCCGAACGGTCACAGTCGGGCGGCGGCGACGTGCTCGCGGTCGCGGTCCCGATCGTCTCGGACGGGCGAACCGACGGCGCCGTCCTCATCACGTACCCGCTGTCCGTGCTGGACGCACGCATCGAGCGGAACTGGCTGCTGCTCCTCGCGCTGTCGGGCGTGATCGCGCTGGTCGTGCTGCTCGTCAGCGTCCTCCTCGCGCGTTCGTTCACGAAGCCGCTCGCCGAGCTCGACGAGGCCGCGGCCCGCCTCGGCGAGGGCGACCTGCGCGTCCGGGTGCCGATCCCCGACGACCCGCCCGAGCTCAGTGGCCTCGCCCGGTCGTTCAACGCGACCGCGGCGCGGCTCGAGCAGCTCCTGCGCTCGCAACAGGCCTTCGTCGCCGACGCGTCGCACCAGCTCCGTACGCCGTTGGCCGCGCTGCGGCTCCGGCTCGAGAACCTCGAGGCCGAGGGCGCGCACAGCGACACCGACGACGTCGAACGCGCGCTCACCGAGGTCCGGAGGCTGTCGCAGCTCGTCGACAGCCTCCTCCTGCTCGCCCGCGCCGAGCAGTCGGCGCCCGCGCTCGTCGACCTCGACCTCGTCTCGGTCGTGGAAGGCCGGGCCGACGCCTGGTTCGCGCTCGCCGCCGAGCGCGACGTCGCCATCGAGGCGGACGTGCCCGCGGTCGCCGTGCTCGGGACGCCCGGGCGCCTCGAGCAGGTCCTCGACAACCTGCTCAACAACGCGCTCGAGGTCGCGCCGGGCGGCACGGCGGTGCGGGTCAGCGCCCGGCGGGTCGGCGACCGGGTCGAGGTCGAGGTGTGCGACGCCGGGCCGGGCATGACCGAGGAGCAGCGCGCCCGCGCGTTCGACCGTTTCTGGCGGGCGACGCCGGGGCGGCGCGACCGGGGCGGTTTCGGGCTCGGGCTCGCGATCGTCCGGCAGCTCGTCACCGCCGACGGCGGCGGTGTCGAGCTCGACGTGGCGCCGGAGGGCGGTCTCGCGGTGCGCCTCGACCTCCGCGCCGGCGACCTGCGCCGTGCCCGCCGGAGCGCGGCCGCGCCGGGCGTCCTCGTGGACGCGACCCGGTAGACGTCAGGTCGTGCCCGCGCCGGCGACCTCCCCGTGGCCGACCCGGGTGCGGGCGACGAGGTCGGCGAGCGTGAACCCGTCGAGCAGGCGGCGCATCTCGTCGGAGACGCCCACCCACACCTCCTGGAGCACGCAGTGCCCCTCGCAGTGATCGTGCTCGTCGAGCAGGGTCGCGATCGGGCCGTCGACGGCCGCCACGATCTCGGCCAGCGTGATCTGCTCGGGAGGGCGCGCGAGCACGTAGCCGCCCCCGACCCCCCGCTTCGAGCGCACGAGCCCGGCGCCCTTCACCGCGAGCAGGATCTGCTCGAGGTAGGGCTGGGGGAGGTTGGTGCGCTCGGCGATCTCCTTGACCGACGTGGGTCGGTCGGAGCCGTGCAGCGCGAGCGACAGCAGCGCACGCGCCGCGTAGTCGCCTCTCGTGGAGACCTTCATGACCGCTCCATGATCGCGCACCCCGGCCGGACGGCCCGCCTCCCCGCTACCGGTCGTGCCCTACCCTGAACGCGTGAGCGAGCGCGACCCAGGAGTGGCGCCGAGAGCGGAGTCCGAGCCGGTGGCGGCCGCCTACTCGGGCGCGTCGATCGCCGGGATCGTGCCCGCGCTCGTGGGGCGTGCGCCGGGCCAGGCGCTGCCCGCGTGGATGCCCGCACCGGTTTCGGGTGCGCGCACGGTCGTGCTCCTCGTCCTCGACGGCCTCGGCTGGGCCGCCCTCGCCGAGCACCCGGGCGCGCTGACGACGGTCGCCGGGCTCGAGGGCGGGCCCATCACGACCGTCGTCCCGTCGACGACGGCCAGTGCGCTGACCTCGATCACGACCGGGCTGTCGCCCGCCCAGCACGGCGTCACGGGCTTCCGGGTCCTCGTCGACGGCCGGGTGCTCAACGTGCTCTCGTGGCAGGGCGCGAACGGCCGGCGCGCCCCTGACCCGTTCTCGGTCCAGCGCCACCCGCCGTTCCTCGGCCGGTCGGTCGCCGTCGTCACCAAGAGCGAGTTCAGGAGCAGCGGCTTCACCGGCGCGCACCTGCGCGACGCCCGCTTCCACGGCTACGCGACGCCGTCGGGACTCGTCGAGCACGTGCGGCTGCTGGCGGCGGCCGGCGAGCCGTTCGTCTACTCGTACTACGCCGGGATCGATTCGGTCGCGCACGCGCACGGCCTGCACGACGGCTTCTACCCGGCCGAGCTCGCCGCCGCCGACCGGCTCGTCGGCGACCTGCTCGAGGTGCTGCCGGGCGACGCCGCCCTCCTCGTCACGAGCGACCACGGTCAGGTGCACGTCGGTCCGGACCGCTGGATCTCGCTCGATGCGCTGGCGGAGATGGTGGCGACCTACTCGGGCGACGGCCGCTTCCGCTACCTCCACGCCACGAAGGGGGCCGCCGCCGCACTGCTCGACGCCGCCCGCGAGACCCAGGGCGGGCGGGCCTGGGTGTGGTCCCGCGACGAGCTGCTCGACGGCGGCCGGCTCGGCCCCGAGGTGTCGCCGGCGACCCGGCGCCGGGTCGGCGACGTGGTGCTGGCCGCCCGGGAGCCCGTGGCGTTCACCGACCCGAACCTGCCCCGTGAGACCCACCTGGTGTCGGCGCACGGCTCGGTCACCGCCGCCGAGATGCTGGTGCCGCTCCTGGCGGGCCGGGGCGCGATGCGGTAGGTTCGAATCACATCGGTGTCATTCAATCCACAGGCCCGTCCACAGGCCTGTGGAGGACCCGAGCCGTGCCCGAGCCGAGTGCCCGAGACGTTGAAGGGTGAGCGTGTCGAGGTCGTTCGTCCACCTGCACCTGCACACCGAGTACTCGATGCTCGACGGCGCGGCCCGGATCCCCGACGTCGTCGCCAAGGCCGTCGCCGACGGCCAGCCCGCGGTGGGCATCACGGACCACGGGAACATGTACGGCGTCCTCGACTTCTACCGGGCCGCCCGGGCCGCCGACCTGAACGCGGTCGTCGGCATGGAGGCCTACATGGTCACGACGAGCCGTTTCGACCGGCCCCGGCGCGCCGACCACGACATCTTCCACCTGACGCTGCTCGCCGAGAACGACGCCGGCTACCGGAACCTCATCAAGGTCTCCTCACACGCCTACCTCGACGGCTTCTTCTACAAGCCGCGGGTCGACTTCGAGCTCCTCGAGCGCCACGGTGAGGGTCTCATCGCCACGAGCGGCTGCCTCGGCGGTGCCGTCTGCCAGCGCCTCCTCGCCGACGACTACGCGGGCGGGCGCGACCTGGCGGCGCGCTTCCAGGGCATCTTCGGGCGCGACTCCTTCTTCATCGAGCTGCAGGACCACGGCCTCGCGGACCAGCACCGGGTCAACCCGATGCTGCTGCGCATCGCGCGCGATCTGCGCGCCCCTCTGATCGCGACCAACGACAGTCACTACACGCACCGCTCCGACGCCGAGGCCCACGACGCGCTGCTCTGCGTCCAGACCGGCGCCAAGCAGACCGACACCGACCGCTTCAAGTTCGACGCCGAGGAGTTCTACCTGAAGACGGCGGCGGAGATGCGCCATCTCTTCCGCGACTACGAGGAGGCGTGCGACAACACCCTCTGGATCGCGGAGCGCGCCAACGTCGAGATCGAGTTCGGCAACGCGGTCCTGCCCTCGTTCCCGACGCCGGAGGGCCACGACGAGGACTCCTACCTGCGCGAGCTGACGCTCTCCGGCGCGCGCGAGCGCTACGGCGCCGAGATCCCCGCCAACGTGTCGGAGCGCATCGAGTTCGAGCTCGGCGTCATCAAGACGATGGGCTTCTCCGCGTACTTCCTCGTGGTCTGGGACCTCGTGCGCTACGCGCGCCAGCGCGGGATCCGGGTCGGCCCGGGGCGGGGCAGCGCGGCCGGCTCGTGCGTCGCCTACTGCCTGCGCATCGTCGACATCGACCCCATCCGCTACGACCTGCTGTTCGAGCGCTTCCTGAACCCGGGTCGCAAGCAGATGCCCGACATCGACATGGACTTCGACTCGCGCTACCGCGGCGAGATGATCAAGTACGCGGCCGAGCGCTACGGCTGGGACCACGTCGCCCAGATCGTCACGTTCTCGACCATCAAGGCCCGCGCCGCGGTGCGCGACGCCGCCCGCGTGCTCGGGTACCCCTACGGCGACGGCGACCGGATCGCCAAGCTCATGCCGCCGCTCATCATGGGCCG
>Ga0070741_10019286_pt1 | contig 10914 bp, 11 predicted proteins | sample Coa_R1_4_FD_66440 | JGI IMG/M metagenome (GOLD analysis project Ga0070741, IMG submission 66440) | Surface soil microbial communities from Centralia Pennsylvania, which are recovering from an underground coalmine fire - Coalmine... | ecosystem: Environmental > Terrestrial > Soil > Unclassified ...
TGGGGTCGTCCTGCGGCGCGTTCGTGAAGCCGGCCATGTGCGCGCCCACCGCGTCGGCGATCCGCATGAACTCGCCGTTGTTGCAGCCGTAGAGCTGGTCCAGGTAGACCTTGTCGTCGATCGCCAGCGTGGGGTTGTTGAGGCCGTTCGGCGTCAGCGCACCGGAGATCACGATCGCGTTCGGGTCGGCCGCTTTGACGGCGTTGTACCCCTCGCGCAGCAGCGGGATGTAGTCACAGGCGTTGATCGGCCGCCCCGACCACTCGGTGACGAGGTTCTCCTCGTTCCACAGCTCGTACGCCTGGATCTTGCCCTTGAACTGCGCGGCGACGCCGCCGACGAAAGCGCCGAACGCCTTCGGGTCGTCGGGCGGGCCGTGCTCGTCCTTGCCGCCGCGCGTCGCGGGGGGCGCGGTCACGATCGAGACCATGACGTTGACGCCGGCCGCGTTCGCGGCGGCCACGGCGGCGGCCAGGTCGTTCGAGTTGTAGGTCGACCACCGGACCTGCTGCTTGACCCAGCCGAAGCCGGAGTCCTTGATCATCCCCATGATGCGGGCGGCTGGCTGGCCGAACAGGTGCGCCTGCCAGCCGTAGCGGAGCGGGCCGCCGCCGAGGCCGGACGGCGCCGGGCCCTGCGCGGGCTGCTGGCCAGCTCCGGTCGTCGGCGCGGGCGCCGCCTGGGAGCCAGGCGCCGGCGCGGGCGGCATCTTCTCGAACGCGTCCTTCAGGTTGGAGTTGGCCAGCGTCGCCCCGGCCTTGATGCCGTTCGCCTGGGTGTTGTCGTACGTTCCGAGGTACGGGCTCTTGGCGGCCGCGGCCTGCTGCTGGAGGTCGGCCGGCAGGTTCTGCCCGGTGATCAGCGACTTGAAGTAGTCGCCGAGCAGTAGCCCCTGCGTCGTCCCCGTCGTCGCGTCGTAGTGCATGATGCCGCGCTGCCAACGCTGGAAGATGAAGTTGCCGTTGTTCGGGTCGGGGGCTGGCTTCGAGGTGGGCACGCCCCACATCTCGAGCCAGATACCGCTCAGGAGTCCGGCGTTGCCGCCGCCGTTCGGGTACGCCTCGTCCATCGTGACGGACGCGCGGAAGGTGGCGAGGTAGCTAGTCTTCTTGCCGCCGAACGTGTCCGGGGCGTTCGCGGTTACGTAGTCGAGAACCCCGGGCGATCCAGGCGGTGGTGCCGTCTTCAGCAGGTCGTTGTCCTGGGCCGGAACGGTCGCGCCGTTGAACTTCGTGTAGGGCAGGTACTGTTGATCGAGCAGGTTCAGCTGGTTGACCTGCCCGTTCGCGCCGAGCTGCAGCACGCGCCGCTGGAAGATCTGGACCTTGAAGCCGTCGAGCTGGAAGATGCGCGACACTGGGTACCCGAACGTGCGGATGCCGCCGCGCGCGTTGAAGTACTGGTAGAAGTTGGCGTCGCCGATCCCAAAGCCGGTCTCGCTGAAGTAGCCGGGCGGGTCCCCCGCCGCCGCGTACGCGGGCACCGCGGGGGTGAGCAGCGCGAAGAGGATCGAGACGAGCACGACGAGTCGGGGCCATCCGGGAGATCGGCTCATAGGCCTGGGGTTCCTCCTTACGGCTTCGTGGCGGACTTCGCTGGCGCGGTCGGCGCCAGCTTGGTCGTGGTCGCTGGCTGGGTCGGGGCCGCGGCGGGCGAGGCGGCGGCTGCCGGGCTCGCCGCGCCGGCTGGCTTCGTCGCCGCGGCGGCGGCGACGGCCCCCGGAGTGGGCGGTGCCCCGCCGTCCTTCTTCATACTCCGCAACGCCTGGAACGCAGGGCGCGTGGAGCCGTCCGGGTTGGTAATCGCCCAGTAGTATTGCTCGTCGTCCTTCGTCCACGCTGGGTCGGCGATGTAGATCACGTTCATCGCCCCGATCCACGGCTGCCAGTTCTTCTTCGCGAAGTCGAAGGCGCGCGCCAGGTAATCGGCCTTCTCCTGCTCCGTCACCGCGTGCCAGTTGTACGGCGACGTGGGCCGTGGGTCGCTCGTCCAGCCGAACTCGAGAATAGCCACACGCTTGTCGGCGTCGCCATTAGCGACCATGACCTGGCGCACGTCCTCGGCGTGTCGGAAGCCGTAAATGCGGCCTTTGGCGCCCTCTCCGTGGTTGTACTTCGGATCCTTGGCGATCTCGTCCGGACTCAGCTCCGGCGGAGCCTTGTAGCCGGCCGCGTGGACGCCGAGCATGTCGAAGTAGTCCTTGCCACCAGCCGCGTAGATGCCCTTGACGAAGTCGACGTCGGGCATAGCGATCGAGCCGGTCGCGGTCGTCGGCGAAAGACCGCCGGTGATCACGAGCGCGTCCGGGTCGGCCTTCTTCACGGCCGCGTAGGCGACCTTGAGCATCTCGACGAACTGGGCGGGGTTTGGTGGTTGGTTGCCCCACTCGCGTGCCAGGTTGGGCTCGTTCCAGATCTGGTAGGCCTGGATGCGCCCCTTGTAGCGGGTCGCCATCGCGGTGACGAAGTCGCCGAAGTCGGCGAGCTTCGTGGGCGGGCCGACGGTCGGCCAGATTTCCGGGCGTACCCACTTCGGCTGGTCGCCGATGCGGGCGATCACTTTGAGGTTCGCCTTGTCGATCGCGTCGACGATCCGGTCCGGCTCACCCCAATCGAACGTCCCCTTGACGTGTGGCTCGATGTACCGCCACTCGAACATCTGCTTGACCCACGTGAATCCCATCTCCTTCACGAGTCCGAGGTCGCGCTGGGTCGTCTCGAACCCGCCCCACAGGAACACGTGCACCGAGTAGTCGGGCGTGGTCATGGCCGAGCCGCGTGGCTTCGGCGTGGGGCTCGGCGTCGGAGGCACCGGGGTCGGCGTGGGCGGCGCCGGAACGGCGGTGGCAGTCGGGGCCGCCGGCGGCGTGGTCGGCTGCGGCGCCTGGGTCACTGCCGGTGTGGGCGCGGGTGCCGACCCACCGCAGGCGGCGAGCACGGGCAGCGCCAAGGCAGCGGTCGCGAGGAGGAAGTGGCGACGGGAACGGCGCATGGGTGAGCCTCTCACAGGTTGATCGCGCGGCCAGCCCGAGCGGCCGCGTAAAGCTGTTCGCGGAGGTGTGAATCGTGGCGGGCGTCGCCGACCGCCACGGTTCGGACTGGGGCGAGCGCGCCGCAGTGGTGATCCAGGTCGACGATCCGGGCCGGGTGGCGTTCGCAGCTCGACGCCACTACCGCTTCGTCTGGCGGAACTGCTCGCGCACCGCTTCGCTCGGCGGGTAGAGGCCGACGATCGACTCGCCGCGGGCCAGGCGCTCGCGCAGCCAGACCTCGATCTCCTCGTGCTCGACGCAGATGCGCGCAAGCTCCTCGGCCCGCTCGCGAGGCACGATGCAGACGCCGTCGTCGTCGGCGACGACGATGTCGCCGGGCACGACCGCCGCGCCACCGCAGTTGATCGGCACGTTCGCCTCGATCGGCGTCAGCGGGCTCGGGGGCCCGGTCGCCGAACGAGCGAAAACCGGCATGCGCATCTGCTTGATGTACGGCACGTCGCGCACGCCGCCGTCGATGACGACGCCGGCCGCGCCGCGCGCCTGGACGCGCGTGGCGATCACGTCGCCGATGTGGCCGCCGTCCTCACGGCCCAGCGCATCGATCACCAGCACGTCGCCGGGCTGGAGCGTCTCGATCAGCTCGTTTCGGGTCCGCGACCCGCTCTCGCGCTCGCGTGCGGCGAGGTCGGCGCGCGCCGGTACGTACCGGAGGGTGACCGCTGGGCCGACGATGCGCCCACCAGGGACCACCGGGTGGATGCCCTGGGCGTAGACAGTGGCGACGTTGAACCCAAGGCTGCGCAGGTCCCCACTCGCCGACGCCGACGAGACGCCTTCGAACAGCTTGAGCAGCTCGGCCGAGGGTCGTTCGATCGGCATGCGTCCTCCTGCGCTTGGCGGGCTTGTAGATAACACCCGGTCTACACGGAGGGCAATAAGACGGGGCAGCCAGCGCGTTAGACGCCCGTTGATTCGCCGTCCCTTTCGCGGTAGAGTGGGGCGCCGTGTCCCCGATGTCCCGAATCGAGCGCGCCCAGCGGATCGGCCAGCTCCGCGAGCAGCTTTCCGCCATCACAGAGGAGATCGCGCGGCTGGAGCGCGAGGACGAGGGCTACGTCGCGTATGTGGGCCGCGCGCAGGCGGCGCGGCAGGCGCCGCTGCCGTACCTGGAGTTCGCCAGGTACGCGGTGGCGTTCGAACAGTACGAGGGCCAGTGGGTGCAGGCGGGCCGTCCAGCCAACTGGCCGCACCTCGAGCTGCTGACCCGCCTTCGCCAGGTCTTGCTCGTACCCGCGCCAGCCGCGGCCGCCGGCGGCGCCCAGGCGCCGCGGCTCGCCGCTCCGACCGATCCGCGGGCGGCCGCGGGGCGCAGGGCAGCCCCGGGGCCGGGGGCCGCGGGGAAGCTGGCCGCCGGCTCAGCTCAGCCGCCCACCCAGCGCCCCCCCGCGGCCGCGAGCGGGAAGCCCGGCCAGCCGACCCCCGGAACGCGGCCGGCCGCGGCGGCGCGCGTCTCGCACGAGAACCTGGCCGAGCAGCACAGCCCCATACTGAACGAGGTCGTGGAGCTCGCCAAGCGGGCCGAAGAGGAGCTCCGGCTCGCCCAGTTCCCGGCTGGCCTCGCCTCGGTGGATCGGGCGATCTACCTGCTCGAACGGGTCTACCATGCGCCGCCCGCGCTGACGAACCGGATCATCAAGTTGCTCGACGATGCTGGTCGCGGCTCTGCGCTGTCCGACTCGGACCGGCAGCGCTGGGAGCAGCTCAAGTCGCGGGCGGACGCCCTACTCGCGGAGAACGCCGCTTGAGCGATCTGCTCCGGGTGGCGGTCGCTTGGCGCTGATCCTCGCCATCGAGGACCACGACGACGTCCTCACGCTGCTGGCAACTGTGCTGCACCAACACCAGATGCTGCTGGCGCCCGACAGCACGAGCGGACTTCGCATGGCGCGGGAGATGAAGCCGGACCTCGTCCTGCTCGACGTCGGCATGCCGGACGTCGACGGGCTGGAAGTGTGTCGGGCACTTCGGCGAGCGCCCGACACGGCCACGATCCCGGTCCTGCTTGTCACGGCGCGCTCCGAGGTCGCGTCCGCTCCCGACGTGTGGCGCTCGGCCGGCGCGAACGGCGCGCTGTTGAAGCCTTTCTCGCCGGCGAGGCTGGTCGCGCTCGTGGACGAGCTGCTCGCGCAGCCGCGTTAGGCGGCTGCCGAGGGAGGTGATTCCTCCGGCGCGAGCGGCGGACGCCAGAGCTCGCGCTGGATCTTGATACCCCCGTATGGGACCCGTCGCACCACGGCGCCGACGCGGTCGCGGCGGACCGGCAGCGTCACCTCCCAGCCGCCGTCTGGGAGCGCGCGGACCGCGGCCTCGAGCCCGGCCGGCTCGGGAGTGCCGATGGCGCGCCGCTGGGCGGCGTACCAGCCGTCCTCCCGGGCAACCAGCGGCTCGTCGAGGGCCATCAGTGCTCCTCCGGGTGGGGCCGATGGAACGGCCACTTAAGGAGGCGGCCCGCGCCGCTCCTGTCCTCGCCGTCGTGGCCGGTGCTGTTGCGCGCGTGCTTCTCGTGCAAGAAGCCTGGCTCGGCCGGCGGCTCGATCGCGACCCGCTCGCGCCGCAGCGTGTTCTCGAAATGGTGCTTCTCGACCTTCCGGACGCGACGGATACGGAGCTGCTCCTTGAGGACGAGCTGCTTCGAGACGACCAGTTGCTCTTCGTAGACGGGGATGATCATCACGCCATTCTCTTCCCACGGCGCCTGACGCTGGTTCACGACCTGACCGACGGGGTGGTGCTCGATCTCAACCTCTTCGCGGAAGGCGTCGACGTCGAGCTGGCCCGGGAACTCCTCGACGTACGTGCGAACCGTGACCCGGCCGACCTCCTCGGTCTTGCGCTCGGCGACGAGCTGCTCTTCCTGGAGCACGAAGGTCTGGGTGAGCGGGCTCTCGGCGGCCTGCTCTCGGTTCTCGGGCACCGTCAACCACCTCGGTGGCGTTGGGGCATGCGCGCCCGCGGACGGTGCAACAACCGTGCCTGAGCTGAGCGAGGCGCCCGGTGGCTTGCTGGTACGCCCGGCAGGACTCGAACCTGCGCACCTGGCTCCGGAGGCCAGTGCTCTATCCTCTGAGCTACGGGCGCTTGGCGAAGCTCAATTATAGGCGGAGCGCCCGTCGCGCCTCACGGGTCGAGGCGGAGTCCGGCGCGTAGCGGCCGAGGAAGTCGTCGGCGAACGCCCGGTAGGCGCCTGCGCGAACCGCCGCGCGGGCTCGTTCCATCAGCCGGACCAGGAACCGGACGTTGTGCAGGCTGAGCAAGCGGAGGCCGAGGATCTCCTCGACGCGTACGAGGTGGTGAAGGTAGGCGGTAGAAAACGTGCGACAGCAGTAGCAATCGCACGTGTGGTCGAGCGGGGCGGCCTCGGCGCGGAAGCGGGCGTTGTCGATGTTGCGACGGCCCTCCGGCGTGAAGAAGGCGCCGTTTCTCCCCAGGCGAGTTGGCAGGACGCAGTCGAACATATCGGCGCCGAGCCCGACCGCGGCGACCAGGTCCTCGGGCGCGCCGAGCCCCATTACGTAGCGGGGGCGGTCGCACGGCAGAGCCCCGAGCGAGGCGGCGAGCATCGGGAAGAGCACGTCCTTCGGCTCGCCAACCGAAAGCCCGCCGACGGCGTGGCCCGGGAACCCGAGCGACCCGACCGTGCGCGCGCTGTCGGCGCGGGCGGCGGCGTCGAAGCCGCCCTGGCAGATGCCGAACAACACCTGGTCGGCGCGCGCGTGGGCGCGGAGGCAGCGCTCGGCCCAGCGGTGGGTGCGGGCGGTGGACGCCTTCCACTCCGTCGGGTCGGTGCCCCAGCGCGGCGGCGTGTCGAAGGCCATCGCGACGTCGGCGCCAAGCTTCGCCTCGACCTCCATGACCGACTCGGGCGAGAGCTTCAGCGTCGTGCCGTCCACGTGCGACTTGAACGTGACGCCGCTCTCGTCGATCTTCCGCAGGTCGGCGAGCGAGATGACCTGGAAGCCGCCCGAGTCGGTCAGGATTGGGCCGTCCCAGGCCATGAAGCGGTGGAGGCCGCCGAGCTGGGCGATCAGGTCCGGCCCGGGGCGGAGGAAGAGATGGTAGGTGTTCGCCAAGACGAAGCTGGCGCCGATGGCGCGCAGCTCGTCCGGAGCGAGCGCCTTGACGGTCGCCTGGGTGCCGACCGGCATGAACACCGGCGTCTCGACCGGGCCGTGTGGGGTGCTCAGGCGACCGACACGGGCTGCCCCGTCGCTCGCTTCTAACGCGAACACCACCCTGGCCATTCTAGGGGCGCGGTAGAATTCCTGGACTCTCGCCCCCGAGGTTGCGGATATGGCGCTGCACGAACAGCCGGAGTGGCGTGACCGCATGCGGGTGCGGTTCGACTTCAACAACGCGATGGCGGACGCGGTCGGACCCGAGCACGGCGTTTCCGAGGAGGAGGTCAACGCGCTGGCCGGGCGCGTGCGTCAGTCGCACGACACGCTGCGCCGCCGCCGCGCGGCCGGCGACCTGTCGTGGATGGAGCTGCCGTACGCCACCGACGTCGTGCGCGACGTGCTCGGCTACGTTGACTCGGTCGCCGGGCGGTTCGACAACTTCGTGGTGCTCGGCATCGGCGGCTCGGCGCTCGGCAACATCGCGCTTTCGTCGGCGCTCAACCACCCGTACCACAATTTGCTTCCGTCCGCGCAGCGCCAGGGGCGCCCGCGCCTCTTCGTCCTCGACAACGTCGATCCGGACCAGTTCGCCGGGTTCCTGTCGGTCGTGGACCTCGACCGGACGTTGTTCAACGTCATCACGAAGTCCGGCTCGACCGCTGAGACGATGGCCCAGTTCCTGATCGTTCGGAAGGCGCTCAGCGACCGGGTCGGCCGCTCGCACGTCGACCGGATCGTCTGCACGACTGACCCGCGCGAGGGCGAGCTGCGCAAGATCGTCGAGTCGGAGGGCTACCGCTCGTTCGACATCCCGCCCGGCGTCGGCGGCCGCTTCTCGGTGCTCTCGCCGGTCGGCCTGCTATCCGCCGCGATCACGGGAATCGACATCAGCGCGCTGCTCGCGGGGGCGGCCTACGCGGACGCGCTGTGCAACGAGCCGGACGTCTGGCGCAACCCGGCCTACATGAACGCCGTGCTGCACTACGTCGGCTACCAGCACGGCCGCACGATCTCGGTGATGATGCCGTACAGCTACGCGCTGCGTGACGTCGCCGACTGGTACCGGCAGCTGTGGGCCGAGAGCCTGGGCAAGGAGAAGGACCTCGACGGCAACGTCGTCCACGTCGGGCCGAACCCGGTCAAGGCGCTCGGCGTGACCGATCAGCACTCCCAGATGCAGCTCTACCAGGAGGGTGCATTCGACAAGATCATCACCTTCATCGCGGTCTCCAAGTTCAAGCACGAGGTGCCTATCCCCAGCGGCTTCCCCGAGTCGCCGGGCGTGAGCTACCTGGGCGGGCACTCGCTGAACGAGCTGATGGAGGTCGAGCGGGAGGGCAACACGATCTCGCTGACCCGCGCGCAGCGGCCGAACGTGACGTTCACGCTGCCGGAGGTGAACCCGTTCACCGTGGGGCAGATCCTTTACCTGTTCGAGATGCAGACCGCGATGATCGGCGAGCTATTCAAGATCAACACGTACGACCAGCCCGGCGTCGAGGCTGGCAAGATCGCCGCCTACGCGCTCATGGGCCGCCCGGGTTTCGAGAAGCAGAAGCAGGAGATCATGGCAGCCCGGAAGTTCAGCCCGAAGTACGTGATATAACTCCGTAGTGAACATCCGTTCTATAGCCCGTCCGCACCCTTGGTGACACAAACGGATCGTTACGTCGCGCCCGAGGAGCGGCCTGACGACGCCCAGCTCGACCTGGCGCTCCGGCCCAGGTGGCTGGCCGAGTACATCGGCCAGGAGAAGGTCAAGGCGAACCTGCGGATCGCGATCGAGGCCGCGAAGCAGCGCCGCGAGCCGCTCGACCACATCCTGCTGCACGGCCCACCCGGCCTGGGCAAGACGACGCTCGCGAACGTCATCGCCAACGAGATGGGCGTCCAGATCAAGGTGACGTCCGGTCCGGCGATCGCCATCCCCGGCGACCTCGCCGCGATCCTGACGACGCTCCAGACCGGCGACATCCTCTTCGTCGACGAGATCCACCGGCTCAGCCGGATCGTCGAGGAGGCGCTCTACCCGGCGATGGAGGACTTCGCCTGGGACATGGTCCTGGGCAAAGGCATGGGCGCGAAGCCGCTGCGGCTCCATCTGCCCAAATTCACGATCGTCGGTGCGACGACCCGCTACGCCCTGCTGTCGTCGCCGCTGCGCGACCGCTTCGGGACGACGCTGCGCCTGGACTTCCAGACTCAGGAGTCGCTGGAGCAGATCATCACTCGGGCGGCGCGGATCCTCGACGTCGACATCGAGCCCGAGGCGGCCGCGGAGATCGCCAAGCGCTCGCGTGGCACGCCGCGCATCGCCAACCGGCTGCTGAAGCGCGTCCGCGACTTCGCCGAGGTGCGGGCCCAGGGCGCGATCACGCTCGACGTGGCGCGCGCGGCGCTCTCGCTGCTGGAGGTCGACGCGCTCGGGTTGGACGAGGTCGACCGGAAGGTGCTCGAGGCGATCGTCGACAAGTTCAACGGTGGGCCGGTCGGCATCGTCACGATCGCGGCGGCGATCAGCGAGGAGCCGGACACGGTGATGGACGTGTACGAGCCGTATTTGCTGCAGCTCGGCTTCCTCGAGCGCACGCCGCGAGGCCGGGTCGCGACCCGGCTCGCCTACGAGCACCTGGGCCGCCGGTACACGCGGCGAGCCACCCCGGCCGACGTCCAGCCCCCGCTGCTTTGAGGCGCAATCCGCCCGATCCGTTCCACAAGCGACGGCTCGACGCCGCGATCGACGCGTGCGCCGTCTGGGCGGCGCTCTTCCTGACCTACGTCAGCGTCGGCATCCTGCTGTTCTGGAAGCTGGTCCGCGCGCTGCAGCGGGTGCTGCGGCTGCGCGGCGGTGAAGCCGACCTGTAGAGGTGCTCTCCTCTTCCGCCGGGAGGAGACGGGCGGAGCACGGGTGAGCAGGACGTCACCCGCCGCGCTGGAGGCGCGCGATCTCGGCGAACTGGTCGGTCAGCCGCCAGTAGACCTGCATGTAGAGGTCGTAGAGGCGGGCGTACAGCCCCGCCTTCGACTGATCCGGCTCGATGGGCGCCGCGAGCTCAACTCGCCCTTTCGCGTCGTCTAGCCGCATCGTACCGAGCGCGACCATGGCGAGCTCAGCGGCGCCAAGCGCCGACACCTCCTGCACCGACGGCACGGCCAGCGGCTGCTGGAGCACGTCGGCGAGGAGCTGGAGCCAGAACGGCGTCTTCGTGAAGCCTCCGGTCGCGCGAACCTCGCGCACGGGACCCGCGACCTCAGCCAGCGCCTCGTAGCAAGAGCGCATGCGGAAGCAGATACCCTCGAGCGTGGCGCGCGCGACGTGGCGGTGGTCGTGGCCGATCGCCAGACCGAACAGCACGCCCCGCGCGTCGGCGTTCCAGTAGGGCGCGCGCTCGCCAGTGAGGAACGGCAGGAACAGCAGCCCGTCCGCGCCCGGCCCGACCGCCTCCGCCCAGCTGGCGACGTGGTCGTAGCCGCGGTCGCCGGCCCGCAGCAGCTTCTCCGCCGCCCAACGGAACGCGATCCCCGCGTTGTTGATCGCCGCGCCGGCCACCCAGCGGTCCTCGGCCAGGTAGTAGCACCACGTGCGGGCGCGCCTATCGACCTTCGGGCGGTCGGCGACCAGCCGGACGGCGCCGCTCGTCCCGATGGTCGCGGTCATCTGGCCGACGTCGATCGCCCCCGCGCCCAGGCTCGACAGGACGCCGTCGCCCGCGCCGGCCACGACCACGCTCTCGCGGTGGA
>Ga0070741_10019288_pt1 | contig 10914 bp, 11 predicted proteins | sample Coa_R1_4_FD_66440 | JGI IMG/M metagenome (GOLD analysis project Ga0070741, IMG submission 66440) | Surface soil microbial communities from Centralia Pennsylvania, which are recovering from an underground coalmine fire - Coalmine... | ecosystem: Environmental > Terrestrial > Soil > Unclassified ...
TTCGAGGACGAGTTCAACGAGCACAAGGTCGAGCGCGGCGCGCTCGCGATGGCGAACGCCGGCCCGAACACGAACGGCTCGCAGTTCTTCATCGTGACCGCCGACGCCTGCCCGTGGCTCGACGGCAAGCACACGGTTTTCGGAAAGGTGACGGCGGGCATGGAAGTCGTAGATGCGATCTCACAGCTGCCGACCGACGCGCGCGACCGCCCGAACGACGACGTGACGATCGAATCCGTCTCCGTCGCCGAAGGCGACTGATGGGCACGGCCGAGGGCCACGAGCGCGTCGCTGTCGAGATCGTGTGCCCGCACTGCAAGAAGCCGTTCACCGGCGAGCTGATCGAGGGCTCCGCGGAGCGCTACCGCGGCTTCAAGTGCCCGCACTGCAGGCTGTTCGTGCCGGCCGAACGAACCGACGAAGCCGACAGCACCTAGACGCAGTCGCGCAGGGCCTGCGCCTCGGGCAGGCCCTCGAGCTTCTTCAGCGTGTTGTTCTCGATCTGCCGGATCCGCTCGCGGGTGACGCCGAACGCCTTGCCGACCTCCTCGAGCGTGCACGGCTGCCCGCCGGTGAGCCCGAAGCGCAGCTCGATCACCTGCCGCTCGCGCTCGGGGAGCGCGTTCAGCGCGTGCTCGATGTCGGACCGCCGGAGCGTCAGCGACGCCGCCTCGTCCGGCGTTTCCGTGTTCTCGTCCTCGACGAAGTCGCCGAGCTCGGAGTCCTCCTCTTCGCCGATCGGCTTCTCGAGCGACACCGGATGCTGCGCCATGCGGAGGATCTCGCGCACCTCGTCGGTCGTGATCTCGAGCTCCTCGGCGATCTCCTCCGGCCGCGGCTCACGGCCGAGCCGCTGGACGAGCTGGCGCTCGATGTGGACGACCTTGTTGAGCTTCTCGACCATGTGCACCGGGATGCGGATCGTGCGCGCCTTGTCGGCGATCGCGCGCGTGACCGCCTGGCGGATCCACCAGGTCGCATACGTCGAGAACTTGTAGCCCTTGCGGTAGTCGAACTTTTCGACCGCGCGGATCAGGCCGAGCGACCCTTCCTGGATCAGGTCGAGGAACGAGAGACCCCGACCGAGGTAGCCCTTCGCGATCGAGACCACGAGCCGGAGGTTCGCCTCGATCATCTGCGTCTTCGCCACCATGTCGCCCCGCTCGATCCGCTTCGCCAGATAGACCTCCTGATCGGCGGTCAGCAGCGGCACCTTGCCGATCTCGCGCAGGTAGAGCCGCAGCGAGTCCAGCGACGGCTCGACGGTGAGGTCGAGCTTGGGCGCGTTCTTCGGCTCCTCTTCGACGAGCGGCTGCTCGTGCGGCAGCCGCTTGTGCTCCTCACCCTCGACGAGCTCGACGCCGTGGTCGATCAGGTACGTCGTGAAATCCTCGACCTGCTCTTTCGTGAGCTCGACCTCTTCGAGGCCCTTCACGATCTCGTCGTAGGTCAGGAATCCTTTCTCTTTTCCCGACTCGACGAGTTTCTGAAGTTCCTCTACGTCGGGGAGAGCGATGTCGACAGTGAGCACCTGAGACGACCTCCGGCCTTGACGCGGTTGACGGGGACAACCAACGCTTGAGCCGGCCATGCTCGCGACGGGCACTCCGGCTCACCCTCTGACGCGCCAGACAATACACAAGGATTCACCGAATCGGGGTCGAATTTTTTCCGTTTGGTCACACGGTCGGCTGACCCGGAAGTAGGCTCGGAGTGATGCCCTTGCTGCTCGCGCTGGCGCTCGGCCTCGCGCGACCGCCCGGTGCGTACCTCGCGACCTCGGCCGGCCGTGTCCCGCTCGCGATCTCGTCGTGGTGCTGGGGGCAGCGCTGCGGCGCGCCGATCGCGCGGTCGGCCCGGCCGGCGGTCTTCGTCCGCGGCACGACGATCCGCGCCGAGCTCGGGTTCGCGCCGACCGGGGTGCGTGTCGCCGTGGTCGGCAGGCCGGTCGCCGCGAAGGCGCACGGCCACGAGGTCACCTGGCGCGCGACCCGCGCCGGCGGGCTCTCGCTGCGTGTGACGACGGCACGCGGATGGGTCGTCTACGTCGGCCGCGTGAAGCTCCGCTGAGCCGGACGACGAAACGGCCGGCTTTCGGCCGGCCGTTTCAGCATCTCGCCGCAAGGGTGATTGCCGTCAGCCCCAGGGGAGAGAAGTCCAGTCCCCCTATCGGCAGGGGGAGCCGGTGACTTGAGGGGGTTTTACAAATCTCCGGGCCCCGCCGCATCGGGCCCTCGGATGACGGTCGCACTCTGGTCGACCGGGCCCGGTTCATCCATCACCCTTTCGTACTTGACCGCGCCGCTTGACTACGCTCGATGACCGCCGTGGCCGCCTCGTTCGCCGACCGTCTGCGCCAGGACCCGCCGCTCGTCGGCGACGGCGGCATGGGCGTGCTGCTCTCGTCGGCCGTTCCCGGGCTCCGCTGCCCCGAGGAGGCGAACCTGCGTGCGCCCGAGAGCGTGGTCTCGCTCCACCTCGGCTTCATCCGCGCCGGCGCCGACCTGATCGAGACGAACACGTTCGGCGCGAACCGCCGGAAGCTCCGCACCCACTTCCTCGAGCGGAGCGTCGACGAGATCAACCGTGCCGCCGTCAAGCTGGCGCGCGAGGCGCGTGAGATCTCCGGCCGCGACGTCTACATCGGCGGCTCGATCGGTCCGCTCGGCGACGGCGGCGGCCGCGCCGATGGGCGCGCGGAGCTCTTCGCCGAGCAGGCCGAGCTCCTCGAGGGCCGCGGCGTCGACCTGTTCATGCTCGAGACGTTCTACGACCTCGACGAGTTGCTCACGGCGATCGACGCAGTTCGCAGCGTGTCGTCGTTGCCGGTCGTCGCGCTGCTGACGTTCGACCAGGACGGCGAGACGCTCGGGGGCGTCGGAGCCGCGGACGCGGCCGAGCGACTGCGCCCGCTCGAGCTCGCCGCGATCGGCGCGAACCATGGCGCCGGCCTGCAGGCGGCGTTGCGTGCGCTCGAGGCAATGGGCTCCGGTGACACGCCGCTCGCCGCGTTGCCGAACGTCGGCCTCGCGTCGATGTCCGCGGGCCGCGTCGTGTACCCGCACGCCACACCGGAGTACTTCGCCGACTTCGCCGCGCACGCGGCGCGGCTGGGCGCGCGGCTGATCGGCGGCTGCTGCGGAACGACGCCGACGCAGATCGCGGCGATCCGCGACGCGATCGTCGCGCACCGCGAGCCGAGCGCGCCGATCGTCGTCCGCCCGCGCGAGCGCGTCGTTCACCGAGCGCCCGAGCCGCACGAGACGATTCTCGAGCGGATGCTTCGCGGGCAGGAGTTCGTGGTCTCGGTCGAGCTCGATCCACCGCGCGGGGGCAACGCGGAGAGCATGCTTTCTGTTGCGCGTACGCTCGCCGGGTCGGGCGTCGTGCACGTCGTCGACATCAACGACAACCCGATGGCGCGTGCGCGCATGAGCGCGCTGATGGCGGCGGTCGCGATCGAGCGCGAATGCGGCATCGAGACGATCCCGCACGTCACGCCGCGTGACACGAGCGTGATGGGCCTCCAGTCCGCGCTCCTCGGCGCCCACGCCGAGGGAGTGCGCAACGTGTTGTCGGTGACCGGCGACCCGCCCGAGGTCGGCGACTATCCCGGTGCGAGCGGCGTGTACGAGGTCGACTCGATCGGGCTCGCGCGCGTCATCGCGCACCTGAACGGCGGCACCGATGCGAACGGCCGCGAGATCGACGCCCCCACGTCCTTCTTCACCGGCGTCGCGGTCAATCCGGCCGCCGACGACCTGGAGACGGAACTCGCGCGTTTCACGCAGAAGATCGAGGCCGGTGCGCAGTTCGCGATGACGCAGGCGCTCTTCGACCTTTCTTATCTGGAGCGGATGCTGGAGCGCCTCGGCGGCGCAAGCCCGATCCCGCTGCTCGTCGGCGTGTTCTTCGTCCGCAGCCACCAGCTCGCGCTGCGCCTGCACAACGAGGTGCCGGGCATCGTCGTCCCCGAGCCCGTCCAGGACCGGCTCCGCGACGCGGGGAAGGACGCGCCGGCCGTCGGGCGCGAGCTCGCGAAGGAGCTGATCGCCGGATCGCGGTCGCTCGCCGCCGGGGTGTACGTGATCCCGCCGTTCCGCCGGCCCGAGGCGGCGCTCGAGCTGTTCGACTAGCAGCTCCCGGTCGAGACGGGGTGCTTCGCGCGCGCGAGCGCCTGCTCGACCGGGTCGGTCGGGACGCCGTAGCCGCCGCCCCCGCCGACTCGAGCCGCGAAGATCGTCGACTCGACGTGGCCGGCGGCGTTCACCGCGGGCCCGCCGGAGTTCCCGTGTCGGATCAGGCCGCGCAGCGCGGTGACCTGGCGAAGCGAGCCGTCGAGCAGCACGTCGGCCGTCGTCCCGATGCGTCCCGCGCGCGCGTCGAACGGACCGTTCTCCGGGTAGCCGAGGATCGCGACGGCGTCGCCGGGATGCGGCTCGATGGTCGAGAGCGCCGGCGCGCGGAGTCCGGGCACCGAGAGCACGGCGACGTCGTTCTTGCGGTCGACGACGAGCGCGCGGGCCTTGTGGCCCGCGACGAGGATTCCGCTCGCGCCGGCGACGACGTGCGCGGCGGTGACGACCTCGTGCGGCCGCGCCACCCAGCCGGACCCTTCGATCCCGAGCCCGCATGCCGTGGCGACGATCCGGAGGACGCTCGGCCGTGCGCGGCGCGCGCCCGCGGACGAGAGGACGCGGCTGTCGGGCGGCAGGCTCGGAGGTGCCGGGCCGGCGATTGCCTGGAACGGGTCGAACCGCGCGAACGCGCGGAGCACGGTTCGCGGCGGCGCGATCTGGTTGACGCGGCGGAGAATCGACGACTGCTGCACGTCGCGGCGCAGGCTGTCCTGGCCCGGGAGCTGCAGTAGCGCCGCCCCCGCGACCCACACCGCGGCGAGCCCGAGCGCCGCGCCGGCGAGCAGGCCTCCGGCGGAGTCGAGCGCGCGCAGCGGAGGAATCGCCGAGAGGCTGCCGCGCGCGAACGATCCCGCGATCGCCGCGCCTGTCTGCAGTACGAGCGCCCCGATGAGCGCGCCGGCGAGCGCGGCGAGCGGCGTGTAGGGCGAGCGCGATCCCTCGTGGAGCACGTGCGGCGCGAGCCGCGAGCCGATGACGGCGCCGGCCGCGAGACCGCCGAACGAGAGCGCCGTTGCGATGAGCCCGCGTTTGATGCCCGAGAGCGCCGAGAGCGCGATCACGCCGAGAGCGATCCAGTCGACCCGGTTCATGACCTCCGGGTTAGTCGAGCACGGAAACTTCCCTGCCACGGCTACACTCCGCCGCGAAACCGGGGGCGTAGTTCAGTTGGTCAGAACGCCGGCCTGTCACGCCGGAGGTCGCGGGTTCGAGTCCCGTCGCTCCCGTCTTCGAAGTGCCTGCGGATGCGTCTGTGCGCCGCTCGGTGATTCGACAGGCCAAGAACCACGCCGGCGGTCGTGCGCGGCAACTCTTGTCCGCGAGGGTGCACTCCGGAGGTTGGGCAGCAGAAGGGCAGCAGACGTGCTCCGATACCGGATGCTTATCGGGTCTGGGCGGACGTTAGCTCGGGGGCTGTTCGAGGTGGCTGAGGTTCTTGAGTGTCTGGTGGGCGTAGCGGCGAAAGATCGGTTTTCCGAGGAGCCGGAAGAGCGTGCCGAAGACGCGGCCGCGCACGCCTGGTGCGAATTCGCGGCGCCAGATCATCTCGACGCGACTTCCGCCGTCTGCTGGGTGCGCGCGGAGTTCCCAGCTGCTGCCGGGGATGGCGTAGACGTTCGACGCGGTCACGGTTGCGATGACAGTGTCGGGCTGCGACCAGTCGTAGCGGCAGCGTTCCCAGTTGACCCCGATCCCGGCGGGCGTGCCTTCGGTGGCGTCGGCCCAGTCCTCGCCGAGCTCGTGCACCTGGAAGTGCTCGAGCCGAACTGCGGGGAAGACGGCTGCGCGCCGGTCGGAGAAGTCGTGGCCCGCGGCGAGCACCCGCTCAGGCGGCAGCAGGCTGTTGGCAGCGATGCGGATCTCGGTCATGTCGAGCTGTGCCGCGTGAGGAAGTCGAGCATCGCCGCCACGCCGGCGGGTGTGATCACGTGGCCCGTGTCGGCCACGATCGCCAGCTCCCCGGCCGGGAGCGCCCGGTAGGCGCTGACCGCTTCCTCGACGGAGCAGAACTCGTCGCGGTCGCCGCAGAGGATCAGTGTCGGCACGTCGATGCGCCCGAGGTCGGCGAAGGTGTAGCCCGGCCACTGCGTCGTGCGCTCGAACGCCAGCTCGACATAGGTCCGCCAGTAGCCGGCGCCACGCGCCTCGTCCTGATCGGCCTTCATCAGCTCGAACATGCCGCGCATCTGCTCCGACTGGGCGAAGAACTGCTCGACCGCGTCGGGGTCGCTGCGCGTCGCGTCCGGGCTGCCGCCGAACAGCTGCCGCATGATCTGGAAGCTCGGCGCGTGCGGGTTGAAGAAGTCGTGCCCGGCCTGGTTGACGACCGCCGACACCAGCCCCGGCTTGCGGAGGGCGAGGATCGTGGCGGTGATCGCGCCTTCGCTGAAGCCGGCAACCAGCGGACGGTCGAGCTCGAGCGCGTCGATCAGCGCCGCGACGTCGTCGGCGAGCAGCGCGAACGAGACCGTCCCGTCGCCCTCGTGTGCCGTCTGCGCGCAGCCCCGCGTGTCGGGAGCGATCACGCGGAAGCGGCGAGCGAGCGTGTCGAGGTGCGACGCGTAGGAGACCGGGACGCCGGCCCAGCGCGGGCTGCTGGAGACGAGCCCGCCGTGCAGGAGCACGAGCGGCTTACCGGAGCCGCGCTCAAGGTAGTGGATGTCGATCCCGTTTGCAGCGGCGTGCTTGCCGTGCGCGAGTGTGGATTCCATCGGCCGAGCGTAGGAGCGGCCGCCCGCCGCGTCGATCCGGTATTCGCCCGATCTTTACGCGCTTGCGAGCAGGCCGTGCCTGACCGCATACAGGCTCGCCTGGGCGCGGTTCGAGGCGCCGGTCTTCGCATAGATGTTCTCGACGTGGCTGCCGGCCGTCTTCGGCGAGATGACGAGCTGCTGCGCGATCTGCTTGTTCGAGAGGCCGCGCGCGAGCAGCCGCAGCACCTCGACCTCCCGCGCGGTCAGCCCCTGCGGGCCGGCGCGACGTCGCGGCACGCGATGACCGGCGGCGCGCAGAACCGCGTGGGCCGCCTCGCCGTCCAGGCGCCCCTCGCCGACCTCGCTGCGCACGACCTCCGCCGCCTCGTCCCCGCCGCGCGCCGGCCGATACGGCCGCGCCTCGGTCAGCGCCTGGTAGACGTCGGCGGCCGCAAGCAGCCGACCGGCGGGCGTGATCATCCCGGCCGACAGGCCGCGCGGATACCCCGACCCGTCCAGACGCTCATGATGCTGAACCGCGACCTGCCCCAGCGGCGCCAGCGCCGGCGAGAACGAGAGCATGCGCTCGCTCAGATACGGGTGCAGACGAACGCGCTCGAGATCGGCGGGGCCGAGCGGGCCGGGTTTGTCCCAGATCGCGTTCGAGACGCCGAGCCGGCCGAGGTCGTGAACATGCGAGGCACGGCGCAGCAGCGTTGCGTCTTCGTCGCCCAGGCCGCGTTCGTCGACCGCCGCCACGCACAGCGCCGCGACACCGGCCGAGTGTCCCATCGTCCACGGTGACTTCAGCTCGGCGAACTCACCAACCGCGGCCAGCGCCTCGTCCAGCTCCCGCTCGTCCAGCTCGCGCGCCAGCGACGGCTCGGCCTCGATCACGAGCTGCCAGCTCGTCGCCGACTCCAGCTCCGCGAACAACTCCGGTGCCTCGCCGCAGAAGAGGTCGACCAGCGCCGGGTCGAACTGGGTGCCGCGTCGCTGCTGCGCGACCGCGGTCGCGGCCTCGAGACCGCGCGTACGGTGGAATACCTCGACAACATCGGCCAGGTTCATCAGCCGCGATGAGAGCGCGATCTCCTCGCGTTGCAGCCTGAACGAACCCTTGCCGTCCCAGCGCTCGTAGCTCTGCCGCAGGCTCTCGCGCACCACGCCGCTCAGGCCAAGACGCGCCGCCAACTCGTCGGTCGCGCGGTAATGATTCTCGGCCAGGCTCGCGATCGCCCGTCGCCCGTCACTGAGGAACGCAACACCGACCCGGGCACGCTCGACCAGCGGCCGCCCCGCGCCACCGACGTTCTTGAGCATGAACGCCGCCGCCTGACGCGCGCTGCCGAAGTCGTATCCGTAGTGTCCCTCCCGCTTCAGCGACAGATCGTCGCCGAACCACTTCGCCTGCTCATACGCGTCCGTGTGGCAGCCGACCCACGCCAGTAAGCCCGAGTAATACAAGGTCTCCCGGTCACGCTCCTCGAGTCCGAGCCGGTCCGCCAGCCGCAACGCCAACAAGCACGCACGGATCATGTGCTCCATCGGCTGCCCCAGCCCGAGATCAGTCCCCAGTGAGAGCAGCGCCACCACCTCGGAGAGACGAACCCTCGGAGTCTCCGCCACCGTCACGACGCGAGTCTACGAACCCGGCCGACCAAGACGCGCCCCGCCGGCCGCGCCCCCACATATCCCCCACCGGGCGACGCGCTCGCAGGAGGCAACGTCTCTCGGTGTGCGGCGATCTTTGAGAAGCGCTCTGCGGGCAGCAGTTGGGCTTCTGCGTCGGCCGACCGCGAGGTTGCAACGGCAACCTGAGCCGCCCAGGACACTCACGGTGAGCTGCGGATCCGGTACGGGCCTTCGGGCAGCGTCACCTCGCGCTCTGTCGGCCCGTTTGCGACGATCGTCGTCGGCAACGGCCGGGCCGGCAGACCGACCGGGATCCAGCCGCGACCGATCGGGGCGACGATCACGACCCCCTGGTCGTCGCCGATCGCGGTCAGACGCCACCCGGGCTTGCCGCCCCAGAGGACCTCGGCCGACAGCGCCTGTTGCACGGCCTGCCGTGTCGCGTCTGGATCGGCAGTGGCAATCCCGATCTCGGCGATCTCGAGAAGAGCGTCAGGCCCGAACGGCCCGTCGGATGCGTTGTCGAGGCGGTCGTTGGCGATCAACTCGACGACGTTGCCGCCGCCGTCAAGGAAGTACAAGGCCGCCGCGCCGCGGTCGGTATGAACGATCGTCGCGCCCTCGTCGACGTCTGGATCCCCGTGGAACGCGAGCAACGCGTGCCGGGCGCCCACCCACCGGGCCGCCTCCGCGATCCGACCACGCGGGATGTTGATCGCGAAGTGGTAGCGCGCGTCGATGTCGGCGGACGCCGGCTCGAATCGGATCACCGACGCACGTAGCGCCACCTCCAGCACCTGACCGTCGGCGCGTGTCGGCAGCCCGAGCGTCCTACTCCAGAAGACCGACTGCGCAGCCGGCTCGTTGGTCGCGAGCGTGAGCTCGGAAATCCTCATGCTCTCGATGTACCCGGCGTTGCGAGAGGCAAGCGTCGCGGGTTGAACAAGCCGACCCCCCACGCCAGGACGCGCGGACAGCCGCAGACCGAGTCGTGACGGTCGTCATGAAGAAGTCGTGACCGCGTGCTCTACCGCAGCGCAGCATCGCGACGGCACGATCGGTTGCAGATGCACCCGTGGTGACGGCGCCGAAGCGCGAAAGGAGAACTATCCCAATGCAGCAACAGATCGACAAACCCTGGTTTCGCCGGCGGACAGCCGGCTTCGGTTGGCAGCCGGCGAGCTGGCAGGGCTGGCTGATCACGCTCGTCGCCGTCGCGGTCGTGATCGCGGCGCTGCAGCTGATCCGGCATTGACCGGGACGTCGCCGCCGAACATCCGCACGTCGGACAACCGGCGGGACGAGCTGGGGCGCGTAGCCACACAGCTCCGTCGAGGCTCTCGGGGCGGCCGGCCGACGACCGCCCCGAGCTGAACGCCGTGCCGCTCTACAGCCGTGAGATGCTCTTGGCGCGCCGGCTGCTGGTTTTCTGCGATTTGTCTTCTGCCTGCAGCGTGACAGTCATCCGTCCACGCCCGCGGAACCGCGGAGCCGGGACCCACGACCGTGAGAACGTGCCGCAGGAGGCATAGGTGAAGACGGAGTACTTGCGCGTGTAGCCCAGCTTGCCGGCTTTCGCGTCGCGCTCGATCACGGTGATCCGGCCGAGTCCGTCGTCGCAGACGCGGAAGCGCGCATAGAGACGGTGACCGACCCAGATCAAGGAAAGGAAACGCAGCGTCGGCGCCTCGTTGACCTTGGGCGGCGGCGTGTTCGACTGCACGTAGTCGGTGTGCCCCGTGAACGTGGTCGTGGAGCCACCGCTCGCCTTCGCGGTCACGAGGACGCGCAGCCGCTGACCGACGTCTGCGGTCTGGAGCGTGTACGCGGTCCCGGTCGCCGCCGCGATGTTGCGGCAGTTGACGAACGCCGCATCGCAACGCTGCCACTGGTAGCTGTACGACGTGGGCGCGGGCGTCCAACTTCCGGTTGAGACCGTCAGGCGCTGGCCCTCCGTCGCCTCGCCGGTGATCGCGGGAGGCGTCGTGTTCCTCGGCCCCTTCTTCGAGCTGACGACGTTGCTCGCCTCGGACGGAACCGTGTCGCCGCGGCCGTCGGCGTTGACGCCGGTCACGACGACGCGAATGGTGTGCTGGACGTCGGCCGAGGTCAGGGTGTAAGTGTTCTTGCTGCCCGTCTGGACGTCGCGACTGCAGAGAGTGCCGTCGGTGTTGCACCGCTGCCACTTGTAGACGAACGAGGTCGGCGAACCGGCCCACAAGCCAGGCATCGCCGCCAGGGTCGAGCCTTCCCTGACGGCCCCGCTGATGTGCGGCCGACCGATGTTCTGAGGCGCCGCGGTCGTGCCTGCGCCGGCAGGTCCAGCCGTGGAGGCTGCCACGGCGGCGCCGAGCACGAGCAGGCCGCGTAGTCGGGTTCGGGCGTTGATTCCGATCATCTCTGGTTCCTCCCTCGTGGGCACCCGGACGCGGGTGCGCGCTAGAATT
>Ga0070741_10019289_pt1 | contig 10914 bp, 13 predicted proteins | sample Coa_R1_4_FD_66440 | JGI IMG/M metagenome (GOLD analysis project Ga0070741, IMG submission 66440) | Surface soil microbial communities from Centralia Pennsylvania, which are recovering from an underground coalmine fire - Coalmine... | ecosystem: Environmental > Terrestrial > Soil > Unclassified ...
GGGAGCCAAGCCCGCCTTTAAGGGATACGATAAGTTTCCGTATACTTTGTGCGCTTCGGTAAACGATATTATTGTTCACGGACTTCCGTCAGAAAAACCGCTAGTTCAAGGCGATATTGTGGGGCTAGATTTGGGGGTCATTTACCAAGGATATTATTCAGATATGGCAGTGAGTGTTCCGGTGGGAGAGGTTTCTTTTGACGCAAAACGCTTGCTGATGGTGACGAAAAAAGCCATGAAACTCGGCATTAAAAAAGCTCGGCCCGGTAACACTACCGGTGACATTGGAAACACAATCCAAAGGTATGTGGAAGACCAGGGATATGGATTGGTACGAGATTTGTGCGGCCACGGCATTGGCAAAAAACTCCACGAAGATCCCCAGGTTCCCAACTATGGTCAGCGGCACAAGGGAGCTCAGCTGAAAGAAGGCATGGTTATTTGTATCGAGCCGATGGTAACCATGGGAGACTATCGGTTGACACAAGCTGGTGACGGCTACGGATATGCTACCAAGGATGGATCGCTAGCTGCTCACTTTGAACATACCATTGCTATTACCCACGACGGCTGCAAGATTTTAACTGCTGCTTAAAAAGATCTGCCAAAGCAGGTCTTTTTGTTTAAAACAGATCTTGTTACAATAGAAGTATGAAAAAACTCATTGTCGCCAACTGGAAAATGAATCCTCAATCTGCTAAAGAGGCAAAAGAATTGTTTGCGGCCATTAAAAAAGGTTTGCCAAAAACAGCAAATGCAAAGGTGGTTATTTGTCCGCCCTTTGTCTATTTACCCCTCCTTTCGGGAATTGCGCTGGGAGCTCAGAATGTTTTTTACAAAGAACAGGGAGCATTTACCGGAGAAGTTTCACCGCTCATGCTCAAGGATTTGGGGGTGAATTATGCGATTATCGGACATTCGGAAGCCAAAAAATACCTGGGTGAAACAAATGAAGTTATCAATAAAAAACTTGCCGAAGTTTTGCTGACGCATCTAGAGCCTATTTTGTGCCTTGGCGAAACGTTGGAAGAAAAAAAAGTTGGCAAACAAAAAGAAGTTATTGAAATGCAACTGCAGCAGGCGTTGGCAGGAATTCTTGCAAAAGATATAAAAAATCTGGTTATTGCATATGAGCCGGTGTGGGCGATCGGAACCGGAAACAGTTGTCCGCCCGACCAAGCCATGAGCGCTGCGTTGCTGATTAAAAAAACGTTAACGAACCTCTACAACAGATCGCTAGCTGACGCTGTGAAAATACTCTATGGGGGAAGTGTAACCAGTGCTACATCTAAAAAATACCTCGATCATGGGTTTGATGGGCTCTTGGTGGGCGGAGCCTCCCTTGATGCCAAAGAATTTCTCGCAATCATCGCCTCTGCGTAAAGAGATTGGTTAGATGCGAAATTCCATAGAAAACTCTTGAGCAAAAAAGTGCAAGAGTTGACTTATTTTTACTTTTGCATACCATGGGAGTATGGAAAGTCAAATTAAAGAGGGAGAATTTTTTAGCCCGAGCAAAGGAAAAGTAACGTTTCAGGAAGTTATCAAAGAAATTTACGAATATATTTCAGAAAAACCTGAGTTCTTTTATGATATTATTGTTGGCTGCGATTCTCCCTCAACCGACAAGCCTTTTTTCCCTATTGCCATTGTGGTGTTGCGAACGGGAGCTGGCGGGCGGTTTTTCTTAAAGAAAATGCATTACCCCGATGCGTACCTTAAGCGTTTCACCAATGTGTCAACCAACTGGAAGCAGCGCATTCTTCAGGAAGTGTATCTGTCGTGCGAACTGGCGTTATCGCTGCGCGAAACCTTGGAGCGCGAGTTTGGTCCCGGTCGCTCCGGTCATGCCGGGAATTCCCAACAAAGTCAGGACAAAACAACGGAGGATCAGCAAAAAACCACTCCGGCATTTAACTATCAGTTTCAGTACATTCACGCCGACGTCGGCGAACACGGAAAAACCAAAGAAATGGTCAAGGAAGTGGTGGGGTTTATTAAAAGCAACGGATTTGAGCCAAGAATCAAACCGCAGTCGTTTGCTGCCTCGGTGGTAGCGGACCGGTACACATAACAGGAAAAAGGAGATTCTCATGCCCATCCTGTTTTGGGTTTTGCTCGGGATCATTGTGTATGTTCTTTTTATGTTGTTCATTGCCAGGATGATGGCAATGAACGAACAGCCCAAACCTTTCATAAATCCAAAGTTCTGGACGTGGATCGCAAAGATTCTGAGCCGCCTGAGAAGGCGCTAATCCGTCCGGGGAAGACCAGCTGGTCTTCCCCGGCTTTTGTTTACAATTATTTTTTTTAAGCCTATAATAATGCAATGAAATCAGCTGAATTGCGTCAGAAATTTTTAGATTTTTTTACAGCGCGCGGGCACCAAATGATCAAAAGCGCTTCGTTGATTCCCGACAGTTCAGATTCTTCGGTGTTGTTTACGACTGCGGGGATGCAGCCGCTGGTGCCTTTTTTGCTGGGCAAAGAGCATCCGGCCGGAAAACGTTTAGTAAACTACCAAAAATGCATCCGCACCAATGATATTGAAGAAGTGGGCGACGATACCCATCTTACTTTTTTTGAAATGCTTGGCAATTGGTCGTTGGGAGATTACTGGAAAAAAGAATCTATTGGCTGGAGTTATGAATTTTTAACCAAAGAACTTGGTATTTTGCCTGAGCGTTTGGCAGTGACCTGTTTTATTGGCGATGACAACGCCCCAAAAGATTCTGAATCAGCTGATATTTGGAAATCCTTAGGAATGCCCGCAAATCGCATTGCGTTCTTGCCCAAAGAAGACAATTGGTGGGGGCCGGTTGACAGTACGGGCCCGTGCGGTCCGGACACCGAAATCTTTTACTGGAAGCGCAATGATATTCCAGCTCCCAGGGAATTTGATCCAACTGACAAAAACTGGGTTGAAATTTGGAACAACGTATTCATGCAGTATGTAAAAGACCAGCAGGGAAATTATCAACCGGCTGAACAAAAAAATGTTGATACTGGCATGGGGTTTGAGCGGATCGTCGCTTTGCTAAACGGCTATGCGAATGTATATGAAACCGATGTATTTGAACCGATCATGCGCTTGTTCCCCGGTTTTTTTGACGAGCGTAAAAAACGCATCATTGCCGATCACGCTAAAGCTTCGGTATTTTTGATTTCAGATGGAGTGATTCCCTCAAACAAGGATCAAGGATACGTGCTTCGCCGATTGCTCCGCCGCATGATGGTTCACATGCGTGAGTTTAGCGCCGCAGAGTTGTTTGGACCCATGATAACAGCGATGGAAATATACGAGGGCGTATACGACTTGGACAAAGAGAAAATTTTATCGGTTGCAAAACAAGAAGCTGAAAAATTTGAAAAAACATTGGCAGCTGGATTAAAGGCAATCGAAACATTAGATGTCATCACTGGCAAGGAAGCGTTTTTACTCTATGAAACCTATGGGTTTCCCCTAGAGGTTTTAGAAGAAATGCGAGAGGTTGATAATCGCGAAGATTTCTTTGAAGAGTTAAAAAAGCATCAAGAGCTTTCGCGTACGGCTTCAGCAGGAATGTTTAAGGGCGGATTGGCTGATCACGATCCTAAAACTATTCGATTGCATACAGCCCACCATTTGTTGCTGGCTGCATTGCAGCAGATGTTTGGCAAGCAAGTAAAGCAGCGGGGAAGCAATATTAATCAGGAACGCTTGCGCATTGATTTTTCTTTTGATCGAAAACTCACCGACGAGGAAAAAGCTAAGTTAGAAAGCATCGTAAATGAAAAAATACATGAGGGATTGAATGTTGTGCGGCGAGAAATGCCCAAAGAGGAAGCCGAAAAACTTGGGGCTGAGATGGAATTTGGTGTAAAATACGGGAATACGGTCTCGGTGTACTTTATTGTCCCGATGCCAGAGGCATCGAGGATCCGCGACGGCCAAGCCATTGGGAAAGACATTCTAGATAAGGTGTTTAGTAAAGAATTTTGCGGAGGTCCCCATGTGCAAAATACCCGAGAGCTCGGAACATTTACCATTATAAAAGAAGAAGCCTCCGGGGCCGGCGTACGGAGAATAAAAGCAATACTCAAAGAAAAATAGTCTAGTGCTTTGTATGGCAAAAAAGATTTACGACATCACTCATCCTAAAAAATCTGTTCGGCAACCAATTACGGTTGCAAAAAAAACTTCTCGGAAAAAAGAAGCGCCAATGCCTGTGGCGCCGCCAGAACGGAAGAAAACAAACCGCAGATTTCCCCTAAAAGAAGTCTTGATTGGGGGGGTGGTGTTAGGTGTAATATTAGGAATTTATTTATATAACAAACTTCCTAAAGCTGAAATCCAAATTTGGCCTTCGGTAAGCGCGGTGTCGCTCCATGAAAAAGTAGCCTTGGGAACAACGATCACTGCTGTTGATGTAAAAAAACTCATGATTCCCGCCCGTTCGATTGAAGATATTGAAAGCCTCCAGCAAGATTTTCCGGGAACGGGAAGCGTAAGCAATGACGGTAAGGCTTCGGGTACGATTACCGTGTTTAACAAAATTAATCCGGCAGCTTCTCTTTCACTAAAAGCAGGAACCCACTTTCTTTCAGATTCTGGAAAATACTTTGCAACTACCGCAAAAATAACCGTTCCGGCGGCTGCCTATCAAAAAGGCAAGCTGGTTCCCGGATCGGTAAGCGTTTCGGTACAGGCAGAAGATACTGGTCCCGATTACAATATTGGACCATCCAAGTTTTCCGTTCCCAAATTGTCGGGAACCGCATACTACTACACCGTATGGGCGGAATCGCAAAAATCGATGGCCGGCGGACATATTGGACAGGCAAAACAAGTTACCCAAGACGACATTCAACACGCCCAAGACGTGCTGGTACAAAAACTGACCAGTCAAGCCAGAGATGCCATTGCAAAGAAACTCGCTCCCAACGAAATTCTGGCTGACAGTGCCATCGTAAAAGATACGCCTGACGCGAGCTCGTCGGTTGATCCCGATACGATTGCCGATACTTTTACTGAAACCGTAAAACTGCGGCTGTCAGCTGTAGTATTTAAAAAAGATGACCTGGCTGCGTTTGTTGCTGATGACATTACCGGACACCTCGCAAATGACCAGACGTACCTTCAGCAAGGCGTTGCCACTCAGTACAACCTTGAAAAGGTTGATACCAAATCGGGAGCGGCAACCCTAAATTTGGATATTGGGGCAACCTCTTACAAGAATATTAACACCGGAGATTTGGGCGACTTGGTGGCCATGAAATCTGCAAGCCAAATTAAAGATATTGTCAGCCAGCTGTATAGTACCGGCATTGATTCGGTAGTGGTGCGATTTTGGCCGTTTTGGGTTCACCGTACTCCGAGCGAAAAAATCCGCACTACTATTGACCTTAAGTTCTCCCAGTAAGATTTTTTTGGAAAACTTTATATCAGGAGATTAGTAGGGATTGACTATTATTAGCCTTTTTGTTAAGATAGGTAATTACGAAATGGATTCATCGGACAGTTCGAAAAAAGATCAAATGACGAAACGAGAAGGCAGGGTTATTGAGGCTTTACCAAACGCCTTTTTTAAGGTATTGCTGGATGATAACACTGAAGTCTTGGGGTTTTTGTCTGGCAAGATGCGGCTCAATCGGATCAAGATTTTGCCGGGCGACAAGGTAACCCTTGAAATGAGTCAGTACGATACAAAAAAAGCCAGGATTGTGTATAGACTAAAATAGTTGGTAGTTTGTAGTGAATAGTTTATAGACGAAACGTTACTACGCACTACCCACTACAAACTACAAACTAGCATGAAAGTTAGACCATCGGTAAAAAAAATTTGTAACGACTGCAAGATTATCAAGCGAGAAGGAACCGTTTACGTTATTTGTAAAAAAAACCCTAAGCATAAACAACGCCAAGGGTAGATTGTTTTAGCGTTTTACGGTTTAGATACAAAATATATTTTTTTATTATGCCAAGAATTGCAGGAGTCAACATTCCTGAAAACAAACGAATTGAAGTTGCCATTACCTATATCTACGGAATAGGGAATGCTTTGGGTAAGAAAATTTTGCATCAAACCAAGATCGACCCCAACAAGCGCGCAAAAGATTTGTCTCTGCAAGAAGTTAATACGTTGCGAGAATGGATTGAAAAGAATTTTAAAATTGAAGGAGACCTGCGCCGAGAAGTCATGTTTAACGTAAAACGCCTAAAAGATATTGGAACCTGGAGGGGAATGCGTCACTCACGGCACTTGCCGGTGCGCGGGCAGCGAACGAAAACCAACACCAGAACCGTCCGGGGAAATGTTCGCAAGACCATGGGGTCAGGCAGAAAACCAGCAGCTTCACCAACTTAACGAGCGATAGCGAGATTAACCCCGCCCTCTATGCAATAAGTTGAGGGCAATACGTAATTAACATTTGAATAGAAATAAACACAGCACGCCGTCTTAAAGATAGCTTAGAGGGCGGGGTGCTCATTACATTCGCACATGGGAAAAAAACACGTTATTGAAACCAATCAAGAAGAACTTATCAAAGAGCAAGAAAAAGTTGACTCGGCTGTTCGCAAAGAAGTGAAAGTAAAGTCAGCAGATAGAGTTCAGGAAGGCAGAGTATATGTTTCTTCTTCGTACAACAACACGATCGTTACCCTTACCAATGGAAAGGGGAAAGTCTTGGCTTGCAAATCAGCCGGATCGGTAGGATTTAAGGGAACTAAAAAAGCCACCTCTTTTGCCGCCTCCCGGGTTGCCGAAGCTATTTCTAATATTTGCAAAAAGCTGGCAATTGAAAAAATCGAAGTCTTTATTAGAGGAATCGGTGCAGGCCGAGAATCAGCAGTCAGAACCTTGGTAAACCAAGGCTTAAATGTGGTTGGCATTAAAGATGTCACCCCCATTCCTCACAACGGAACCAGACCTAAAAAAGTAAGACGTGTCTAACGCGAATACTATGGCAATCGCAAATCCAACAACTAAACCTGCAGATAATCTTGCAAACCAAGCTCCGGCCCGAAGCCAGGAGCCCAGAAAGCGCCAGAAAGCAGCGTCGGAGTATAAAAAATCTTTAGTGGAGAAACAAACCTTAAAGAACCTCTACGGCTTGTCCGAGCGGCAATTTAAGCGTTATGTCCAAGAAACTTTGGAAAAAATGCAGCGCGTCCAGAATGTTTCTGATGAACTGATAAAGCGCCTCGAAATCCGCCTGGATAATGTAGTGTACCGATTGGGATTGGCAAAAACCAGAAGGCAATCACGCCAGATGGTAAACCATTCATACTTTTTGGTAAACGGAAAGCCGGTAAATATTCCTTCGTTTCAAATGAAAAAAGGAGATCTGGTGACCGTAAAGCCAGCGAAACGAAAAAAACCCATTTTTAACGACTTGGCCGAAAACCTAAAAAAGACTGATGCACCAACCTGGATTAGCTTTAGCAAAGAAACATTGGAGGGAAAAGTAGTGGGAGATCCAACCATGGCCGAAGCAAACCCACCGGTAGAAATTTCATTAATTTTCGAGTTTTATTCAAGATAATTAATTGGTGTTAGGTGCTGGGTGTTAGATATTAGAAATCTTCTTATCTAGCACCTAACACCTAATATCTAACATCATAGTATGATTCCACTTCCGCTAGCGCCAAAAGTGATTCATAAGAAAAAAAACCAAGCCATCTTTGAAGTAGAAGGCTTGTACCCTGGATATGGAGTTACCATCGGAAACTCGCTCCGAAGAGTACTGCTTTCTTCTTTGGAAGGAGTGGCAGTTACTGAGGTTAAGATCAAGGGAGTGCCGCACGAATTTTCAACCGTTCCCGGAGTTTTAGAAGATGCCATCATGATCATGCTAAACCTCAAGAATTTGCGGTTTAAGATCCACGAAGGCACCATGCAAAAGGTAGAGCTTACCATCAAGGGAGAAAAGACTGTAACGGGAAAAGATTTCGAGCTTCCATCTCAGGTTACCTTAGCCAATCCGGAAACGCACATTGCCACCATTACCGACAAGAAAACCGAGTTACACATTGAAATTACCATTGAAAAAGGTATTGGATACGAACCGAAAGATCAGCGCAAAATTAAAAAGCCGGAAATCGGATCGATTGTTATGGATGCTATTTATACGCCTATCAAAAACGTCAGCTTTAACGTAGAAAACATGCGGGTAGGTGAGCGAACTGACTTTGATAAACTGGCCGTTGATATTGAGACCGATGGCACTCTTACTCCAGAAGAAGCTTTTTACGGTGCCGTTGATATCTTAATGAAGCACTTTACTATTTTATCAGAAGGAAAAGCTGCAGCCTCCACCGTAAAGGCAGAAGAAGCAACCCAGGCAGATGCAACCAAAATGAGCGTTGAAGAATTAGGACTTTCAACCAGAACCGTGAACGCGTTGACTGAAAACAGCATCAAGACGGTTGCCGGACTTATTAAAAAAACCGAAAAAGATTTAACCGAATTAGAGGGAATGGGCGATAAAGCAGTTGGAGAAATCAAAAAGAAGTTAAAGAAATTAGGATTAGAGTTAAAGCCAGAGTAATTCGTATGAGAAAACGAAACAAAGGAAGAATATTATCGAGACCAAAACATCAGAGAGAAGCTCTCTTGAAGGCTTTGGCTACTGCGTTATTCTTACACGGAAAAATTAAAACCACAGAAGCTAAAGCAAAAGAATTGCGTTCTGTTGCTGAAAAATATATCAGCCGGGCAAAAACCAATACGGTTACTAATCAGCGTTTGCTCGCGAGATCTTTAGCTCCTCAGGTGGTAAAAAAACTGGTAACCGAAGTTGCTCCCGTTCATGCCGGCCGCCCTGGAGGATATACGAGAATTATCAAAATGGGTCCCAGAAAGTCAGACGGAGCCAATATGGTCATTATAGAACTCATCAAGTAAACCATGGAACCAATTAAACGAGAACAACACACCATTGATGCAACCGACAAAATATTGGGAAAATTAGCCACCCAGGTTGCCGTTTTGCTGCGAGGAAAAGACAAGGTTGGATTCGCTCCCTATAAAGACATGGGAGACTTCGTAGTCATAAAAAACGTTGATAAGATGAAATTTACCGGAAAGAAATTCGACAATAAGATTTATTATCATCACACCTTGTACTTAGGAGGACTGAAACAGGCTACGATGAAAGAGATGGTTCAAAAGAAAGGACATTCGGAAATTTTGAGAAAGGCAGTCATGGGAATGTTGACCAAAAACAAATTGCGAGCTAAGCAAATCAAGCGATTGAAGTTTGAGAAATAGACTGTTACTCGTTTATAAATTCACATGCCAAGAACTACAAAAACAACTAAACCCAAAGAGCAGGAAATTAAAAAACCGGTTGTTGAAGTATTAATACCCAAGCAACCTGCTTTAACCGACGACTTTGATGAGGAGTTTTCTGATAAGGATTTTCAAAAAAATCTTGAGTTGGCTGCTAAGTCCGACCGCTATTTTGAAGCTGTCGGCCGCAGAAAAACCGCAGTAGCTCGCATACGATTATTTACTAAGGGCGATAAGCAGTTTTTAGTAAACAACAAGCCATATCAGGAATACTTTCCGTTAGCTGACGACCAATTTAAAGCCACTTCATCTATGACTAAAATGAAGTGCTTGGATAAATTCCGGGTGACCGTATTGGTCCGCGGAGGCGGCCGAAGCGCCCAGGCTGAAGCCATTCGCCATGGAACGGCTCGAGTACTCGTAGACTTTAACAATAATTTTAAAAAGAGATTGAGAAAAGTAGGATACCTTACGCGCGACCCTCGTATGCGCGAGCGAAAGAAATTTGGACTCAAAAGAGCCCGCAAAGCTCCACAGTGGGCGAAGAGATAATGGAGAATTACTGCAAAAACCGGCTGAAGCCGGTTTTTGCTTGACTTTTTATAATTTTAATGTATTTTAATTGATAGAAGGCCAGAATTATTCTGGCCTATTTGAAAACTAAAAACCTTATAAAAAGGAGATATGCTGTGGGTAAGAAAATTGGTCCCTATGTTGGTGTCACAGGTTTCATGTCTTGCGCCGAAGTCACCGAGGCGCTTGCGATAGTGCCACGGGAATCAGCGCGCCGTCTCATGGTAGGAGTTCTTATGAGCTCCAAAACGCTTCTTGGGCAAACGAACAAATGGTCTGGTAGATATCCAAAAAAAGAAGCGATTGCGAACATCTTAGTCGATGATCCGCGGGTACTGAACCTGATTCACTACAACACAGACGATCCTGAAACGTTATGTGTCCAACTCGCAGAGATTACCGAGTTGTCAGGTCCCAACCTCGACGGCTTTCAGCTTAACATCGCATGGCCACCAATTTCGCAGATTAAGAACTGGCGGGAAATGTATCCTGATCAGTTCATTCTTCTTCAGATTGGGGATGGGGCGATGGCTCAGGCCGCATCGATGGAACAATTCGCAAAACTTGTTGATGCTTACGTGCCAGTGATTGACGCAATCCTCATTGACCCAAGTGGAGGGAAAGGCGAGCTCCTTGATGTAAGTAAAGGAGCTGAGTATCTTCGTTCTGTCCGTGTGCACTCAACGCTCGGATTAGGTATTGCTGGAGGCCTTGGTCCGGAGACACTTGCCATACTTAATCCTCTGATCCAGGAATTTCCCGAGTTAAGCGTTGACGCCGAGGGTAGATTACGAACGCAGAAACCCGAGGACGCCTTGTGTATTGATGCAATGCGAACCTATCTTACAAAAGCGTTTCAAATGCTCGATGCTAAAAAATAGATTTTACAAAAGGATGAAGCAAGCCAACTGCTTCCCGCTATGTCGTAAGACCTCTGGCGGGATTTTTTATTACCCTCAAAAACCACCGGCGTCAGCCGGTGTGTGCGTTTGAAGCGTAGCGTTATACAATCACCTTGGTCGACAATACTAACCAAGGTGTTTTTTAGTATGACGAACGGAAGAAT